>Ga0207714_1001616_pt1 | contig 14409 bp, 10 predicted proteins | sample PonA232FremontCA_2_FD_187270 | JGI IMG/M metagenome (GOLD analysis project Ga0207714, IMG submission 187270) | Marine sediment microbial community from Fremont, CA, USA - Pond A23 Sediment 2 (SPAdes) | ecosystem: Environmental > Aquatic > Marine > Unclassified | place: USA: Fremont, California... | reverse complement strand
CCCGGCCTGGAACTGGCCGCTACCGAGGTCGAACACCGTCTGGACGGGCTCACCGCCGCCGCCACGGGCCTCGATTGCCTTTTGTTCGCGTAGACGGTCGAGCACCTCGCGGGAGCGCGTCACGACCGGGTCCGGCACACCGGCGAGGTCGGCGACGTGGACACCGTAGCTCCGGTCGGTCGGCCCCTCACGCACCGTCCGCAAGAAGATTACGTCACCGTCACGCTCCTCGGCCGCGACGTGGACATTCCTCACCCGGTCGAGGTGGTCGGCGAGGCTAGTCAGCTCGTGGTAGTGGGTGGCAAACAGCGTCTTCGCCCCGACAGTGTTGTGGAGGTACTCGGTCGCAGCCCAGGCGATCGAGATCCCGTCGTAGGTGGCCGTGCCCCGGCCCACCTCGTCCAAGATAACGAGTGACTCGTCGGTGGCGGAGTGGAGGATCCGAGAGAGCTCCTGCATCTCGACCATGAACGTCGAGCGGCCCTGTGCGAGTTCGTCGAGTGCCCCGACCCGGGTGTAGATGGCGTCGACGAGACCGACCCGGGCTGTCCGGGCAGGAACGAAACTCCCGATCTGTGCGAGGAGTGTGACGAGAGCCGCCTGACGCATGTACGTGGACTTGCCGCTCATGTTCGGTCCGGTGACGACGAGGAACCGCCGGTCGTCGGTCAAGCGGAGGTCGTTTGGGACGAACTCGGTGGTCTGCTCGACGACGGGGTGTCTGCCGGCCTCGACTGTGAGTTCGTCCCCGTCGTGCAGTGTCGGCCGTGTCCAGTCGTTGCGGACGGCGTGGACGGCGAGTCCGGCCAGCGTGTCCACCTCGGCGAGTGCCCGACCGACCGACTGCAGCAGGTCCGCCCGGTCGGCCACCTGCTCCCGAAGTTTCTCGAACAGCCCCCGCTCTAGGTCGTGACGGCGCTCCTCTAACCGGAGTAGCTCCCGCTCGCGCTCCTCGAGTTCGGGGGTCGTGTAGCGCTCACTGTTCTTTAATGACTTGACGTGCTCGTAGCTGTCGGGCACGCTGTCGGTCTCACTGTTGCCCACCTGGATGTAGTAGCCGTCGGTCTTGTTCCGGTCGACAGTGAGGTGGGTGATGCCGTGACGGCGCTTCTCGCGGGCCGGGAGCTCCGATAGCCACGACCGGACGGTCTCGTGTTCCTCGACGATGTCGTCGAGTTGGTCGTCGTGGCCGGTGCTGATGAGGCCACCCTGGGTGACCGTCCCGGGGGGGTCGTCGACGAGGGCCGCGTCGAGCGTCGCGGCGAGGTCGGCGGCGGCCGCACGGTCGGGCCGGTCGAGCGTGGCCGCGAGCGGGGAGTCGGCCAGCCGCGGTGTCTCGGTGACAACGGCGGCCAGGTCTGCGAGCAGAGCGAGCGTGTCACCGGCCGCACGGAGGTCACGGGCGTCGGCACTGCCGGAGGTGGCCCGCGAGGCGAGTCGCTCTAGGTCGTAGACTCCGTCGAGAGACTCCCGCAGGCGGTCCCGAGCCATCGCCGCGCCGGTCAGTGCCTCGACAGCCGACCCCCGGCGGGTCAGCTCTGCTCGGTCCCGTCGGGGGCGCTGGAGCCACTGGGTCAGCAGTCGCCGGCCGGCACTGGTGACCGTGTGGTCGAGTGTCGCGAGCAGACTCCCCTCGACCCCGCCACTCATCACCTCGGTGAGTTCGAGATTGCGCTGTGTCGTTCCGTCGAGTTGGACGTGGTCCTCGGAGCCGTGTCGCCGCAGACGGGTCATCGACGCGAGCACACCCGCCCCGGTCTCCTCGACGTACGAGAGCACCGCCCCCGCAGCACAGACCGCCGGGTCACCGACGCCGAGACGGTCGACCGGCTCCGCGCCGAACTGCTCGTGGAGGGTGTGACGGGCCCGACCCGGCGCGAACGCCTCCGCGGTGTGGGGTGTCAGCGTCGTCTCCGCGCCGGCCCGGACCCGGTCGAGCAGGCTGTCGTCGGCGCGGGTGTCCGGTCCGGGGAGCAGTTCGACCGGGTCGAACCGGTAGAGTGCGGTCAGTAGCTCGTCCGTGTCACCAGCCTCGGCGACGAAGAACTGGCCGGTGGTCACGTCCGCGAACGCCAGCCCGTAGCCCGCCTCGCCCTCGACGAGCGCCGCGAGGTACTGTGCGTCGGCGTCACTCGTCTCGAGGAGCGTCCCGGGTGTGACCACCCGGGTTATCTCGCGGGCGTGTCCGTCGTCGGTCTCGTACTGGTCGGCAACGGCCACCCGGTAGCCCCGTTCGACCAGGGCCGTTACGTACGGGGTGAGGTCGTCCACCGGCACACCGGCCATCGGATACGACGAGCCATGGGCGGACTTCTGTGAGACCGTCAGATCGAGCTCCGCCGCCACCGTCTCGGCGTCCTCGGCAAAGAACTCGTAGAAGTCGCCACACTGCATCGCGAGTAGGTCCGCGTCGGTCTCGCGCTTGAGGTCGAAAAACTCCCCGACGATGCCGCCTGTCATGTCCACCGTTCCGTGTGTCGAGTGTTAAAACGCTACGGGTCGTGGCGGCCACCGGGACAACAGCTACTCCCCCGTACCGCGGCCGACGGCCAGTGGAATCGTCTCCCGAACGAGCGCGTTCAGCCCGCCGGTCCGGTCGTTCCAGTCGAGCACCCACTCCCAGAGAACGAGCCCGGTGGCGGACATGAGTCCGGCGGCGACAAAGAACAGCATCTCCTCGACCGGCAGGCCAAGCGGCGCGAACCCGGTCGTGAACGTCGAGGAGATGGTCCAGGTGCCCATCTCGATGGCGATTCGGTCGGCCACCCAGAGGTAGACTGCGGGAACGACCGCGGCCTCCAGCCACGCCCGGGGCTGTCTGGCGAGGTAACCGCCACCGACCCCCCACTGGAGTGCGACGACGGGCCCGAGCCAGGCGAGCAGACCACCCAGATAGAGCGCGCTGTCTGTCAGGGCGACCAGCCCGAGACCGCCGACACTCAGCACGACCCCTGCGACGATGCCGGCCAGCCGCGGTTCGGGTGCGAAGTCGCCTGCCTCGAACGTCGGGTCGAACCCGCGCCAGTGGAGGTACATCCCCACCAGCAGCGTCTGGATGGCGAAGAACATGTACTCGCCAAGTGGGATCTCGAGGGCGCGCACCAGTACGGCCCCGTCACCGTACCACCAGACCCCCTCGCGTATCATGTGGCTGCCCCAGGGTGTCGTGTACGCAAAGGCGACGGTGACGAGTATCACCAGCCCCGTGGCTGCCCGACGGCGTCTGACCCGGTCGTACGCCGGCGCCAGGTACCACAGCGCCACGAACACCGGGAGTGTGAACACCAGGTGAAACTGGAGATACGTGAACGAGAGCCCCATGTGTGTTCAGTACATAAACTCAGACGGGGTGTGGTATAAATAACAACGGTTTGGCGACGGTCGAGAGCCACCGGCGGACGACAAAACCCTCATACGACTACCGCCCCGAGCACAGACGATGCTCGGTATCGTCGTCTCGCGGGCGGACAGCGCGTCGGTACACATCGGTGAGCAACTGCTCGAGGTGGCCGACTGGGAGCGCCACGAGGACGACACCCGTCCGGATGCCGCCGGTGGCGGGACTGTCTACCGGAGCGACGGGGTCAGTCTGCGCGAGTTCGAGGCACTGCATCTGGACCTGGAGCGGCCGGCCGAGGTGTTCGAAGAGCCGACACTGCTCGTGTTCGCCTCCCGGCACTCCGGCGAGACGGGACAGCTCCTGACAGCACACCACACCGGTAACGCCGGGGCGGCCGACTACGGCGGTGAGCCGGGTGCGTTTGCCCGTGCCTGTCCAAACGCACACGCCCGGGTACTCGCTGCACTCGCCGACCACGCCCCCGAAGGGTACGATGTCGGGATGGAGTGTACCCACCACGGCCCGACGGCGGTGGGTGCACCGTCGATGTTCGTGGAGGTCGGCAGCAGTCAGCCCGAGTGGGACGACCCGGCGGCGGCGCGTGCCGTTGCCCGGGCGATTCTCGACCTGCGTGACGTCCCGCCGGACCGACCGGGCGAGGACCGGAGCCGTCGACAGCTTGTCGGCCTCGGCGGCGGACACTACGCACCCCGTTTCGAGCGTGTCGTCCGGGAGACCGACTGGGCGGTCGGACACCTCCTTGCCGACTGGGGGCTGACGGCACTCGACGAGGTCGCCACAGACGACCGGGAGAGCACACGTCGGGCAGTACTCGACCGGGTGTTCCGGGAGAGCAAAGCGGCGTACGCGCTGGTCGACGGCGACCGACCAGAGCTGGAGGCGACCGTCGCCGACCTCGGCTACCGACCGGTGGGTGAGACGTGGGTGCGCGAGACCAGCGGGGTCGACCTCGGGTTCGCCCGGGCGGTCGAGCGGGCGGTGACGACCGTCGCCGACGGGCTCCGGTTCGGCGTGACCGCGCCCGGAACGGGCGAGCGGGTTCGCGAGGGGTGGACCGTCGAGACACTGCCTCGGGACCTACTCGACGAGGCGTTCGGTATCGACCGCGAACAGACACGCACGGCAGTTGCCGACACCGCACTCGCGTTCGAGACCGTAGAGGGCGGTACCCGGCCGACAGAGACGGTCGTGCTCTCGGAGGCGAGCGACCGCGAGCGGATACTAGGGAGGTTGGTCGACGTACTCGGGGCACGGTACGACAGCCTCGAACGCCGCGACGGGGCGCTCCTGGCCCGCGAGGAGGTGTTCGACCCCGACCTCGCACGGACACTGGGGGTTCCCGAGGGCCCGGCGTTCGGTCGCCTGTCCGGCGGGCAACCCGTCGAGGTCGACGGCGAGATGATTCCACCCGGGGCCGTCACGCGCGAGCGCGAACGGCGGTTCCCGTTGCGCTGAGTCGGGCATCATTACCGGAAACCGGAACGTCGCCGGTACAATCCAAACGGACTTTCATCTCCGCTCTAACGACAGCACATGAGCGAGGAGAGTCAGAACACTGAGCACGGGAGACATCGGCTCTCCCGCCGGGGGGTGCTCCGGGCGGCCGCCGGGTTCGGGGTCGTCTCGGCAGCCGGTGTCAGCCGTGGCGCGGGTGGTGACCCCCGGTGGTCGGTCGCGACGGGTGGCGAGGTGGTGTCGTCGCCGACAGTCGTCGCCGGGACCCTGTTCGTGGGGGGTTCGAACGGCAGGATGATTGCACTCGACGCGGCGACGGGCGAGCAGGTCTGGTCGGTCCGGACGGGCCCGGTTCTGACCGCGCCGTTGGTCGCAGACGAGACAGTTTACCTCGGGTTGGGGAGTGGTGGTGTGGTCGCGCTCTCGGCGGCCACCGGCGAGCGGGAGTGGCGGTTCACCGCTCCGGCGGGGTTCACCTCGCCGGCTACCGTCGACGGGCAGATAGTCGTCGCGAGCAACACGGCGGTCGTGACGGTGCTGTCGGCAGCGACCGGCGACCAGCGCCAGATACTACCGACGGGGGGAGAGTTTGTTCTCTCGGGGGTGACCACCACGAACGGCACAGCGTACTTTGGCACGCCGGTATCCGGCACCACTGACGAGACGCTGTACGCGTACGATATCGCTGCCGGGGAGCCAAACTGGCTCGTCGAGACCGACGGCGGTGTTCGGACCTCGCCGACGGTGGCCGGAGGAACTGTGTTCGTGGGTGGCACGAACGGTGACCTGTACGCGGTGGCCGCCGACACCGGCGAGACAGTCTGGACCGCCGGGGTCGACGGAACGATCAGGTCCTCGCCGACGGTCGCCGACGGACGCCTGTTCGTCGGGAGCGACGACGGCCGCCTCTACGCGGTCGGAGCCGAGACCGGCGAGCGGCAGTGGCGGGCCGAGACCGACGACCAGGTCACCTCGTCGCCGACGGTCGCCGGAGACACCGTCTACGTCGGCAGTTCAGACGGCAACCTGTACGCGTTCGACACGGCCACCGGTGAGCGGCGGTGGCGGGCCGAGACCGGTGGCTCGGTCACCTCGTCGCCGACGGTCGTCGACGGGACGGTGTTCGTCGGGAGTTCTGACGGGAGTGTGTACGCGTTCGACGCCGGTGTGGACGGGTCGAGTCGCGGGTCACGTGTCGTGCTTCGCACACTCGGTCACCACGACGCCACCGGCGACAGACGGCCGACAGCGCTGATCGGCATCGACCAGACCAACCCCGTCACGGGCACATCGGTCACACTCACCCCCCGGACCGGCGGCAGGGTCGATAGCTACGCCTGGGACCTCACCGGTGACGGGACAGTCGACACCACTGGTCGGACGGTCGACCGGCGCTTCGACACACCGGGCGAGCAGACGGTGGGGCTGACCGTCACCGGTTCCGCCGGCGAAACTACCACCACGAGGACAGTGTCCGTGCATCCGCCGGAGCGCTGGCGGTTCGAGACACGGGAACCGGTCGAGACCGCGCCGACAGTCGTCGACGGCAGTGTCTACGTTAGCAGCGACGGCGGTCGTCTCTACGCGCTCGACGCCGCCTCGGGCGAACAGAACTGGACATTCGACGTCGGCAGCGACACGGAGTCCACACCGACGGTCGTGGACGGGCGGGTGTTCGTGGGGAGTGAGTTCGACAGGGTGTACGCGCTCGATGCGGCCACCGGCGAGCAGGTCTGGGAGTTCGACACGGGCGGGGTGGTGGAGTCCTCGCCGGTGGTCGCCGGCGGAACCGTGTATCTCAGCAACCGCCAGGGGGTCATCTACGCCCTGGCGACGGTCTCCGGCGGTCAGCTCTGGACGGTCGAACTCCCGGGAACGGTCAGGGGGGCACCGACGGTCGTCGACGGGACGGTCTTTGTCGGGAGTTACGACGACAACGTCTACGCACTCGACGTCGCCTCCGGCGAGCGGGAGTGGGTGTTCGGGACGACCAACAGGGTCGTGTCGTCGCCGACAGTCGCGAACGGGACGCTGTTCGTCGGGAGCGACGACGACAGCGTCTACGCGGTGGATACGGAGACGGGCGAACAGCGGTGGCAGTTCGAGACCGGTGCCGCGGTCAGGTCCTCGCCGACGGTGGTCGGAGACACTGTCTACGTCGGGAGTTCGGATGGGAACCTGTACGCACTCGGGGCTGGAGACGGCAGCCTGCGGTGGGTGCTCGAAACGGGCGGGGCGGTTCGGTCCTCGCCCACAGTCGCGAACGGAACGCTGTTCGTCGGAAACAACGGCGGTGTCCTCGCGCTCTCGACCACTGTCGAGGGGTCGAGCGAGGGGTCACGTACGCGACTTGGCACACTCGGTCACCCCGGCGACTGGCGCTACGCCGGGCAGGATATCGACGCGGACAGCGACGGTTCGGACGGTGCTGACCCCAACGAGAACGGTGACAGGTCGAACGGTGACGGGTCGGACGGAGGCAGTAACGGCTCGAACGAGAGCGTGGAGAACACCGACGGCGGTGACGACGAGTTCGGTCTCGGGGTCGGTGCCGGTGCCGCGGTAGCCACCCTCGGTGGTCTCTACCTGCTGGCCCGGCGGGCCGACGACGAGCAGTAATCTTCAGTCGTCCTGTCCGGGGTCCGTGGTGTACTGGTCGAGCCTGCTCTGTGCCCGCTCTGCGGTCTCACCGGAGACGACGTACGGCAACAGGACTGTCACGGCGTTTGTCAGACAGACCAGCAGTATCGGGGCCAGAAAGAGCCCGTAGAACCCAAACACAGAGGGTCCGACGATGTACGCGATGATGAGCAGACCGGTGTGGGTGTCCTCGCTGCTGATGAGCGCCCGAATGAGGAAATCGGGGATAAAGTCGATCACGACCGCACTCACGACGAACAGGACACCCACCGCGGGGAGCAGTTCCGGTTCGTCGGCGACCCAGGCGGCCCCCGCCAATCCGGTCGTGAGCGGGACGTACACCAGTTTGATGCCGATAACGGGAATGAGGCTCCCGATACCGGCGAGCGCGCCGAGCAACCCCGGGTACGGCACCGCGACCACCGACGGGGCGAGGAGGTTGTACAGCAGAAAGACCCCAATGGCGATGATAGCGGTGGCAAACACGTTGACGATATTGCCGAACAGTGCAATACCGAGTTCGTCGTCGACCGCGGCGAGATACCGTCGGCCGGCCCCGGAGTCGTCGTAAGTGTCGAGCAGCCACGCCGTGACCCGTGGCCCGTCCACGAGCAGGTAGTACGTGACGAGCAGGATGAGGAGCAACTGGACGAACAGGCTCCCGACGGTGCCGGCCGCGCTGAGCAGACCGTCGGCCACGGTGTCGAGTGACGCGTCGATACCCTCACCGGTCGCCAGTGACTGGGCCTGGTCGAGATCAAGACTCGCGATGTTCAGTTCGTTCACGATACGGTCGGCGGTGTCGGTGTCCAGCAGCGACTGAATCTCGGCGGCGACGATGGCGACGGCGTAGGCGAGTAACACCAGAAACGGGACACCAAACAGCACGAGCGACAGCACCGCTCTGAGGCGTCGCCCCAGTCTCAGTCGGGCCAGAAACCGGAAGATCGGACGCACCGCGTAGTACAGAAACACCGCAAACACCAGCACGGCGGCAAACGAGAGCATCGCGTAGCCGACGACCAGAAACAGCGCCCCGATGCCGGCGCCGAGTGCGAGCCGACGACGGAGGTCCCCGTTCATCTGTACCCACAGGTGCCACGACCGGCGGTTTCTTTACTGTATCGGTCAGCCAGTCACGGGGGCTGGTCGGGGTCAGAGCAACGGACGTCCGGGTGGTCACTCCGCGAAGTAGCTCGTGAAGAAGCCGGAAAGAAACGAGGCGAGAGCGACCGAGAGCAGCAGTTCCGTCCGGTCGAACTCCCCGTCGTCTGCGGTGTAGGCGGTGACCGCGACACCGATGAGCAGCGAGATGATACCGTTTGCCGTGTCGTGTATGAATGCCATACTGATACTGTGGTCTCGTAGGCAAAGTACCCACCGCTCGGACGGCCTGACACGGGCTCGTTTGGCTGAGCACGCGGCCGTCAGACGGTGACGTCGAACGCCTGTGTGAGAATCTGTGCACCGCTGAAGATCGCGTGGCCGACAGCCGGCACGAGCAGGTTCCGGGTCACGTAGTAGCCGACACCGAGCACTACCCCGAAACCGAGAAACATCGCGGCCACGAGCAGTTCGCCGCCGGTGCCGACCCGTGTGCCGGTGTGGATACCGACGAACAGCAGGCTGGCGACCCCGACACCGACCACCGGGTGCCAGGCCGCTGTCAGTGAGCGCTGGACAATCCCCCTGAAAAACACCTCCTCCATCGGCACCGCGACGGCTGTCGAGACGAGAAACAACACCACGTAGAACAACGGAGCGGGCGTCACGGCCGCCGTTCTCGCCGGCGGTTCGAGGGCGAACAGCTGAAAGACGACGGTCACGGCACTCGTCAAGAGCATCAGTGCAAGCCCCACGGCCGCTCCGTGAAACGCGGTCCACCAGTCGAGTGAGCCGACCCGGAGATACGACAGCGGGCGTTCGTGGTACCGGACCACGAGCGCCAGGGCAACCCCGAAACCGACCACCTGGAGTCCGACAACACCGACGAGCAGCCGCGAGATGGTCCCGGGGTCGCCGACACCGACCGTCGCCGCCGCGAGTGTCGTCAGGACACGACTCGTCACGACCGCGAGGACGAACAGCCCCACCACGGCCCCCAGCACGGCCGCACGACCGGTGACACCGCCGGAGATGCCGAGCGGTCCGGTGACGGGCAGGCCCTCGGTTCTCGTCGGGTCACCGGTCGAGGGGGCGGAGTCGGCCGACCGTCGGGTGTCAGCCTCTCGGGCACCGGGGGTCGGGTCGTCGTCAGCAGGTGTTCTGTCGTCGGCCGACATCTGTGTGTGGTTGGGAGTCGCCGGACAAGACGGCACCGGTCACGGCCCGAGCCGGGAACCGAAAGGTCGTTTACCCGGGGCGACGACACATCGAGCATGATACTCCCGGGGTCGGCGACACAGGCGCTCGCGGCCGAACTCGCCGCAGAGACCGGTCGGGAACTCGCCGGTATCTCCCTCGACCGGTTCGCGGACGGCGAGCGCTCCGTCCGGGTGGAGGGGGTCGAGGCGGGGACCGAGGTGGCCGTGGTCGCTTCGACGCTGTCGGATAGCCTGCACATGGAACTGCTCCAGTTGCAGGACGCCGCCCGCGAGGCCGGTGCGACCCGGGTGACGACGGTGCTGCCGTACATGGGCTACGCGCGTCAGGACCGGTCGTTCGAGCCCGGACAGTCGGTTTCGGCCCGGGCGGTGGCACGCGCAATCTCGACCGGTACCGACCGGGTACTCACGGTCAACCCCCACGAGCGGCAGGTGTGTGAGTACTTCGACGTCCCCGCGACAGCCGTCGACGCTGCCGGACGGCTCGCGGTGCCGTTGCCCGAACTCGGGCAGCCACTCTTTCTGGCCCCAGACGCCGGCGCCGAACCACTCGCGACGACGGTTCGTGACGCACACGGGACTGGGGCGGTCGACTACTGCGAGAAGACCCGCCACTCCGACACCGACGTCGACGTGACACCGTGTGCGGCCGATGTCGCCGGCCGAGACGTGGTGCTCGTCGACGACATCGTCGCCACGGGGTCGACGATGAGCGAGGCTGTCGCCGCCATAGACGGCCGCGGTGCGACCCGGGTGTTCGTGACCTGTGTCCACCCGGTGCTGGCCCGGGATGCCTACACGAAACTCCGGCGGGCCGGTGTCACCGCGGTCTACGGTACAGACACGGTCGAACACCCTGTCAGTGCGGTCACCGCCGCCCCCGTTATCGCGGAGGCGCTGTGAGCGGCTGGTCGCTCTCGCGTCGACCGTCGTACCCCACGCAGATGCTGTCTGTCGTGGTGCTCGGGTGGGCGACACTCCAGATCGCACGGTTCCTGTTGCCGCCACTGCTCCCTCGAATCACCGACAGCCTGGGGTTCTCCCCGGCTGGAGTCGGGCTCGCCCTGACCGCCTTTGGCCTCGTCTACGCCGTGGTCCAGTACCCAAGCGGGACGTACTCGGATGCGCTCTCGCGTGCGACACTGCTCGTGCCGGGGCTACTGGTGTTGCTCGTGGGCGTGGTGGTGCTCGCGGCAGCGGTGACCCCGTTGCTGTTCGTCGGCGGAATCGTGGTGCTCGGGGCCGGAAAGGGGCTGTTTGCGAGTCCGTCGCGGGCGCTGGTGAGTGACCTCTTCGACACCCAGCGTGGCCGGGCGCTCGGTGTCTACTCGGCCGGAACTGACCTCGGGGCACTCGCCGCCTCCGGTCTGGCCGTGGCGACGCTTGCGGTCGGACTCGGCTGGCGACTCGCGTTCCTGCCCGTGCTCGCCGGACTGGTGCTCGTGACAGTGCTCTTTCTCCTCTGGAACCGTGAGTCGTACGAGCTCCGGCGGGTGCGACTCGCCCCCCGCGAGACGGCGGGTCGTATTGCCGCCACCCGCGAACAGCGCGAACTCGTCGCGGCGTTTGCCCTGTTTTACTTTGTTATCGGCGGGCTGGCGAACTTTTTTCCGACGCTGCTCGTTGAGGCCGGGTTCTCCGAGGCGGCCGCCGGCGGAAGTTTCGCGCTCCTGTTCGCCGTGGGGCTGGTCGCCAAGCCGAGTGCGGGCGAACTCAGCGACCGATTCTCTCGCCTGCTGGTCGGCGGTACGGGGTTCGCGCTCGCGGCCGGTGGTCTCGCGGTTGTCCTCCTCGCACCGTCGCTCCCGGTCGTCGCCGTCGGGACGGTGCTCGTGGCGGCGGGCTACAAGATTCAGTTTCCAATCGCCGACGCCGCGGTGATGGAGGCCGCTCCGGCCGGGCGTGTCGGGGCGGACATCGGGGCGGCGCGGGCACTGTTTCTGGGTGCGAACGCGCTCGGACCGGGTGTTGTCGGTCTCGTGGCCGAACTGGCGACGTTCGCGGTCGCCTTCTGGCTGCTCGTGGCGGGGCTGGTGGGCTGTGGGGCCATCCTCGCCCGGCAGTACCGGCGGGGGTCCTACTCGACCTCGTCCAAGAGCTCGTAGCCGATCCCCTGTTCCCGGAGTGTCTCGGTGTGTGCCGAGACGGTCCCGCTCGCCGCGAGGAGGAGCACGTCGAGCCCCCGGGTAGCGGCATCGGTGACGGCACTGGCGGCACCGAAACGCAGGTCCGGTTCCAGCCCGGCCACACGGGCGGCGGCCAACCCCTCGGGTGCGTCGACGGCCAGACGGTCGTGGGCGGCCGCGAGATCGGCAACCGCCCCGGCGTCGACGGCCCGGCTCCCACCCTCACGGACCGGCGGCACCGCCAGGATGGTCACGGTCCCCAGTTCGTAGTCGATGAGACCCTCGACGTTCGTCACGCCGACCTCACGGCCGGCGGTCGCCCCGGTGACCGTCACCGCCGTCGCGTCACCGTCGGTGCCGGGGTCTGCCTGCAAAACGCCGTCACGCATCGCGAGTGACACACGCTCACCCTCCTCGAGAGTCCCAGTCGAGAGTGCCGTCTCGACGCCAACCTCCTCCAGCACCTCGCTCGCGACGTACTCCGCGAACTCCCGGAGCGTGTCGGTCTCCGAGATGAGCCAGTCGACCCCTTCCTTCGTTGTCTCGTACCGCCCCCGACCCTGTTTATCGACGAACCCCTCCTCCCGGAGTTCGCCGAGGTAGTCACTGACCGCCTGTGTCGTGACACCGACGATATCGGCAATCTCGCGCTGGTTGACCGCCGGCTGGCGCCGGGCGACCGCGACCAGAATCCGGTAAGCAGTCGCCGTGCGCTTGCTCTCCAGCACGCCCGCCTGTTCCACTGGACCCGACATACCCTCTCTTCGGACTCCGTGTGGAAGTTGTTTTTCCCGGGCCGTGTGCCCGCTCACCCCGACACCCCGCGCTCAATCGCCAAGACCGGTCGCTCGGTACCCTCCGCGCCGCGTCTTGACTCTCCTCCTCCACGTGAACGCGGAGGAATCAGCCCCGAGTTCGACCCCCACGGCGTCGAAGCGAACACGAGTACCGGGTGCCGGCGGTGTCCGACGGGACCTCTCGTCGCTGTCGGTGGGTACGTACTACGACGGGGTCGTCACCGACGACGAGACGAGGACCCGGGTGAGAGATAGCGACGCGACAGGCGCACATCTGGCGGGTGTCGTCGTCGGGTCAGCCCACGGAGAAGTCCGAAACGGTTTCGACGTCGTCGGCCCCGCTGGCGGTCAGCGCGTAGACGCGGCGCGAGCGGACCGACCAACACAGGAGCCACTACATCTGCTCACACGCCCGAGACGAGGTAGACCGCGAGAACGGCAAAGAGTATACCGAGCCCCTTCCGCAGGGTGAACTCCTCGCCCAGTACGACGAACCCGATCACCGAGGAGAACACGAGAAACATCGCGTAGATGGGCGTGACGACACTCACGGGACCGAGTGACAGCGACCGATACAGTGCGAGGATACCAACCCCCAGAAAGAAACCGGCCGCGAGCACGTACGCCATACTCGGTGAGGTAAGGTAGCTGGCGAACCCCTGATCGGTGTACCACAGCACGGCAACCGCCATCGCGATGAGAAACGCATTCGAGATAACAACGGCCACATCACTCGGAATCGCGTCGGAGCCGGTCGTCGCAACACGCATCAGCGGAGCAACAAACGCGTACGATACCATCGCGAGGATGGCGTATGGAAGATACGTAGTGACCATGCGATTATATCGTATAGCGCGGGCAAGTGGCTGTTGACTCGCGTCTCACACCGACGACGAACGAGAGTGATGCGATGACGAACGAGAGCAATACGACGACGAGTGGCTCACAGTCGGTCACGTTGAGGCGAGTGCGGTCGGTGTATCTCGGATATACCCGCTAACCCGTGCCGCGACACCCAGGCAACGGCGTCTCACGACTGAGACGGCTGACAGGTACGCGGTGACGCCACCACCCAGTTTGTTCGACGGCGAGACTCCCCGCTCTCGGCGCTCGTATCGCCGACCGGTTAGGGTCAGTCACCGCCCGCGGGCTCGGCCAGACCCTCGACGCTCTGGAACTCTATGCCGCCGCCGATGGTGCGGTTCGGGTACGGGATGTCGATGCCCTCCTCGTCGAACCGCTGTTTGACCGCCGTGACGTACTCCCCGCGGGTCTTTACGAAGTCACTCCGCGAGGGCTCTCCGATCCAGATACGTGACTGCAGGCCCACCGAGGAGTCACCGAGTTCGAAGAGCCGAACTGAGGGTCCAGGCTCTTCGAGGATCTCCTCGTGTTTCTTTGCCTCCTCGATTATGATCTCGGTAGCGCTGTCGATGTCGTCGTCGTACCCGATGCCGAACACGAACTTCATCCGCAGTGTCTCCGCATCCACGGGGTTTTTTACGACGTCGTCGGTCAACTGCGAGTTGGGTACAGTCAGCAACTCGTTGTCGAACGTGCGGACCCGGGTCACCCGCATACTGATGTCCTCGACGACACCGGCGTTACCGTCCCACTCGATCCAGTCGCCGATGCGGAACGGCTTGTCGGTGAAGATGAACACACCGGAGACAAAGTTCCTGATGACCTCCTGCAGGGCGAATCCG
>Ga0207714_1001615_pt1 | contig 14410 bp, 16 predicted proteins | sample PonA232FremontCA_2_FD_187270 | JGI IMG/M metagenome (GOLD analysis project Ga0207714, IMG submission 187270) | Marine sediment microbial community from Fremont, CA, USA - Pond A23 Sediment 2 (SPAdes) | ecosystem: Environmental > Aquatic > Marine > Unclassified | place: USA: Fremont, California... | reverse complement strand
GACACGGGGCATTTTGCCTCATGCAGCTCCGACTCTGGATTTTCTAACGCTCGCCACGTGGGGGCATCCCTGCCCCCACCCGACTCTCAGTGGCTGCTGCTTTCCGGGACTCAGCAAAATTTCCCCAGCGAGAAAGCTATTGTCACTTGAAAACATGTTCCCGGTCGGGTTTCCCCCACGTGGCGGGCGAAGAAAATCGGGCAGAGTCCGCCGAAATGATTCAAAATACCCCGTGTCGGTTTACAATGATCAGTGGAGTGGTGAATAGTTACGTTTTCAGTCACAGGGCCACGAGGTTTTATAAACGCTTGACGTCCTCGAGACAAGGAGTTTTGCGCCAAGGATCCCGCTTAGAAAAAGAGGGTGAATCGATCGTCCTCCGTGTAACGGACCTTTTTGGGGGAAATGTCGAGCTTGCGCAGCCTTGGGCGATTGACGCCGTGATGGCCCCAGAGCTCCCCCTGGTACCGCCTGGGGCAGTCCAGACCCCGTAGGGACCTCCTCGTTCCCTTCTGCATAGCATAGCCGAAGAGAATATAAAACAGGATGCGGCTGCGGACCAGATTCCCCATAGCGGAATGCCACGGTCCGGCGAGGATGGAAGGGAGCAGGTCCCTCTCCGGATGCAGGCCCATGCGGATAACGGGGATGTCCTTGCGCCACAAGCGCAGGGTGGCGCGGCTTACCGCCCGGATGGTCCTCTCCGTGTCCCAGGGTTGATAAAATCCCCTTTTCCAGAGTCCGGCCAGAGGGGTGCCCTCGAGGACCAGACAGGGATAGATGCGCACGGTGTCGGGCCGGAGCCGGCATACCTCACGGATCTCCCCTTGCCAGGCGGTTGGTGTCTGCCCGGGAAGGCCGGGCATCATTTGAATCCCCAGCTCCAGCCCTTGCTCGCGGATCGTTTGGCAGGCCCTTCGGGCTTCATCCGAGGAATATCCCCTGCGGCTCGCCTGGAGCACCTTGTCGTCCAGGGACTGGATGCCCAGCTCGACCATGTCCAGACCCAGCTTTCTCAAATCCCGGATTTGTTCCGGCTCGACCGCATCAGGCCTGGTGGAGCAGCGGATTCTGCTGAGCAACCCCTGGTGCTTGTATTCCCTGGCCAGGGCCAGGAAACGGTGTTGCCAGACAAGGGGAAGCCGGGTGAAGGTTCCGCCGTAGAAACCGATTTCCGGGGGAGATCTTTTGTGAGGTAGGGACTGTTCAAGCCTGTGGCGCAGATCGCTGAGGATCGTGGCCGGGTCTTGTGTTTCGGTTCCGGTTTGCAGATCCTGGGCGCAATAAATGCACCTGCCGGAGCAGCCCCCAAAGGGTATGAAAACGGGCCAAACTGAGCGCGATCCGCCTGGTGGCTCGGGATGGGAAAAGTGGACGGGCAGTTGCATGATTGGAGTGGATCCGGGGCAAGCGATTTCACTCAGCAAAATCGCTTGGTTGTGAAGAGAGATGTTGTCAAAAGGGAATCAATAGGTTATACCTAAAATTATCTGTTTTTTTTCCGTTCGTGGCTTGAGCCTTTTCACTCGCGGAGGAACTGGTGGCGGTGGTGAAGGATCCATCGGCCCCCCGCCAAATTGTGAAGGAGCAGATTATGGATGAATGCATATTCTGCAAGATCGTCAATGGAGAGATCCCCTGCGCGGAGGTGTATTCCGGGGATTCGGTCATGGCCTTTCTGGATATCGGCCCCATTGTCGAGGGCCACACCCTGGTCATTCCCAAGGAGCATTATTCCACACTCTGGGATTTGCCTCAAGGGCTTGCCGGAGAGATGCAGCGGATAATGCAGAAGGTAGGGGTGGCGATTTTCCATGTGACCGGAGCCACCGGATTGAACGTGGTCATGAACAATTACAAGGCAGCCGGGCAAGTCGTCCCCCATGCGCACTGGCATTTGATCCCTCGCCGCGAGGGCGACGGCCTCATGCCTGTGGAGCAGAAGGAGTACGAGTCCCAGGAGGCCATGTACGAAATGGCCGCCAAGATACAGAGCGCCCTGTGATTCCTGCTTGTTTCCTCCCGCCCGCAGTTTTGCCGTGCCTGTTGCCAAGACTTTCCTGGAAGGGACGAGATGGAGGAAGGATGCAGGGCATGCCGAAGAAGGTTCCGGGGTATTTCCGCGCCCCTTGTCCTTCGGCCCATCGGCGAGTTGCTCCCGACAAAGGGGTTGAGGACGCATTCTTTTCGTGCGCGGGTGCTACCGGAAGCTCCGGAGGAGCGCCTTCAGGGATCAGAATACATCATCTCAGGAATGGAACAAGGAGGGGGACATGTCGGAGAAGACGTTGACCAAGGCGGATCTGGTGGAACGGATCCACGAAAAGACGCAGAAGAACAGATCCGAGGTGAAGCAGCAGGTGGAAGAGTTGTTGACCATCATGAAGGAGTCGGTGAAGCAGGACTACTCCTTGTTGATCAGCGGCTTCGGGAAGTTCGAGGCCTACGACAAAAAGGCCAGGCGGGGTCGGAATCCCCAGACCGAAGAAGCCATAACCCTACCTCCGCGCACGGTGTGCGTTTTTCGGCTCTCGCGCAAGTTCCGCTCTGAGCTCAATCCGCAAGGATGAAGCCGTCCGGGAAGTGGGAGCCTGTTTGATCCAGCGCTGATCTGGCTTTGGATCGGGAAGAGAATTGCCCCGCCAGTACGCGATAGTAGCGTCCGCCCTGGAGCTTTGTCCTGTTGATCCGGATATGGGAGAGCCCCAGATCTCTTGCCTTCCGCTTTAAACGACGCGCGTTCTCTCTTTGTTTGAATGAGCCAAGCTGCAGACTGTAGCCTTTACTGGGGGACCCGGAGGAAGCAAGCTTTTCGATGCGGACCCTCGCGGTGCCAGTCTCGATCATGTTCAGCCTTTGGGCCGCGGTGAAGGAGAGATCGATGATTCGTTGCTTGCGGAAGGGCCCCCTGTCGTTGATCCGGACCACCACGTCCTCGCCGTTGTCCAGATTGGTCACGCGAACCCTGGATTGGAAGGGGAGACGCTTGTGCGCCGCTGTCAAGGCGTACATGTCGTAGGTCTCTCCACATGCGGTTTGCTGCCCGTGGAATCCGGGGCCGTACCAGGAGGCGATTCCTGTCTGGACGAAGCTGTCATGGGGTAGGCCGCCGGAGGTTGGGCTCTCCCGTGGACGGCTCGGCCAGGACGGGGATCCTGCGCATCCGGCGAGCAGGATCGGTAGCAGGACAATCCCCAGCATCACGGCACGCCAGAGGGATCGAATCCGGCAGGTCTGCGCGATATTTCCCGGGAAGGGGGCCTTGTTAACACCAGTTTTCGCGGCATGGTGCTCCATGGGTGCCTCCGGGGGATTTTTGGGGGAGGGAGGATGCCACAAAGCGTTTCGCATCGGCGTATACTCGCGGCGCGTATCAGAGAGAGGGCGGGCGTGCAGGCGGGACAGCCCGCCTGGATTTTCCGGGGGGATTGTTCCGGCTTGGCCCGGGAATTCGGTCTTTCCCTGCGCGATGTGGAGATCGCGGCCCTGGAGGATGGGATTGTCCCCCGCCCCTATGTCCGGAATATATTCGGGCTTTCCCCTGCGGAAGTGCTCGCGCTGCGGCGGTCCAATATCTGTCAGATCGGACTGGGCGGACTGGGCGGATACTTGCTGGAGCTTCTTGCCCGTGTGGGTGTCGGTGCCATTACTGCGGCGGACGGCGACCTCTTTGAGGAATCCAACCTGAACCGGCAGCTCTTGGCCTTGGAAGGGGAGCTCGGGCAGTCCAAGGCTGCTGCCGCTCAGCAAAGGGTGGCCCAGGTGAACAGCGCGGTGGATTGGTCGGGTATCGCGGCCGACCTGGATGAAAAGGGGCTGTGCAGGGCCATCTCCGGCAGGGATTTGGCTCTGGACGCCCTCGGGGGACTGGCTGTTCGCAGGAATCTTTACAGCGCGGCGCAGGCCGAAGCGGTTCCCCTGATCATCGGATCCGTGGCCGGGGAGGTGGGGTACGTGAGCACAGTGCTTCCTGGCCAGGAGTTCCCCGAGGCCCTGTGGAGCGGACAGGACGGCGCGGAATCGGAGCTTGGCTGTCTGCCGCACGCGGTTTCCGCTGTGGCCTCGCTGCAGGCGGCGGAAGCGGTGCATTTTTTGGCCGGACGGAAACCGCTTCTGCAAGGGAAATTGCTCGTTCTGGATTTGTCCGATTTCACCTGGGAAGTCTTTTCCCTGGGCTGAGCCCCGAGGTTCGGACAGGGAGAGCCCCGGTCCTCCACTCACCCTCTGCGCGGGAATCCATTCCAAGTGGGCCTTCCTGTGAGGAATCAGCTCGACTCCTCTTCTTCTTCCGGCCCCACCTCGATATCCTCATGGAGCTTGATGAGCTCCTCAAAGCGCACGTCTGCGCCCAATATGGCGGTGATCTCGTCGTTGTCGTCCAAAACCGGGGCGGATACGGTCAAACAGAGCTTTTCGGTGAACATGGAGCGATAGAAGTCCGTGACATGGAGCTTGCCGGTCTGGATGGGGACCTGGAACCATTCCCTGTTGGACAGGTCCTGTCCGATATAGATGTGTCTGTACTTGGGCTTGTCCTCGGGATAGCTGATTTGCCAGGTGAACAATCTGCCTTGGCTGTCCGTGAGATAGACATACTGAATAAAGGGATATGCCTCGATGAGCTGGCTCATCTTGTCCTGCATGATATCCTCGTCCTCCACTCCCTGCAGCTCGGCGCTCAAATGGGAGATCAGCCTGGAGGCGAAGGTGTGGGCGGTCTGCTTCAGGTGATCGAACTCGGAGATGAAGTATTCCGGGAGATAGCGTTTGACCAGGCCCCGCATCTCCTCATAGGACATTGCGGTGTTCCGGCCCTTGTCGTACTGCTGCATGATCCTGCGGTGAATTTTGCCCACCGCGGGATGGGACTTGCTCACCTGATTCTCTTTGTCCAGTTCCAGGGCCTGGTTGATCCAGTAGGCCACTCCGGCTTTACCGGATTTGTCCGTGATGATGATGGGGACGGATTTGCCCAGGATGTGCTTGGTGTCGAAGATATTGTAGACTTCCTCGTTCTTGGCCAGCCCGTCCACATGAATCCCCGCGCTTGTGGCGTTGAAGTCGCGTCCGACAAAGGGATAGCTGGGCGGGATCTTGGAGTTGAGCTCTTTTTCGAAGTATTCCGCGATCTCGGTGATGACCGGTGTATAGGCGTCGTCGTCGTTTCCGGTTATGGAGATGTATTCCATAACCAGGGCCTCGATGGGCGCGTTCCCGGTCCGCTCTCCGAAACCGAGGAGGGTGCCGTTGGCTGCGCTGCACCCGTATAACCAAGCCGTGGATGCATTGATCAGGGCCTTGTGGAAATCGTTGTGCCCGTGCCACTCGAGCCACTCTCCAGGGACCTCCGCCTCATCCGTGAAAGCCCGGATGATTTTGCTCACGTTCCGAGGCAGCGATGCCCCGGGATAGGGCACGCCATAGCCCATGGTGTCGCAAAGGCGGATCTTGACCGGTATCCCGCTCTCTCGGGCCATGTGCATCAGCTTTTGGGCGAAGGGAATGCAGAAGCCGTAGATGTCCGCGCGCGTAATGTCCTCGAAATGGCATCTGGGGCGGATTCCCAGCTCGAGGGCCTTCTCCACCACCTCCAGGTATTCCTTGAGGGTCTGGGCCCTATCCTTCTCCAGCTTGAGATAGACATGGTAGTCGGAGACCGAGGTGAGCATCCCGGTTTCCTTGAGCCCCATCTCCTTGACCAGGTTCAGGTCCTGCTTGTTGCACCGGATCCAGCCGGTTACCTCGGGATAGCTGTAGTTTTTGGCCAGACAGGCCTCTGTCGCCTTGCGATCCTTGTCCGAATAGAGAAAGAATTCGCTTTGCCGGATGAGGCCGCTTTGCCCCCCCAGATGGTGCAGGTAGTCGTACAAGGTGCTGATCTGCTCCGCTGTATAGGGGGGGCGCGCCTGCTGCCCGTCGCGGAATGTGGTGTCCGTGATGACCATGGGATCCGCTGGGCGGGGCATGATAAAGATGTCGTCGAACTGGCACCTGCCGACTTTCTTGAAGGGATACAGAGAGCGGAAAAGCTGGGGATTCTCCGGATTCTTGATTTCCTGCTCCGTTTCCGGTTGCTTGAGCTGAAGGGTGTGTTTGGCCATAGGGGATCTCTTTGGGGGCTTATCCTGAAAACAGGCTCGGATGCAGTCACGCTAGGAATTCAAGGAATTCAGACCAAATATGCAATATAGTTCCATTAAAAATCTGAGTCAATCTTTTTCTGTCTGGCCGGGGGCTGAGCTTGCTTTCTTCTTTTTGCGGCCAGATCCGGGATAGATCTTCCGCCGGCAAGGAATCGGATTCCGTCGAGATTGCAGAAGAGGGAGGAAGTGCCCGGGAGGAGGAAAGCATTCAAGCGGAAACGCAAGAGGGCATCATCAGTGTTGCCGCGGGATCGGGGCAGCGGATCGCAATCTTGAAAACTCAGGAGGTGAGGTTCGAAGATCCGGAACTGTCCGTGCTTTGTGCGATCCGATCATACATATCTTGCGCCTCGTCGTGTTGGGGGTTGATCTTTGTTGCCCGATCAACAGCATCCCGGGCCTTGTCCAGCCAGTTGCCCTGGAGAAGGTGCCTGGCGGCGAGGAGATACATTGTCTCCGGGCTCGACCCGTAGATGGCCTGGATGAGGTCCTGGTAGAGATCCTGGAACACGTCCCGGACCCGCTTTTCGTGCTCGAACAAGAAGCGGGCAAGGATATGGTTTTGCTCATGGCGGGGAAGATAGCGTATAAAAATGTTCTTGCTTTCGGCCAGAATGAATTGGATCCGGTGTACTTCCTTGTCGATGCTTTCCCGTGTCTGGGAGGCGAGCCGGAAGAGATTGGAGCCGACCTCCTGGTCCTGGGGGGAATATCTCGGATCGGACTGCACGAATTGAAACCATGGGATATAGGTCTGGAGTTGGTAGGCATCCTCCCGAAGCTTCATGCATTCGTGAAAGATGTAGGCAATGGACCAATCGAGGAAAATCCCGGAAAGCGGGGTTTCGGGCTGCTTGCGAAAGAGCAGGTGGGCCGTGTCCTTCAAGAGCCAGAGACGGCCCTGGGCCATTTCCTGGCCCAACAGCTCATTGAGGGGATTGAAGCGTATCTCTCCTGTCTGATGGAAGTAGGCAAATTCCTTTTCCAGCTCCAGGGAGATCAGGCAGAAATTCCGGAAAAGGTCCGTGGCAAGCTCGTCGTGTTTTCTTGTCAACCATGCCTTGTTCATGCACCAGCTCTCGTTATGGGGTTGTCCGGGGACATGGAACGGACCCGGCGCGGATCCAGCTTGATCGGCGCGAGTTGAGGCTCGAGCCGCAAAGGGTGTGAGCCGTTCCGCTGTTTTGTCCCCGATTCAGATGATCAGCCTATCTTATATCGAAACGGCAGTCACGAAATTGTCACGGGGCAATCCATTCTTCACAAAAACGCCTATTGATCCGGCTTTCCTCAAAACCCTTTGTAGGGGGTTTCTCGCAGAGAGGCTCCGGTTGCGGATTGTCTATGGCTCCCGCACGAGGGCGCTTGGACTGTCCGGCCCGGGCCTGCCGACTTGGCGCAGGAGATCGGATTCGCGCCCAGTGGAATCCATGGCAAGCAGTTGACGTTGAACAAAGAGTTTGATACTTAGTTTTCACTTTGTGAAGGAATGAACGAATGAAGTTTTTTAAGGGGCTGAATCGAGGCTACCTGGACAACCTTTTGCGGGCAAGCCTTATCGGCGCGCACATGGTTGCCTCGACCTTTATCGGTCTGACAATAGGTTATTTTTTGGACAAGTGGTTGCAGACCGGCCCCTGGCTCACGATGCTCTTCTTGTTTTTCGGAATCGCGGGCGGCTTCACCAACATGTTCCGAGAGGTCAAACGGATTGAGCGAGGGGAGAAAGAAAGTGCGGAACCCCGTAAGCGGTAATCTGCGCAGCTTTTTGGGGCTGCCCGGAGGGGACTATCCGGAGATTCAGCGGATAGTAGCGCTTCACTCCGGCACAGTGGTCTCTCTCGCGGCTCTTATTCTCGCGGTTGGCTGGCAGCACCTGTTCATCGCCTACGCGCTCGGAGCGCTGCTGGCTTCCTTCAACCTTTTGGTCCTCGCCCGTTTGGTCCCGCAGTTGGTATTTCTGCGAAGTGGGGCGGTCTTTTCGCTTCTGGTCAGTTTCTATCTGCGCTTGTTCTTCACAGGGGGCGTTCTTTTCGCCGCCATTTATGTCGTTCAGCTCAGTGCCTTGGGTTTATTGCTGGGGCTGTCCACCGTTTTTGCCTCGTTCTTGGCCTGGGGCGGAAGTTTTCTCGTTTCACGAAAACAGAAGGAGGCGTAAGGGATGTCCGTGCAAATAGCACCCCATGTGGTCCTTTTGGAAAAGTTCATGCATGCTGTGGGGCTGGTGAAAGAGGGCCATATCCTGATTCCCACCCATATCCTGTATACCTGGCTGGTCATGCTTATTCTGATTGCGCTGGCCTGGGTGGCAACGCGTAATGTGACCCTAGTCCCAAAAGGGGTGCAAAACTTTTGGGAAATTGTCATCGGAGGGCTGGAAAATTTTACCGTCTCCACCATGGGAGAGAACGGACGCTCGGTCTTTCCCCTTTTGATGACCATATTCATATTCATCCTGTTCGCCAATTTCGTCGGTCTGATGCCCGGGGGAATCGCTCCAACCGCCAACCTGAACACCAACGCCGCCATGGCCATTGTGGTCTTTATCTTCTACAATCTCGTGGGGATCAAGATGCACGGGGCGAAATACGTCAAGCAGTTCATCGGACCCGTCCCGTGGCTTGCGCCTCTGATCCTGCCCATAGAAATTCTGAGCCACCTGGCTCGGCCCCTGTCTCTGACGGTCCGGCTTTTCGGGAACATTTTCGGCGAGGAGCTGGTGCTCATCCTCTTTTTTGCCCTGTTGCCGGTGCTCGCTACCTTGCCCATGTATTTCCTCTATTCATTGGTGGATACAATTCAGGCCTTTATCTTCTTTATGCTGTCCATGATCTATCTCAAGCTGGCTTTCGAAGAGGCCCACTAATTCGTGCCCGGATGGATTTTAAATGAGGGATCGTGTCTGGCTCGAGCTATATTTTCTTCCTTCGGGCAAGGCAAGAAGCACGGCGAGCTCGAACTCCGGAAGGTGTGCTCTTTTTCGAGGAGAATGGCGTTGCGGGGGAAATGGTCCAATGACCAATTGAATAAATCTGGAAGGAGGTTTCTCGTATGCGGAAGAAGTTGATGATCGGCCTGAACACCCTGGCTCTGCTCGCTGTTGCAAGTGTTGCCTGCGCTGCCGAAGGGCCCGGAGGCGATGTTGTCTCCATGCTCGCCATTGCTACAGCCATAGGTATGGGCCTTGCCGCCCTGGGCTGCGGCATCGGCATGGGTTTTGGATTGAGGGGCGCCTGTGAAGGGACCGCTCGCAATCCTGACGCCGGCGGCCAAATCACCGTGACCATGCTCATCGGTCTGGCCCTGATCGAATCCCTTGCGATTTACACCTTGGTTATCGATCTGATTCTGCTGTTCGCCAATCCCTTTTTGTAAAACACGGCAAAGGGGAAATAAGGAGGCCTGCTCGGCAGGCCTCTTTATTTATTCCTTTCTTGTGAAATTTTTCTCAAATTAATTATGGTTACCAAAAGCGACAAGATTCCTCAGGCCACTATTCAGAGAATGGGCGTCTATATCCAGGTGCTTGAGGAGCTCCAATCCCAGCAGCAGCAAGTGATCCCCTCGGAGAAGCTCGCCGAGAAATGTGAGGTCAATTCCTCTCAAATACGCAAGGATCTTGCTTATTTCGGAGAATTCGGAGTGCGGGGCGTGGGGTACTACGTGACCGATCTCCTGCGGGCAATCAAGCATTTTCTGGGCATCGACCGGGATTGGAACTGCATTCTCGTGGGTGTGGGCAATCTGGGACGAGCCCTATTGCGCCACAAGCAACTGGCCCAGAAAGGATTCAAGATCCAAATGGCCTTTGACTGCGATCCCTTCAAAATAGGGGAGCACGTTGCCGGACACGAAGTGGTCTGTACCCGTCGCCTCAAGGAGAAAGCCCAATTGATGCAGATCGATATCGGCCTGATCACCACACCTCCAGAACGGGCCCAGCGAGCGGCAAACCATATGATGCAGGCCGGAATCAAGGGCATTATCAACTTCGCTCCCAGCCGGATTCATGTTTCCGGCGACGTGGCTGTCGACTATGTAGACTTTTCCAACCACCTCATTTCCATGGCTTTTCGTCTCTCTCACTCCTAGCTCTACCCCAGGGGCTTCTTCCCCTTGTCAAATCCCGGTTTTATAGTATATATTTTCCAATTCCTTCTGACCAAAAGCATATCTCAGGCAAGGAGACGAGCATGAAACACGATATCCATCCGCAGCAGCAGGAGGCCAGGATCGAGTGCTCCTGCGGCTTCGTCCTGCAAACCCATTCCTCACGTGCGGAGAACATTCAGGTGGAGATCTGCTCCAACTGCCATCCCTTCTTTACCGGGAAGCAGCGTTTTGTGGACACCGCCGGTCGAATCGACAAGTTCCGCAGGAAATACGGCCAGAGTTACGGTCAGTCCGAATAGCTCCCTGGAGTAGGCGCTTCCGGGCGAGAATGTGGGGTCTATGTCGTTCTTCAGTAAGCTCGAGGATATTGAGCAGCGATTCCTCGATATCGAGCAGCAGCTCGGCTCGCAGGAAGTCGTTCAGGATCAAAAGCAGTATAGCGAGCTCGCCAAGACGCACGCCGAGCTTGGCGATATCGTGAATGATTTCCGGGAATACAAGGAAGCTCTTCAGGCCTTGGAAAAGAACAAGGAGCTTCTTCATGATGAGGATCCGGATATCCGCGAGCTTGCCAAAACGGAGCAGCAACAGCTGCAAGACAGGTCCGACCGACTCGAGCAACAGCTCAAGCTGAAGCTGGTGCCCGAAGACCCCATGGACAAGAAGGCCGTGATATTGGAGATTCGAGCGGGGACCGGCGGAGATGAGGCGACCCTGTTCGTCGCGGATTTGCTCAAGATGTACATGCGCTATGCCGAAGCCAAGGGCTGGAGCACCCAGTTGCTGAATAAACAGGATTCGGATGCCGGTGGCTTCAAGGAAGTCGTGGGCCAGATATCCGGTAAGCGCGTATACAGTCGGCTCAAGTATGAATCCGGCGTGCACAGAGTTCAGCGGGTTCCGGCTACGGAATCGCAGGGGAGGATCCACACCTCCACCGTAACCGTGGCTGTCCTCCCCGAGGCGGAAGAGGTGGATGTTGAGATCGATCAGAACGAGTTGCGGATCGATGTCTTTCGTGCTTCCGGCCCCGGAGGGCAGAGCGTGAATACTACGGATTCGGCCGTTCGAATAACCCATATTCCCACAGGTGTGGTCGTTGTCTGTCAGGACGAAAAGTCCCAGCACAAGAATCGGGCCAAGGCCATGCGCGTCCTTCGCTCCAAGCTCCTGAAGATGAAGCAGGACGAGGCCAAACAGGAGCAGGACGAATCACGTCGCAGTCAGGTCGGCACAGGGGAGCGCTCCGAGAGGATACGCACCTACAACTTTCCCCAAAGCCGGATTACCGACCACCGGATCAACCTCACCACGTACAACCTGGACGCCATCCTGGACGGGGATCTGGATCAACTCCTCGATCCGTTGGAGAAGAACTTTCAAGCCGAGAACCTCAAGTCCGCCATTCAAGTCTAGGCGGCCTTTTGGCGATCCAGACAGCTTGACTTCCCATCGCCTCGATCACATCCTGCAAGCAGCCCGCCTCTATTTGCGCCAGCGAGACGTGGACTCCCCAAGTTTGTCCGCTGAGTTGCTTCTCGCCCATGCGGGTGGTCTGAGACGCCTGGATGTCCTGATACATCCCGAGTTCATGCTCGAAGAGAGCAGGGTCAAAGCATTCTGGGATCTGGTTCACAGACGGGGCAAAGGCGAGCCCGTTGCCTATCTCCTGGGCCAAAAAGCATTTTACGGCCGTGACTTCGAAGTGGGCCCCGATGTCCTTGTTCCCCGTCCGGAGACCGAGGGAGCGGTTGACCTGTGCAAGGAGATTGCCCCACAGGAAGCAAGGTGGCTCATTGCCGATATTTGTGCCGGAAGCGGCAATCTCGGTGTGACGCTTTGCTGTGAGTTTTCCGGATTTCAATGCCTCATGGCGGATATTTCCCTCCCGGCGCTTGAGGTGGCCCAGAGGAACGCGCGACGTTTCAAGGTGGATGATCGAGCTCTCGTGTGCCAGCAGGTCCTTGCTTCAGCCGTTCGGTGCAGGAGCCTGGATCTCGTTGTGTGTAATCCGCCGTATATCTCCCCAGGGGAGTACGGCATCTTGAGTCGTGAAGTTGTGGGCTTTGAGCCGAGAATCGCGCTCAACGGTGGTCGGGACGGCCTCGAGACCCCCTGGGCCGCTGTCGGAAGCATTGCTTCCTGTCTTCGACCCGGGGGATACCTGATCCTGGAAACCGGACGGGACCAGGCCCGGAATATTGCCTCTGGCATGTCAGGGTCCGACTCCAGCTGGAGCAATGTTTTGGTGCACTCGGACCTTCGGGGGGATGATCGCTTCGTGAGCGCCCAACAAGTGTGGTGTTGAGCACCCAATGTTGTTTAAAAGACACACTCGGGGGGTGATTGGTCGAGGACAGGGCGCTCTGTTTCGGAGCACAGCTCGCTCGCCATATCGTGGCACGAATTTTGCTGTGTTTACGCTGGGAGGATCCTGCATGAGACAGAGGACAATTGGAAAAGCAGTGAGTTGCTCTGGAGTCGGCCTCCACCGAGGCGGCAAGGTGACAATGACGATCTATCCCGCCCCAGAGAACACCGGTGTTGTCTTTGTGGTGAGGACAGCCCAGGGGCGTCGATTCATCCATGCCGACCCGTACAAGGTGCATGAGACAACATTGGCCACATGCTTGAGTGATGGAGAGTGCACCATCGGAACGGTGGAGCATGTCCTCGCCGCTTTGATGGGGACGGGTGTAGACAACATCCATATTGAGGTGGACAGCAACGAGGTCCCCATAATGGACGGGAGCGCAGCCTCCTTTGTCTATCTTCTGCAACAGGCGGGACTCGTGCGCCAACAGGCGAAAAAGCGGATCTACAGGCTGAAGCAGCCAGTGGAGTTCTGCAAGGATGGAAAGCGGGTTGTCGCTTCACCCGGCCCGGGGTTGCAGGTCAGCTATATCATCGAATACGATCATCCCCTTATCGGCCGACAGGAATTTTCCTTCAACCTGGGGGATCAGAGCTTCGTGGAGGATCTGTGCAAGGCGAGGACGTTTGCCTTTCTCAACGATGTCGAGGTCATGCGGGCAAACGGCTTGGCTCTTGGTGGATCCCTGGACAATGCCCTGGTTCTGGACGGATCGGGCGTGGTGAACAATGACGGCTTGCGCTATGCGGACGAGCCCGTCCGGCACAAGATCCTCGACTTTATTGGCGATCTCGGATTGATGCCCTTTCCGCTAACCGGCCATTTCCAAGTCTATTGCTCGGGCCACGCGATGAATAATATGTTTTGTCGCCATTTACTCGCCAACGAAATGGAATATCTTGAGTGCTGCGAGGTCGCAGGGCGCGCTCAGTCGACTCGAGAGGCCGCGGTCGCGCCCCAGGCTGCCGGGGAAGCCAGCCTCTAGCCCTCGCGAACTCTTCCCCTCGGATCCCGCACTGTATGGCCTCGATCGCTTGCGAGGCCATCTCTTCCGTGCCATGAAAGGGCCATTGGGCCGCTTCGCACGGGGCCATTCGGCCACACTCCATATTATTTTCAGAGCATTCGGTAGGATATAAAAAATTGTGTCAGGGGTTGTCAAAGCTCCTCAAATGGGATAAATTTCGAGTTTGCTTGGCTGGCGTAGCTCAATCGGCAGAGCAGCTGATTTGTAATCAGCAGGTTGCGGGTTCGAGTCCCACCGCCAGCTCCAGATCTGTGGCATTTGGAGGGATACCCAAGTGGCCAAAGGGAGCAGACTGTAAATCTGCCGGCGTAAGCCTTCGGAGGTTCGAATCCTCCTCCCTCCACCATTGAAGGCCTCTGGATAAGTAGGAGACCCGGTGTCGGCGACTACTTATTGCAGCGGAAAGCGGGAATAGCTCAAACGGCTAGAGCACCAGCCTTCCAAGCTGGGGGTTGCGGGTTCAATTCCCGTTTCCCGCTCCATTCCTGTATTTGAGCCCACGTAGCTCAGGCGGTGGAGCACTTCCTTGGTAAGGAAGAGGTCACCGGTTCGAGTCCGGTCGTGGGCTCCATTTCTCCTGCTTGTCCAGTCCTTCCGTCCCGTTAGCCCATTTCCGTGGAAGATCAGTCACCGAGAAGCCAATTGAATCACCAGGGGGGTAAGTATGGCCAAGGAGAAGTTCGAGCGGTCCAAGCCGCACGTAAACATCGGCACCATAGGTCACATCGACCACGGCAAGACGACGTTGACCGC
>Ga0207714_1001612_pt1 | contig 14439 bp, 14 predicted proteins | sample PonA232FremontCA_2_FD_187270 | JGI IMG/M metagenome (GOLD analysis project Ga0207714, IMG submission 187270) | Marine sediment microbial community from Fremont, CA, USA - Pond A23 Sediment 2 (SPAdes) | ecosystem: Environmental > Aquatic > Marine > Unclassified | place: USA: Fremont, California... | reverse complement strand
CGTGGTTTCTCGACGACCGCAGAGAGTGGCTGCTCGGACATCGTATACACCTGCCAATGGGGGTCTGATACGTATATATGACCCGTTCGCTCGGCTCGCTCGCTGGCTGGCCCCGTCCGTCAGTTTGGCTTGCTTCCGGACTCTTCGGTTCTGAGTTCTGGCGGGAGTTCGAGCTGTTTGATACCGGTGTATTCGTCGATATTGAACCGGTACAGGCTGGTCGTTTCCGACTCCATGGCCCGTCGGAAGACGTCCGGCCGCCACGGAATATCCATCTGCTCTTCGATGGCCGGTCGCTCGCTTTCCGGGACTTGCTCGATCGTCCCGGTCAGCAGTACACTCCGCCAGTTGAACGTCGTCTCGATCCGGTAGACGAGAAACCGGGCGACATCGGCTCGCCGGCTCAACTCTTCTTTCTCACTGGAGCCACCGGAGACGTACAGAAAGTAGATCGTCTCGTCGCCATCGAACCAGAACGACAGCGGGCGCATACTCGGTGCGCCATCCGTCGGAAGTGCGAGGATTCCGAAATCCTGTGTCGTGAGCAGTTGCTGGATCTCCTCGTCGTCCATCTGCTCCATTCCGTACCGTTCCAGTTCATCAACTGTCATGTATATCCTATTGGCGAGCGCGAACAAAAAGCCTCCCCACGGTTCCAGAACTCCGAAAAAGGGGTCGTCCCGGGAGCAGTGTTCGGACCCGGACCGGCGGTCACCGACTGGCGTCTGCCCGGGGCCTTCCGGTACTCTCAAGACCGACCCAACCCACGCGCTGAGCATGGACGCCACCATCAGTACGTCGACGGTCGCGGGTGAGGCGCAGGCCCCGCCGTCGAAAAGCTACACACACCGCGCGATTCTCGCGGCCGGCTACGGAGCGACGACCACGGTTCACGATCCGCTCGTGAGCGCCGACACGCGCGCGACGATCCGCGCTGTCGAGGCCTACGGCGGCACTGTCGAACACGACGAAGCCGAGAACGCCCTCGAAATCGAGGGCTTCGAGGGGCGGCCGGAGATCCCGGACGACGTGATCGACTGTGCGAACAGCGGGACGACGATGCGCCTGACGACGGCGACGGCCGGGCTGACCGACGGGATCACCGTCCTGACCGGTGACGACTCGCTTCGCTCCCGGCCACAGAAACACCTGCTCCGTGCGCTCGAACAGCTCGGCGCGCGGGCAGAGAGCACGCGCGAGAACGGACAGGCACCGCTGGTCGTGCGGGGCCCGATCACCGGTGGCTCCGCGGCGATTCCTGGCGACGTCTCCTCACAGTACATCACGGCCCTGCTGATGGCCGGCGGTGTCACGGATGCAGGCATCGACATCACGCTCCAGACGGAACTCAAATCTGCTCCCTACGTCGATATCACTCTCGAAGTCCTCGACGATTTCACCGTCTCGGCACGGAAGACGGGCCGTGGCTTCTCGGTCGACGGCTTCCAGCGCTACGACGCTGGCGGCAGCTACACTGTCCCCGGCGATTTCTCGTCGATCTCCTACCTGCTGGCTGCCGGCGTCCTCGCCTCGGAGGACGGGCTGACGATCACCGGTGCCGTCCCCAGTGCGCAGGGTGACAAAGCAATCGTAGATATAGTCCGCGAGATGGGCGGCGACATCGAGTGGGACGAAGCAACCGGCGAGATCACGGCACGGACGAGCGATCTCACGGGGATCGAGGTCGGGGTCGAGGACACACCGGATCTGCTACCGACGATTGCGGTGCTCGGCGCGGTGGCAGACGGGACGACGACGATCACCGACTGCGAGCACGTTCGATACAAAGAGACTGACCGCGTGCGCGCGATGGCCGAAGCCCTCGACAAGATGGGTGCCGAGGTCGAAGAGGAAGAAGAAACACTGACGATCCACGGCGGCCAGTCCGACCTGCACGGAGCCACTGTCGACGGCCGTGCGGACCACCGGATCATCATGTCGCTGTCTATCGCCGGCCTCGTCGCCGACGGAGAGACGACTGTCACCGGCGCGGAGCACGTCGACGTCTCCTTCCCGGGCTTTTTCGAACTGCTCGAAACGCTCGGGGCCGACGTCTCGACGGCGTAACTGTCGGCAAACGAGCGGGGGTTCGTGAGTACCCATCACAGTGGAGACCAAAGCGGAGGTATGACAGTCAGCTTCGATTTCGACGGGAAGACCGTGCTGGTAACTGGTGTCGGTGGCGCACTGGGAAGCGCCGTCGCAGAACAGTTCCTCGCCGCCGGGGCGACAGTCTGCGGGGCGGATCTCGTCTCCCCGGACGACGGCGAGGATTTCTTGCTGGACGATCCGGACCGGATCGACTTCTATCAGGGTGATTTCACGGAAGAGTCGGTCGTCGAGGAGACAATCGACGCCATCGTCGCGGAACACGGCCGACTGGATTACCTGGCGAACATCGCGGGGACCTGGCGCGGCGGCGATCCGATCCACGAGACCGACGCCTCGACGTTCGACTTTCTGTTCGACGTGAATCTGAAGACGATGTTTCTCGCCTCGAAACACGCACTGCCACACATCCAGGATCAGGAGGGCGCGATCGTCAGCGTCTCCTCACGGTCGTCGCTGGAAGGCGGTGAAGGCGACGGGATCTACCGCGCGTCGAAGGCAGGTGTCCGCCTCCTGACCGAAACCATCGCCGAGGAGAACAAAGGTGTCGTCCGGGCGAATTCGGTCATGCCGAGCGTGATCGATACGCCGATGAACCGCGATATGATGCCGGATTCAGATCACTCGAAGTGGGTCGATCCGGCAGATATCGGCGACGTGGTCGTCTTCCTCTGTAGCGAGGCTGCGAGTGTCACGAGCGGCGCTGCTGTGCCGGTCTACGGTGAAGCCTGAGAAGGGCATCGAGCGGCCAACTGAACCGAACCTCACATCCAGAGAAGCTGTGCGTGCCGTGTGTCGCCGATATCGAGGACGTTCTCTTCTTCGACGAAGCCGTGTTCGATCGCGAGTTCGACGGCCTTCGTGCCGACGATATTGGCGACAGAACAGTTCGCGAGGCTGTTGACGACGGCCTCTTCGTCGGCTTCCTCACCGTCGTAAAAGTCCTCGTTGACAGTCAGTGAGAGCTCGCCGTTTTCGAAGCTCTCGCCGAGCAACTCCGCTTCACAGACCGCTACCAGCCGACCTTTCTGTGTCTCCCGAACGTTGAGCAGCAACTCGACCATCGAGTTACTCCGTGAGCTGGTCGTCGATCAGCTGCTCTTCGTTCGTCGATCGCATCTCTTCTGCCTCCTTGGCGACCTCTTCTGCGCGCTCGTCCTCGCCGAGCTGTTCGAGGGCGATCGCTTTCTCTTCGAGCAGATCCGCGCTACGGTAGCCCAGCCGGATGGCGTTGTCGAAGGCGTTGAGTGCCTCTTCTGCGAGCCCGCGCTCGTTGAGGAAAAAGCCCCGGTTGTACCAGGCCTGGCCGAATCGTGGGTCGAGTTCGACCGCGCGCTCGGCGTGTTCGAGTGCCTCTTCCGTGCGTCCGAACTCCCAGAGCGCGTACGCGAGATTGGTCTCTGCGCTCGCGGCGTGTTCGGAATCGGCGTCGATATCGAGCGCCTCGCGGTAGGCACCGATCGCGGCGTCGTACTCTTCGAGTTCCGCGTGGGCCACGCCTTTGTTCACCCAGGCTTCCTGCTCGACGTTCTCCCTGTCGGCGTACCGTGCCGCGCGTTCGAAGGTCTCCGTCGCCTGTTCGTGCCGGTTGATCCGGATGTAATCCAGCCCGACGTCGACGAGTTTTGCCGCGTCGACGTTGTCTTTCCCGAGATTGTCCTCGTCGATCAGGTCGGCGAGTGCGTGCGAGTCGACAGGATCGATCTGATCGGTGTCGACTTCGAGCTCCGGCGGATCGATATCGAACCCCTCGTAGGGGTCGGTAAAGCCCTGCCCCTCGGAGAACTTGTGATCCTCTGGCTCTTTGGTCATACAGTAGGTTGGTATGGCCCAGCATTAAGGCCTGCGTCACCGAACTGTCCCTATGCGACTGTTCGTCAGCGCGGATCTGGACGGACTGGCCGACGAAATCACAGCGGTTCAGGAGCAACTGGAGGCTGCATCCGGCGTCCGACAGACCGACCCCTCGCAGGCGCACGTCACGCTGAAATTTCTCGGCGACACCGACGAGGAGCGTCTCCCTGAACTGACGGCAGAACTCGAAAGCGCAGTCTCGGACGCCGGTGTCGATCCATTCCCGGCGGAAATTGGCGGCCTCGGGGTGTTTCCGCATCTCGATTACATCAGTGTCGTCTGGATCGGTGTCAGGGACGGGAGCGAACAGCTCACTCGCCTGCACGAGGTAGTCGAGGACCGACTGGTCGGGATGGGGTTCGATCCGGAGGACCACGATTTTACGCCACACGCGACCATCGCGCGGATGGACCACGGCGGCGGAAAAGAGATCGTACAGGAGGTCGTCGAAAATCACGATCCGGACGTCGGGACGGTACAGATCGACGAGATCCGGCTGAAAGAGAGCGAACTTACGCCCGATGGCCCCGAATATTCGACGGTAGAGCGGTACGAACTCTGATCGCTCGCCGGGGCGTTCGAAAGCTGTACCAGAGCCGAACAATTGGGGTCGATCGAACCGTCGGATATCCGACGACGCTCCGAGTCGACCAGCCGAAAACACCGACGGTCAGCCGTCAAACAGCCCGATAACACGACCGCGCGACTCGTTTCAGGGGTGATCGGGACGCCCCTACCCCGCGACAACACTGACCAGCCATGAGACAACTGTACCCGAACCCGTATACTACCATCTGATTTCTTTTTACTCGTATGTCAGATGAAAATAGAACACTGAGCGTCGATGCACCGGAACCGACGGGAGAGACACGGAGACAGTTGCTCAAGGGGGCCGCCGGGGTCGGGATCGCGGCAGCCACACTCCCGGCGCTTACGGACACTGCGGCCGCCCACTTCCCGCTACAGCTCGATATCGACATCCAGCCGAACAACGCCGAGAATTTCATTGACCTGGAAGACCACGAGGTCGTCTCCGTCGCCGTCCATCCCACCGAGTTCCTGAACGGGGACGGTGAGCGCGAGTCGTTCGATCCGACCGAGGAAGAGGTCCGGTACCGTTTCGGGTCGCAGTCGGCCGTACAGCAGGGCGGCGGAGCAGTACCGATTGGCGACGGTGAACAGACTGACAGTGGAGCCGGAGATAGAGAGCAGATTCTCGTGCTCGATTTCCCGGTCGACGAGACTGGATTCGACGGCGGTGAAGAGACGGGCTGGCTCTACTGGGAACGCGACGAGTCCGGAAACCACGGGCTCCGTGGCGTCGACGCCACGAAGATTTACCCAGGGGCAAACACGATCACGCTCGAACGGCTCGTGCGCTGGCTGCAGACGATGGCTCGCACGTAACATTGTCCTCCTCGCGTGAATCGGGGGCCGGTGGAACCTGCAGCCGTCCTCTCTTTGGAGTCGCCACTCATCGAGCGAACTCCCTGAAAAGTTGCGTGGGTGCTGATCTCTGTAGGATAGCACCGAGCACCGATGCCCTCACTCGCGCTCGGGCAATGCGATGCGTGGGACCGGATTTGAACCGGCGGACCTCTACAGGACAGCGCCCTCAACGCTGCGCCGTTGGCCTGGCTTGGCTACCCACGCACACGCTGTCGGGTGCACGCCTTCTGCATCTGCCTATTTCCGAGGGACATTAAAATGACTGTCGATTCGCCCGCTCACTGCGTGACAGACCCACGGGAACACCGGATAGCCGAGGGCCGCCAGCGAAAGCGATAACAAGTCCATGAGACAGCCCAGAGCCAGCCAGATTACTCCACGCCGAGAACCGCCGGAATGTCGTCTTCGTCAGGTGGGCGTGGAGAAAGAACGTTGTACCCCGGGCTACAGGAACAGATATGCAAGAACGACGCGCGGACATACTGGATCGCCTCGCGGACGGTCCGGTACCCGGACCAGCGCTCGCGGAGCAACTGGATATCACGCGTGCAGCCGTCTGGAAACACATCGAGGCACTGCGCGAGGAGGGGTTCGAGATAGCGAGCGGTGAGTCGGGATACGCACTCGATTCGGTCCCGGAGTTCGGTGGATCGGCCATCGAATTCGGCCTGTCGGCCCCCTTTACCGTCGAATACCACGATTTGATCGGGAGCACAAACAAACGGGCCCGAGAGCTCGCAGAAGCGGGCGAAAAAAATACGGTCGTCGCAGCAGACAGGCAGACAGGCGGCCGCGGTCGTCTCGACCGGCAGTGGAGTTCCCCGAGTGGTGGTATCTGGCTCTCCGTTCTCCTCCGACCGGCTGTCCCGGCCGTCCACGCCCCACTTTTTACACTCGCAGCCGCTGTCGCGACGACACGCGCAGTCCGAGCATGTGGCGTCGATGCGACGATCAAGTGGCCCAACGACGTGCAAGTCGAGGGCCGAAAGCTGGCCGGAATTCTGACCGAGATGGAAGGTGAAGCCGACCGGATTTCCTGGCTCGTCGTCGGCATCGGACTCAACGCGAACGTCGATGCGACGCAGTTGCCGGGTGATCGACCGGCGACGAGTCTGCGAGCTGAAACCGGTGACATCAACCGCCAGGACCTGACTCAGCACCTCCTCGAAACGTTCTGGGAACTCTCCGAAGGGACTGACTCGATTCTCCCCGCCTGGCGGGAATTAACTTCGACGCTCGGGCAGCGAGTCAGAGTCGAAACCCAGACCGAGGAGATAGTCGGTGATGCCGTCGGGATCGAGTTCCCGGGGTCACTGATCGTCGACACAGGAACAGAGAAACGGACCGTTAGCGCGGGCGATTGCGAGCATCTCCGCCCGGCGGAGTAGCTCAGTCGATCCGGATCGCAAGCACCGGGGCCGGTGACGACCGCAGCACTCGCTCGGCCACACTGCCGAGCAACAACCTGTCGACACCGGATCGACCGTGGGTTCCCATCACCACCACGTCGATATCGTTTTCCTCGGCGTAATCGACAATCTCCTTCGAAGGCGACCCTTCGAGAATCGTCGTCTCGACCGCTACATCGCCTGCTTTCTCCTCGATATCTTCGATTGCTACTTCACCCTGTCTATGTAATGCTGCACTCACGTTCTCCCAGGAGGACTCCATCGGGAGATCCGACAGCGAGGCTGTGTTTGCGACGTAGAGCGCGTGGAGTGTCGCGTCGTGAGCCCTGGCGAGTTCGACTGCGTGGTCGACCACCGACTCCATGCTCTCGGAGCCATCCGTCGGCAGGAGTATGTTGTCGTACATAGTTCAACCTACAGGTTGCGAGAACTTAGTTGTACTCGCGGGGATTAGCTGCTGTCTGCTGGATAGACGACTCGCTCGACATCGCTGACACCAGCGCGCCGGACGACTGCTCTCGCGATATCCTCGGTGCCTGTGAGATTCGGTGTCTCGCCGTCGAGAACCAGCAAGGCTCCGTCCCGCCCTTCCTCGATGAGACCGCAGTTCAGTCCCGCAATCTCCGCCCCGTTGATCGTAGCCATCTGCAGAACCTCCAGCGTGGAGACGTCGAACAACTTGGCCGTGAAGGCCATCTCGCGGAACATGGACGGGCTGTTCAGCATCACGTTGTCCGTCCCGAGTGCGACGGTCGTCCTGTCGAGCAGTTCGCGGATCGGCGGCGTGCCGACGTTCGTCGTGATATTGGAGCGCGGACAGGCCACGACTGGGATCTGACTGTCGGCCAGCCGTTCCAGGTGGAGCTGTTCCGGGTTGGTCATGTGAACCAGAAAATCCGGATCGAGATCGAGAGCGACGTGAATGTCACTGCTGTCGACCTCGCCTGCGTGGATCCCGAACAGCTTCTGGGCCTCGGCAGTCGCTTTCCGGACGCGCTCGAAGGTCGCGTCGTTCGCACCGCTGGCTCCGAAGCCGTCGCTTGCGAGCATTGCTTCCACTGTCTCCCGCCCGAGCACGACGGACTCGATGTCGTGGCCGGCCAGCGCTTCCCTGATGGCAGCCACGCCGTCGACGCCACCTTCCCGGAACTCGACGAATGCGGCGGTGCCGGCCGACTCCATGTACGAAATCGACTGCTCCATTCCGGCAATCAGTTCCTCCCGGTCGGCCGCATCGAGCAGTCGGTGTTTGAGTCCGTCCGGCGGCGCGACGAGTTCTTCGAGCGTCAGCCCCTCGCCGGCCTCCTTTGCGATCGAATCGCCGATGTGCGTGTGCGCGTTCACGAACCCCGGCAGGATGATGTCCTCGCTGTCGGTTTCGTCTTCTTCGATGCCGGTGATCTCGCCATCCTCGACGATGACCCGTCCCTCGACCGACTCGAACGACCGACCACGCAGGATTCGCCCTTCGAGGATCATACCGCTGGTATGCGTGGCACCCGTTTGAACGCACCGGAGTTAGGCTTCTGGTGTCGGTCGAAAAGAAGCTTCTCGCACTCGCTACCTCTCCTGGGAGAGACTATCACCTCGTGGGAACTGATCGACGCCGCACTCGTCGCCCGGACTGCTGCACCAGAAGAGAAATTGTCGGCAAACGTTCTACCGGATCACCCACATCGGCCGCCAGGGTCTGAGCGCTGATATCGAGAATATCACCGGCTCTGATCGCTAATTCGCCAGATTCTCACTTTTTTCGCAGCCGACTCACGGTTTCAGACCAGTGCAGTCTCTCACAAGCAATCACCCGGTTTGCCAGATCAGTAAACGAGAGAACGTGGCCACCAATTGATATAGCGTTATACAGTTTATGTGTTGGTGGAAGGGCACTGCTCGCGGTGTTCAAACAAATAAATATATAAACTAAATTAGAGAATAGATGTGTTCTTCGTACACTGTACGGACACGGTTCCCCCAGTCGTGGGTGTAAGTATCGATCACGTCAGTAGCAACGTCACCACGGAGATACTTGACGACGCCACGGTCGCCGGTCCGATCACGGAGATGCGTGGTGAAAAAGTGTCGGAAGTAATGGGGTGTGACGTTCTCTTCCGGGCCACCGTTTTCCCGGTACCAGCCGGCTTCACGGGCCCGGGTTTCGACGATATGATGGACCATATCCGGTGTGAGGCGTTTGCCCCAGCTGTCGGCGGTACTCACGAAGAGTGGGTCAGCAGGGGAGATCGGATCGGGACGAATCGCGAGCCACCGTTCGAGAGACTCCGATAGCTCACCGTCGACAGGGATCGTCGTGGCGCGTTTCCGCTTGTTCGAAGCGGTTCTGCGTTCATCGTTGTACATCGAACCAGCAGCAGGAGCGTTATCGACGAACAGCGAGTTCTCTCGGCCGTCGAGGCGCGGCCGATGTGAGCTTTCGTCGTCGACCAGGTTCAGGTCGCGGAGATCGAGATTACACAGCTCACCGGCTCGCATACCAGTTTTGAGTAGTGTCAGAATGACTGCCTGATCCAGCGGATGGGAGGTATCTCCTACGAAGGTTTGCATGGCAGGCACAGAGAGATCCCGCCGTGTCGGGTCGCTGTTTATCGATTCGTCCATCTCTTCGACGACGATCGACATCGGGTTGTTGTCGAAGGCATCGACCCTGATCATGTAATCGTAAAACCGGTGGAGATAGGAGGCATACGTCGCGACGGTGCTTTCGGCGACAGCGCCCCGCAACTGATGAATGTACGCCATACAGTCCCTGTGATTGGCGTGCTCGATGGAGAGGTCGCGTGTATCGAGATACGTTGCAAAATCCGTCAGAACGCGTCTGTAAGCGTCCTGCGTTCGCTCTGATTTTCCCTGATAACGGATATCTTCGAGGAAGTACTCGATGTGGTCGGCTGACGAATTACGGCCTGTACCGTCGGATTCACTCATCGTCTCCCTCCACGAGCACGTAGCCACCGTCACGGCCACTGTACCGGATGACATCCGCTTCCTGCAACTCCTGCAGTGAGTTTTCGAGACGGGTCTCGATATCGCCAGTTACCCCGGCCAGCAGTTCTTCCCAGGACGAGGGACCAGCGTCAGCCAGATGCTCCCTGATTTCGTCCTCGATATCACCGTCCTCCGTGGTATCCGCCGTCGAGTGGTCCTTTTCAGGGGAGACAGCCGGTTCCTTCCCGAAATACTGCCGTCCAGCCTGCACCATCGCCTTGACGAACTCGCTACGGTTCATCCCGAGTTCCGCTGCATGATCGTCCCACGCGTCGCGCTGGTACGCCGGAACGTACGTCTGGACGACTGTACGGGACGTATCCCGGTCGAGTTCATCGGCCATACTGGGTTCTCGAACTACGATCTCATTAATCTAATGTTAGATTTACGTCTAAATAGGAAGCGTCCGACACGTCCAAGACAGTCGAGGGAGCGCGTTTCCGGCCAATATTCGTAGATCGAGGAGACACGAACCGAAAACTGAATCGACGAGCTGTTTCGTTAGAAAAATACTAACATTTATGTCCAAGACTAGGCACGTTGCAATATGACAAAAACCGGAATATCCAGACGGAGGGTGCTAGCCGTCGGTGGAACTGTCTCGCTGGCAGCGCTGGCGGGGTGTTCTGGCTCCTCTTCCGACGGTTCAGGGGGAGACATCTCCGCTGTCGTGCCGTCGGGAGCAGACCTGGTCGTTGATGTGGATGTCGAAACACTACTCACCGATGACGCGGTTCGAGAGCAGTACAACGGTGCGTTGTCAGAGATAGATTCAGGGGTCGGCCAACAACTTACCGTTTCCCGGTACCTCGACGAGATCCAGGCACAGTTCGGTCTGGATCCCGAAAAAGCCGACCAGTTGCTACTGTATGCCGACTTCGAACGGGAACAAGCCGGTCTCGTCATCGCTGCAGCGTGGTCGAGAGAGCAGGTGAAATCAGCCATGGGCGCAACAGAGGGAAGCCACAACGGGCGACCGCTGTATCAGAGCGGCGAACTGGCGGTCGGCGTGTTACCCGACGGACGGTACACATTCGGCTCGTCGGAGTCGACCCGGAACGTAATCGACGTACAGCAGGGCGACGCAGACGGGGCCGGGGGCCAGATACGCACCGCGTTCGACAGCGCCCCAGAGGGGTACGTTCGGTTCGCCCTCGATCCACCGGAAGAGTACAGCCCACCATCCTCGGGGCCACTGGAGTTATCCAGTTTCGGGGAAATAGTCCACGGATACGGGAGTCTGTACCGGAATGCAGGAAAGACGGGCGGAACGCTCGTCGTCGAAGCCAATTCTAGCGATGCAGCCACACAGATCGAACAGGCCACGACGGGAGCCATCGGAATGGGTGAGCAGGCGATCGCGGAGGAGCAATCGCTTCCCCAGGAGATAGTGTCTGTCCTCGAATCGACCGACGTGTCACGGTCGGGAGCGACCGTACGCCTGGAAAACGACGACGGCCGAGGCTACCTCCTCCTCGTTCCGATCGCTGTTGGAACGTCGTTTTTCCTCGGACTGGGTGAGGGATCGTCCTCACCCACGCCCCGGGTCAATTTCGAGGGCGAGTACGATTCAGACCAGTCGACACTGACAATTACGATGGTCTCCGGGGAGACGGGGAGTGCCGATCAGATCGTCATCCGCGGAGAGACGCCCGACAACGGGAGCAAATGGTACGAACTGCTCGACGCAACTCCGGAGACGGCCGACGGATCGATCCGGGCAGGGGATAGTGCGACGGTCGAAGGAGTTGAAGACGGCGACCTGGTCCAGGTAGTGTACGAATCCGAATCGACGGCAACGATCCTGTGGTCGATGGAGGTCTGAATCTCGGAAACTGTTCTCTTGCCCATCCGTTGTCCTGATCTCGAATATTCCGAGTTTACAGTCAGTCGAAGTACATTTCTGCCAAATCGTTCGCTAGATTACCCCGGCTGATAGCAGACTCCCGTCTAAAGACCCTTATTTGTGTGAATGACATTCTATAGAGGCATTAAATTAGTAACTATTGACCCATAGATACCATATTCACATCTAAAATATCCCGTCAGCCAGGCTTCAGCAAATCTGTCGTTCAATCGAGAACAGATAGCCGCGGCCCCGGCGCTATAATTACGCCGATTGAATACGTGTTCATCCTTGAATTCAACCGGGATATAGCAACCGACGAGGGATTTTAAGTAGGGAGGGATAACTCAGATTTCGTGTCGATAAAGATATCAGAACCTGCCTTCGGCCAGAGATAGCGAGCGAGCGCTGACAGGAACTGTCCAGTTGGGAACAATACCCAAATCGTATACAGGTGATGGAAACGGTCCGATCGGCAGTCGTGGAGTGATAGCCCGTGTTCTCAATCAAACCCCGCAGTGCGGGTTCGGCTGTCGGCCTGCAACGCCAGGGTCCAGTGATCTGTACTCCAATTCGAGAGCCCTCTGTCTCGTGGGACCTGTAGGTTCCTGACGAGATACGATAATCGGCTACGCTGGGCCGAGGACGAATCTAAACATATTAGCAGACCAGTCGCGGCAGCCTTCACTACGGTAGTGGGCTGGTGGACGATAGCAAGACTACCAGCTGTCGACTCCCGTCTGTGTCGTGATCAGAATCAGTCACGCTCCCGAAGCGGTGTTTACCGATAGTCCGTGAGAGTAGCAGCTGTGTTCGCAGACCGAAGCAGGCGTGGTCCCGATCAATAATAGACCTGATCTGTGGACGGTCAGCTGTGAATCAGTAAGTGTTTTGCTGGTACATGTGCCCCCCTCATGCAGGGGATGTACCCATAGAGTCCGGGCTTGCAGCTAACAGAGCGGCCTGTTCGCTAGGACAGTATCTGTGAATATCACGGAGTTGATTCTGGAATGCGGTATTGTGTTCAGTACCCGAGAACTCCCTCTGTGCCTGTCCCCTAAGTTTCCACCGGTTGAAATGCGAGTATACGAACGTCTTTGTTCGACTGACACCGATTCGAAGCGAAGTGGCAATGATATAATCATTCACAAAATCGGTCCCCAGTGTCTCTTGTCGTCAACTGTGCCGGGAACTGGCCCGTTTCGCTGCACAGACACTCCCGTTGCACTTCGCTTTGACCCCGGTCACTGTCACCGACTGCATCAGTCCATTTATCCAGTGGCGAAGTTACCGAAGTAGCTCTCAGTCTACCACGTATCAAATTGAGGCTAATATTGATCAGCTCGAAATGTTGTACTGGCTACTGTTCTGTCTGATGACGAACTCATAAATTGTATGTCGCTATATCGATTACTGGCCAGATACGTAAGAGAACGGTACCCCGGAGCGGGGGAGGTTACAGCTGATCCAGAACCTGTCTCTCCGCGCTTCGTGTGGGTCCCGGAGACTGGTCAGGATTCGCGGGGACCTCGACAGTCCGTTCGATTGCGGTTCCGGCAGGGACCGGGTCCCAGCCGATACCGTGCAGTTTCGCTGTAGAGAGAACGTGTGTATCCGGATTGTACAGGGGAAAGTCAGTCATCGAGAGCCCGCCAGCGGCGAGTTCTCGATCGTTTGCGGTGACAATCTCCGGATCGGCCCCGATCCTGGTCGCTGTCTTCTCGATTAACCGCCCCAGCGGGAGCACCGTCCGGTCGCCGACGTTGTACGCCTCACCGGCCGTACCGTTTTCTGCGACGGTCCGAATTGCTCGCGCTGTGTTGTACACCGAAACGAGATGGTGGATGTTCGTCCCGTCACCGGGGACGAGCACGCGGTCGTAGGTGCGGATGCGATCGACCCAGTAGTTGTAACGGCCAGTGTAATCGTGCGGGCCGTAGACGATCGTTGGTCGGACGCTCATTGCCCGGACACCGTGATCGGCTGCGGCCTCCAAGACGATCCGGTCACCCTCGGCTTTGCGCGCACCGTACGTCTCCGGACTGTCGTCGACTGCCTGCTGGTCGCTGCAGGGTTCCAGCGGGGTCTCGTCTTCTCTTTTCGGGACCGTATCTGGTTCGTACGCCGACCCACTCGAAATGAATACGTACGCATCCACGTCGTCGAACACCCGGGTTGCCATCCGGACCTCGCCCGGGAAGTACGCGACACAGTCGACGACGATGTCGGGATCGACTGTTTCCTTTGCATTCATCAGCGCTGCATCGCTCGTTCGATCGCCGGTGTACTGGTCGACACCAGCGGTATCAATGAAGGGATTGTCGTGGTTTCCCCTGTTGAATAGCGTAACATCGTATGCTGCGTCGAGAAACTCCCGAACGAGGTGCCGGCCAATAAACCGAGTACCACCGATAATGAGAACACTGGTCATACCGGACTGTCGGGAGGTGGGAAAATAAAAACAGCGTCAGCGTCGTCGGCTGATACGTCTCGGAACGCCGTCGTCAGTCAGCGCCGCTTTGCATCGCAGTCGACATCTCGCCTGCTTCGAGCGTCGCCGATTCGGGGAGTTCGTTTCGCACGTCGTCGCGTGCACGGTCCTGAATTACCTCTGCGTAGGCATCCGGCATCACACGCGTGAAGTTCTCGATCTCCTCGTCCCAGTTATCGAGGAGTTCCTCGGCGCGTTCGGAGCCTGTGTAGGCAGCGTGGTTTTCGACGAGGCGAGTCAGCATCTCCCGGTCGCTCCCTTCGAGCGTTCCCGAGATC
>Ga0207714_1001611_pt1 | contig 14455 bp, 15 predicted proteins | sample PonA232FremontCA_2_FD_187270 | JGI IMG/M metagenome (GOLD analysis project Ga0207714, IMG submission 187270) | Marine sediment microbial community from Fremont, CA, USA - Pond A23 Sediment 2 (SPAdes) | ecosystem: Environmental > Aquatic > Marine > Unclassified | place: USA: Fremont, California... | reverse complement strand
GGGCGAGGCCGCGAAGTCGGGGACACTGACCGCCGGCGGGACCGGCCGACGGCTGGTGGTGATGGACGAGGCCGACAACCTCCACGGCAACGTCGACCGCGGTGGGACCCGCGCGATAACGGAGCTTGTGAAGGAAGCCAGCCAGCCGGTCGTCCTGATCGCAAACGACTACTACGAGATGTCGAACACCCTCCGGTCGGCCTGCCGGGAGGTGGAGTTCCGGCCGGTCTCCGCGCGGTCGATCGTCCCCGTGCTGCGCGATATCTGTCGGAAGGAGGGCATCGAATTCGAGAGCGAGGCTCTGGAGACGCTCGCCCAGCAGAACAGCGGCGACCTCCGTGGGGCGGTCAAGGACCTCCAGGCGCTGGCGGAGGGCCGGGACCGCCTCGCGGGTGAGGACGTGGTGACCGGCGAACGGGACACCACCGAGGGCGTGTTCGATTTCCTCGACCTCGTGATCAAGGAGGCCGGGCCACAGGAGGCCCTGGAGGCTTCCTACGACGTCGACGAGACCCCCGACGACCTCATCAACTGGATCGAGGACAACATGCCCAAGGACTACGCGGGCGAGGAACTGGCGGCGGCCTACGGCTTCCTGGCGAATGCCGACCGCTGGCTCGGGCGGGTGCGAGCCACCCAGAACTACAGCTTCTGGCGGTACGCCGGCGACAACATGACAGCCGGCGTGGCGGCCGCCCGCCGCGAACCGAAGGGGGGGTGGACCCGCTACGGCCCGCCCAGTTACTGGTCCAAGCTGGGCCGGACGCGGGGGACGCGCGATACGCGTGACTACGTCGCCAGACAGGTCGCGGCCACGAACGGCGTCTCGACGGGGACCGCCCGTCGGGAACTGATGTCGCGCCTGGCTGTCATGACCCACCACTGCAAGAACCGCGAGCTGACGGTGGCGATGGCCGCCCGCTACGACCTGGAGGCCGAGCACGTCGCCTTCGTCACCGGCAGCGGCGAGGACACCAACAAGGTCCAGTCCATCGTCGAGGACGCCCAGCAGCTCCGGGAGGAGGCCGCCGTCGAGGGCTCGGAAGGGGCCTTCGAGGGGGCCAGCGTCGGCGACCTCTCCAGTGAGGGGGCGGGAGAGGGGTCGGAGGCGGATGCGGGGTCGGAGGAAGCGGAGTCGAACCGCGATTCACCCGCGGACGGCGAGAGCCACGACGACGGGGAAACGCGGGACGGCGACCCCGGCGAGGAGGACGACCAGCAGTCGGGACTCTCCGACTTCATGTAGCAGCCGGCGGGACAGTCAGTGGCGAAAGGATCGGGGGTGGCGCCTCAGTCCCCGGCCGTGCGGGCGTCCCGTTCGCGGTCGCCGGCGTTCGCGCCCGCGTCGGCGGCGTCGGTGCTCGCGGCCGGGCCCCAGAACGCCAGCGTCGTCGCGACCAGCAGGCCGGTGAAGATGACCAGCGCGGCGCCGTGGTGGGCCACCTGGGCGACGGCGCCGTAGTTGAAGACCGTGTTCGCGCCCAGCAGGACCTGGACCGGGAGCACGGCGAGGGCAATCGCGGTCGCGTACCGGATGCGGCGGTCGAGCCCCCCGCGCCAGGCTGTGACGGCCGTACCGAGGATGGCGAATCCGGTCACCATGGCCAGCGCGCGGTGGGACCATTCGATGAAGCAGGGAACGTCTGCCGGCAGCAGTCCGAGGAAGCCGTTCGTGCCCGGCCACTGGGCGTTGCAGGCCAGTCCCGCGGCCGTCGCCTTCGTGTAGATCCCCACGAGGATCAGCGCGAAGGTCAGCCCGGCAGTGACCGCCGCCAGCGAGCGAAACGAGGGCCGTCTCATACTCGGCGCTCAGGACCGGACGCATATCAACCCCACTCTTGCTGTCTGCGCGCTGTCCAGTGCTCCGCGTGGCCGGAGTCACTCCCCACCGACCGTCGGTGGCCCCGGTCGGTCCGGCGCTCTATCCGTCCGGGCTGTGTGGGCCGGTCCCCCGACGAGTTCGACAGCCAGCGAAACACCGTCCGATGGGCTTTTGCTACGGGGCCCGGTGATGCCTCCATGGGACTAGACGAAGACGCACTCGACTATCACCGGGAGGAGCCCCCCGGGAAGCTCGAGATCTCGACAACCAAGCCGACGAACACACAGCGGGACCTCAGCCTGGCGTACTCGCCCGGTGTCGCGGCCCCCTGCCGGGAGATCCGCGACGACGCCGAGCAGGCCTACACCTACACCGCGAAGGGGAACCTGGTGGGCGTGGTCTCGAACGGGTCGGCGGTGCTCGGCCTGGGTGATATCGGGCCGGAGGCTTCGAAGCCGGTCATGGAGGGAAAAGGCGTCCTCTTCAAGCGCTTTGCCGACATCGACGTCTTCGACATCGAACTCGACCAGGACACCGCCGAAGAGATGGTGACCACGGTCAAAGCGATGGGCCCCACCTTCGGCGGCATCAACCTCGAGGACATCAAGGCTCCGGAGTGTTTCGAGGTCGAGGAGCGACTCCGCGAGGAGATGGACATCCCGGTCTTCCACGACGACCAGCACGGCACGGCGATCATCTCGGGTGCCGCACTGCTGAACGCCGTCGACATCAGCGACAAGGAACTTGCGGATCTCGACATCGTCTTCTCCGGCGCCGGGGCGAGTGCGATCGCGACCGCCCGTTTTTACGTCTCGCTCGGCGCCACGAAGGAGAACATCACCATGTGTGACTCCGGGGGGATCATCACCACGGAGCGCGCCGAGGCGGGCGACGTCAACGAGTTCAAACAGGAGTTCGCCCGCGACGTTCCCGAGGGGGGTCTCGAAGAGGCCATGGAGGGCGCCGACGTCTTCGTCGGGCTCTCGATCGGCGGCCTGGTCGACGAGGAAATGGTCCGGTCGATGGCCGAGAACCCGATCATCTTCGCGATGGCCAACCCCGACCCCGAGATCGGCTACCACGACGCCAAGGAGGCCCGCGACGACACCGTCATCGTGGCGACCGGACGCTCCGATTACCCCAACCAGGTCAACAACGTGCTCGGCTTCCCGTTCATTTTCCGGGGTGCACTCGACGTCCGCGCCAAGGAGATAAACGAGGAGATGAAGGTGGCCGCGGCGGAGGCGCTGGCGACCCTCTCCCGGGAAGACGTCCCCGACGCCGTCGTGAAGGCCTACGGGGACGAGCCGCTGCAGTTCGGTCCGGAGTACATCATCCCGAAGCCGCTGGACCCGCGGGTGCTGTTCGAGGTCGCACCCGCCGTGGCGCGGGCGGCCATGGAGAGCGGGGCCGCCCGCCGGACGCTGGACCTGGAAGCCTACGTCGAGCGGCTGGAGGCCCGGCTGGGCAAGTCCCGGGAGATGATGCGCGTCGTGCTCAACAAGGCCAAAAGCGACCCCAAGCGGGTCGTGCTCGCGGAGGGCGACGACGAGAAGATGATCCGGGCAGCCCAGCAGCTGCTCGACCAGGGGATCGCCGAGCCGGTGCTCATCGGCGACCGCGAGGAGGTGTGGGCCCAGATGGAGGAGCTTGGGCTGAGCTTCGACCCCGAGATCGTCGACCCCGACGAGGACAACCTCGGGCCCTACGCCGAGCGCCTCCACGAGCTCCGCAAGCGCCACGGGCTCACCCGTCGGGAGGCCGAGGAGCTCATCCAGGACGGCAACTACCTCGGGAGCGTGATGGTCGAGGTTGGCGACGCCGACGCGATGCTGACGGGGCTGATGCACCACTACCCGGCCGCGCTCCGGCCGCCGCTGCAGGTCATCGGGACTGCCGAGGATGCCAACTACGCCGGCGGCGTCTACCTCCTGACGTTCAAGAACCGCGTGGTGTTCTGTGTCGACGCCACGGTGAACCAGGACCCCTCCAGCGACGTGCTGGAGGAGATGACCCGTCACACCGCCGAGCTCGCCCGGCGGTTCAACGTCGAGCCCCGGGCGGCGCTGCTGTCGTACTCCGATTTCGGCAGCGTCGACAACGAGGGCACCCGGAAGATCCGCTCGGCGGCCGACAGCCTCCGGGCCGACCCGACCGTCGACTTCCCCGTCGACGGGGAGATGCAGGCCGACACCGCGCTCGTCGAGGACATTCTCACGGACAGCTACGAGTTCTCGGAGCTCGACGAGCCGGCGAACATCCTCGTCTTCCCGAACCTGGAGGCCGGCAACATCGGCTACAAGCTGCTCCAGCGGCTGGGCGGCGCGGAGGCGATCGGTCCCATGCTCGTTGGGATGGACGAGCCCGTCCACGTCCTCCAGCGCGGCGACGAGGTGAAAGATATCGTCAACCTCGCGGGCGTGGCGGTCGTGGACGCCCAGGACGAGGAGGAGTAGCCGGCGTTCCCGGCCGCCGGGAGCCGGCCGACTGGGACCCACACGGTTTTTTACCGCGGTGCGCGAGGCTGGCGTATGGACGACCAGCAGCGGGTCGCAGCCTTCGTCGCGGAGCACGGCCTGGAGACGCCGCCGGCCTACCGGCTGCTCGATCTGGTCTCGGAGGTCGGCGAACTCGGCAAGGAAGTCACCGAGTCGACGGGCTACGGCGCGTCCCCGGGGACGGTCGATATCGACCGGGATGAACTCGGTGACACTCTCTTTGCGCTGCTCGCGCTGGCGGAGGAGCTGGACGTCGACGCCTCTGCGGCCCTGGAGGAATCACTCGAGAAGTACGAGCGACGCCTCGACGAGCGAGGCACTGCCGGGTCGGGGGAGTGACCGCGACCGGGTCAGACGGCGAGTTTCTCGCCGAGCTCGCCGCGTTCCTCGAGCTGGGCGAGGATGTCGCTGCCGCCGACGAACTCGCCGTCGACAAACGTCTGCGGGATGGTCTCGCGGCCGCTGTGTCGCTCGAGGGCGGTCCGGAACTCCTCCAGGGATTCGAGGGCGTCGACGGTCGCCACGTCCTCGCGGTGTTTGCCGAGCAGACCCAGCGCGCGCTCGGAGTAGCCACACTGGGGCATCACCGGCGTTCCCTTCATGAACAGCACCACGTCGTTCTCCTCGATGGCCTCGTCGACGCGCTCGGTGACCTCCTCCTGGGGGAGGCTCTGGTTGGGGTCAAACGTCATACCCGTACCCAGCGGGTCCGCGGTGAAAGGTATTACCCCCGCTCGTCCGGCGTGTAGGTCTCGACTTCCAGGGCGTGGATTTCCGTCGTCATGTGTTCGTCCAGTGCGTCGTAGACCCGCTGGTGGCGGTCGACCAGCGACTCGCCCTCGAAGGCCGGCGAGACGACCGTCGCCGCCAGGTGGTCGTCGTCGCCCTCGTGGCGGGCCCGGCGCACCTCCGCCTCGGCGTCCGGAACCGCGTCCTCGATGAGCCGTTCGACTTCGGTGAGGTCCATACCCCATCCAGTACGCCGGCCGGCAAAACGCTTGCCGCGTCACTCCGGCCGGTCGGGAGCGGTCGGCGGGTTGAAAAAGAGGGCGTCGAAAACCGCGAGAGCGCTGAACAGAGCCCCCGCCGTGACGGCTGCCCTGAACGGTACACCCAGCGCGGCGTGGACGGCAAGCACGACGGCGAACACCAGCGGGATGGCCGCCAGCAGGAGGTCGTACCGGGACAGGTCGGGTAACCCGTCCCGGAACGAGCGGAACGGGGGTTCTCTGCTGTGCCCGGAACGACGACCGGTTGCCATGGTTGGCGTCACCTCCTGTCTGAGTGTACGTTTTCGATCCAACTAAAATGTTACTCCAGTTACGTTTGGGGAACACACTCCGAGAGTCTCCCAGGGTTCCAGGTTATATATAGATAAGTTACGAGGATAACATAAAAGGGGCTCCAGCCGCGGGTAGCGGCCGAACGCAAAAAACAGCACGCCCGGGGTCAGTCGCCGGCGCCCCGGTCAGACCGCGAGGGCGGGGGGATGCGCTCTTCGCCGGGCGTACCGGGGGCTTCGGGGCGCAGACAGCGGTCGGGTTCGCCGTTGACGTGGGCGTACCGGCCGGGGGCGTTGGCGAGCGGGTGGGCGGGGTTGCGGTCGCTGGGGATGCGGGCGGCGCGGACCTCGCCGAAGCCGTGCAGGCGGGCCCGGATCCCCCGCCAGTGGAGGCCGGTGGCACGGGGGACGCTGACGCGGTGGGGCGTCCCCGGATGCCCGCCCCGGGCCGCGAGGATAGCGGCGTTGACGTTCCCCGCGAGGTCGTCGTGGTCGACGAGCACGCCCACGCGGGCCCCGGCGGGCGAGCGGGCGGCGAGCACGTCGAGCCCGAGATGCAGCGCCCGGTACTCGGCGACGTTGTTGTCGGGGGCCTGGTCGGAGAGCGCGACCCGTGCGACCCGCTCGCCGTCGCGGGTCTCGATCACGGCGCCCAGTCCGCCGCCCGACTCCCGGAAGGAGCCGTCAGTAGCGAGGTAGAAGTCTCGGTGGTGTGTCCGGGGCGGGTGGGCGATGTGCGGCGTCGGTGACTCGTCGAACAGGTCCCGGAGGTCCGGCCGGCCGTGTGCGGCCATACGACCGCTAGGTCAGGCGGGATTGTAAGTGTACTGTCCGCGGCGACCGCTGCGAGCCGCCCGTTACTGGAGCGACCCGCGGTCACTCCGGGACGTCACCGAGCAGCGACACCGTGACCGTCACCGTCCCGGCCGGCGTCTCGACGGCGGCCTCCTCGCGGACCGACCCGAGTAGCTCGCGGCGCCACTCCTCGACGGCGGCCTCGTGGCGGGTCCGGTGGCGCTCGACGGTGTACTCGCGGTCGGGGTCGGCGCGGAGGGCGTCCTCTGTCTCGGCAGGGGCCGGGTACGCCGGCGCGTCCTCGGCGACGAGCGCCCGCGGCGGGACGTGGACCGGTCGGGGTTCGTCGTACCCCTCGCCGCCCTCGACGTGCAGACGGGCGCGCATCCGGCCGCTGAACGGTGGCGTGATCCGGAGAACGGCCGTCCGGCCGGTGGTGCGGTTCGTCTCCAGTGCCGCCACCAGGTCCGACGCCGTCACCGCCAGGCGCTCGATGGCCGTCGGGTCCGCCTCGCCCATGCAGTGGGGTCGACGCAGGGAGGCAAAGACGTTCCGGGTCCCGGGCGCCGCCCGCCGGCCCGGCTGCCGCCCTTTCCTGGAATCAAGACCGAGAACGCGGCCGGTAGCTTTAATCTCGCCCTTTGCGAACCGGGTGGTGGTAACCCGTGTCCGACGACCGCACGCCGGGACGAAGGGCGAGAGACGCGTCCGGAGACGCGACGGTGCTCGTCGCGGACGACGACGGGGACGTCGCGGACCTGTACGCGACCTGGCTGGAGGGGCGGTACGAGGTCCGGGTCGCGTACGGCGGGACAGAGGCACTGGAGGCGCTCGACGGGGGAGTGGACGCGTTCCTCCTGGACAGACAGATGCCCGGGCCCGCCGGCGGCGAGGTGCTCGAGCGGGTCCGCGAACGCGGGCTGGACGTCCGGGTGGTGATGGTGACGGCCGTCGACCCCGACTTCGACATCCTCGACATGCCCTTCGACGACTACCTCGTGAAGCCGGTGACCAGTGAAGAGGTCGCCGACGCCGTCGCGACGATGCTCGCCCGCGCCAGCTACGACGAGACGCTCCGGGAGTACTTCGCGCTCGCGGAGAAGAAGGCGACCCTGGAGGCCGAGAAACCGACCCGGGAGCTGGAGCGAAGCGAGCGGTACGCGGAGCTGACCGAGCGCGTCAGGCGGCTGGAAACGCGGGCCGACGCCGCCCTCTCCAGGGTGAGCGACGATTACGAGGCGGCCTTCCGGGAAGCCGGCGCCGGGGACTGAGCCGGGCACCCGGGTCACCCCTTCGCACACCCCGGCCTGGCAGCCGAGCACCACGCACTTATTCCCCCCCGACGGAGGCGTAGCCAATGGACGACCGACAGCCAGTCGTGGTGGCGGGCGTACGGACCCCACAGGGCCGGGACGGCGGCGTCTACGCGGACGTCAAAAGCGAGCGACTCTCGGTGCCCCTGGTGAACGAACTGCTCTCCCGGACGGGTATCGACCCCGGGGATGTCGACGACGTCGCCTGGGGCTGTGCCAAGCAGGTCAAAGAGCACAGTAACAACATGGGCCGGGTCATCGCGCTCTGCTCGGAGCTTGGCGAAGGGGTTCCCGGCCGGACCATCGACCGGCTGTGTGCCTCCTCCGCCCAGGCCATCATGGACGCCAGCGACGCCATCCGGGCGGGCCAGCGCGAGGTGATGTTGGCCGGCGGCGTCGAGCACATGACCCGTGTCGAACGGGACTACGGGATCGACTCCTACGGCTGCATCGCCGCCCAGTACGACGCCCGCGACCTCCAGATGGGCCAGACTGCCGAGGAGGTCGCCGAGCGCTACGGTATCTCCCGCGAGCGCCAGGACGAATACGGCGCCCGCAGCCAGCAGCGGGCCTGCGAGGCCACCGAAGCCGGCAAATTCGACGACGAGATCGTTCCCATCGACACCCCCGAGGGAGTCGTCGAGGAGGACGAGGGGCTGCGGCCGGGCACCACCAAAGAGAAGATCGCCGGGCTCCCGCCCGCGTTCCGCGAGGACGGCTCCGTCACCGCCGCGAACGCCGCCCAGATCTCCGACGGCGCGGCCGCGGTCATGGTCACCTCCCGGGCCTACGCCGAGGAGCACGGTCTGGCGGTGCTGGCGGAGGTCGGCGCCCACGAGGTCGCGGGCGTCGACCCCGAAGTGATGGGGATCGGCCCGGTCCCCGCGGTCCGCCAGCTCTGGGAGCGGACCGGCCACGCTGCCGCCGACTACGACCTCGTCGAACTCAACGAGGCCTTCGCCAGCCAGACGCTGTACTGCCAGGACGAACTCGGCTTCGACGACGAGGTCTTCAACGTCAACGGCGGCGCCATCGCCATCGGCCACCCGCTGGGTGCCTCCGGCGCCCGGTTGCCCGTGACGCTGATCCACGAACTCCGGCGCCGGGGCGGCGGCCTCGGACTCTCGACAATGTGTGTCGGCTACGGCCAGGGTGCAGCCATCGAGTTCCGCGTGCAGTAGCAGATGACCGAGGCCGAAGAGATGTCCCGGCCGCCCGCGGGGGAAACCCCGACGGGGGAGTCGCGGCCGGACGACGGGACGCGGGCGGAGCACCGGGAGAACGTCCCGGCCGACGAACGGGACGCTCTGGTCACCATCGCCCACGGCGCGGTCGTGACCTCCGGCGGGCTGTCGCTCCAGCGCGTGCTCGCCACCGCCACCGAGTTCGTCCTCGCGCGTGCGCTCGGCCCGGTCGTCTACGGCGTCTACGCGTTGGCCTGGCGGCTCGCCCAGCTGCTCTTTCGCTTCGTGAACTTCGGGACCGTCCAGACCCTCCAGCGGTACGTTCCAGCCCACGAGGACGACCCTGGGCGGCGCGCCCGGGTCGCCGGGCTGGCCTACGTGACGACCGCCGCCGTCGGGGTGGGGCTTGCCGTGGCGCTGGTCGCGACCGCCGACCGGCTCAACGCGCTCACCGTCGCCCACCCCCTGTTTCCGCCGGCGATGGCGGCCGTCGGGGCGGTGGTCGCGCTGACGGGTATCGTGCGGACCCACGCCTCGCTGCTGCGGGCGGTCGGGTCGGCGCGTGGCGAGGTGGCCTTCACCCGGGTGTTGCTCCCGGCTGTCCGGCTGGCGACGGCCCTGCTCGCCGTCGGGCTGGGCTACTCCGTGGTCGGGGTGCTGGGCGCGCTGGCTGTCGGAACCGCCCTGCTCGTTGCCCTCGGGGCGCCGGCGGTGGTCTCCGCGACCGGCATCCGCCCGACCGTCCGGGGCGCCCGGTCGGAGCTGCGGGCCTTCTACAACCACGCGACGCCGGTCGCGCTCAGCAGCATCGGGAAGGTGTTCCAGAACCGGGTGGACATCCTGCTCGTCGGCGCCCTGCTCACCGCGACCGCGACGGGGGTCTACGGCGTCGTGCTCGTCTACGTCTCGCTGGCCTGGATTCCCCTTCTGGCGTTCAACATGCTCCTGCCGCCGGTCGCGACGGAGCTGTACGCCGCGGACCGGGTCGACACGCTGGACCGGGTCTACACGTCCATCACCCGGCTGATCCTCACTGCCGTCGTCCCCATCCTGGCCGTCCAGACGGTCTTCGGCCGCGAGCTGCTCGGGCTGTTCGGCCCGACCTACACGGCGGGCTATCTCCCGCTCGTGGTCTATCTCGCAGGCGTGCTCGCCGGCAGCGCGGTCGGGGCGACGGGGTGGCTGCTCGTGATGACCGACCACCAGTACATCCGGATGGCGCTCGACTGGCTGCTCGCGGCCGGGAACGTCGCCCTGACCTACCTGTTCATCTCGGCGTTCGGGCTCGTCGGCGCGGCACTGGGCACCGGGCTGGCCATCGCCCTCCAGAACGGCCTCCAGGTCCTGGTCCTCAGACACTACGAGGGGCTGTTCGCCTTCGACGCGACCTTCCTGAAGCCGCTGGCTGCGGGGGTGGCGATGGCCGGCGCGATGTGGCTGACCCGTGGCGCAGTCGGCGGACCGGCGGCACTGGCCGTCGGCGTCCCCGTCGGCGTGGCGGTGTACCTCGGGGCGCTCGTCGCCCTGGGCGTGACTCCCCAGGACCGCCTGGTCGCCCGGACGCTGGCCGCCCGCTACAGGCGCCGCCTCGGGGCCGTGTTGCCCTGACGGTGGTCGTTGCCGGCGGGACGACACTCCAGCCGCCCCGACCGGGGACAGAGTTATTCGGGTGCCGGCGCTGTCCCCGCCAATGGACTTCCAGCTCAGCGAGGAACAGCGGCTCATCCGCGACCAGATCCGCAAGCTCTGTGCCGAGTTCGGCGACGACTACTGGCGCACAAAGGACAGAAACCACGAGTTCGCCTGGGAATTCTTCGAAGCCTTCGCCGACGACGGCTGGTGTGGGGTCACCGTCCCCCGGGAGTACGGTGGCGAGGGCTACGGCGTCCAGGAGGCCTCGCTGGTCCAGCAGGAGATCGCCCGCTCCGGGGCGGGGATGGCGGGCACCTCGATCACCTCCCACCACGTCTTCAGCGCCGCTCCGCTGGTGGAGTACGGGACCGACGACCACCGGGAGCGGTACCTCCCCGACATCGCCAGCGGGGACGTGATGGTCTGTACCGGCGTCACCGAACCCAACGCCGGTACGGACACCTCCCGCGTCGAGACCACCGCGACCCGCGAGGGCGACGAGTACGTGGTCGACGGCCAGAAGCTCTGGACCTCGAAGGCCCAGGAGGCCGACGTCATCATGCTCCTCGCCCGGACCGGCGAGCGCGACCCCGAGGACCGCTTTGCCGGCCTCTCGCTCTTTTTTACGGAGTTCAGCCCCGACATGGACGGCGTCGACGTCTCGGAGATCCCCAAGGCCGGCCGCGGCGCCGCCGACTCCAACGAGGTGTGGTTCGACGGGGTGCGGGTCCCCGCCGAGGACCGCATCGGCGAGGAGGGGGAGGGGTTCCGGTATCTGCTCTCCTTTGCCAACTCCGAGCGGATCTCCATCGCCGCAAACGCCGTCGGGGTCGGCCAGGCGGCAATCGAGAAGGGCGCCGACTACGCCCGCGAGCGGGAGGTCTTCGACGCGCCGATCGGCTCCTACCAGGCCGTCCAGCACCCCCTCGCGGAGTCCTGGAGCAAGCTCGAACAGGACGAGCTGATGGTCCGGAAGGCCGCCTGGCTCTACGACACCGACCGCGACGCCGGCGCGGCCGCAAACGCCGTGAAGCTGCGCGCCAGCGAGGACTCCCTTGAGGCCTGCGAGCGCGCGATGCGCGTCCACGGCGGGATGGGCTACGCCGCCGAGTACGACGTCGAGCGGTACTGGCGCGAGACGATGATCAACGTCATCGCCCCGGTCTCCAACGAGATGGTGAAAAACTACATCGCCCGCCACGTGCTCGACCTCCCGCGGTCGTACTGACACCCGCCGTGACGCCCACCATTATGTGGGGACCCGGCAAAGCGGGACCATGCCAGTCACGCTGTCACGGGACCGGGACCGCGAGCACGTCGCCCACCTGGAACTGTCCGCCGGCGACCTGAACCTCCTCTCGCCAGCCCTCATCGCGGACCTGCGGGAGACCGCTGCCGACGTGCCCGAGAACGTCGCGGTCCTCACTGTCACCGGCGACGGCGACGGCCTGACCGGCGGACTCAAGCTCGACGAAGTGCGAGACCTCTCGGCGACCGAGGCCCGCGACGTGCTCAGTGACCTCCGGGGTGCCATCCGGAACGTCCGGGACGCCGACGCCGTCACGGTCTGTGGCTGCGGCGGCTACGCGCTGGGAGCGGGCCTGGAGCTGGCGATGGCCTGCGATTTCCGGGTGGCCGAGGAGGAGGCGGCGCTCGGCCTGCCCGAGATCGACGTCGGGCTCGTGACAGGGATCCAGGGCGGCCTGCTGGTCCGGCTGGTCGGCCTCCAGGCCGCGAAAGAGATGATTTATACTGGCGAGCCGGTCTCCGGCGAGGAAGCCGCGGAGCTCGGGCTCGTCAACCGCGCGGTCCCGGCCGAAGACCACGACGAAGTAGTCGACGGCCTCGTCGGGACCCTCGCCGCGAAGAGCCCGCTGGTCATGCGCCGACAGAAGGAGGCCTTCCGCGCCTGGCGCTCCGTGGGGGTCGAGCGCGGCATCGACCACACGATGGAACTCATCGCCGCCTGCTTCGATACCCGCGACCAGTCCGAAGCGATGGGGGCGTTTCTGGAGGGACGGGAGCCGACCTTCGGGGGGGAGTGAGCGAGTCCTCGGATGGCCGCCGGGTCAGTCGGTGCGCCTGCCGGCCGCCCGGGACTGCTGGCGGGTGGCGTCGTCCACGAGGACGCCGTCGACCAGCCGGGGGACGACCTCACGGCCGTTCAGGTTCATCGCGTAATCCAGCACGTCCCGGCGCCGCCGTTCGTGACCCTCGACGTAGTCGGGACCCTTCGCGGTCCGCAGTTGCCGGCGGAACAGCAACCGCTCGGTCTCCGAGGGCGGCAGCCCGTCGAGGTACCGGCTGACGAGTGTGGCGCCGACGTGGTCCTCGACGGCGATGTCGCCCCTCGTGCCCGCGCTGACCAGGTGGACCGGACGGTCCCCGTTCCGGTCTCGGAGGTGCCGGGCCAGCGGCTTCGCGTTCAGCGGCGAACCCACGTACACCTCGCTCTGTTCGCCCGCCCGCTCGCGCAGCGTCGTGACGGTCCGGCCGCCGTTGGTCGAGGTCATGCTGACCGGTCGCCCCCCGACGTGCAGCTGCTGGACGTAGCTCGGCGAGTTGATGAAGTCGTAACCCGGGGCGGGCTCGTACCCGGCGGTCGCCTCGCCGCCGACCAGCGTCCCGGGATTCGAGGCGCGGTAGTCGAATTCCAGCCCGCGCTCGGCGGCGACGTGGACGTGGTCGGCTCCGTTGGCCAGCAGCTCGATGACCGTGTTCGAGAAGTGCATTGTGTCGACGACGACGTAACTCCCGGGAGGGAGGCGTTCGGGGAGGGCCTCACACCGCTCGAAGAGGCGTTCATCGAGGCGGTTCGCCGGCCGGTCGCTGCCGACGTCGGTTGCCATCGGATATTGCTTCTCGACAATTTATAAATAAAATATGCTAATATATACACAGAGCAATATATACCGGTCGGTCGGAAGCCCCGCGCGACGGGCCCGGTCTGTGGACGGTGGTCGACAGCAGGTGGGATGCCCGGGGTCCGGACCGCCTCACTCCGGGCTGCCGCCGTCGTCGGGCCGGCCGCCCCCGGTGGCCTCGGTCCCGCCAGCGAGGGGGTCGGCCGACCCGTCCCCGGCCGTCTCGGAGCCGGCAGTCGGCTCAGCCGGAGTCGTCGACTCCCCCTGGCGCGGCGGGGCCGTTTCCCCCCGGCCCTGCGTCGCCCCGGTCGGGGTGTCCGGGGAACCGGAGCCCGCGGGCAGTTCGGGCTCGCCGCCGGCCGGACGGGCGTCGCTCTCGGTCAGCGCCGCGGTGAACGTCCAGTAGAACGCGGCCGTCTTGCCGACCTGCCAGACGAGCACGCCGACGACGACGAGCCCGAGCGTCAGCGGGAGGTTCGCGGCGTCCATCGCCCGCCCCATCACCCCCTCCTGGAGGAAGCTGTCGAGCGCGACTGAGACGGCGTCGCCCAGGCCGAGCCAGACGCCCGCCAGCGCGATACCCATCCCGATAATAAACGAGACCGTGGCGACTGCCCGATAGTACACCGCGTACCGGAACACGGTGGACCCGTCGACCCCGCCGCGGCCGGCTGGGTCGCTACTCCGGCTCATCGGCATACACCAGCCTCCGGCTGCCCTGTCCGATGAACTCGCGCGCGCTGAAGTACTCGTTCCTGTAGTTCCCGGGGTACTCGTCTCTGTAGTTCCCGGGGTACGCCAAGAAATCCGTCTGGGATGGCCCCTCGATCATCTCGCCGCCGGCCGGCGTCCGGTGAACGACGGCCGCGATGACGGTGTTGCCGTCGCTCCGCACCCGTGCGACGTGGAGGCCGACGGCGGTTGGCCCCTCGCCCCCGTCGACGACCCCCGCGAAACTCCTGGCCTCGGCGTCGGTCTCCAGCACGGACAACGAACCCAACTCGGGCCAGGTGTCCGCCACCTCGGCCCCGTCGTCCCCGAGGGCCTCGGTCACCGCCTCCTCCG
>Ga0207714_1001610_pt1 | contig 14455 bp, 12 predicted proteins | sample PonA232FremontCA_2_FD_187270 | JGI IMG/M metagenome (GOLD analysis project Ga0207714, IMG submission 187270) | Marine sediment microbial community from Fremont, CA, USA - Pond A23 Sediment 2 (SPAdes) | ecosystem: Environmental > Aquatic > Marine > Unclassified | place: USA: Fremont, California... | reverse complement strand
CCATAGAGTAAAGAACCAATTTCAGCACACCCTACCGGCATTCCGGGGTGACCAGAATCCGCTCTTTCCACAGCATCAACAGACAAACCACGTACTATATTTGCAACTTCTTTAAGCACTGTAAAACCTCCCATTGTAATAGTTAATATAATATTTTAATTCTCAGAGGGAATTAAATTTCATAGCTTTTCCCGCTTATAGGTAAATTTAAATTAGCTAAGACTCTTTCTATTAAAACTCCCTCCCTTTCAGGAAAATCATATCCATAAGTAGTTCTAACTGCCATCGAAATAAATTGAACTGCTCTATCAATAGCCATTGGAAGACTATCTCCAGATAATATACTACCTACTAAAATACTTGTAAATAAATCTCCCGTACCTGGAAAATTTGCTGGTACATAGTCACAATCTACCTTCCAAAATCGATTATCATTCTTTTGATAGGATAAGACTGAAGTTCTTTCCTTATTCTTATACCCTGGTACACTTGTAATCACAACCATATCTGGTCCAAAAGACGATAATTCCTCCAACCAATCTTTAGCAGTTTCGTCACTTTTGATAATATCTTCCTCTTTATCTAACAAAAACTTTGCCTCAGTAATATTAGGAGTAATAATGTCGGCGTTTTTTACCAATTTACGCATCTTCTTTACCATTTCAGGTCCAAATGTATCATACGTCTTTCCATTATCTCCTAAGACTGGGTCTATAATAACATATTGTTCTTCTCTTTTAAATCTTTTTATGAAATCTATAACAATTTCTATTTGTCTTTCTGAACCTAAAAAGCCACTGTAAATAGCTTCAAAATCAATATTTAAATTATCCCAATGATTAATATATTCAGGTAACTCATCAGTTAAATCGATAAATTTATAATCCTCAAAACCACCAGTATGAGTAGACAAAACAGCAGTTGGTATAGGACAAGGTTGGATTCCCATGGTAGCCAATACTTCAATCACAGTAGTTAATGAACCTCTACCGTAACCAGATATATCATGTATAGCTGCTACTTTTGGTACTGGATTTCTCAATTTATTACCCTCCTTTAACCTATCGTACTACCGCTATCTATATTTTTATTATCAAAATCTTTTGGTCTTGCATAAGACATGACTCTACAATTTCTACCAATTTGTACATTATTGGGAATAACCGCCCTTTTTGCGATTATATTAAGTCCGTTAAATAATAATTCGGGTTGCTCTTCATTTGGGGTCAAATCATCACCAAAACCAATATGGCAATTTGCTCCTATTTCTACTTCCTTATCTATTATAGCTTTATCTATAATAGAATTCTTGCGAACTACAGTATTATTGAAAATTACTGAATTTCTCACTACAACATTTTCTTCAATATATACCCCTGGAGAAATAACTGAGTTTTCAACTGTTCCATTTATAATAGCTCCATTGGATAATAAACTATTACTTGTTTTACTATTAGGACCGAATTTTACAGGTGGGTTTTCAACACTTTTAGTATGAATTCTCCAACCTTCTTCATATAAATTCAATTCAGGAATTGTATCGGTTAGAGCTAAATTTGTTTCCCAAAATGAATCTAAGGTACCAACATCTCTCCAATAACCATCATATTCATAAGCATATACATCATTTTTATCAATCAGAGGAGGTAAAACATGATGTCCAAAATCTGATTTTTCTGCACTACAATACCTCTCTAAAGCTTTAATCAATACATCTTTTGTAAATACATATATTCCCATAGAAGCTAGATTATCGGGAGGATTATCTGGTTTTTCTAGAAAATCTTTTATTTTACCAGTCTTATCTGTATTTAAAATACCAAATCTACTTGCGTCTTTCTGTGGTACTCTTTGTGCAGCTATAGTTAAATCAGCATTACGATCTATGTGTTCTTCTACCATTTTATCATAGTTCATTTTATAAAGATGGTCTCCTGATAATATTAAAACATATTCGGGGTCCTGGCTTCTTAAGTAACTTAGGTTTTGCAATACTGCATGTGCTGTCCCTTTGTACCAACCACCTTCTTTTCCTGTATAGGGTTGGAGAATAGTAATACCACCATATTTACGATCTAAATCCCATGGTTTACCAATCCCAATATGATCATTTAAAGAAAGTGGTAAATATTGAGTTAAAACACCAACGTTGAATATTCCTGAATTAACACAGTTACTCAAGGCAAAATCAATTAATCTATATTTTCCTGCAAAAGGTACACTAGGCTTAGCCCTATGTTCAGATAAAATATCCAACCTACTACCTCTACCTCCTGCAAGAATTAAAGCAAGTGTTTTCAATTTATATTCCCCCCTGATTTATATAATGTATTTTGTCGTCTACTTTTCTTCCTTATAATTTTATATTTTCTACAACAACTGTTCAAATCCTTTATTAAATACAGTAAGTCTTAAGTCAAGTTTTTAAATTTATGATTTAAATAATTAATATTTTAAACTATTATTTTAATTATTTTAATATAATTCTTGACAATATTAATTTTATTAAGTATAATTATTATAGAATTTAATCTATAGGAGGAGCAACTGTGAAAAAATCTAATATAAAGCTGTTTAAAAATAAAGACTTTTTATTACTATTTTTAGGAGGATTTGTGTCTAGAATTGGAAACGGTATTCACTACATCGCTTTAATATGGTTTGTATTAGATCTAACAGGTAGTGGTTCTGCGACTGGATTAGTACTTCTCCTCTCTACATTACCAGGAGTTATTTTCGGACCTTTTAGCGGGGTCATAGCTGATAAATTCGACCGAAAAAAATTAATTATATCAATGGATATATTGAGAGGATTAGTCGTTTTATGGTTGGGTTATAATATATACATAGGAGTTGCAAATTTCTTTCATATAAGTCTGGCTACAATTTTAATCGCAATTTGTACTTCTTTATTTAATCCAGCACTCACCGCATCAATACCAAATATAGTTGATGATAGTTTATTACAAAAAGCAAACTCATTAAATCATTTTAGTACCAATTTTACACAGATAATTGGTGCCGCAGTTGGTGGTGTTTTAATAGCTGCTTTTGGTATTTCAGGCGTATTTTTTATAAACGGTATATCCTTTTTAATTTCAGCTTTTTCAGAATTATTTATTAATATTCCAAAAACAAAAATAGATAAAGAAATGAAAAAAAGTCCAACTATTCTTAATGAAATAAAGTTTGGACTTGATTTTCTATGGGGGAAAAAGGAAATTGTTGCTCTTTTCACCATAGCAATTTTTCTAAATTTTCTTTTTACTGGTTTAATGATGTTAGGAATCCCTTATATATTTAAGGAAATTTTATCAGTTAACAGTAGACTTTATGGTTTTGCTCAATCCATATTTCCTGCTGGAGCTGTAATCGGCTCAATAATTTTAAGTCAAATACCAGAAATAAAAAATTATTATAAAGTATTATTTTATTCTTTAAATATACAAAGTTTATTATTGCTCGCATTGGGATTACCATTAATACCCTATTTCTTGATAAACCTGACCAATATTAACATTTATTATTTAATAATATTAGTTTTATTTATAATTGGTATCTTTAATGCGATAGTAAATGTTCCCATTAATATACTACTACAAAGATTAATTCCAGACAACCTTCGGGGAAGAATTAATGGACTATTATCTACTATGTCACAAGCATTAGTTCCAATTTCGGTAGCATTGACCGGATATCTTCTCGATATACTACCAGTATTCAGCCTCTTTATAGGTGGTGGAATACTAGCACTAGCCTTAACATTATATATTGCCAAGTTACCAGCTATGCGTAAATTAGATTATTCTAAGAAAGACTCTAAAAAACAGATGGATCTTTCTACAAATACACTTGATGCATAAACACATTCTGCATAAAAAACAAAGCAATATATGAAATCACTAAGGCCAGCAAAGGAGTTAATATCCAACCCATACCAATTTTACCTAACAACTTATAATTTACGTTCCTCCCTCCTTTTGCTAATCCTATCCCCATCACAGCTCCGACAACAGCTTGTGATCCGGAAACGGGCACCAAGGGAAAGGTTGGCAAACCAAGGGTTAATAAAATAGACTGTAGTCCTTCTGAAGCAAACACGAATAAGACTGCTGAACTAGAAAGAACTACAATGAGAGAGGCCACCGGGGAAATCTTAAAGATGCTTTTACCTACGGTGGTCATCACTCTTTTAGAATAGGTAAAAACCCCTACTGAAATTGCTATGCCACCAAGTAAAAACAAGACTTGTGTGCTTGATAATGTTATGAAACCTATTTTTAGACTTCCAAATGTAGATGTTTTAGTAAACACACCCATAACATTAGCTATATTATTAGCTCCCAAACTGTAGGCTCCAAAAGCTCCTACTAAAATAAGTCCTAAGCGAGTATACATATCTATTTTAATTAAATGCATTTTAAAATTATTAATTAAATACTGTGTAATTTTGAAAAATATTATAGCAAAAACTGCTGATAATATTGGTGAAAACACCCAAGTTCCTACTATCTTTGATAACACATCCAATTGAGTTTCATAACCGCTGAAAATATTCCAACCTATAATCGCTCCTACAATAGACTGAGTAGTCGAAACAGGCAACTCATAGCTTGTCATTAAATAAACCGTTATACCGGCTGCTAAGGCAACTATAAAGGCACCTGGTAATGTATTGACTGCCCCCAGGGTTCCTAATGTTTCTGTAGTTCCGGCCCCGCCAACTACTGCACCAATTACCACAAAGATACTCATTATGATTGCAGCTGTAGAAAATTTTACCATCTTAGTAGAAACTGCAGTACCAAATAAATTCGCAGCATCATTAGCACCCAGAGACCAACCAAGGAAAAGTCCACTAGAGATAAATAGTAAAGGTACCATAATACTCAATCCTCCATTATCCTAATTATCTATACAGTTCTTTTAATTGCTGCTACTGATAATTCTTCGCTTATATCCTCAGCTAAATCAGAAAAATATGCTAATCTTTCTGCAAAATGCCTTAAGTGTACTTTTTTACTAAACTCCTCAAATTCTTCTGAATTAAAAACTTTTCTCTTTATTCTTTCTTCAATTTTATCTGCCTCATGTTCATAAAAATGTACTTTATTTACATAATCATTAACCATAGATATTTCTTCAAAATAAGCCCTCATACCCTTTACAACTTCCTCAGCCGAATTCAAGGATTGTTTTGCTAAATCCTTAAACTCAGTTTTCACAAAATCTTTGATTTCTGGTCTTTCAATTGAAAACTGCATTAAAAACTTTTTGCATAAATCAACTTCATTGTCCAAGTTCTCTAATAATGACAAAACATCTCCCCTTGCTTCTGGAAGCAACATGTAAGTATATAATTTATATTTGATATCTTTTAAAAGATCATCTGCCTTATTTTCTCTATCCAATATATCATCCAAATTATCTTCAAACAAATCAAAATGACCTTCAAAATACCTATTAATATCTCTTTTAAATAACAAAAAAGCCTCTTCTACTGTATCTAAATATTCATTTATATCTTTTTCTAACTCCTGGGATTTATTGAACACAAATTTTTTCATTAAATTATCCCCCCATTTTTTTAGTTAGATAACCTTCCGGCATATTTATGATTACAATACCTAAAGAAACTAAAACTAATGCAAATACTGCATTAAAACTTACAGTTTCAGTAATAATAAATATTGCAGATAAGAAAACTCCACTTACAGGTACTATAAATTTGTAAATAGTAATATACCCAACTTTATTGAATTTTATCAAACTATACCATAATCCAAAAGCAGCTGCAGAAATAAAAGCTAAATAGATCAAGAGAAATCCACTTTTCAAATTAAAATTTATAGCTTCTACTTTACTACCGCTGAGTGCAATTAAAAATAATGTCACAGAACCAAAAAACATCTGGTATGCAGTAATTATCATTATATCCATATTTTTTGATAGGTATTTAACATAAAGTATAGCAATGGTACTCATAACTCCTGTCATAATAATAAAACCTTCACCAGTAAAATTGAATATAAAATTCAAATTACCTCTATTTATATTAATGATGATAACCCCAGTAATACCTAATAAAAGCCCGAAGGATTTAACTTTATTTAATTTGTCATCATTATAGATAAAATGAGAAGCTATTACTGTAAAGAAAATACCGGAAGTAACTAAAATAGAAGCTTTTACACCAGTAGTCTTCGCCAACCCATTATAAAAGAAAGCGTATTGTGCAAAAGTTTGAATTAATCCTAAGGTTAAAAGATGAAAATAATCTCTTCTTTTTAACTTTAACCTTTTTATACCAGATTTTAAAATAATAAAAATAAAAAGCATAAATGAAGCTAACATAAATCTATAAGAAGCAAATAACATCTTGATAAAAGCACCACTGTTTTCAATCTCTAATATTGAATAACTTACTTTTAAAGAAGGAAAAGCACTCCCCCATAATATACAAGCTAAAATTGATAAAATAACTACAGAATATTTATTTGTAAAAATATTAAATTTTAATTTATCCATCTTATGTCTCCTCACTAGAAATTTTTTCTCGATTTTTACGGTTTGTATTTATTGCCCTAAATATTCCATATAATATTAAAACTCCACCAACCATGGTTGCTCCAGTTAAAGTTTCTTTTAAAATAACTAAAGCTAAAATAGTAGTTATTATTGGTTCACCTAAAATTGCCAAAGACACAATTGTGGCTGGCACATACCTGATTGATAAATTTAAGACAGAATGCCCAATTAAAGTCGGACCTATTGCTAAGAGAATTATATAAAAATAATTCAAGTTACTATAACCAGTAAATGAACCTCCTGAAATTAAAACAAATATAAATAAAAAGAAGGCACAATATGTATATACTATATAAATATAAGGTATATATTTGATCTTTTTACGAAAACTTCTTCCTAAAAAGAGGTAACAAGCAGCTAAAAATGCTGCTAAAACTGCTAACATATCCCCATAAAATCTTGTCAAAATAATATGGAAGTCTGAATAGCTTATTATTATACTCCCTAATAACGCAAAACCTACTCCCGCAATAGCACCCTTTCGAATATCCTCTTTGGCAAATAAATATTCCATTAAAAGGGTAAATAATGGTTGAATTGCTATAAATATTACTGCATTAGCAACATTAGTTAACTGTACAGCAGAGATCCACGCATAAAAGTGCAAGGCAAGTAAAAACCCTACCAAGGCTGGTCTAATATCCAAAAAGTATTTTAAGGAGTTACTATATTTATAAAAGAAGTAAGGAGTCAAAAATAGCATAGTTAAAAACACTCTGTAAAAAGCAATAACTAATGCAGGTGCTGTAATTACTTTAATAATAATACCAGAAAATGATATTATAAAAACTCCAATTGCGAGGATAATATATATTTTTAAATCATTTTCACTTAATTTCATATGGGTTTACTCCTAGTTAATTTTCAAATAGTTATTTTCTTTATTTAACATGATGTTTTTATTTTCATGTTTAAATTGTATACTTTCCCCTTCTAACAACTCATATTCAACGAACTTTTCTCTCACATGAACCTCTAATAAAGAACCTTTAAACTTTATCTTAAATCTATAACCATCCCATTTTGTAGGTAAATATGGTTTAAAAGATAATTCTCCATTGTAATTACGCATTCCAGCAAAGCCCTGTACTAAGACCATCCAATTACTTCCCATACAGGCAGTGTGCAGACCTTGGTAAGCATTTTCATTATAGTCATCAAGATCTAGCCTGGCTGTCTGGAGAAAATAATTATAAGCATCATCATAATAACCGATTTCAGAAGCAATAATGCTGTATATAGATGGTGATAAAGAAGAATCATGAGTAGTTTTTGGTTCATAATAATCATAATTTTTTCTTTTTTGTTCAAGACTAAAATTGTCTCCCATAAATAACATTAAAAGGATTACATCGGCCTGTTTTATTATTTTATATTTCCAGATTGTAAGTGGATGCCAATTTTGTACTAATGGTAACTCTTTTATAGGTATAGATTCAATATCAATATCTTCTTTATAAATAAAAGAATCATCCTGAGGATTAATTCCTAAATCTTCATTATAAGGTAAAAGCATATTTTTTGCAGCGGTTTCCCATTCCTTTACTTCCTTTTCAGATAACTCTATCTTCTCTTTTAATTGTTCTAATAAGTCTGGAACTTCATTTTTCATTTTATTATATACTTCTACGGCATATTCCATATTAAATTTAGCCATATAATTAGTATAACAATTATTATTAACAGCTGGTTTGTATTCATCAGGACCACAAGCTTCATTTATACAAAACTTATTATCCCTTAATTGTTCAAAATGTCCTAAGCTTACCCACATACGGGCAGTTTCAAATAGTATCTCTGCTCCTTTATTATATAAAAAATTATAATCCTCTGTACTATTAACATATTTATTAATAGCAAATGCTATATCTGCATTAATATGATATTGTACAGTAGAACCTAAAAAATTACCTGAAGCTTCTTTACCATTAATTGTTCTCCAAGGGAATAGCGCTCCCTCTAATTTCATTCTATCAGCATTTTCACGTGCTGCATCAAGTATTTTATATCTATAATTTAAAAGTTCTCTTGAAATTTCAGGATGGCTGTAATTGAAAAAAGGTATTATATATGTTTCGGTGTCCCAAAAATAGTGTCCTTCATAATATTCACCTGTTAATCCTTTCGCTGGAATATTAGTTTTACCATTTTTACCAGCAGATTGAAGAATTTGCAGAGCATTATATCTAAAAGCTTGTTGTAATTCTAAATCACCTTCAATTTTTACATCAGAATATTTCCAATACTCTTGAAGATAGTCTTTTTGTTTCTTTTTAAGATATTCAAAGCCATTTTTATTAATTTTTGAAATATCTTCAAAACACTTATTCAATATTTTATTTCTTTCAACATTACGAGATGTATAAAATGCAGCAAATTTTTCTAGAGTATATGTTTGCCCTTTAACAACATTTATATTAAATTTCTCATCAATTTTTTCTTTACCAAGTGATTTATTAATACTCATCTTTCCATCATTTATGCCTCTTACATTATTAGAAACACTTCCGCCAACCACAATATTTGAATTTTTTGTTTCCATTAATAAATAAGAATAAGGATCATCAGTACCTATTTGTTGTAAAGAAAGTGGTTTTTTATTTCTCAAATGATGGTGGTTTCTTACATCTCCATTAAATGTGCTTATCAATTCGATGCTGCCATCAAAATTAAGCGGTTTTATACTATATTGTATTGCACCAATATGTTCGTGTTCAAAAGAAATTAAACGTTCAATTTTTATCTCAACTTTTTTATTACTTTTAGTAGTCCATATTAAACTTCTTTTTAATAAACCGTTTCTTATATCTAAAGTTCTTTGATAATCATCAATTTTGCTCTCAATTAAGTCAAATTTTTCATCATCTATAAATAAATTAATTGATGTCCAATCCATTAAATTAATCATAGATTGATATTTTTTTGGTTGTTTAGGAGCAAATTCACCATAAATTATCTCTTCTTCTTCATAAATTCCATTAATATAAAAACCAGGCGTTGTTTTATCCTCAGGACCAGTATAGTCCTCCTCTAAAGTGCCCCTTAATCCCATATATCCATTACCTAATGAAAAAATGGTCTCATTATGATGATTATTTTCAACTTTAAATTCTTTTTCAGTGATATTCCAGGGTTCATAATCATAAAGAGGTGGTTTTTCACTTTTTAAGCGATGATAAGTTAACATCAAATAACCTCCTTTTATACTTCATCTTTTAACATCTGAATACCTTTAGGTATTACTTTTATAATTGAGTTAAGACAATCTTTCACTAATTTAGGTTCACTAGGAAGATTAATAATTAAACTTTCTTTGTTTATTCCAGCTCTGCCTCTAAATATACAAGCAGCTGGTCTATATTCAGAAACAACTCTTCTCATTTTTTCTGGAATGCCTTGAACTTCTTTCTCAATAACATCTTTGGTAGCTTCAGGTACTAGGTCTTTTGGCGATAATCCTGTACCTCCACTTGTTAATATTAAATCAGCTTCACGATTTACACTAAGATCAAATAATTCTTCTTTAATCTTTTCATATTTATTTTCTATTGATTTAAAATATACTTTTTCGCCTTCTATTTTAGAAGCTAAATTTTTAACTGTGGTCCTTGTTTTACCTTCATTTTGATCATTGTGTTTATTATCCTTTACAGTTAATAAAGCAATCTTTAACAAAAATTTCACCCTTTCTAGAAATATTAGCGGTTCCATCCACTGTTTTTCTGAGAAATTAAAAGATATGCAAAAAACGGAGCTCCTAATAAAGCTGTAATAATACTAATTGGTATTTCTGCTCCTGTTAAAGATCTAGCTATATCATCCATAATTAATAGAAAACTTGCTCCTAATAAGCCCGAAGCAGGCACCATGTAACGATGATCAGCACCAACAATAAATCTAGATATATGTGGTACTACTAAACCAACCCAACTTACTTGGCCAACTGTAGCTACTGAAGAAGCAACCATTAATGTACTAAAAAAGATCATAACTCTCCTGACCATTTTAACATTAATTCCCATTGAAATTGCTTCTTCTTCTCCCATTGACATTACATTTAAGTACCAACGAATTAAGATTAGAACAACTAAACCTATTATTATAAAAGGAGCAGCAAATTTTAATTCATCCCATCCAGTTCTACTAAAGCCCCCCATTAACCAAAATACAATACCTGGTAATTTTTCATAAGGATCAGCAACATATTTTAAAATAGATATAAATGCATTAAATAGCGATCCTACTACTATTCCAGATAATACCATCATCATTATCATATTCGTCTTTCCTAGCTTTGAAATGAAATAAGTTAAAAATACTGCTATTACACCAAAGACAAAAGCAAGTAAATATATAGAAGTAAATGATTGGAAAGAAAGAACCATACCTAAGGCAGCCCCAAAACTAGCTCCGGCGGAAACACCAAGGATGTCAGGGGAAACAAGGGGATTTCTAAATGTACTTTGATAACTTGCTCCAGCAACTGAAAGGGCAGCACCCACGCCCATAACTAATAAAATACGAGGAAGGCGGATCTGAAAAAAGACTGTTTTTTCCATTTCATTAAGCTTAAAACCATTTATAAATTTTAAAATTGGTATATTAAATCTACCAATAAATAAAGAAAAAAACATTACAATAATAGTGATAATTCCAATTATTATAATTTTCTTTTTGTTGTCAGTTCTGTTATCTAAATATTGCATTTCTTACACCTTCCCGAACAAGTAAATATATTTTCTTTTTTATAGTTTATATGATATCGATTTCATTTACAAATTTTTTCGTAGAGCTGAATATACTATTTCTCTAATATGTATTTCCAAACTATCAATTATTCTAACATCTTTTGAGGCCACTACGTCTATCAAAGAAGAAAGTTCTGTACAACCTAAAATAATTGAATCTACATCTTTATAAATAAGATTGTTTATAATATTGTTAATATAATATCTTGAGCTTAAGTTTATATTGTTACTTATAAGCTCATTTGTTATTATATCAGTTAATTCCTCTATCTCCCTAGTATCAGGTAAAATTACCTCTTGGTTATAATAATTTTCTAGTTTAGATTTGTAAAACCCATCATCAATTGTATATTTTGTTGCTAGCAAACCAGGTTTTTTACACCAGGTTCTGTTCAGTTTTTTTCCTACTAAATCTACTATATTTATCATAGGTATATTTATATTTGCATTAATATCATCATATATTTTATGTAATGAATTGGAAGTAATAACTAAAAAATCAGCTCCGGCTTTTTCTATTTGTATAGCTTCAGGAATTAATATTTCAGCTATAGCTGCCCAGTCACCTTTTTTCTCTAACTTTAATATAGTATCAAAGTTTACAGAATGTAGAATAATTTCTGGATTAATTTGATTATTTCTTATCTTATTAATATAGTGATTAATCTTTCTATAATAAATGGAAGTTGAACACCAACCCATTCCCCCTAAGAGCCCTATTTTTCTCACTTAATTTACCCCCTAAATTCATCTAAATTAACAGCACTTTTATTTATACGGGATTTTTCAGCTGCTAAAGCAACAAAATGACTTTCTAAAGCTGATATTAAATTACTTTCATTTTTTCTTTGATCTTCATATAAAAATTGCTCAAAGGCCCCTATTAACTTTTCATCTCCTCCAGCATGCCCACCTTTATAATCTATTTCGATTGTTTTATCTTCAGATAAAAATGGCTTGACTTCTATAATCCCTTTATCTAAATTTCCAATGATTTCACCATGAGTTCCAAATATATTGATTTTTCTGGTCATTTCTTTAGAGAAAGCAGTTAAAGTAAAATGAGCAGTTATTCCATTTTCATATTTCATTAATAAGGACTGTACATCTAATTGATCATTATCACTTTTATATACACACTTACCATAATTACTTTTTCTTAAAGCTTCAATTCTTCCTTCATAACTTAAATCTTCTGTAATAACTGAAACTGGCCATCCTTCTTCTGCTCTAAGATATATTTTTTTGGCCGAATAAGGACAATTTTTTTCTATTTTACATTTTAAACAGCGTTCACCTGAATTTAAAGGATTATGCTTTTTATTAAAGTATCGATCAGAAGAATCAGAATAAACTCTTTTTATCTTACTTTCTAAAAGCCAATAGAGTATATCTAGATCATGACAGCTTTTAGCTAAAATAATAGGAGCGCCTACATTTTGATTCCTCCAATTACCTCTTACATAGCTATGTGCATAATGAAAAAAACCAATATTTTCTATTAAATTAATAAATCTAATATCACCGATTTTATTTTCACTTAGTAATTCTTTTATTTTTTTGAAAAATGGGGTGTACCTCAATACATGTGAAACCATTACTTTATCATTATAATCTTTATATTTATTATTTAAGATTATTAGTTCCTCATAATCATCAGTGATTGGTTTCTCACATAATACTTTATAGCCCTTTTTTAGGGCACTAATAAGTGGGTTGAAATGTTCTTTATCTCCTGTAGCAATTATAACAGCATCAGCTAATTTGTCTTCAAATAATAAATCCTCCCAGTCCTTGAATTGATTTGTGGGAGGAATGTTATGTTCTTGGGCAAGTTCTTCTCTTCTTAATTTTTGGGGTTCTGCTACAGCAGTTATCTTTAAATTATTATTATTTTTGATTAAATTACTATAAACATCTTTACCTCTGTTACCGGCCCCTATAACAGCAATTTCCTTCACCATTATTTTTGGCCCCCTATCCAAGTTTCTTTTTTTATATATTCTTTAGTTAAAATATTTTTCCTGCTTCTTTAATGACGAAAATGTCTAGTCTTAGTAAAATACATAGCTATTCCGAGTTGGTTTGCTTTTTTAATTACTTTTTCATCTCTGATAGAACCACCAGGTTGGATAATAGCTTTAATACCAAATTCAGCAGCCTTTTCAATGGCATCAGGGAAAGGAAAAAATGCGTCAGAAGCTACAACAGCCCCTTTTTGTCTTCCTTTTGCTTTTCTTCCTGCAATAATCATTGAATCTACCCTACTCATTTGACCAGCACCTACACCTACTAACATTTCATCTTTGGCCATTACAATTGCGTTTGACTTAACATGTTTAACAGCCTTCCATGCAAACATTAAATCATTAAGATATTGATCACCAACTTGATTATCAGTAACTAATTCAATATCTTCTTTATTAACTAATTTTAAATCCCTATCTTGGATTAATAATCCACCAGTTACTTTTTTCAAATCATAACCTGGTTTTTTATAATTATAGTTTAATTCTCCAGTTTTAAGTATTCTTAAGGAATTCCAACGATTATTTAAGATTTCAACTGCTTTATTTGAAAAATCGGGAGCTGTAATCACCTCAATATATTTTTCCCCACTGACTATTTCGCTTGCTAACGATTCATCTACCTTTCTATTTAAAGAGACAACACTCCCAAAAGCTGATAAAGGATCACCGGCATAAGCATTTTTAAAGGCGGTTATAATATCTTCTCCAGAGGCTAATCCACATGGATTAGTGTGTTTAATAACAGCTGCCGTTGGCTTATTTGTATATTCTTTAAGTAATTCTATCGCTCCATTTGTATCATTAATATTATTAAAAGACATCTTTTTTCCTTTTATTTTAACCGCATTTGTAATACTGTTTTCTTCAATCTCGCCTTCTTTATAAAAAGCTGCAGATTGATGAGGGTTTTCTCCATATCTTAAATCAGTACTCTTATAATATGGTTTTATATAAATACTTGGTAATTTATTTTTTTCTTCTATTCCATTAAATAAATATTCTTGTATTATGGCATCATATTCTGCAGTATGATTAAAAGCTTTATAGGCCATTTTCTTTTTAAAATTATAATCTATTGGTTTTTCATCA
>Ga0207714_1001609_pt1 | contig 14462 bp, 11 predicted proteins | sample PonA232FremontCA_2_FD_187270 | JGI IMG/M metagenome (GOLD analysis project Ga0207714, IMG submission 187270) | Marine sediment microbial community from Fremont, CA, USA - Pond A23 Sediment 2 (SPAdes) | ecosystem: Environmental > Aquatic > Marine > Unclassified | place: USA: Fremont, California... | reverse complement strand
GCCGGGGCGGTCGTGGTGGTCTCCCACGATCGGCACCTGCTCGCGGCCACTGCGGAGCGGTACTGGCTGGTGGCCGATGGTGGCGTGCGGGATTTCGATGGCGACCTGGACGACTACCACGCTTGGCTCGCCGAGCGGCGGCGGGCCGGGGCTCGAGACCGATCGGTGGAGGCCGGCGCGGCGGGGCGCGATGCCGACGGCCGCAAGGCCCAGCGGCGCCGGCAGGCCGAGCAGCGGGCGGCGCTCAAGCCGCTACGCGAGCGCGCCGCGCAGCTGCTGGATCAGATCGAGGCCTTGGACGCCGAGCTCGGCGAGCTCGAGGAGCGCTTGGCCGATCCGGCCCTGTACAGTGAGGCGCAGGGCGAGGCCTTGAGCGAGCTGCTCCAGCGCCAGGGCCAGCTGCAGCGCCAGCGTGATTCGCTGGAGGCCGCCTGGGTAGAGGCCGAGGAGGCGGTGGAGGCGGCGTCCCGTCCTGCCGGGCAGTAGGGGCGAGCGAGGCCTCGCCGGGGCCCGGCGGGGACGCGGCTGGTCGGTGTTAGGCGCCCAGGTCGCTGCGGATCTGGGCCTTGACCCGCTGGATCCATGCCAGCGCGCCGATGATCAGCGCCGCGCCGGCGATGAGCAGGCTGCCTTGCTGCGGCGTGGCCAGGAGCTGCAGCTGGGCGCTCGGGGCGAGGTCGACCAGGACCTGGCGATGGGCGCTCTCGGCGGCCGCCCCCATCTGCCCGAGCAGGAAGCCGGCGTAGATCAGCACCGTGCCCAGGAAGCCAACGCCGGCGGCACGGCGGATGTGCTCGCAGTGCCGGTAGCCGCGCTCGTAGTCCCAGAGGCCCATCGCTGTGCGCTTGAGCTCGAACTCAGCGAGCAGGAGCCGCTGGCCGATCTTCTCGTACAGGAGGAAGGCGAGCGCGATCAGCGCTGCGGCCACACCGGCCCAGGGGGTGACGGCGAAGTGCTCGCCCCAGAGCTGCTCGACCAGGTAGGCGGCCGCCAGATGGGTGGCGACGAGGGCCACCAGGACGCTACCCCATAGCAGCGGGATCTGGCGATTGGTGTAGATACGGAGCTGCTCGATAATCGCTGCATTGCGTTGCATAAGCCAATCCTTTCCTTTGTCCGCCCCGGGGCTTGGCGCCCGCATCGGGCGGAGCGGTCCGCTAGCGGCGCGACATCAACCTACTTGGCGGTGCCCGCGCCTGCAAGCGCTGTACACCTGTTCCCTCGTAGTCCGGTATCAGGCCCTCGCCGCCGGCGCTCCCGGTCCAGCCCATCCGATGCCGGGGGTTGCAGGCTGGAGGTTGCGGGGCGAGGCGCTACCCGTGGCCGACATTGCTGAGCCGCTCCTGCAGGGTGCCGAACAGCTGCCGTGCCGGCTCGCTGGGCCGGCCGGGGCTGCGGTGCAGGGCGATCTCGATGCTCGGCAGCTCCGGGAGTCCGCTCCCTCGACCGAGGGGGCGCAGGCCGGCGTCGAGCATGGACGGGGTCAGCACCGTCACTGCCAGGCCGGCCCGCACGGCAGCGCTTAGGCCCGCCAGGCTGGTGCTGGTGTAGGCGATGCGCCAGTCGAGGTCGGCCGCTGCCAAGGCCGCGACGGTCTGCTCCCGGAAGATGCAGATGCCCTGCCGGGACAGGGCAAGGGGCAGGGGGGTGCGCTCCTCGGTGGCGTGGTCTGCAGCCGCCACCCAGGTCAGCCGCTCCCGGCGCAGCACCTCGCCACCGGGGCTCCTCGGTTGCCGGGTGACGACGGCCAGATCCAGGCGACCCGATTGGACCAGGTCTACCAGGTCCACGCTTAGCGCGCAGGTCACCTCCAGCTCGACTGCCGGGTAGCGGGCCTCGAACGCCCGGAGGCTGTCCGGGAGGAACATGATGTAGTCGTCCGGTATGCCCAGGCGGACGCGCCCTCCTAGCCGCTCCTCGCGCAGCTCCTGCCAGGCCAGGGCATTCTGCTGGAGCATCCTGCGGGCGTGAGCGAGCAGGCGCTCGCCCTTGGGGGTGGTGGTGAGGCGCCGCTGGTCACGATGGAGGAGGCGGTGCCCCGCTACCTCCTCGAGGCGCGTGATGTGCGCGCTGACCGTGGATTGGGCCAGGTGCAGCGTCTCGCCGGCACTGGTGAAGCCACCGGTCTCCACGACGGTGACGAAGGTCTGCAAGAGGTCCAGGTCGAGGGGGCGGTCAGCCATGGGCGATCGAGCAGGGTGATGACCTAATCATAAAGATTCGTTTAAAAAATCGCTGATAATGCCCTAGATTGCACGAAATCTTCCCATGCAGCAAAAGCCTAAAGGAGGTCTACGGTGCTGGATCGTTCGCTGCTTTCGGGGCTTCTAGCCGGCCTTTTCTCTGTCTCCCTGTGGGGGAGCCTGCCGCTGCTGCGCCAGCTCACGGACCTGCCAGCCCTGATGACCTCCGTCGTGGCGCTGGGCACCGCTGCAGTCGTCGCCTGGCTATCTGCCCGCGTCGTGGGCGAGCCGCAAGGGTGGCGGCCGGCAGGGGGGCTGGGCTATTGGCTGGGCGGCGTCGGCGCCCTGGTAGCGGCACTCTACTTCTACTTCGCGGCTCTGGCCTGGGGCGAGCCGGCGCGCGTGACGCTGGTGACCTACCTGTGGCCGGTGGCCTTCGTCGTCGCGGCTAACGCCCTCACGGGGCGCAGGGTCTCGCTGCGGGTGCTGCTCGGCATGGGCATCGCCTTCGCCGGGGTGTCCCCCCTGGTGCTCGGTGACGCCCCCAGCGGCGCGGAGACGCCGCTGGGGGCGTACGCCTTCGGGCTGGTCAGCGGCTGCGCCTGGGCTGCCTTCTCCGTCTACCTGCGGCAGCGCGGGGCGATCCCGTTCCGGGGCTACGCCCGGATGTTCGCCCAGGCTGCAGGCGTGGCCCTGGCGCTGCGCCTGGTGCTCGGCGGCGGGCTCACCGCCCCGCTGGGCGCGGACTGGCTGGCACCGGTCCTGATCGGGGCCGGTCCCTACGGGATCGCCTTCATGACGTGGGGGGTGGCGCTGCGCAAGGGGCCGGCCGGCCTGATCGGCGTGCTCACCTATATGGTCCCGGTGATCTCGGCTACCTTACTGATCTTGGCCGGACTGACAGAGCCCGAGCCGGCCCTGCTACTCGCCGGGGCGGCCGTGGTCGCCGGCGCCGTCCTGACGCAGCTCGGCGAGGCTCAGCCCGGGCCGGGCGTCGTCGAGCGCGCGCCGGATGCCGCCGGCAGCGCCTCGGCCCGGGTGCCGATAGCCCGCGCCAGCCCGGAGAAGACGAGCGAGTGAGCGGGGTAGAGGGCGTACCAGTAGAGCAGGCCCCACACCCCGGCCGGGTGCCAGTGGTTGGATACGGTGATCTGGGTGCCGCCCTCGCTCAGCGGCTTGAGCTCGATCTCCATCACCCCGGAGCCGGGCGCACGCATCCCGAACCACAGGGTTAGTCGGCGCTCCGGTTCGAGCCCGATGACCCGCCAAGAGTCGACCATGTCGCCGATGCGCAGCTCCGTCGGGTGGCGGCGCCCGTAGTTGCGCCCCGGTCCGCCTAGCATCCAGTCCAGGGTCTCGCGGATCTTCCACAGCGCGTTGGCGTAGTAGTAGCGGTTGCTGCCGCCGATGGCGGTGACCACCGACCAGGCCGCTGCCGGGGAGGCGCTGGTCGTCGCGGAGCCGGAGGCCTTCTTGGCGTGGTAGCTGTAGTCGACCCGGTAGTCCCGGAACATGAAGGCCCCCTCGGTCCAGCGAGCGGCCACCGCATTCTCTCGCTCGGCGCGGAAGACGGCCTGGACGGCGCTGCGGAAATCGAGCAGCTGCTGCGGGACCAGCTGGCGGATCTCGCTGTCGTCGGCGGTGTAGTCCTCCCGCAGGCCCTCGATGAGGGCGCGTGCGATGGGCGTAGGCACAGCGGTGATCAGGCGCAGCCAGTACGAGGAGAGCTTGGGTGAGAGCAGCGGCACCGGGATGATGCGCGGCGGGCGCCGGCCAGCCTCCTCGGCCAGGGTGCGCATCATCTGCGCGTAGGTCAGGTGCTCCGGGCCCGCGACGTCGAGGATGCGGCCGGCGGTCCCCGGAGCCTGCGGCGCCCGCCGCAGGTACTCGAGCAGGTCCTGCAGGGCGATGGGCGGCGAGCTGGCGAAGACCCAGCGCGGGGTGACCATGACGGGCAGGTGCAGCACCAGGTCGCGCATGACCTCGAAGGCGGCGGAGCCGGGGCCGACGATGATCCCGGCCCGCAGCTCGGTCACCGGGACACGGCCCTCGCGCAGGGTGTCGCCGGTCTGCTGCCGGGAGAGGATGTGCGCCGAGCTCGCCGACTCAGGGACCAGGCCGCCCAGGTAGACGATCCGCTGCACGCCGGCCTCGGCGGCGGCGTGGGCGAAGTTGCGGGCGGCCTCGATGTCCAGCCTGCCGAAGTCCTTCCCGGAGCCCATGGAGTGGACCAGGTAGTAGGCGATGTCGGCACCCGCCAGCGCCTCGGGCAGGGTCTCGGGCCTTAGGGCGTCAGCGGCGGCCAGCTCCGCTCCCTCCCAGCCGCGGGCGGCCAGGACCTCGCGGTTGCGGGCGATGGCCCGTACCCGGCAGCCGGCGCCGAGCAGCTCGGGGACGAGGTGGGAGCCGATGTAGCCGCTGGCGCCGAAGACGGCGTAGAGGGGGGCATCATCGCCTGCGGGGGCAGGGGCCGAGGGGGCCTGCTCGGGGGAGTCGCTATCCATAACTACGGGATCCGTCAAAGTTCGCGAGTATGCCCACCAGGATGGTTGATCGGGCGCGGAGATGCATTGCCCCGTCGCTGGGGCTGCGCGGATGCCCCTCGAGGCGCTGTGTCGCAGCTGCCCAGCTTCCCCCGAGGGCTGCCCGGGTCTACCATGAGCCGCGTTTCGGGTCACGCCAGCCGGGAGCCTAGCGATGAGCGAGACAGTGAAGTACGTCCTCGACGAGGCGCGCATCCCGCGCACCTGGTACAACATTAACGCCGATCTGCCGGCTCCGCTAGCGCCGGCGCTCCATCCCGCTACCAAGGAGCCGGTCTCGCCGGCGGATCTGGCGCCGCTCTTCCCCCAGGGGGTCATCGAGCAGGAGCTGAGTACGGAGCGGTCCATCGAGATCCCGGAGCCGGTGCGCGATGTCTATCGGCAGTGGCGCCCGTCGCCGCTGTACCGGGCGCGCCGCCTGGAGCAGGCCCTCGATACCCCAGCGCGCATCTACTACAAGTACGAGGGCGTCAGCCCTGTGGGCAGCCACAAGCCGAATACCGCCATCCCGCAGGCCTTCTACAACTACGCCGAGGGCGTGCCCCGGATCACCACCGAGACGGGAGCCGGCCAGTGGGGGTCGTCGCTGGCGCTGGCCGGCGCCATGTTCGGCCTCGATATCGAGGTCTACATGGTCGGTATCAGCTACCGGCAGAAGCCGTACCGGCGGGCCTTCATGGAGAGCTTCGGCGCCGGCTGCATCGCCAGCCCCAGCGAGCGCACCGCCTTCGGCCGCTCGGTCCTGGCCGAGGATCCGGATAGCGCCGGCAGCCTCGGTATTGCCATCGGCGAGGCGGTCGAGGAGGCCGTGCAGCGGGCGGATACCCACTACGCCTTAGGCAGTGTCCTCAACCACGTCCTCCTGCACCAGACGGTCACGGGCCTCGAGGCCAAGGAGCAGCTGGCCATGGCCGACGACTACCCGGATACAGTCATCGCCTGCACCGGCGGCGGCAGCAACTTCGCCGGGATCGTCTTCCCCTTCCTCGGTGATGCCCTGCGCGGCGGCAGCGACCTCGAGGCCATCGCCGTGGAGCCGCTGGCCTGCCCGACCCTGACCCGGGGGTGCTTCGCCTACGACTACGGCGACTCCGCGCAGTTGACGCCACTGACCAAGATGCACACCCTTGGCTCCGGCTTCGTGCCCCCGGGGTTCCACGCAGGGGGGTTGCGCTACCACGGCATGGCGCCGCAGATCAGCCACCTGAGGGCCCTCGGCTACCTCGAGGCCCGGGCCTACGAGCAGCTCGAGTGCTTCGCCGCAGGGCTGCGGTTCGCCCAGGCGGAGGGGATCATCCCCGCCCCGGAGGCCAATCACGCGGTCAAGGGGGTGATCGACGAGGCGCTGGCCTGCCGCGAGCACGGCACGTCCAAGGCGATCCTCTTCAACCTGTGCGGCCACGGCAACTTCGATATGCAGGCCTACACCGACTACCTCGCCGGGAATCTCAGCGACCTGGCCGGCAGCGAGGTGGAGGCCGCCATGGCGTTGTCGGGGCTGCCCTCGGTGGCGGGCTGACGGGGGATGGCCCCGGCCGCTGGCAGAGGCATCGACAGATCAGCAAAGGAGGTAAGGAGCTCGGCATGGCAAACTGGATCCTCGAGGAGCGGGCGCGCCTGCTCAAGCAGCTCACCCGGACGACCTGGCTGGCCTCAGCGATCAGCTTCCCGGCGGCCGCCGTGGGCGGCGTCATCGCCTACCTGATCGGTATTCAGCAGGATCTGCCCCCCGGCGCTGAGGCCACCCTGGCGATCCTGATCGTCGCCATCGCCCTGCCGGCAGCGGTCTTCGTGCTGGTGGGGGTGCGCCGGGTGCTCTGGACTCGGGCGATCCGCGCCGAGGTAGAGCGGCTGCAGTCGCAGCAGTTCGTGACCCACTACGTCGACACCGTCGGCGCTGCCGGCATGCGCGAGCTCTCCCTGGTGGCGCGTACACAGGTGGATACCGCCCTGGAGCGCGAGAGCAGCGGCGAGCGGGCCACGCCCCGGGAATACGCCGACGCGCTGCGCTACCTCCTGCTCGTCGAGCCGGCCTGACGCGGCTCGTGCGGGCCGTGCGGGCCGTGCGGGCCCGCAGCCGCGTCCATCAGGGCGGCGGCCCCCGGCGGCTCAGGCCGCAGGGCCGCCGCTGTCCTGCCCCTCGCCGTCTCCGCCGGCCTCCGTGATCCCGCTGATCCGGTAGCCTGATACCAGCTGCCGGACGTGGTCGGGCACCATGGACCGCGCCCGGCGCGGCGCTGCCCGGTGCAGGTGGATGAGGCTCTCGGCGGCCTTCATCTCCAGCCGCGCGCGCGCTAGCTCCAGGCCGCGCGGCCCGATGTAGGGCATGAGGCGGCCGACGATGGGGCGCAGCCAGTCGGGCATGCCACGGGTAGGCATACCGCCGGCAGCGCGCTCGGTGTTGTCGATGAACCCCTGGACAGGGCCGCGGCGCTTGCCGCCGCTGCGCGGCTCGCTGCAGCGGAGCTCGTCGCCGAGCAGCTCGAGCAGCTGCTCGCCGCGCTCGTTGCGTACGATGAGCCACTGCTCGCCGCGGCCGGCCATGTAGCCGACGGTCAGGTCGGCGAGGGCGTTGGTGTAGTCCACGCAGGTCCGGCAGGTCAGGGGCCAGAAATCGCTGGGCAGCCGGGAGATCGGCAGCTGCAGGAAGGGGATCTCCTCCTTGCCGCCCCCGCGGAAGCGCAGCTCCACATAGTAGTCGGCCCGGAACTCCAGGTAGTTGACCCGTTCCGGCTCTGGCGTGAGCAGCCCCAGGAACTCGTGGAAGCGCTCCGTGGTGGTATTGTCCGCGCAGGGGGTGCCGATGACCTCCAGCCGCTCCAGGGGGAGCTCATGCTCGAGGACCCGCAGCGGGTAGACCTGGCAGGGCAGGGCGATGACGGCCAGGCGCCGGTAGCCGCGCGCTAGCGCCGCCTCGAGCAGGGCGAGCAGGGGTGCGTACCCCATGCGCATGCCGCGGCATGTGGCCATCTGCGCTGGCTCGGTGACCAGCGCAGGCTGCGGCCGCCAGGCATCCTCCGGGGCGCCGGTTACGGTCAGGATGGCCTCCACGGCGCCCGTCTCGAGCAGGCGCTCACCGAGCCGGGTGGTGATGCCGGTCCACTGGGCCCCCGGCAGCGGCTCGCGGAGGCCGGCCTGCAGCATGCGCCGGTGCACCCCGAAGTGGAGCTCGTCCGGGTACTGCTCCGGCGCCCGGGCGCGGCCGTGGACGCGGCGTTCCATGGTGGGGTAGTCGGGGCGCAGGAATTGGCAGGCGCGCCCGCAGCGCTTCGGGTCCGTGGTCCGGGAGAGCCCGCAATCGGTGCATAGATCCCGCCAAGCCGCTGCCGCGAGGGGCGGGGTGTGCGGGCCCTCACCGGGCCCGTCTGGCCTGGCCTGGGAAGCGTCTGCCGGTGTCTCCATGGGTGGCCCTCCCGAGCGGTGGAGCGGTCAAGCTAGGGGTGCCCGCGTGGCCGGTCAAGCGTATCACTCGGTGCCGTGGTGGGAGGCCATTAGCCCGTGGCGGCGCAGCTTGGCGTAGAGGCTCTGGCGGCTGAGCCCGAGCAGCTCGGCCGCGGAGGCACGGTTGTCGTGGGTGGTATGCAGCGCGGTCTCGATGCACATGCGCTCGATCAGGTCCGTGGCCTCGCGGACGAGGTCGCGCAGCGGCACTTGCCCGACCAGAGCGGTGGTCTGCTCGATGGAGCGGAGCCGCTCCTGCCCTCGCCGCTGCCGGTGCGGCTCAGGGCTGGGACGTTGGTCCCGGCCCAGGGCGGCTCGGTAGCCGCTATCGAGCCGGACGACCCGGTAGTGGACCGGTACCGGGGCCCCCGAGGCGTCCCGGTGGCAGACCGTGCGGCCCTCCATGGCTGTCTCCTCGCTGCTCAGCAGGCTGGCGATGGCGTCTCCGCCCGCGGTGGTGGCCACCTCGGCCCAGCGCTTGCCGAGCCAGCCCGTGGCGGCTCGCAGCCCCGGATCCTCGCTGCCCAGCGCCAAATCGCGGATGGTGCCCTCGTGGTCGAGCACGAGGGCGATGTCGGCGGCCGCCGCGAGCAGCTCGGCGACGGTCTCCGCCGACAGGCCATCCAGCGTCTGTCCCGGCGCGCGCATCGGTTCCAAGGCCGTCCTTTTCGGGTATCGTTGTAGACCTTCCAGCCTAGGGCGTGCGGAATTTAGACGATTTCCATCGGGAATTCGGTTTAGCGTGGCTATTACCCTAGATTTTGGCTGCGCGATTCAACAGCGGTACGTATGGTTGCGACGATATGCCCGTTCATAGGGGTGATGTGCGTGGGTATTCTTGAGAGCCTGTGTCAATTAATCGTTACGTCCAGCTAGCTTGACACGCCCTAGGGGCAGCTTTAGATTCGCTCGCAGGTCACACCTTGCTGATCGCGGGGATAAGCGCAAAGGAGCGTCAAGGCCCTATGAGAGCGCCTCCACCCGGGCTGTACACCGAGGAGCAGCGGCGGCGCCGCGACGCCTCGCCGTGGACCCTGGTCCAGGGGATCCTCGCCCCGACGCAATTCCTGGTCTTCCTGATCAGCCTGGCCTTGGTCCTCTGGTATCTGGCCACAGGAGATCTATTGGACTGGGCGGCCTGGTCGGTGGTCATCAAGACCCTGGTCCTCTATACCATCATGATCACCGGGGCCATCTGGGAGAAGGACGTCTACGGGCATTACCTCTTCGCGCCGGCCTTCTTCTGGGAAGATGTCTTCAGCATGGCCGTGATCCTGCTGCACACGGCCTACCTGGTGGTCTGGTTCGGGGATCTGTTCACCCACGCCCAGCAGATGGTCGTCGCGCTGGCGGCCTACGCGGCCTACGCCATCAACGCCACGCAGTTCCTGCTCAAGCTGCGCGCCGCCCGGCGCCAGGGAGAGCAGATGCGCGCCATGGAGGAGGGGGCCGCTGAATGAGCGATACCGATAGCGCCGGCTGTGACGCTGCCTCCTGCCGGGGTGGCCTGGTCCAGGAGGAGGGCCAGCGGCAGGTCTTCTGCGGCTTGACCAGCATCGTCTGGCTGCACCGCAAGATGCGCGACGCCTTCTTCCTGGTGGTCGGCTCGCGGACTTGCGCGCACCTGCTCCAGTCCGCTGCCGGGGTGATGATCTTCGCCGAGCCGCGCTTTGCTACCGCCATCCTCGGCGAGCGCGACCTGGCCGGGCTGGCCGATTGCAACGAGGAGCTGGATCGTGTGGTCCACGAGCTCCTCGAGCGCCGCCCGGAGATCCGCACCCTGTTCCTCGTCGGCTCTTGCCCCTCCGAAGTCATCAAGCTGGACCTGAGCAAGGCCGCCGAGCGGCTGACGGCCGCTCACGAGGGCCGGGTACGGGTGCTCCCGTACTCGGGTAGCGGCCTGGAGACGACGTTCACCCAGGGGGAGGACCAGTTCCTGACCACGCTCGTCGAGCAGCTGCCCGCTAAGCAGGATGAGGCGCCGGCGCTGATCGTCCTCGGTACGCTGGCCGAGGTGGTGGAGGATCAGCTCCAGCGGCTGCTCGAGGAGCTGGGTATCGGGCCGGTTCACTTCCTGCCGCCGCGCCGCAGCGACGATCTCCCGCCCGTCGGTCCGGGGACGCGCGTCATGCAGGCCCAGCCGTTCACGGGCGACGCGGCCCGTGCGCTCATTCGCCGCGGCGCAGAGCGGGTGGCTGCCCCGTACCCTCTGGGCGTCGAGGGCACGCTCGCCTGGCTGCGGGCGGCGGCCCACGCCTTCGGGGTCTCGGACGAGCGGGTCGATGCCGTTACCGAGGCGCCCGTCGAGCGGGCCCGGGCAGCGCTGGCGCCCCAGCGCGAGGTCCTGGCAGGCAAGCGGATCACCTTCCTCCCGGACTCGCAGCTGGAGCTGCCCCTGGCACGGTTCCTGGCCCAGGAGTGCGGCATGGAGCTGGTAGAGGTGGCGACCCCGTACTTCGATCGCGAGTGCCACGGCGTCGAGCGCGATGCCCTGGGCGACGAGGTGCGCCTGGTCGAGGGCCAGGATGTCGACCGCCAGCTTGAGCGGCTGCGCGCCGACAGCCCGGACCTGACAGTCTGCGGGCTGGGGCTGGCCAACCCTCTGGAGGCGGAGGGCCTGCGGACCAAGTGGTCCATCGAGCTGGTCTTCTCGCCCATCCAGGGCTTTGAGCAGGCCGGCGACCTCGCCGAGCTCTTCGCCCGGCCGCTGGTTCGGCACGCGACGCTGAAGGTGTAGGGATGCAGCTGACCCTCTGGAGCTACGAAGGACCCCCGCACGTCGGCGCGCTGCGCGTGGCGGCGTCGATGACCGGGGTCCACTGCGTCCTCCACGCCCCGCAGGGCGATACCTACGCCGACCTGCTGTTCACCATGATCGAGCGCCGTCCGGCGCGCCCCCCCGTCACCTACACGACCTTCAGCGCCCGGCATCTGAGCCGAGATACGGCTGAGCTGGTGCGCGAGACCGTCGCCGCCGCCTATGAGCGCTACCAGCCCCAGGCCCTCTTGGTGGGGGACTCCTGCACGGCGGAGCTGCTCCAGGATCAGCCGGCGGACCTGGCGCGGGGCATGGACCTGCCGGTGCCGGTGATCGGGCTGGAGCTCTCGGCCTACGCCCGCAAGGAGGACTTCGGCGCCAGCGAGGCCTTCTACCAGCTCGTCCGCGCCATGGTGGATGAGCGGGCGGCTGGCGCCGAGGCCCGGTCCGCTGGGGAGGCCCCGCGGGCCAATATCCTGGGGCCGACCTCCCTGGGCTTCCGGTGCCGGGACGACGTCCAGGAGGTCGCCAAGCTGCTCGAGATGCTCGGCGTCGAGGTCAACGCCGTGGCGCCGCTCGGGGCCAGCCCGGACGACCTGCGCCGCATCCCGGATGCCGATCTCAACATCTGCCTCTACCCCGAGGTGGCCCGAGCCGCCTGCGAGTGGCTGCAGCGCCGGCTCAGGCAGCCTATGATCACCACCGTACCGCTGGGGCTGGGCGCCACCCGCGACTTCTTGCGGGAGGTCGGCGAGGCCCTGGGTATCGACCCCAGCGCCGCCCTGGAGCAGGCTACGGCCCGCATGGCCTGGTACAGCCGCTCCGTGGACTCCAACTACCTGACCGGTAAGCGTGTCTTCATCTTCGGTGACGCCACCCACGCTGTCGCCGCGGCGCGCATCGCCAGCGAGGAGCTGGGCTTCCGGGTGGTCGGGTTGGGCACCTACGCGCGCGAGCAGGCGAGGGAGGTCCGCCAGGCGGCCAAGGCGTACGGCGTCGAGCCGTTGATCACCGACGACTACCTGGAGGTCGAGCAGGCCGCCTCCGAGGCAGCGCCTGAGCTGGTCCTCGGGACGCAGATGGAGCGGCACATCGCCAAGCGGCTAGGGGTGCCCTGTGCCGTGATCTCGGCGCCGGCCCACGTGCAGGACTTCCCGGCCCGCTACGCCCCGAACATGGGGCTGGAGGGGGCCAACGTGATCTTCGATACCTGGGTCCATCCGTTGATGATGGGGCTTGAGGAGCACCTCCTCGGGATGTTCAGGGAGGATTTCGAGTTCTCGGACGAGGCCCCCTCGCACGTTGAGGCCGCCGGTGCGCCGGCAGGGGCCGGGGGCTCCGGGGAAGATGCCGATACGGCGACCGTCGCTGTCGAGGTGGAAGATGGCGCCGAGGTGCGCTGGACGCCGGAGGCCGAGGCCGAGCTCAAGAAGATCCCCTTCTTCGTGCGAGGCAAGGCCCGGCGCAATACCGAGCGCTTCGCCGCCGATCGAGGCATTGCGACCATAACAGTGGAGACGATCTACGATGCCAAAGCCCACTTCAGTCGCTGACCCGACGCCGGTTCGCGTCGCCATCATCACGCTGGACAACCACATGGCGGGCGCGGTGGAGCGCGCGCGTCCGGCGCTGCAGCAGGACCTCCCTGGCCTCGAGCTCTCCTACCACGCCGCCTCGGACTGGAATAATAACCAGGCGGCTCTAGATCGTGCCCGGGCGCGGATCGCCGAGGCGGACATCATCGTCGCCACCATGCTCTTCATGGAGGAGCACATCGAGCTGGTCCTGGAGGACCTCAAGGCCCGGCGCGACGACTGCGACGCCCTGGTGGCCATCATGTCCGCCAGCGAGGTGATGAAGCTCACCCGCATGGGCAAGTTCACCATGGACGGGGCCACGAAGGGCCCGATGTCGCTGCTCAAGAAGCTGCGCGGCAAGAAGGGCAAGGCGGAGCAGGGCGAGGAGGACGACGACAGCAGCTCGGGGGAGAAGCAGGCCGCAATGCTGCGCCGCATCCCCCGGATCCTGCGCTTCATCCCCGGCACGGCCCAGGACGTACGCGCCTACTTCCTGACCTGGCAGTACTTCCTGGCCAGCTCCGACGAGAATGTCGAGAACATGGTGCGGTTCCTGGTCAACCGCTACGCCGACGGCCCGCGTAGCGGGCTCCGCGGGGCGCTGGCGGTCCAGGATCCGGTCGAGTACCCCGACGTGGGCGTCTACCACCCCCGGATGGAGCGGCGGATCGGCGACGATCCGCGGCAGCTGCCTGCGCCCGCCGCAGGCGAGACGAGGGGCACGGTGGGGCTCCTGCTGATGCGCTCCTACGTGCTCGCTGGCGACTCGGCCCACTACGACGGCGTCATCGAGGCGCTGGAGAGCCGCGGCTACCGGGTCATCCCGGCATTCGCCAGCGGGCTCGACAACCGGCCCGCCGTGCAGCGGTTCTTCATGGAGGATGGCCAGGCCGTCGTGGATGCGGTCATCTCCCTGACCAGCTTCTCCCTCGTCGGCGGGCCGGCCTACAACAACGCCGGTGCCGCGGAGAGGCTGCTCCGCCAGCTGGACGTGCCGTATCTCAATGCCCAGGCCCTGGAGTTCCAGTCCCTGGAGCAGTGGGAGGCCTCGGACCGGGGCCTGACGCCGGTGGAGACCACCATGATGGTGGCCATCCCCGAGCTCGACGGCGCCACTGGGCCCATGGTCTTCGCTGGCCGCGCCGCGGTCCCCGGTGCCGATGGGGTCTGCCGCATGGAGGCCCACCACGAGCGGGCCGCCATGCTGGCTGCGCGCGTGGATCGGCTGGCGCGGCTGCGGCGCAGTGAGCGTAGCGAGCGCCGGCTCAGCATCGTCATCTTCAGCTTCCCGCCGGAGGCGGGGGCGCTCGGCTCGGCCGCCTACCTCTCGGTCTTCGCCTCGCTCTACAACACCCTGGTGGAGCTGCGCGACGCCGGCTACCGCGTGGAGGTGCCCGCCTCGGTGGACGAGCTGCGCGACAGCATCATCAAGGGCAACGCCAACGCCTACGGCGCCCACGCCAACGTGCACAAGCGGGTCACGGTGGACGACTACGTCGCCCGTGAGCCCTACCTCAAGGAGATCGAGGAGCAGTGGGGGCCGGCGCCGGGGCGGGCGCAGAGCGACGGGCAGTCGATCTTCGTCCTCGGCGAGCAGTTCGGCAATGTCTTTGTCGGCGTGCAGCCCGGCTTCGGCTACGAGGGCGACCCCATGCGGCTGCTCTTCGAGAAGGGGCTGACGCCGACCCACGCCATGTCGGCGTTCTACCGCTACCTGCGGGAGGACTTCGGCGCCGACGCCGTGCTGCACTTCGGGACCCACGGCGCGCTGGAGTTCATGCCGGGCAAGCAGTGCGGCATGAGCAGCTCGTGCTGGCCGGACCGGCTCATCGGCGATCTGCCCAACTACTACCTCTACGCCGCCAACAACCCGTCCGAGGGCTCCATCGCCAAGCGGCGCTCGGCGGCGACGCTGATCAGCTACCTCACCCCGCCGGTGGGCAAGGCGGGCCTCTACAAG
>Ga0207714_1001607_pt1 | contig 14472 bp, 8 predicted proteins | sample PonA232FremontCA_2_FD_187270 | JGI IMG/M metagenome (GOLD analysis project Ga0207714, IMG submission 187270) | Marine sediment microbial community from Fremont, CA, USA - Pond A23 Sediment 2 (SPAdes) | ecosystem: Environmental > Aquatic > Marine > Unclassified | place: USA: Fremont, California... | reverse complement strand
ACCGATAAATAAAAATTTAAAGTTTGGAAAGATGTACGCAATTGTAGACATAGCAGGATTTCAATTTAAAGTAAAGAAGGACAGCAAACTTTATGTAAGTCGACTTCAGGGTGAAGAAGGTTCAACTGTTGAGTTCGACAAAGTGCTCCTTCTGGATAACGATGGTAATGTTCAGGTAGGAAAACCCACCGTTGACGGAGCTAAAGTTTCTGCTAAAATTCTAAACCATGTTAAAGATGATAAAAAGATTATCTTTAAAAAGAAACGCAGAAAAGGATACAAGAAAAAGAATGGTCACAGACAGCCATTAACACAAATTCAAGTTGAAGATATTGTAGCTTAAAATAAAAAAATTATTTTGCCATGGCACATAAAAAAGGAATGGGTAGTACCCGTAATGGTCGAGAATCCGAAAGTAAACGATTAGGAATTAAACTCTTTGGAGGGCAAACAGCTAAAGCCGGAAATATCCTGGTAAGACAGCGAGGAACAAGACATTATCCAGGAAGAAATGTCGGAATGGGTAAAGACCACACCTTATTCGCACTAACAGACGGAAACGTAGAATTTTCCAAGCGGAAAAACCGTTCTTACGTTTCTGTTAAGCCAAGTGAATAAGCTTAATACATTACTATAAAATTATAAGTTCCTGTATTCATGCTATTCTATAGTAATGATGCAGGATTTTTTTTGCTAATAAAAATCATTGTCATGCTCACTATTCAGAATATCCGGGAAAATTCCGAGTACATTATCGAACGCCTGAAGACGCGTAATAAAGATTATACATCGTTAATAGACCAGATTATTGAGCTGGATGAAGAACGCAGAAAAGTTCAGGGACTGGTAAACGAACAACAGGCTGAGCTGAATTCCCTGTCAAAAGAAATCGGAAAGCTTTATAAAGAAGGAAAGAAAGCGGAAGCCGAAGAAGCTAAGGCAAAAAATACCTCTCTGAAAGAAAAAACTAAAGAACATCAGCAAAGATTAACCAATATTGAACAGGAATTGAATAATCTACTGGTTCAAATTCCCAATGTCCCGGAAAAATCTGTTAAGCAAGGAAAAGGAGAAGAAGAAAATGAAAAAGTTTCTTCCGGTGGCACCGTACCGGAACTAAAAGGAAATCCTCAGCCTCATTGGGAACTCGCTGAAAAATACGATATCATTGATTTTGAGCTTGGCAATAAAATTACAGGAAGGGGATTCCCTGTTTATAAAGGAAAAGGAGCCAAATTACAGCGCGCCCTGATTAACTATTTCCTTGATAAATCTGAAGAAGCCGGTTACAAGGAAGTACTTCCTCCGCTTATGGTTAACGAAGATAGCGGTTTCGCCACAGGTCAGCTTCCCGATAAAGAAGGACAGATGTATCATATACCAGTTGACAACTATTATCTGATTCCCACCGCCGAAGTTCCCGTAACAAATATCTACAGAGATACTATCCTTAATGAAAAAGAACTTCCGGTAAAACTCACTGCATATACGCCTTGTTTCAGGCGTGAAGCAGGCTCATGGGGAAAAGATGTCAGAGGCCTAAACCGGTTACATCAATTTGATAAAGTTGAAATCGTCCAAATAGAACGGCCTGACAAATCCTATGAAACCCTGGAAATAATGCTTACACATGTCGAAAAAATCATCAAAGAACTTGAACTGCCTTACAGGATGATGCGTCTATGTGGCGGCGACTTAGGCTTTGCAGCAGCATTAACTTACGATTTTGAAGTATATTCAGCTGCTCAGGATAAGTGGCTTGAGGTAAGCTCTATATCCAATTTTGAATCCTATCAGGCAAATCGTTTGAAATTGCGTTTCAGAGAAGAAGGCAAGAAAAAACCGGAGCTTGCTCATACCCTAAATGGCAGCGCCTTAGCTTTACCTCGACTGCTTGCTGCAATTCTGGAAAATAACCAAACTCCTGAAGGAATTAAAATTCCTGATGTACTTCAGCCTTACACAGGGTTTGAAATGATTAGTTAGGAAAAGCCTGTACTAGAGGCAAATATTTAAATGATCATCACATTTGCCAATAAGTAAGAAGGCAGAGCAAACATTCATCCTATAAGGTTCAAAAAAAGCCTTTCATCATTCCCGTCAGAATTACTTTGTCCGATAAGAGTCACACTTGTATACTTCAAAAATAATTTGAATCCCCAGAAGAATGACGGTTTCTTAAACTTATTTCCTTTCCGCCTTAAACAAAATTGGTATTGGATTTGTATGATAAAACCACATTGGAAACTTTAATTATTTTTTACGTTTCCAACGTGTAATTTTATATATTTGCAAAAATTTAGCAGGCGAGAAAAATATGAATGAAGAATTCGAGAATATCATCACCCGGGTAACTGAACTATATTTTCAATATGGTATCAAAAGCGTTACAATGGATGATGTGGCGCGAGAGTTGGGAATGTCGAAAAAAACCCTTTATAAGTATATCTCCAATAAAGATGAGCTTGTAGAGTATTGCATGAATTCACTGGTAGAAAAACGCGATTGCGAATTCAAAGAAATTGAAGACGAAAAAGTGAATGCCATTGAAGAATTGTTTATGGTCAATGAACACATCGTTAAAATGCTAAAAAACTACAATCCTTCAACGGAGTACGATCTCAAGAAATACTATCCTCATCTGTACGAAAAATTGCGGGAATTCAGACGGGGAAATATGTATGAAGCAGTAAAAAACAATATTATCAAAGGCAAACAAGAGGGGCTGTATAGAGGGGACCTGAATGAAGACATCATTTCCAGAGTGCATGTCAGCCGTATTGAGAACAGTTATGCAAATGAAATGTTTGGCATTGATGAACTAACCTCATGGAAATTTATTCGTGAAATGTTTATCTATCACGTACACGGAATCGCCAAGGAAGAAGGCATTAAAATCTTTTATGAAAAATTGAAAAATTTTGAACATAAATTAAATACATAAATAGAATATCTATAATGAAAAGCAAACGATTAAAATACTTTATCCTAATGCAACCTGAATTTATGAAAAGATACGGAATTTTATTGTGGCTAATAGCGTTAGCCTTTGCAGCATCTGCACAAAAACAGGATGCAGATACATTGAGTTTTTCACTTGATGAGGCAGTCGATTATGCCAAAGAGCACAACACTAAAATGCAGAATGCCAAACTGGATGTCAAATCAAGTAAAAAGAAAATATGGGAAACCACAGCAACAGGGCTTCCTCAGGTAAACGGCGAACTTAATTATCAACACATCCCCGGCAATTTACCTACCGCAGATTTTGGAGGAACAGACCCCAGAATGACTGAATTTTACCAATATATTTTTGACCAATTTGAAGCACTTGGTCAACCGGTTCCACCAGACCTTGAATCTGCCCTTACAACAGAAACAGAATCCCGGGAAGTTACTCTGGGGGTAAAAAACAGTACAACTTATTCCGTAACAGTGTCGCAATTGATTTTCAGCGGGGAATACATTGTTGGCTTACAGGCATCAAGAACCTATCATCAGATTTCACAAATCAATCAAGAAAAACAACAGTTGGATCTGAAAGAAACAATCACAAAAAGCTACCTCTCTGCTCTCATTCTGGAAAAAAACAAGGAAATACTTGATTCAACAAAAGCCAATGTAAAATCGCTCTATAATGAAACAAAAAAAATGGTAGAGGCAGGATTGGCTGAATCGACAGATGCCGACCAGCTTAAAATGAATTACAACACGTTAAAAAATTCAGTAAAATCACTGGAAAGGCAAATCCAGCTTTCCTACCTGATGTTTAAAATTCAACTGGGCATTGGCATAGATAAAACACTTCTACTAACCGATAACCTGAACAAATTAAAAGTTCAGCTGATCAAAAAAAATGAGTCAGACATTTCAGAATTTAACGTTGGTAATAACATAAACTACCGATTAGCTGAAAATCAGCAGGAAATATCACAGTTAAATCTCAAACGTGAAAAATCAAAGTATCTACCAAAAATTTCTGGTTTCTACAGGTATACAGACAAAACAGACAAGGCAACATTTGACTTCACAATTAATCACACACTGGGTGTCAATTTAACAGTACCAATCTTTTCAAGCTTTCAGAGAAATGCAAAGGTACAACAAGCTAAAATTGATCTGAAAAAAGCCAGAAACGACAAGCAACTACTTGAAAAAAACCTCCGGTCAAAGTTGACACAGGCAGAGTATGAATATAAAAATGCCCGTGAAGAAACAGAAACAGCAAAAGAAAATGTGCAGCTTTCCAAAAACATCTATGAAAACACGGCTAAAAAGTATAAAGAAGGGATGGCCTCCAGTATTGAATTAACTCAAACGCATGATAATTATCTGCAGGCGCAGTCGGATTATTTTTCTGCACTGCATAAACTCTTTAATACAAAAATTGAACTAGAAAAAATATTAAATGAACTTTAAAAAATTATTTCCGATGAAAAAATTATTGATAATCTTTGGGATTGTAGCCTTGGTTTCTTGTGGCCAACAGCCGGAGAAACAAGAAATAAGAAAGCAGATTGCGCAATATAAAAAAGAAAAGAACGAACTGGAGGAAAAAATCCAGGAACTAAATAAAAAACTTGAAGAAAGATCAGAAAGTGGAGCAGGTTCCTATCAAGTACCCGTATTTGTTAAAGAAATGCAACCCGATACATTTAGGCATTTCGTAAATGCAAACGGCTCCGTAGAAGCAGTTGAGGATGCGTTTATCAGCCCGGAAACAAATGGACAGATAAAGGAGATATACGTTGAAGAAGGCGACCGGGTAAAAAAAGGACAACTTTTAATTCGTTTAAAAACAAGAGTTCTGGAAAGCAATATAAAAGAAGTCAAAACCAACCTGGAACTTGCCCAAAAAACTTACGAAAAACAAAAAAGACTCTGGGAAGACAGCGTTGGATCGGAGATAGAATATTTACAGGCTAAAAACAAGAAAGAATCACTGGAAGCCAAATTAGAAACACTGAAGGCTCAACTAGATATGTCTTCCATAGAGGCTCCATTCAACGGCATTGTAGAAGAGATCACACAAAAAACCGGAGAACTTGCCTCTCCGGGTCAGCCAATTCTTCACCTGGTTAACCTTAAAAAATTAAAAATTAAAGCAGCACTTTCGGAAAAATTCTTGTCCGATATCTCTATCGGAGATCAAATAAGAATCACGTTCCCGGCATTAGATAAACCTGCCAAAACCGCAAAAATAAGCCGTAAAGGAAGTATTATTGATGAAGAAAGCCGTACATTCACTATTGAGGCAAATTTTTCAAATCGGGATGAAAAAATTAAGCCCAACCAAATTGCCATAATCAATGTCAACGATTACACAAACACAGAAGCAATGGTTGTTCCTTCGGAAATAATAAAGCAGGATATGAAAGGAGACTATATTTTCATAACTAAAGAAAAAAACGGAACAATAACAGCTTCCAAAATTTACGTAGAAACCGGCAAATCCTACAACAACAAAACAGTAATTAAAAAGGGAACAGAAGCCGGCCAAAAGGTCATCACTGCAGGATATACGCAAGTTTCTGAAGGTTCTGAAGTGAATATAAAAGACAAGAAAGAATTAGTGAAGTAAAGATACATATCAAAAATTAGATGGTAATGGCTCAAGACAATCAATCATTTGTAGATAAAGTAGTTAGAGAATTCAAACTAACAACGCTGGCGCTAAATAACAGAAACACTATACTTTTGCTGGCAATTGCTATTCTGGGTTTTGGTATATATTCTTATAAAAATCTGCCAAAAGAGCTTACACCGGAAGTAGTTATTCCTACAGTTATGGTTCAGACACCTTATGCAGGAAATCCGCCAATTGATATAGAAAATCTCATAACCCGACCAATCGAGAAAGAAATTGAAGGGGTACAGGGCATAAAAGAAATCAATTCGACATCTGCACAAGGGTTTTCGCTTATTATGGTTGAATTCAACACCGATGTAAATATCGATAAGGCCCTTCAGGATGTAAAAGATGCAGTTGATAAATCTGAAAGGGAGCTACCTGATGACCTGAAATCAGATCCCTCTGTTCAGGATATTGATTTCTCAGAATTCCCCATTATCAATATCAATTTATCGGGGAATTACAGTATTGATGCATTAAATGACTATGCCGAATACCTGGAGGATCTGTTTGAAGAAGTTAACCAGGTTTCAAAAGTTGAAATTAAGGGAGTGAATGAAAAAGAGGTAAAAGTCAACGTTGACCCTTATCGAATGGAAGCCGTTGGTTTAAGCTTTGCCCGGATAGAAGCAGCAGTTCGGTCAGAAAATTTATCCATTCCCGGCGGTGAACTCAGATTTAACAAAACAAAACGCTCTATCCGTACTATTGGCGAATTTGAGGATGTATCAGAATTGCGTAACATCGTTGTAAAAAACACAGATGATAAGTTGGTTTATCTGAAAGATATTGCAGATGTGAAAATGGGGTACGCCTATCCGGACAGTTACGCCCGGCTGGATAAAAAGCCCGTGGTATCGCTTCAGGTAATTAAGAAAAGCGGCGAAAACCTTTTGGCAGCCACAGACCAGATTTTTTCGCTTCTCAAACAAGCGCAAAACGAGCATCAAATTCCGAAAGATTTAAATATCACGATTACCAATGATCAAAGTGATATGATTCGGAAGCAGCTAAATAACCTGGAGAATTCGATTATTCTCGGAGTTATTTTTGTGGTTCTTGTGCTCTATTATTTTCTCGGAACAAAAAATGCGCTCTTCGTTGGTACAGCCATTCCCATGTCAATGTTTCTGTCATTTATAGTCCTTAGTCTCATCGGTGGCAGACTAAACATGATTGTGCTTTTCTCGCTTATTCTGGCGCTGGGACTATTGGTGGACAATGCCATCGTAGTTGTGGAAAACATATTCCGTTTTGTGAAAGACAGAGGTTATAAACCCTATGAAGGAGCAAGACAGGCTGTGGGAGAAATTGCATTGCCAATTATTACCTCAACCATTACTACGCTATCAGCCTTTTTTCCTCTTGCTTTCTGGGGAGGAGTAACGGGTGAATTCATGAAAAATCTTCCCATTACGCTAATTATTGTTTTAACATCATCCCTTTTTGTAGCATTGGTTATCATTCCCGTTTTTGCTGCAACTTTTATTAAATTCGGAAATAGCTCAAATAATAAAAAACTAAACAAAAAGAAGAACTTTAAAATCGTTGCAATCCTTGCCGGAATCGCCGGTATTTTTTACCTCACAGGAGTTTATTCAATAGCAAACATTCTTATGATCCTGGCTCTAATCATCTTTTTAAATGTCATCTATTTCCACAGAGCACAATATCTGTTTCAGAATGTTTTTCTTGTGCGATTGGAAAACGGATATCTGAAACTGCTTCAATTTGCACTTCGGGGAAAAAATCCGGTAAAGTTTTTCCTGGGAACATTTGCGCTTTTAATCATCGTAATAATATTTTTAGGATTGAGACAGCCCAATATTTTGTTTTTCCCTGATAATGAACCCGACTACATAAATGTTCGTGCCGAAATGCCTGTCGGAACTGACATAAAAGCGACAGATTCATTGATGCATATTGTGGAGGAAGATATTATTGAATTTCTGGAACCGCATAAAAAAAGCGTTGAATCAGTGCTAACAACAGTAGGAAGCGGAGCTGCAGAGGGATTTGTAACAGCAGGAAGCTCACCAAACATAGGACTGTCAACGGTCTCTTTTGTCGATTACGAATTAAGAGGCGATGCAAATACCTCCGAAATCATGGCTAACCTCAGCGATGAGCTGATTGGAAAATATCCGGGTGCCCAAATATCTATTGACAAAAACAGGATGGGGCCACCTACAGGAAATCCGATTAATGTAGAAATCTCCGGACAAGACTTTCAAAAACTTATTCAGGTTACGGACTCTATAAAACAAATGATCGAAAAAAGTAAAATTCCGGGAATCGAAGGGCTAAAAATGGATCTGGACGTTGGCAAACCGGAAGTGCTTATAAATATTGACAGGGAAAAAGCCCGCCGTTTTGGGATTTCAACAATGGATATTGCGAATCAAATAAGAACAGCATTATTTGGTAAAGAAATTACCGATTTTAAGGTAGGTGAAGATGATTATCCAATTCAATTGAGGTTAGACGAAAAATACAGATACGATCTACCTACACTTATGAACCAAACGATATCCGTTCCGGCTAGTAAAGATGGCTTTTCAAAAGTTCCTATTTCAGCGGTAGCGGATGTTAACTACAGCACAACTTATGGAGCCGTGAAGCGTAAAGACCTTGACCGTGTTATCACGCTATATTCAAATGTTATTGAAGGTTACAATGCCACTGAAATAAACAACCAAATGAGATCACTTTTACAAAATTATGACCTCCCGGAAGGATATAGATATGAATTTACTGGTGAACAGGAAGAGCAAAGGGAGTCTACGGATTTCCTGATGAGAGCACTTGTTATTGCAGCAGTGCTTATCATGATTATTTTGGTGACCCAGTTCAACTCCCTGGTAAAACCATTAATAATCATCTCAAGTGTAATCTTTAGTACCATTGGCGTGTTTTTAGGAATAGGTATTTTCAATATGGATATAGTCGTGGTGATGACAGGTATCGGTATTGTGTCACTTGCAGGAATTGTCGTTAACAACGCAATTGTGCTTGTAGATTACATCGAACTGCTTAAAAAACGGAAGCGCAGAGAGATGGGGCTGACAGAAGAAGCCTATCTTCCTGTAAAAGAAGCCACAGATTGTGTTGTTCAGGGGGGTAAAACAAGGTTGCGTCCGGTGCTTTTAACGGCTATAACAACTATACTCGGTTTGTTGCCATTGGCTATCGGCTTAAATATGGATTTTGGAACATTGCTAAGCGAATTTGATCCCCAGCTTTATTTTGGAGGAAACATGGTGATGTTTTGGGGACCCATTGCGTGGACTGTAATCTTCGGATTAACGTTTGCAACCTTCTTAACACTGGTGATTGTTCCCGTCATGTACAGGATATCAATCATCATACAGAAAAAAGTTCTGAAAATAGCAAATATGGAACACAAGGAAGGACAAACTGAAGAATAAATTTAACACAGCTATAAAAATCAGAGTATCATATTTTTCATGGTATCTCTGATTTTTTTATGAACCCTTTTCCTCATAACTAAAGTTGTTTATAGATGAATTCTCATTTCTATAGTTATAAAGAGTTCTTTTTTAGATATTTAGAATAATTATTTAATATAAGTAACAAACCTCGTTTAACAAAACATACAAAGGAATGAAGCCATCAAAATTTCAGATATACACCCTTCGATGGTATAATTTTTGATAACGAAGTAGTTCAAAAATTTTGTTTATGAAGTACATTTACTGGTCAATTCTTCTGATTTTTCTTTTTTCAATAGAATCGTATGGTCAGGAAAAAAATTTAACCCAAACGATTCGTGGTAAGGTTATAGACAAAGACACCCAACAACCATTGCCCGGGGCCACTATCTTTATAACTAACCTGGAATCCCAAAAAGGAACCAGTACCGATACAGAAGGAAATTTCCGTTTAGAAAACGTACCTGTTGGGCGAATAAACATAAACGTGAGCTACGTTGGGTACAGAAACAAGACGCTACGTAACCTCATCCTAAAATCTGGTAAAGAACTTGTTCTTAACATTGAACTGGAAGAAAATGTAGAAGAAATTGACGAAGTAGTAGTAAAAGCTTTCAAAAAGGACGAACCGAGAAACGAAATGGCCAAAGTCAGCGCCCGATCATTTACAATCGAAGAGACTGAAAAATATGCCGGGAGTTGGGGAGACCCTTCCAGAATGGCCCAAAATTATGCGGGTGTAGTTGCAGCAGGCGATCAGCGAAATGATATTATAATCAGGGGCAATCCCCCGACCGGATTACTATGGAGGCTTGAAGGCATGAACATCCCAAATCCGAACCATTTTGGAGCTTTAGGTGCCACAGGCGGCCCGGTAAGTATCCTGAATAATAACGTGCTTTCCAATTCCGACTTTTTTACGGGCGCATTTCCTGCTGAATACGGGAATGCTTTATCCGGGGTGTTCGATTTAAAGATGAGAAACGGAAATAACCAAAAAAGAGAATATACCGGCCAGGTTGGATTTAATGGATTCGAACTGGGAGCAGAAGGGCCTTTTTCAGAAGATTCAAAAGCCTCTTATCTGGTCAATTACAGGTATTCTACGCTTTCCTTAATGGAAAAATTGAACCTGAATACAGGAGTCGGCGCTGTACCGGAGTATCAGGATCTTTCTTTCAAAGTAAACATTCCCACGAAAAAAGGAAAAATTTCAATGTTCGGGATAGGCGGACTAAGCTTTATCGAACTGGATAATGAGGAAAGAGACAGCAGTAACCACAGCTATAATACATTTGAAGGCACAAAAACAAGAAACGGCTCTGATATGGGTACTGTCGGTGTTTCCTACCTTCACTTTCTGAATAAAAAATCCAGAATTAAAAGTGGAATCAACTATTCAATAAACCGTGTAACAACAACTATCGATTCTGTTGCTACAGAAGAACAGGAAAAAAAATTGTTTTATCACGAAAACAATACTCAGCAAAAGATTGGAATCTATAATAAATACACGAACAAAATCAATCCAGCCAACATTCTGGAAATAGGAGTAAACATTGAAAACTTCATGACAAGCTATATAGATAGTACCTACAGTAGTAAATATGCCAACTATGTAAAACAGCTGGACATAGAAAAGAACTCATTGATGCTTTATCAGGGCTACGGTCAATGGGAGCACAAATTTTCCAACACCCTTTCTCTTTATAGCGGATTAAATTTTGAGTATTTTGATTATAATAACAGCTGGTCCCTGGAGCCCAGATTTAATTTTGAATGGGAACTAAACAATAAGCAATCGTTAACGGCAGGTTATGGCAATCACTCTCAATTGCAACCTTTGTTTTTATATTTTGTGCAAACACGGATAGGCAAAAACCAATATATTAAAACCAATACAGATTTAGACTTCTCAAACAGCAATCAATGGGTTGTCGGTTACAGCTATAGTTTCAACCCTAATCTTCGCTTAAAAGCTGAAGGGTATTACCAACAGCAATACAACATTCCGGTGACTGAATATGAAAGCGATTTTTCTCTTGCCAACTATGGTGCAAGTTTTCATCTAACCCGTATTGACAGCCTCGTGAACGAAGGAACAAGCCGTAACTATGGCTTAGATTTCACCTTTGAAAAGTTCTTCAGCAAAAATTATTATTTTCTGCTTACAGCATCTGTTTTTGACAGCAAATATAGGGGAAGCAATGAGAAATTAACCAATACGGCCTTTAATAACAACTACGTTGTGAATGCGCTGGCAGGTTATGAATTGCCGCTAAACGAAAAAGAAACGCTTGCTTTCAACATAAGAATAGTGAATGCCGGAGGAAAAAGGTATACCCCAATCGACCTCGAAGAATCCATAGAAGAAAATGAAACCCGGTATAAAGAAGATAAAGCCTATTCAAATCAGTTTAAAGATTACTTCAGACTTGACGGACGAATAAGTTACAAAAAAGACAGCAAAAATGTTACGCAAGAATGGGCGCTCGATTTTACAAACCTCACAGATCATAAAAATATATTCAGCCGGTCATTCAACAAAACTACTAACAGTATCCAAACAGAATACCAACAAGGATTTTTCCCAATGATGTTTTACAAAATACATTTTTAATTTAGACCGAAGTTGAACGTTTGAACAAAGTGAAAAAGCGCTTTACTCATCCGGCAGCTGCCGGGGGGACTTAGAAATTGTTGCTTTTCACGAATAGGTGAGGTGAAAACTTTACAATTTCTTTGTAGCGAGTAAGAATCGCTCAATTTGGGTTATATAAAACTATTTTGTTAAAGCTTAATAAAATCAAAACAGTTCCTTAGACTCTACAAACAATTATAAGCACACAAGTTCTCCGGTATGATTATTTAAAAAAGTTGTAACATAAATATTATGGTGATTTTAAATACAGAGTCAAATTAGTTGAAGTTTTCGACAGAAGAAAAACAGGATAAAATTTGTCACTTTATTAAATACAGTGATGATTTTATTGCATCTTTGTGCTAAAAATTATGATAGACCTATAGAGTTACATAATTGAAAACGCTTTATTTTTCATCTAAAAGAAAATCTTATACTAAAAAAGAAAAATGAAAAAATTTAAAAAATTACTTTCCTATATTGTTCCCTACTGGAAAAATTTAACTTCCGGAATCATTCTTAACTTGCTGGGCACTGTTTTTTCAGTTTTTACCTTTGCGATGGCTATTCCGTTTTTAAGAATCCTTTTTGACCAAAAGAGCCCCGTTCAGGAACCTGCTGGTTTGCAGCTAAACTCAGAATCTATTCAGCATAATTTTAACTACTTCGTAAGTCAGATTATAGAAAAACACGGGGACCATACTGCTCTGTTTATAGTCAGTTTGATGATGGTTGGTTTTGTATTATTTAAAACCTCATTGAATTACCTTGGTAATTTTGCTGTAATTCCGCTTATTAATGGTATTGTACGCGATATACGCAACCAAATTTTCTCAAAAATATTAAGATTGCCCATAGCATATTTTTCAGGAGAAAAACGTGGCGATATTCTTCTAAAAGCGACAGGAGACATTCAGGAAGTTGCCAATACAATACTCCGTCCACTCAGAAATTTAATCAAAGCACCGATACAACTCATTATATACGTCACCGTTCTCTTCATAATGAGCTACAAATTGACATTTTTTGTTCTCATTCTTATTCCTTTAAGCGGCTATATCATAAGCCTGATAGGGAAAAATTTAAAGAAAACATCTATAAAAGGGCAGAACAAACTTGGGCAACTGATGTCGCTGCTAGAGGAAACAGTCTTTGGTTTAAGAATCATTAAAGCTTTCAATTCTGAGCGACTAATCAACAACAATTTTAAAGGAGAAAACAATAAGTATTACCGGATAATGAACAAAATTCTCCGTAAAAGAATGCTTGCTCAACCTATCAGTGAATTTCTCACCACTTCTATTATTGTCATAATAATGTGGTTCGGTGGCAAAGAAGTGCTTGGTTCAGGTATGAATACATTAACTCCTTCCGCTTTTATAACTTATCTTATCATATTTTCACAAGTTATCCAACCATCCAAAGCACTATCAAACTACTATTATAATTTCAAAAAAGGAATGGCCTCGTTTGAAAGAATTGAATCTATTCTAAATGCACCAATAACAATACAAGACAAGAAAAACGCCAAAGTAATCAATGATTTAAATGAATCCATTGTTTATGATAATGTTTCATTTAAATATCAACAGGATTATGTGCTTAATAATATCAATCTGGAAATAAAGAAAGGAGAAACAGTTGCAATTGTGGGTCAATCAGGCGCAGGAAAATCTACATTGGTAAATCTTCTCCCGCGTTTTTATGATGTAGATTCAGGAAAAATTCTCATTGACAAAATACCTCTGCCGGATATTAAAATCAGCAGTTTCAGAAGCTTAATCGGGCTAGTCAGCCAGGACTCCATTTTATTTAATGACTCTGTTTACAACAACATCGAATTTGGCAGAGAAAACGTTACAAAAGAAGATGTAATAGAAGCGGCCAAGGTAGCTAATGCACATGATTTTATCACAGAATTGGAAAACGGTTATGAAACAAATATAGGAGATCAGGGCAATAAATTATCGGGCGGTCAAAAGCAAAGAGTAAGTATTGCCAGGGCAATCCTGAAAAACCCGCCTATTTTGATCCTTGATGAAGCAACCAGCTCTTTGGATACAGAATCTGAAAAATTAGTGAAAGATGCCTTATACAACCTGATGAATAACAGAACCTCCATTATCATTGCACACAGGCTCTCTACTGTCCGAAGAGCAAATAAAATTGTTGTGCTGCATCAGGGTGAAATAAATGAAACGGGAACTCATGATGAACTTATCCAAAAAGGAGGTATTTATAAGAAATTACATGATATGCAAATGTTTAGCTAGGCAGTTTCAGAAGTGTTGGCAAATCTTAAAATAAGGATCAATTAGTTAATGAGTCAGCAGTTGCAGTTGCACCAAGCAGAGGAAACTTTCAGCATATAGGGGTTGACAAAATATATCTTGTAATGCATTTTAGAATAACCTAAAGTTCTGTGAGTTCTTTTCAAATGTAGATAATTCCTTAACCTCGTTTTTGGTTAATATTGGATGATTTTAGTGCTGAAAGTTATCATACAGTTCCATAATAAACTAATAATTAAAGTCTTTAGGTTTCTATGAATGTGCCTGGCTAAAAAAAGAATCATCCATAAATGGATAATTAAAAAAATCAAAATCTTCTTTGTAAAATTCTTCAACTCTCCTTTTAGTCTCAAAGTCATAATAATCAGTATAATCTGAACGCTTTGATTTATTTAAATGAAGAAGGGGAACTTCAGGCAGGCCTAAAGACCGTAAAACAAAATTAAAATCTTGTCC
>Ga0207714_1001606_pt1 | contig 14473 bp, 12 predicted proteins | sample PonA232FremontCA_2_FD_187270 | JGI IMG/M metagenome (GOLD analysis project Ga0207714, IMG submission 187270) | Marine sediment microbial community from Fremont, CA, USA - Pond A23 Sediment 2 (SPAdes) | ecosystem: Environmental > Aquatic > Marine > Unclassified | place: USA: Fremont, California... | reverse complement strand
CCTCGATCCTGAACCAGCTGCCCGCCGAGCAGGAGGTCGTTGGCGTGCTGTATCAACTGGCAGCGGCGGCGCGTGGCGACACCGACCAGTCGATCAGCGACAGCGCGGTCGCGAGCGGTCGGCAAACAGACGTGACGACAACCGACGGCCGGACCGTATCGGGGATCCTGTCAGCGGTTCAGCGCCAAATCGGCCAACATCGGCGCGACCCCATTGAGCCCCCGCAGCTGAAATCTGTGCTCACCAAGGGCCTGCAGCGCAACACGGGGGCCGACCAGCTCGAACGCTCGGTGGATGAGACCATCGACATCGTGAGCATGCTGTTCGAGGTCATCCTGGAAGACGACCGCCTGCCCGGGGCTATCGAGGCGCAGTTCGCCCGGCTCCAGGTCCCCATCCTCAAGGTGGCGCTCACGGACAGCGAGTTCCTCGCCAATTCCGCCCACCCGGCGCGGCAGTTATTCAACACGCTCGCGCGTGCGGCGCTAGCCCTCGCCCCGAGGGACGACATCGAAGCGGATCCGGTCTATCGAAACATCCAGGCCGCTATCCAGCGGGTAGTTGATGAGTTCAATAGCGATCCCGCCGTCTTCCAGGCGGTCCTCGAGGCCTTCGAGGGCTGGCAATGGCAGAGCGGTCGCGGCTCAATCGCTAGCGATCAGGCACAGGGGGCCGCCGAAGCACGACAGGCGCGTGTCGAGGCAGTCCGTGACCGTGTCACGGAGCTGGTGGAATCGCGCCTCGGCAACGCCGAAGCCGTACCGGCCGTCGTCCCACGGCTGCTGCGCGAGGCGTGGTTCAAGGTACTCTTCATCACCGGGATTAAGCATGGTGTCGATGGCGATGCCTGGGCTACCCATGCGGATGTCATGGACCGACTCGTTTGGGCCATGCAACGCCACGATGATCCCGATGAGCGCCAACATGTGACACAGCACCTCGGCGGGCTGCTGCAGCAGATCCAGACCGGGCTCAACGACATCATGTACAGCCCCGCTGCGATCGACGAATTCCTGCAAGCGCTTCGCCAGGACTGCCCCAACGAGGAAACACCGACCGGCATCCCCGCGAACGCAGCGGATCACGACGACGAACCATCCCCAACAGCCGGCGCCAACGAGGATGATGTTACCGGCGCTATCTCGCCGACCATGGCGAGTCATGGCGACGTTGCCACGCCAGCACGCACCGAGGGTGCTCAGTTAGATGAACAGGTCATGCGTCAGATCGCGGCCATACCGATCTGTAGCTGGTTCGAGTTCATCGGCGATGACGGCTCACGCAAACGCGCGTGCCTGCAGGCCCGGGTGGATAGCGGTCAATGCTACATCTTCGCCGACCGCCAGGGTGCCAAGGTCGCCGAGTACAGCATCCAGTCCCTGGTCGAAGGCATTGAGGCCGGTGAGATACGCCCCATCGAGGAGGGCGCGCTGTTCGAGCGCGCCCTTGAGAGCGTCATTGGCCGGCTCAAGGATCAGGCCAGCTAGGCAAATACCGCTAGCCCGCGCGAACCTTCCCAGGCTCTCGCTCGGCGCGCTCATCATCAAAGGAGTCGATGAGCCTTAAACAAGCGAGGATCCCGCTGGCTAATGGTGGCGAACAAGCCATCAGGCCTGCGTTGGGCTAGCAAGGCGTGTGCTGCCGGTTCGGGTGCCCGGGGCGGGGCTCTATGTCGCTGAACTCGAACCCACTTCCTCGCCGCCAGACCTACCCGCCCCAAGGTAGTGGCCGAAAATCACCACTAGAATAGGGCGTCGCTCGCCTCGCATGAGACAAGCCCGCGACTAGGCTCGGCCGCCGGGGCGAGCCACCTAATCGGGGGGTGAAACGCTCGTCACGACGTAATCCACGCCCCCCTGCGGCGTGGCAACGGTGAACTCATCATCCACGGCCTTGCCGAGCACGGCCCGCGCGAACGGGGCATCCACACTGATCCAGCCCGCGCCCGGATCGATCTCATCGGGCCCAACGATGCGGTAGCGCACGACGTTGCCCGCATCGTCCTCGGCCGAGAACCACATCCCGAAGTACACCCGAGTCGTATCCTGGGGACGCTCGTACACCACCTGGAGGCCATCCAGGCGCTTGCTCAGATAACGGATCCGGCTATCGATCTCGCGCAGCCGCTTCTTGCCGTAGATATACTCGGCATTCTCGGAACGGTCCCCCATGGCGGCAGCCTCCGCGACAGCCTGGGTCACTTCGGGGCGCCGCACGCGCCAAAGCCAGTCCAATTCCTTATTGAGCCGATCCCATCCCTCCGGGGTTACATAGGGCGAGGATCGCGCACCCGGCGCGCGATGACGTGCCATTGGCCTCATCCTCCTGGGGAACGTTGAGCGATTCGCGCAAGCCTCGGGCCGCTGAGCGCGCATACAGGCCAAACCAGCGCGCTGCGCTGTAGGGGCGGCCCCGTCGCGCGTTAGGCCGTCGACCACCCGCGCTACGCGGCCCCGGCAGGCGCGCAGCGATTATCCAGCGTTAGCCTAGCGCCTGTCGAAGCCCCACACCCCTGGTAATACTCGACCGCCCACCACTCAAGAGGACGAATAAGGCGGCAGCGCGTCGTCACCTAAGCAGCACGACGAGCCCGGACTAGTCGGGTCAGGACAATAAGGCCCATGCCTAGCAGGCCGATGGTCATCGGTGCCGGCACCTGCGCCCTGGGTTCGCCCGAGCCATCGCCGCCAATGACCAGTTGGCGATCCGCATAGGGCGGCACAAGCCCGCGCCCGTGGTCACCATCACCGCCGGGCCGCGTAACCGTTCCCGATCCACCGGCCTGGCCTTCAACGCCCCCGCCGCGGCTGAACTGGAGACCATCAAGCGACCATTGGCTCCAGACGTCGTTGTTACCAGCTGATCCACCTAAGCCGTTGGCCGCCACGGATAACCCGCCCCGTGGCAGCCCGAACGACACCCCATAACCAACCGACTCAGTGCCGGTGCCACGACCGCTATAAAGCCCCGGCCAATCGGTGCCAGGACCATCGATGGCAGGGAGCAGCCCCGCGACAGCACGCGGGTTCGCGCTGGGCCAAGTACCCACCAACCGCCCGTCGCTGGCCTCAATAGAGGCCATTCCGGCGGGTCGCTGCGATGTGGAGGTGCCAGACGGCGGCGTGGGGTCGGCATTGGCTACGCCCGCTAAAGGGAAACTGAAGCTGGACGAGGTAAGCAATGCCAAGGCCGCACTCAGCATCACTGACGGGCGGATACTCCGATTCATGCTGTTGGTCTTCATTGGTGTTCTCACACGCAAGGCCACCGACTCGGCGGCTCAGGTGATCCGGCCAGTGTGGCGCGGACCTGACTAACAAGCAGCAAGAACGGGGCCAAGCGCGGAGAAGCTGTGGCTTATTAAAGCCCTGCCGTACCAGACGCTCCAACCCATGGGCCGACCTGTAAAGAGCGCTGACACCTCCGCCCCCGATGGCCACCGTGGCCCGCAAGCCATCCGGGGACTCGCAGCGGCTCGTCGCGCGTCCTCGGCGTGGAAACGCACCACGACATAAGCGATCCAAGGGCGGGGGCCTCGTGGCAGACTGGGCACCCATCCACCCCAATAGGCGGAGTCACAGACCCTGATGAGCGAAGACAACACCCCATGGAACCGGCCCATGCCGGACGAGCAGTTCCAGCTCATGCGCGAGATCCTGGCCGCGCCGAGCCCCGTTGGTCTCGAGGGCGCCATGACCTACGGCGTGCTCAAGCCCCGCATGAGCCAGCACGCCCTACCGGACTGGCAGGTTCACCAGTTCCGCGGCCATGCCGGCATCATCATGGATACCCACCCCGGGCGCGACGACCTCCTCAAGGTGATGCTCGTCGGCCACGCCGACAAGATCCGCATGCAGGTTCGCTCGATCGGCGAGGACGGCAAGATATGGATCAACAGCGACTCCTTCCTGCCGACCACCCTGATCGGACACGAGGTCAAGCTCTTTAGCGAGGACCCCGACAACCCCGGGCAGTATCGAGCCATCGAGGGAGGCACGGTGGAGGCGCTAGGCGCCATCCACTTGGCGGATACGGCCGTCCGCACCGGCGAGAAGGGCGTCAAGAAGGAGCAGCTCTACCTCGAGCTGCAGATCCACGGCGAGGACAAGAAACAGCAGGTGGAGAATCTCGGCGTCCGCCCCGGCGACACCATCATCCTTGATCGCCCCATCCGGCAGGGCTTCAGTCCCAACACCTTCTACGGCGCCTATCTGGACAACGGGCTGGGCTGCTTCACGGTCGCTGAGGTCGAGCGTCTGGTCGCCGAGTGCGGCGGCACGAGCAATGTCCGCGTTCTGTTCGCCATGGCCAGCTATGAGGAGATCGGCCGCATGGGCAGCCGCGTCCTCGCCGGCGAGCTCGAGCCCGATGTGCTCATTGCCGTGGACGTTAACCACGATTACAGCGCCGCTCCGGGTGTCGGTGATCGGCGCTTGCCGCCCCTGCAGATGGGCGAGGGGTTCACCATGTCGGTCGGCGCCATCGCCAGCGAGCAGCTCAACCAGCTCATCGAGACGACCGCCCGCGAGCAGAGGATCCCCATGCAACGCGACGTGGCCGGCGTCGATACGGGCACGGACGGCATGGCAGGCGTCCTCGCCAGCGTGGATTGCGCGGCCACATCCATCGGCTTCCCCATTCGGAACATGCACACCATCTCCGAGACGGGTAATACGCAGGATGTACTCGCTGCGGTGCACGTCCTCGCGGCCACGATTCAGGCCCTGGACGCCCTCCCCGATCCCGAGCGCGCCTTCCTTGACCATCATCCACGTCTCGATCAGGCCAGCCCGCTGGGCCACCAGGGCGCTGCCAAGCCGAATGGTGACAAGGGCGAGTAACACGCGCCCCTGGCAAGCTCGCGGCGGCCACCGCTACGCCGACATGGCAGCACGGTGGGCCGCCGCATCGGCCTTGCCGCTGGGCCACGACACCCCTCCCTAGGCCGCCAACCCCTATTCGGGAAATGGATGCCCGAATAGTCGGGCCAGGCAAGACCGAGCATGGGGGCCGGGCGAGAGCCTAAGTCGCCCCGCGTGGCTGCGCCGTCATGGGCACCGAGATGCCTTGGGCGCCCACCGAGCGCTTGGCATGCCGGTCGTCGAGCGGCTACTATTGAGCCATGACTGACCACAACGAACAACACCCCAGTACGACGAGCGCCGCAACCGCAACAGCGAACAACGCCACCCCCAGCGGCGAGCCATCGACCACGGACCACACACCGCCTGCCGGCGCGATAACGGAACACCGGTTCCGAACCGATAGCGGCGAGGATTTCGCCTACCAGGCGAATGCCGATTGGCTGGTGCTACACAACGAGGAAAAGCCCGTCGCCGAGGTCTTTTTCGTGGCCTACACCCGCGGCGATACCGATGGCGGCCAGCGCCCCGTGACCTTCGTGCTCAATGGCGGCCCCGGAGCGGCGGCGGTTTATCTCCATCTCGGCGCCATGGGGCCCTATCGCGCGGTCTTTGAGGCCGACGGCCGCCCACCCGCACCGCCGGCTCAGCTCGAGACCAATCCCGATAGCTGGCTACCGTTCACGGATCTGGTCTTTATCGACCCCGTGGGCACGGGTTGGAGCCGGACTATCGAGGGGGAGAAAACGGGCTCGGACAGCCAGTCGGGCTCGAGTCAAGACGACTTCTACGAGATCGGCAAGGACCTGGACGCCATCTGCGAGTTCGTCACGCGCTGGCTCTCGCGCTATGGACGCTGGCGCTCACCCATCTATTTCGCCGGTGAGAGCTACGGCGGCTTTCGCGTGGCCAAGATCACGCGCAAGCTCCAGGAGACCTACGGCGTCGGCCTCAACGGCGTGTTCCTCGTTTCCCCGGTCTTCGAGTTCAAGGAGCTCATGCCGACGGACTACGACGCCCTCGGTTACGTGGACCGCCTGCCCTCGATGGCGGCGGCCGCGCACTACCACGGCCGCAACCGCGAGCCCCGTGACGACGCAAGCCTCGATGAGGTCACTGCCGCGGCGGAGTCATTCGCCGTCAACGACTACGCGCTCTTACTCGTCCAGGGGCGCGGCCTCGGCGATGACCGAGCGGCGGCGACACAGGCCAAGGCAGCGCGGCTGATCGGGCTGGCCGAGGACGAGCTGCATCGCACGGAGGGGCGAATCGACATGGGCCGTTTCGCGCGCGAACTGCTGCGCGACGAGCGCCTGGTCTGCGGCGTCCACGATGCAACGGCGACGCTTGAGGACCCGTACCCCGACCGACCTCGCCAGGAAGGCCCGGACCCGGCGCTGTTCGCCGTCGATCGGGTCTTCGGCGCCGCCGTGAATGCCCACTTGCGCGACAACCTCCAGGTGGCAACGGACCGCCATTACCGGTTGATTAACTTCGATATCAATCAGGCCTGGAAGCGCGAGCGCGAGCGACACGGCCTGGACGCTCGCATCGGCGCCACGGACGACCTGCGGTACGGCATGTCCCTCAACCCATATATGCACGTCTCGATCATCCACGGCATCTACGATCTGGTGACGCCCTACCTGGCATCGCAGCGTCTGATGGGGCTAATGAAGCTCAGCCAAGGGCAACAAGACCGGCTGACGCTAACCAAGCTATCGGGCGGCCATATGTTCTATCTGCGGGATGACGCGAGGCAACAGTTCGCCGCGCTGGGGCGGCAAAAGATACGGGGTTAGGGGCGACACGTAGCGCACCGCCCAGCACGGGCCTGGCCGCCGATGATTCGCCATTACAGCCAAGGTCGGGGATGGCACCGCCGGCCTCCCGGCCTCGGTGTCGAATTTCTTGACAGCTTATACGCGAGCCGAACGACGCCGCTCAGCACCGCCATGCGCGGCGTTTGGTCGGCTCATCAGCAACCGTAGCGGACGCTGGTGCGGCGTAGCACTGTCGCCTAACGAAACACCACAACGAGATAGGGCCCCTAAGTTCCCGCGTACCGGAGTGGCTTTTGTTGGCAAGCATATTGCTCTGATGGCTGGGACGGGGCGGGTGAGGCTTGAGTAGCCCACTTAGTCGCAGGGACGACAAGGAGTCTGAGAGTGCTAACACCGAAACAGATGTCGAATACGAGGATCATGGCCGCAGTGCCCTCGGCGGCAATGGCGATCGCCTTGCTGGCCTTAGCCCCCACGGCAGGGGCCATCGTGATTAACGACGGCGCCGGAAGCTCAAAGGCCCAATCGCTAGGAGCCGATTTCGATCGGGTGGTTGACCTGCAGGTCAATGGATTCAGCGCTTGCACAGGGAGCCTGATATCGAGTCAGCACGTACTCACGGCCGAGCATTGCACCGCCGGAACGAATACCGCTGATCTAGGCATCGACGTCCATACCGATAATGACGGTAGCGAGGAGTTCAACCGAAGCGTATCGGCGAAGGCCGAGATGAATCCAACCAATGACCTGCTCGACGGGACCGACATCGCGGTACTGACCCTGGATGGCGCGGTCTCGGGGCTCTCCCAGCTAGCCCTGGCCAATAGCATCCAGCAGGGATCGACGGTCACGGCGGTTGGTTTCGGCAACAACGGCATCGAGACTACCGGTTCGCAGTTCACGGCCGACGGTAAGCGCTGGGCCGCTGAAAACACCATGGATGCCTTCGGCGCGGCCGAGACGGGCGCCGCCTCCAAACCAGGTAGCGCCAACATCCTCAACACCGACTTCGACGACGGCACCAGCGCCAACAACAAGCTTGGCAGCGACACCCCGCTCGCGAACGAGGGCAGTACAGCGCGCGGTGACAGCGGGGGACCGCTGATCAACGATGGCCTGGTCACGGGCGTGCTGTCGGGCGGCTCGACGGATCCGGCGCAACCCGACTTTGCCGGCGACGTATCTTGGTGGACCGGGATCTTCGCCCAGCCGCAGAAGGATTTCATTCTAGATAACACCAACGGACAGGCGACGTTTAAGAGCGTCAACGTACCGGCGCCGAGCAGCCTCGCCCTGCTCGGGGTCGGTCTATTCGGGATCGCCCGCGGGGTGGCCTCGCGAGGCCGGACAGCGGCGAGCGTCTAGCCGCCGCGCGGTGGCCGGCTCGGGCGACCGCGCCGGCCCACAACGCCGCTACCCAACCAGCGAATCGGCTTGCGCCGGATCGCGCTCCCTATCAAGGCCGTTGAGCCCGGCTAGCCCGACGACGATCACCGGGGCGACACCTCGCGAACCGCGCCCCATGACGACTGGCAACCGGCTTCGCCGCAACGATGCGTCGCGTGACGCCTCCACGCCCGATATCGCCGGCCTATCGGTTTACTGGGACGGTGCCACCCTATGGCGGCGTTCATGGCCACCGATTGCTAAACTAATGGCCCCAATCCAAGCGCGCGATGGTCATCAATGCCCTACACAAAAAAGCTTCTGATTGTCTGCCTGACGGCCTTGATCAGCGGTTGTGCCGCCACCGGCGGTACGGTCTCCGAGAAACGTCAGGCCCTTCTGGACATGCGCCGCGACGTGCTCAACAAGCTCTACATGAGAAAGCCCGACGTCCGTGCCCAGGTCAACGAGGCCGCCGGTTACGGCGTGTTTAGCAGCGCTAATGTCCACCTGCTGTACTTCGGTGGCAGCAAGGGCCGCGGCATCGTCGAGAACAATCGCACCGATGAGCGTACTTACATGAAGATGGGCGCGATCGGCGCCGGCATCGGTCTCGGCGCCAAGGATTACCGCGTCGTCATGATCTTCCACGACGCCGGGACCCTCGAGCGCTTCGTGAACGCCGGTTGGTCGTTCGGCGGCGGGGCCGACGCCTCGGCCAAGGCGAGCGACCAGGGCGGTGCCGTGGGCGGCGCCGGTTCCACCAGCAACATCACGATCTACCAGTTCACCGAATCCGGCCTCTCGCTACAGGCCACCGTGTCGGGCACCAAGTACTGGCCGGACGACGAACTCAACTAGCCCGCCGCCGCCTCCCGCCGGGCCATCGCTGCCCTGCCCCGCGCCCAGGCAAGCTACCGCTCATCGGTCAGTCGGCTCACAGGTGTTGCACTGCAACAAAGGCGCTGTTATTGTGCAACGCAACAATAAGCGGCACCCCTCAATGGGCCCGATCACGACACAACAGGAGGCAACACCATGGCTAACGATACCTTCAGTCAGTTCAACGAGCAGTTCGAGAAGGGCGTATTCGGCCCGATGCGCAACTTCTTCGCCACCGCCACCGACCATGCTGAGAAGATCGCGGGCATCCAGGTTGAGGCGGCCAAGGCCTACACCGACATCAGCTTCAAGAACGCCCGCGAGATCCTCGAGATCCGTGACGCCGAGGCCCTGAAGACCTACGTCGGCAAGCAGCCCGAGGTCGCCAAGGAGTTCGGTGAGCGCGTCAAGGCCGATGCTGAGAAGGTCACCGCGGCCAATCAGGACTTCGTCGAGAAGGCGCAGAAGGTGACGCAGGACGGCGTCGCCTCGGTCCAGAAGGCCGCCGAAGAGGGCGTCGAAAAGGCGCAGAAGACCGCCGGCGCTAAGTAAGCATCAGCCGCAATCGGCTGCTGCCAGCCGTCGTCCCCAGCCCCGGGGCCGGCGGCTTTTTTTGCCCGCCAGTCCCCGTTCTATCGTGACGATGTAGGCATTTTCCCGCCTTGGCCTGCGCCAGGGAGACGCTGTATGACTCTGGCGAGCCTTTGCGTGCTAAAGGCCGCTGGCCGCCCCACCCGCAGCCTACGTCGCCGATGCTTGACGCTAGCACAGTGATGCGTGGTGCGCCGTGCCCAGCCAGAACGCGCGCTCAGCGGCCGGAAGCTCGTGCGAACTGTTCAGCGGTCCCTACGACCTACGCACCCGACCGGCATGACGCGCCAAACCCGCCGCAAGCATGTATGCTCACAAAACGGAAATCGCTTACAGGAGGAGCGTCAATGGATAAGAAGCCTATCTTTGTCATCGGTCTGGACGAGTTCAACCTCAGAGAGCTCGAGACGGTCCACAACGCCTCGGAATACCAATTCCACGGCCTCGTGGACTACGGCACCATGGTGAATCCGCCGTCGTATCCCATGGAGGCCATCATGGCCGAGGCGCGCAAGACCCTATCCGAGGCGCCCTCCGTGGACGGCATCATCGGGCATTAGGACTTCCCGACCACCTCGATGCTGCCCATCCTGCGTCGTGAGTGGGGTCTGCCCACGCCCACGCTGGAGAGCGTGCTCTATACCGAGAGCAAGTACTGGTGCCGGCTGGTCAACCAGGAGGCAATACCGGAATGCACGCCGGACTTCCAGGGCCTGGACCCCTACTCGGAGGACCCGGTCGGCGACCTCGACATGAGCTACCCGTTCTGGCTCAAGCCCACGACGGCGTTCTCGTCGTTCCTCGGCTTCCGTATCGATGACGAGGGCAAGTACGTCGAAGCCATGAGGAAGATCCGCGAGCATATCCATGTCTTCGCCGAGCCCTTTGAGTACATCGTCGGCCAGTGCCAGAACCGGAGCGCGCTGCCGGATCGCGGCAGCGGCGCCACCGCCGTCGCCGAGGGGTTGATCGGCGGCCGGCTGTGCACGCTGGAGGGCTATGTCTACAACGGTGAGGTGACCACCTACGCGGTCATCGATTCACTGCGCGGTTCCAATAACGTCAGCTTCCTGTGCTATCAGTACCCGTCGCAATTGCCGGACGGCATCCAGAACCGCATGCGCAGCCATGCGGAGACGATCCTCAAGCACATCGGGCTGGACTGGACGCCGTTCAACATGGAGTTCTTCTGGAACCCCATGGACGACAAGATCTGGCTGCTGGAGATCAACCCGCGTATCTCGAAGTCCCACTGCCCTATCTTCCAGATGGCGACCGGGTCTTCGCACCACGAGGTGGCCATCGACATCACCCTAGGGCGCCAGCCCAACTTCCCGCGCCCGGAGGGCCGCTACCCCATGGCGGCGAAGTTCATGCCACGGATCTACGGCGATGCCACGGTCACGCGCGTGCCATCCCACGAGGAGATCGAGGCCATCCGCCGCCACTATCCCGAGCTCGTCATCCATCCAACCGTGACGGAGGGTGATCGGCTCTCGGAGCTGCCGGCGCAGGACAGCTACAGCTTTGAGATCGGCGATGTCTTCATCGGCGGCCAGAACGAAACGGATCTGCACCAAAAGTTTCGGGACGTCATGGCCATGCTGGACTTCCAGTTCTCCGAGGTCCTACCGACGAACTACAGCTAGGCCTGGTCTAGCTAGGGGTAGCGGCGTGGCACTCGCGATCCAACAGCGACAGGATGAACATGGAGCGGTAGCCATCAGCCTCCCTCATGCATTCGCGGGCCACGCCCTCCTGGACAAAGCCCAGCCGACGGTAGAGCTCATAGGCGCGCTCGTTGCCAACGGCGACATAGAGCCATAAACGGTGGAACCCGATCACCTCGAAGGCGTAACGGGCGAGCAGCTGAACCGCCTGGCTGCCGTAGCCACTGCCCGGATCGGTGATCACGATCCGCCGCAGCAGGACGCTATGATCGGGGTCATCGGTACCCTCAAGGACGGCGAAGCCGACGGCCTCGCCGGCGGCCTCAATAATCCAGTGCGCGCTATCGGGATCGTCAAAGCAGCGCTGATGGCGCTCGACGGACCACTGGCCGACGTAGGGCGCGGCGTTAGGCTCCGTTTCGGCGGTCACGACGAAGGCGCAATCGGCGTCCGTGGTGGCGCGCAGCGTTAGGCTATCGCCGAGCATCGTCGGCTGCGGCGGTCGGATCTTGGTCTGTTGCGACATAGGGGCAGGGTACCACCGCGGCAATCGTAGAAGGATGAATTCCCCATGACCGAACCCGTGCGACGGCACGCCTATCAGCCGCCGGCCTATCTGGTCGATCGCGTCGCGCTGACCCTGGAGCTTGCCATGGAAGCCACGCGCGTGCGCAGCGAACTCATACTGCGTCGCAACCCGGCTGCCACAAACCCCGGGGACGCCCCTGCGGTTGGATGGCGAGGCGCTCACACTACACGCCATTTATCTTGATAGCGCACCGCTGCCGGCCTCGGCCTACGAACTCGACGAGCGCGGGCTCACGATCCGAAACGCCCCGGACCACTGCCAGGTTGCCACGGACGTCAGCATCCATCCTTCGGCCAACACCGCCCTCATGGGCCTATATCAAGCCGGCGAACTGCTCTGCAGCCAATGCGAGCCCGAGGCCTTTCGGCGTATCACCTATTACCTCGATCGACCCGATGTACTAGCCCCGTTCCGGGTGACGCTTATCGGCGACGCCGACAAATACCCGGTCATGCTGTGCAATGGTAATCCCGTCGCCGAAAAGCAGACCGACGACGGGCGCCGAGCGGTGACATGGGACGACCCCTTCCCCAAGCCCAGCTACCTCTTCGCCGTGGTCGCCGGCGACATCACCGCCACCCATCAGCCGTTCACCACCGCCCAAGGCCGCGAGGTCGCCATCAATGTCTGGACGACCGCCGCCTACCGGCATCGCTGCCAGCACACCGTGGCCACCCTCACCCGCGCCATGGCCTGGGATGAGGCCGCCTACGGTCTGGCCTATGATCTGGACGTCTTCAACGCTGTCGCCGTACCGCAATACACCCAGGGGGCGATGGAGAACAAGGGCCTCAACATCTTTAACGACCGCTACGCGCTCAATGACAGCGCGACGGCCACCGACCGCGACCACCGCGATGGCGAATCCATGGTGGCCCACGAGTTCTTCCACAACTGGAGCGGCAACCGCGTGACCTGCCGGGACTGGTTTCAGCTCGGCCTCAAGGAGGGATTTACCACGCTGCGCGAGCAGGAATTCATCGCCGATCAGGGCTGGGGGGCAATCCGCCGCATCGAGGATACGCAGCTCATGCGGAGCCGCCAGTTCGCCGAGGACGCCGGCCCCATGGCCCATGCCGTCCGCCCCGAGAGCTACGTGGAGATCGAGAACTTCTACAGCGACACGGTCTATTCCAAGGGCGCCGAGATCTTTCGTATGCTGCGGCGGCTGGCTGGTGATGCCGCCTTCCGAGCGGGTGTAGACCACTACTTCGCCCGCCACGACGGCCAGGCCGTAACCATCGAAGCACTGGTGGAGGCGGTCGGCGAGGCGGCAGGGATGTCGGTCGAGGCCTTCATGGGCTGGTTCGAGCGTGCCGGCACACCGAGCCTAGTGGTGACCGGCACCTACGACGCCACTGCCGGCGTCCACGAGCTTGTAGTGCGCCAGCATCCCCCTTCGTCGGATAGCGGCGACGAGCAACCGCTGCCGCTACCGCTGGCCATCGGGCTGCTGGATGCCTCAGGCACTGAGCTACCGGTGCGGCTAGCGGATGAATCGGACGATGACGCGGTCACGGGAACCCGCGATCTGCTGATCACCGAGCACGAGCAGCGCTTCCGGCTTATCGGCCTAACCGAGCGCCCCGTCGTGGCCTTGCTGCGCGATTTCTCCGCGCCCGTGCGGCTCAATAGCGACCGTACGGACGCCGACTACGCCGTTCTCGCCCGCCACGACCCGGACCCGGTAGCCCAATGGGACGCGATCCAGACGCTCATCGATCGCTGCCTGGACGCGCGCCTCGACGGCGCTATCGATAGCGCCAACGAGGAGTGCCTGGTCGCCGTTATGCGGCTGGTGCTCCAGCGCGGGAGCGGTGACCAGGGGCTCGACGCCAAGCTATTGGCGCTCCCGGAGCCGGCGACCTTAATAGCGGCCCGTCCCCTCAGCGATGTAGCGGCCCTGTCGGCCGCGCACGAGGGGCTGTGTCAGGCCATTGCCAGGGCCTTGCACGCGCAGCTGGCAGCGACCTTCAACGCCAACGCCCAGTCACCGGTGCCCTACGCGGCGGAGCCGGGGCCTGTGGGTCAGCGCGCGCTGCGCGACACCTGTCTGGCCTATCTGGCCGTCGGCGAGGCCGACGGGCTGGCTCGCGCCCTGGCGCAATACCAAACCGCGACCAACCTCACGGATACCATCAGCGCCTTGGGCCTGATCGCCGATAGCGAGCACCCCGAGCGCGAGGCACTGCTCGCCAATTTCCGCGCGCGCCACAGCGATAACCCACTGGTCCTGGACAAGTGGCTGGCGATCCAGGCGCGCGCCCAGCGGGAGGATACCCTGGCCCGGGTCAAGACGCTCATGGACGACCCCTTCTTCTCCCTGGCCGAGCCCAACCGGGTGCGAGCCCTGGTGGAGAGCTTCGTCACGGCCAACCCGCTGCGTTTCCACAGTACCGAGGGTTATCGTTTCCTCGTCGATCAAGTCCTGGCGCTCGACCCATTGAATCCTGCCCTCGCCGCGGGGCTAATGAGGCATCTCAGCAACTGGCACCAGCATCGCCCAGAGCGCGGTGAGGCCATGCGGGCTGCCATCGAGCAGGTAGCGCGGGCCCCGGGGCTGTCGGCGGCCACGCGCGAGGTGGTCGACGCCAGCCTGGCGGTCTAACCACCATTAGCGCCTACACCTGGCCGCGAGCATGGTGGCAACGGTCAGTGCGTTGAACCAGCACACAAAAGGAGCACGCCATGGTCCGTCGGACCTCGTTC
>Ga0207714_1001603_pt1 | contig 14486 bp, 26 predicted proteins | sample PonA232FremontCA_2_FD_187270 | JGI IMG/M metagenome (GOLD analysis project Ga0207714, IMG submission 187270) | Marine sediment microbial community from Fremont, CA, USA - Pond A23 Sediment 2 (SPAdes) | ecosystem: Environmental > Aquatic > Marine > Unclassified | place: USA: Fremont, California... | reverse complement strand
CCCCACATCGTTTCGAGTAGTTCGAGTGCCTGCTCCCCGATAATCAGCACGTTGTTCATCAGAGACTCTATCTTGCCTTGCACGAAGGAGCGTGCAGCACTGTAATCATAGTACTTCTCTCGGTTCATCGTGCGATTGTACACACGGCGCGTATTGGCGTCATAGCGCAGTAGTTTAGCGAGAGTGTATATCCCTTCGGTCAGGTCAACGAGCGTCTTAGCGACGTACTGAGCCTGCTTATCGTGTCGAACGAGGTCATCGCTCGTGTGCTTCTCGAACTCCTGTAAGACCTTCGGTAGCGTGATTGCCAAACCGGAAAAACCATAATTGTCAGTCATACGTCCAGACCTCCATATAGATTTTGCCACACTGGTCGCAGTCGATGTATGGGCGGAAAGCCTCTATCGAATCATCAGTCTTCGTTCCGCAGATAGGACAGTAGTTTACTTCGGCCATTTATACTCAAATCCGGGTGGTGCTTCTGTAGCATCGAAGAATTGTTTAGAAGAAGATGATGAAAGTCTTATTGTTCCCCTTGACTCATCTGTATATATATCCATACCCAACTTGTCAAACATATTAGAAACTTGGTCAAACTCATCTGATTGTTGCTTACACCGTATTCTGACTTTATTATTATGGTTCCACCCATCCGTGACATACCACATTCGTAGCATTTCAGTGGTCAAATTATCAGGATACCTTTTCTGTCCAGTATCATACCAATCTGCAAGCTCGTTTATCTGTGGATGTGTTACAGTTCTGAGGCCATATAAATCACTAAACTCTGATTCGTCCGACGTTCCCTTGAGATTTGCAGAAAGTGCTGACTCTTTTTGTTGTGATGACGACTCTGATAAGAAGACACCGCGTGACAACGGTGACAGTTTAGTACTAACCCACTCAAGAAACATCTTGTTAGTCATACGAAGTCTAAATATACTACCATTCGTTCCTCTCTTTATATCTGCATCACCAAGCAACAGACCCCGCATCATCTCCATTTGCCTATCTGTAAATTCTGGCCAAGAACATTTATTACCATTCCAATGTAGAGCGATTTGAGCATACTCATTACCACAGGAGTGACACGTAACTTTTCGCATATACCACTGTACTACTTCCAGATACTTAAAGCTTACGGTCCTATCTTATGTGGCATATTATCCTCGTACCAGCCGAAACTGAAGGGCATCCATTCCTTAAGGTGGTCAGCTAACTGCTCTGATAATTCTCTGATTTCCCACTGGCTATTCGCTTTACGTCTCATATTAAAGACGTGCATAAAGGTTCGAGCGTTGCCCGAGAACGTCATATTGACCGGAGTGCCGAGTGGGAGGATGAATCGAGCGTCTTCCTTTGGCACACCCTTCTCGACCATATCCTCGTAGTAGTCGAGCTGCTCTGCGGTCATCGCTTTGTAGGCATTTCGCCAGTGCGATAGCTCGTCTTCTTCGAGGTCTGTGAGGCCTGTCTCTCGGCTGAAGTGGTCGGCGTCACGCAGACTCTTCGGAACGATGGCGTCCGTCTCGGAGAAGTCTACGTACCGCTGGCTCTGCACATCGAACGTCATAAACCTGTGTCGAGTGATTTGTGCCATCGTGACACGAGAGACACCCTCGACAGCGAAGGTAATTTGCGGATGCTCCCACGGCCCGTAGTGCCCTCGTGAGAGTTGCTTCTCGATGAAAGCGAGTGTGGGGGCAGCATTATCCTCCCAGTAGCTCTCGCTCCACGCCTTCACGTTGTCGGGCGATATTTCCTTTGCTCGCTCGATATGCTCGTCATCATACTCGACAGACGACATTATCTCTCGGTACGACGTGTCTCCGACATAGCCATCGAAGTAGTCACCACGCGCTGCTTGACAGACCAGACGCTCCGGTTTCTCGGTGGAGCGCAGAACTTTGACTTGCATTAGTAGAGAAGCCCCTCGATTTCATCACAGTCGTCAGCGTCCACGTTGTCGAGCGCAGACGTGTTGCGAATGAACTCCATCAGCGTGTCCTGAATCGTGTAATTATTGTCTTTCGTTTCGAGTGCGATTGCAGCGAGGTAGGCGAAGTCGGATTCATCATCGTCCGACAGAATGTACTCGTCTCCGAGTCGTTCAGCGATTGTACGAAGCTCGACCTCGATGCTTACATCTTCTTCCTCATCGGTCAGAGTTAACTTACTCATACACATAGGTACAGACTAACGTATATTAAACCTTTCGGCTACCCAGTGTATTCTTCGATGAAGGGTTCGAGTTGCTCGATTTCTTCCGAGCTAATGTCTTCCAGTATCTCGATTACTCGCTCCTTATCAGCCTCATCCATCGTTGATTTGTCGAGGATTCGAGCATCGACGAAGCGGTCGGTTCGCACTAAGTCACCGAAGAACTGGCCTAAAACGTGGCGCACGTTCTCCTCGTCCATATCGTCAGGAACCACGAACTTCGTTTCGAGTGTTATTGTTTCTGTCATACTCGGTGTAGCCCTCGCTCTAAGGTGCGGCTAAAGTCACATTCGTCGCAGTCGAGCGAAAACCTTAAGTAGTAGGAACCGTTATCTAATAATAGGTTTGGGTGGGCGGTGATGTCCCGATTGCAGTTATTACAGGAGGTTTGTAATGTTGTTGTGTTTTGTACGATTGACGGACGCTCTACTTCGACGTAAACGATTTCTGCTTCTTCTCCGTGAGGGTAAGTCATCGTAAAGAGGCCGTCCTCTCGAAGCGAGTGTATCGCCGTGTGAAGCTTGTCAGCGGCTTTGTTCTTCGTGTCGATGTCTTCCTCATACTGCTGCCAGAAATGGTGTTGTGGGTCGAGCAGCGTCATCTCCTCGTTCTTTGGGTCGTGTATCTTATTGAGCGGAGTGATGCCGAGCATATGTGGAAGTTCGGGTGTCACTTGCTCGACCATATCTATCTCTCTGCCGTGCAGCGATGCGCGCATTCGACTCGCCACTTCTCGCCTGAGGTCTTCCATTGTGTTCATAATTAGTGGTCTTCCATTGCGAACGTATTGCCCGGCTCTTCGTCCGAGTTTTCAGCATACTGTTGGAACAGCTCCTTTAACTGTTCGTACTTTTCTGCGATGTTTTCATCTCCCTTTTGTTCGACAACTTGCTCGAACGTGTCTTGGTCGTGGAGCTTGCCCGGCCCACCCTCCACATACTCGAAGGCACGCCCTTTAGAGATGTCTCTCCACCCGTGAACTGAGAAAAGATATGAGTCCTCTCGCTCCTCCATTGCGACGAGGAATAATTCTTGGTCTACTTGGTAGAGAAAATCGCCTTGTTCGATGTCCAACTCTTGTCTGTCGTCTTCTGCCATTCTATCAAGATACTACACGCTGCACATATAAAAAGGTTTCGGAGTTACCTACTCCTTCTCGTAGTAGTTCTCTATCCAGTGAGAGGGGAACCTGTCAGGAGGCACGTCGAAACTCGTTTCATCCATCTTCGAATGTCGAGTCCACGTCGTGCAGTCACAGGCGAAGCCTTTTCGTACTTTGACTCGCTCACCGACTGTCTCCACACGGTCGCCGTAACTCTTTCTCGTCTTCGTGTGTTGTTTGGTCGAGACGATACTCACGCTGACTCGTTCATCGCATTTTTGACATTTCATCTGTCGAGCGTCACGCTTCCATTTTCGATAGGGAACTCCTCTCCATCGATTGTCATAGTCGCATCCTCAGCGAAGACAACGGGTATCTCCTGTGGTTTAATCTCGATTTCTCCTCGTTCGACAGCCTCATCTATGAGCGCAGAGCGGATGTACGGGAAGTCGTCTCCCTCCATCCGAACCTCGTCAGGCACGTCCTTGAATCGGTCCAGCTTGACGTTGAAGGCGTGCTTCACCTCTTCCGATGCGATTATCGGAACTCCTTCGAACTGCTCTTGGAGCGACGTGTATAGCTCTCCTGTGTGTTTAGATGGGTTGCTTTTCAGCATCAGTTTCCTCCAGATGTTTGTCCAGTAGCGCGACTCGAAAGTATGGATAGTCCATCGGCTTAAACGACAGTCGGTCAGGCTCTACGTCGAAGTCTTCCAGATTTATCGTCAGTGAGTGGAAGTCTCCATCATCGTAGCTCCACGTATTCATCTTCCGACTGTTTTTCCTAAAGATTCCATTTATCAGTTCAGCCTGACTCATCACTCACCTCCATATCGAGAGCAGCGGCCATCTCCTCCAGATACTCGATGGCCTCCTGTCTGTTGAGTGGCTCGATTTCTTCTGGTACGATAATCAGGTTATCGTCTGACCCCACATCAGTTTCCTTCGATTTCTTGAGGAGTGATTCAGCCATCTCCTTTTGTGCGCCGCCCTTCACCTGTATGAAGTAGATGTCAGACATCCTTCACAGTTACCTCCATCGCCACAGGCTGACCAGCGCGACTCTCTGTCGTCGAGGTGCGGAAGACTCCCTCTTGCGTCAGGGTTCGCATCGCGTTCTCGACCTCAGACTCAGCCTTTGTGACTGTCGTAACCCAGTCGTCAGGCCCGTGATTCCACACAGCGTGTTCGGGGTCGAGGATTGTCCCATCGAGGTCGGCGGAGTCGTCAGATTCTCCGAGTTCGACCAACCCGAGCATCTCACGGATAGACGGCTCGTGTTCGTCCAGATTCTCGATTGTCACACCATCGAGATTCTCTCGGAGTAACTCTGCCGCCATCTCCTCGTGTGGGGCGAGGTCTACGTCGAGCGACTCTTCTGTCGTTCCGCCGAGTGTTGCCTGTCCGTCAGTATCGGACGAGGACGTGACCTCTGTATCGGAGTGGAAGTCTCCTGCCGAGGGCGTCATCTCTTCGTTGATGCGGCGCGCAGTCTCGATGAAGGAGCCACCATCGAACGGGTCAGTCGCTCCGTCGAACGTCTCCTTGAAGTCCGAGTCGATGTTAAACTTACCGAGGTTCTGCCACGACTGGAACTGATAGAGATTGCGCCCATTATCACCAGCACCTTCCAGCTTTTCGACCAGTCCGTTATCCTGAAGGTCTTGCAGCATCGCCTCGATTTCGGGACGTTTGACGAAGGAAGCGTCCGTGTTTCGAAGGTAGCCCATAATCGACTTGGGTTGACCAGTGCGGTCCTTCGGGTGCTTGATTGGCGCGGCTCTGGCCGAGGAGGAACTCACTTCCTCGATAGCGACACAGATAGCCTTGCGCTTTCGGTCGAGTTGGTGCGTGGTTGCCAGCAGTGTCTCACGACACGCGAGAATGTTGGCCACGTCTTGCTTCGACGCGATGATGACTCCATCCTTTGTGCCCTTGTTGTGAATGTGCATCCGACGCTTCTCTCGATTCTCGTGATTGAGCAGTGCGCTCGCCCGAACGAGGTTGGCGATTTGTGACGAGACGCGGTTCGTCTCAGACCGAGAGATGTCGAACATCGTCTTGGCGTATTCGTAGGCATCCCATCCGAACTCTTCTTCGCCTGCCGGAATCTTGACCCACGCATCCATCGGAAGGCTTGCGATGTGGTCTTTGATAGCAGCCTCACCATCCTCGAATGGGAACATATAATCGTTCTCGTTATTGCCGAACGAAATCATCTGGTGGTCCCACTGCGTCCGAGCCACGCCGTCGTTCTTCTCCTTCGACTCGTGAACCGGAATCTTGATGAGGCGGTCCCACATCTCGAAGTCAGGCTCATACTGCGCGTAGAGGAACCAGTATGGCATCGCTTCGAGTTCGATTTCGTCGGCCTTCTTCTCAGCACCCTTGCCGCCACCTGTGACCTTATAGACGAACACGTCGTCCTCACCACCGTGAACACCTTTCAGAATCTCGATAATTTCTTCGGATGGCTTCTGTAGCTCGTCCAGATTGCCGACCCTCGCTGCGTTCCAGTTTGCTCTATCGTAAATGATAGACTTGTCCGACCCACTGGTCGCATCGTAGAGAATGTCTTCACTGAACAGTTCTGCCACCGTATTCTGAAGGTGAGACTTACCACTACCAGCAGTGCCGATAAGGACACCGCTCACGTAGTGTTTCGGACTCTCCATAAAGCCAGAGATGTACCCCAGTGTCGTCAGAACGAACTGCTGCTCGTTCTTCACAGTCTTAGACCTTGTGTATTCTACGAGGTCTTCGACGACGTTCTCGGACAGAGCATAGTCGTAATTGCTCCGAGTCTGAGACGACGTTGAGGGAGTGTCGGGTTGCGACTCCGCTGCCGTATCGTTGAAGCTGAAATCTCCCATTCTGTACTACAAATACAACGTCCCCACATATAAACCTTTCCCCTCTGTTTTCTCAGGGTAGAGGCACTCTATCGACGATGTGGTAAGACTGGTGGCATCTCGCCATCGACGGGGCGAACGTATTTGCTACCCTCATCAACATACTCCCACTGCTTCCCCATATACATACCTATGACATTCGGGTCAGTATCGTGCCCAACCCGTGAAGCAGGGAGAAAGTTCTCATCTTTGAACAACTCGTGGCAATCTACGTGGTCCTTCAAAAAGCTGTGTAGCTCACCAGTCATTCTTTGTCCAGTCCATCAGTGATTCGCTGTTCATCGCTTTCACGAGCATCGATGCAGTCGAGTATGTCATTGCTCTGTAAGAGTACGTCGCCTCCTTCAACGAGCGACCACGTTACCTTACTGGAATCCCTTTGCGTCATTCCCCTCATCGCCATCGGCGCGGCGAGTGTTGTTCGCTTCTGCGATTACGTCCTGTACGTCTTCGGGAAGCGATTCGACTTCTTGATTGTCATACATCGAGTCTGCCATCGTGCGAATAGTTGCTGCGTCGTTCTCTACATAGTCCACGACAGCAGACCTGTAGCCGAACAGAACACCAGCGATATATCCGACGATAAACGTTGCACCTGCCAGTAGTAAGTATCGCATCGTATTGTGTTAGGAACTCCCCACTTAAAAATCTTTCGACTGCGGAAATAGTTGGTCGAATACCTCCTCGGAGAGCAGGAGCGCATCCTTCTCACGACGGTCAAGCGCACCACTCTGCCAGACACGCATACCCATAAATCCGGGCGGTTGCGCTCGTCGTTTCGGGATAGATGTCGAGCCTATCTTCTCGAATCGGTTGTGTGTCTTCATATCGCGCCAGACGGCTCGTGAGACGATTATGTGGTCAGGGGTAGACCCATCGGTCCTCTCGTGAACAACGTCCAGCTCGTCCATCACAGCGCCTCTCAACGGATTCATAGATACTTCGTTTCAGAGAGTTTGCTGCTATCGACCAGAATCATTCTGTCTGTTGCATCGCTGTAGGTGACACGCACACCCCTGTCTCCAGAAGAATAATAATGGGGCGGCTGCATTTCTGCGAGTCCCTGCACCTCTGCTTGTGGTATCGATATACTATCGGTCGGTAGTTTGTCAGGATTGATGGGCACGGCTGCGCTGATATTGGCGAGCGACTTGTACTGCGAGTGAGACATAATGCACAGGTCTGCGTCGAAGTTTGGCATATACTCCGCTTCTTCGAGGCCCATATCGAGTAGTGACTCGATGTGTCGCTTTTCGAGGAAGGGTGGCCCTCCCATTATCTCATTTGCTTCGAGAAACTCTTGCCGCCGCTCACGTAATTCTTCGAGCTTGGCCTGCTTTAAGTCCTTACCACCGACTGCTGACAGAAGTTTGTAGACTGCGTATCCGGCAGGCGAGATTGGGTCGAGGTCTGTCATAATCCTGAAATAAACAGTGGTTCGTCGAATCGATTATCTATCCACACTTCAACACCGACACACGTTCCAGCATAGCCGTGACTGATTCGGTGAAGTTGACTCGGTGAGCCGAACTGTTGCTCAAGTTGCTTTATCGTGTCCTGTGAGCAGATGAGGGCAGCAGGCATCTCACGAGGATGCTCTTCCATTCCTCGGAGGAAGTCGTCGTACTCCTTTCCTCCCATCCCGTTTCGACTCATACGTCACCGTTTTTGTAGTCTTTGGCGAGAGTAAACACCTCACCCTTTTGACAGACGATAGGCCTATCGATTCGAGGGAGTGTTTGTACGGTGAGTCCGGCGAACTGTAAGTCATCGACATTTCCAGAGAAGAGGCCAGTCCCCCGACTCACTTCATCCTTGAGGGCCGCCTCTTGTGCTTTGGTACAGTAGAGCGTGTCGTGATGACCCTCTAACTGACTGTGGATTCCGTCGATAAGTGTGTCTGTTGGTGCATCGGAATACATAGGCAATAGTTGTGACTACGACTACTTAAAGATTACGCAAGAATTAAAGAAAAAGAGAGTTAAATACTGACTTCGAGTTCGACGCCAGTTTTCGACACATAGACGAGTTTTTCCTCACCGTCAGTCTCCCGAACAGCAGGATTGTTACTCGTGTAATGGTCAGCGATGTCGAACGAGGCGCGGCTCTGCATCTCGGCATACGTGTCAGGATTGAGCAGAATCCTGTCTATCTCGTTCCACGACAGACCGTTTTGCTGAATCGTGTTCAGCACATCATCATATCCGGCCACGGTTAGTTATCCCCATTGGAGCCTTGAGACGGTTCCACTGACTCGATTTCTCGAATCATCCCGTCCACGTTCTCCATCTTATCGATGAAGTCTACCACGTTCTCAGTCCAGCCAGAGATGTTGTACACATCCTGTGCCCCCTCAGGCGTAACTAAGTCACCGTAACTGTTCAGGTCTACGAGATAGAGGGAGGCATCAGGGTTGACCTCCTCCTTGTAGCGGTTCCACTCGTCTCGGAAGGTTCCACTGTTGTTGCTCGTGTAGAGGCCCGTGCCGCCTGAACCCCACATCTGCATATCCGTGAAGACGATGACCTGATTGTACGAGTCCATCTCGTACTCTCGGAGGGCCTTCGGGATGAGGTATCCACTTGTGCCACCACCTACCCCCAGTCCCATAAGACCGTTTACGTTGGTCATCACAGAGTCACGGCGGTCGCCCCGATACCGCTCGATGTCAGAGGCGAAGGCCGACACATCTGCACCACGCTCGTACAGAAGTGCCCCGAACAGTGTCGAGATTTCGACCATCTGAAGGTCCGAGTCTCCAGAGACAGGCGAGTTCATCGAGCCAGAGGTGTCCACCGAGACGAACGTATCCTCCAGAACGTCCGGCAGGTTCTCTGTCGAGACTTCCATCGCGTGTTCGAGGAAGTCCTTTGCGGCCCGAGCCTCACCAGACGGGATGTCGCTATCGGACGATGTGTTCGTGTTAGAGAACACGCCACCACCGAGGCCGCGTCGTCCACCGAATATATCGAGGTCGTCGCTGTCCGTCGCTTCGTCGATAGCCTTGTACGCCTGATAGAAGCGGAACGGGTAGAGGCGCGAATTGCGAATCCACTCGTCCGTCACATCGCCGTAGATTTCGTCAGCCTCGATGCCCGCTTCGAGCATATCGCGTGCCTGACGGATTCGTGGGAAGAGGCCCATATTTTCGAGCGAGTCACGATACTTCTCCTCCTTGGAGCGGTCGTCGTCCTCAGAGAGTTCAGATTCCCACGTATCCTCTTGCTTGAGGGCCTCGACATCCTCGTAGTCATCGAGGTCGCCGTAAGCGATTTTCTCGAAGATGTTGCCCCGCTCATCGTCCCGAGGCTTCGGGTGAACGAGGTTGAGGAGGTCGCGGTATTGCCACTCCTTGTTCGGCTGGTCCCACTTGGCGAACTGCCACTCGTTCCACTGGTGCATCGCATCCTCGATGCCCTTCTTCAGAGCGTTCGGGATGGAGCGAGAGCCAGTGTACGATACGTGGAAGGCCAGCACCTCCAGCGGCTCATCCGTGCGAGACATAATGTCCTGCGCGTAGTCTCGGACGAACGGCTTTGTCCGAGCGTCGTTTGCCGCTAACACGAGAAGTGCCTGCGGAATCTGGCGAAGGTTCTCCTCCTGCCGAGCGTACTTGGCCAGCTTTAGAACGAACTCGGGGTTCTCGTCTGCACAGGCATCGAACTCCTGCTCGACTGATTCGAGTTGCTCCTCTGCCGACTCGTAGTACGTGTCTTCGAGGAGGTTGTTGATAACGACTTTCGTGAGCGCCAGCTCCGGCGAGTCAGGCTCGTAAGCCTCACCGCCCTCGTTGTTAGTTGTCCGTGTACGCTCCTCGACAGACTCCTTTGTATCGTTGAATTGCATTTGTTGTCACCTCGGTCGATAACGGGAGTGGGTATAGTCACGCCCGACGTAGCAGTTTAGTGAGAGCCACCTCTGGTCGAGTTGAGGTACTCCACTCCCTCGTACCGACGTATTATATCTATTTGTACTACCCTTACTTAAATCTTTCGGTCACAGTTTGGCTATCCATTCCTCAGCGGAGTTACCATCTCCTGCCTTGCTGTCAGTGATAGAGCGTGCGATTCTGATAAGCTCTGCTCGCTCGTCCCTGCTCCCCTCAGAGGCACGCTTCTTTTCGACCAGTTTCATCCATCGTTCGTATTGGCCGTACTTCTCTGTCAGTTCGAACAGTTCACAGTCAGCATCCTCGATAAATTCGATAAGGTCATCCACATCGTCTTGCCCTCGAACGAACCAGCCAGCGTTGCCACCAGAATTATTCACTGTTCCGATGTCGAGTTCGTCTGACATTCGCTCGATGATTTCTTGGTCTAAATCAGACATCCCCATCTGGAAGATAGGATAGATATAAACTGTGTCGTTTTGATTAAGTAATGCCGAGGAGAAAGAGCCTTCTCCTGCTATCAGTCCCAGTATGAAAGATTCGTCCATACACGGTACTATTTGCACTCATCGTATTTAAATGTTATGGTCGAAAAAAAAAACGCAGGGCCACCGACTACAGGCCCTTAGTTATAGGCGTCAATTCCAACTGCGACAAGGAATAGTGCCACGAAGATTACGGCAGGGATACTCGCTGCAAAGACGCCTGCTGCGTCTGCAACAAATAGGAGAGCAATTGCTACATAAATAGCCTTTGTCTCTACCTCACCAGAAAGTCCTTCGAGGCGCTCCTTCGCAAGTTCCGTTTGTGAAGTGTCTTCTTCTTCTGTCATTGGTGTATCGCTGGACCTGCTTCCAGCATACTATACTCTTGGGGCAAGACACTTAAACCTTTCGGTAAGTATCAGATTTAGTAAAGTTTAGTGTGTAGAATCGTGAACAAAGCAAATTCCGTGCCTCCCACCCTTGTAGCAGACAGGGTAGTTATCGCCCGGAATATCATCTGTCTCACCTTTGTAAACCTGTATGACCATCTTCGTCTCCTCGCGGCAGACTGGACACTTGCGAGATTCAAGACGAAATACCATACAAGAAGAAAAGAAAAAGAATTAAAGAGTGGCGCTTCGAACTCTCAGCGCAGACGGGGACTATTGAACGAGTGTACTGTGGTGAGCCGAGAGTTCGAGGCTCCTCTACTGTCCAGCGTCGTTCTGGATGAGAGTGACCATACGGTCAGTGTTCGGGTCGTCCGAGAGCTGGTCGGAGTTGTCCTCGATGTTCTTGAGGATGTTCTCCTCGTCTGTGGGAGCGCCTGCCTCGATGTACTCCTGAACGAACTCCCAGTCCTGCTCGGGAAGGTTGCCCGCAGTCGGGTCGAACCTCCATTCGAGGAAGGAGTAGCCCACCGGGTCGCCCGTAGTCGGCTCGATGGTGTCCCCAGTCTCCATATTGAAGACCGAGTACCACATCATATCCCGACGCTCGTCGGCTGCCACCAGTTCCTCGTAGGTGGCTCGGCCAGCGTCCGTGTGAGTGTTGCCGTCTTCGCCTTCTCCGACGACCGGCGTTCCGTCGCCACCGTCTTCTCCGAGGTAGCCAGTTGCGCCAGAGTCAGCCTCGCTCCGACGAGTGACCATCACGCCAGTCTCGGTTCCGTATAGCTCCTCCCGAAGCTCGGGGTTGCGAGCGTACCGACTGCCGACATCCGTGTCTTCGTCGTTGGGAGCGTACTCGATGAGGCCACCGTTCACGTCACCAGTGTCCTCGTCCATCCCTGCGAACGTGTCACCGTTCACGTCGATTTTGCGAGCTACGCTCGTGGAAGCCGTGCGGTCCACGATGACGATGACCCGACCATCGACCTCGGTGTGACGGTCTGCGACCTCGTAGGTGTCCCCCGAGATGCCGACCCCATCTCCACCGAACTTCTCCGTGGTCTGCTCGTCAGCGAAGTTGACTGCTCGATACTCCGTGGAGTCGTCTGCCCCTGTCTCCAGAATGGCAGCGTCCTCCATACCCTCGTCTTCGTCTGTGAGGATGGAAACGTCGTCCATCACCAGACCGAGGTAGCCTTGGTCCTGACGCCCATCGTTGTTGTCCCGGTCGGGGAAACGGATGATGGGGTTGCCCTCGTCAGTGGGGAACGTCCCGCTGATGAGAGTGGTCGGATAGAACTTGAGGAAGGAAGCCTCCCCGAAGTCCACCTCGATTTGGTCGAGGGTTTCTTCTGGTTCGCTGTTGTCGCCGCTGTTCTCTGCTGCCGCCTTGACCTCTTCGGTCACTTGTTCTCTGAAACTCATTGTTGGATTGTTGCGTTTTGTCTTTGGCGATTCGGGGTATTAAACCTTTCGTCTCACACGCCGACCGGCTTACCGAACAGCCAGCCACGACACATCATCACAGATGATACCCTGTAGTCAGAGTACCTTCGGGAGAATACTAAAATTCCCCCGAACTCCACTCCTTCTACCCCTCGTCACCTATCTAATAATAAGGGACTATCCCTACTTAAATCTTTCGGTTGGCCACTGACAGGTCGGCTCACTGATACTCTCAGGAGCGTGTGCCACCAGTAGCGCAATAAGTTGTCTTTTTTCTTCTTCTGGAATGTTTGACCAGACATCGGTCAGATTATCTTTACGTGCCTCGAAATCACCGTCGTCCCATACTCGCAGCGTTCTGCCGAGTAGTCCATCGTACTCGCTCATAACTCCACCATCACATTTTCACCACTGAGGATAATGTGCAGTAGAACCATTCCGATGACAGCGCGCTCCTTGCCCTCTTTGTAGTCAGGAGAATCCGGTGATGCCATCTTTACACCCTCTCGCTCAGGGAAGAACGTGACTGTCGTCTCTGGAAATTCAGGCGTCTTGAACGAGAGTGCCCACGCCTTGTCAGATTCATCGTACTTGTCAGACATATCTCTCACGTACTTGTCACTGAGAGTGTAGTCCTCTGGTTTGTCAACATCCATTTTCGCAAATCCGCCTGACCACGAGAGCATTATTCTCCTTCGAGGTCGGGGTCGTCAGATAAGTCTACATCTTCATCTGTTATAATGTGTGCGTGAAAATGTTCTTTGACGAGATTCATTTTTACGGCTAACTCGAAGTCCTCGAAGACGTAGCTCACGATTCGTTCCATATCTTCCCACTCGTCGTCCGAGAGTTCTTTCTTGTGGCGCTTGTAGACGACGAAGGGGCCGCCGCCGAGCTTCTCTGCTACCACCCAGTCCTTCGTCTCGAAGTACCACTCGGTGCGCTTCTCCATCTCACAGAGAAGGCAGTCGGCTTGTGTGTTGCGCCAGCCTCCCTTGTAGCGAGCGTCGAGTGTTGTCATTCTTTTCTCCCCGTATCGAACGAGAGTGTTAAATCCTTCGCGTCCATACCTACAATAACGGCTATCGGGTAATAAGTGTTACGGTCAAAAATGGAAATGACTGAAGCTCGCTCGACTATGAATAACAGGACCGGATGTACGTCCCCTATCGTTCGGAGCCGGTCCTCACTCGAACAGGGGCAGTTTCCTCGACTCTCTTTCACGCCGAGGCTTATGCGATGCGTACAGTTATGTAATTCAGTTCAGAGTTGGATTGATGAAATCCGCGTCCTTCGTATAGTGCGAGCGAATAGGACCGACAGGATTCGAACCTGCAACCACGACCTCGTAGATGGTGATGAAACGCTGTCCATCGAGTCTTGGGTTTGCACCCAAGCTAATATGAGGAGAGCGTGTGAATACGCGCTCTGCCATTGAGCTACGGTCCTTCCTCAGACGCCGGAATGGGCTTACCAAACCAGCGCCGCAATTGTCAGTAAAGACGAGAAACCAAGGAGACACTTTAGGCGGTCAACCCATAGCCATCCTCCACTTTAGGCAGGAGTCTACCATTTTTCATTAATCTTGAATTTGATGGAGTGGTTTCTCTCGACTGACGTACTTACGTATTAGGCCTCCCCCTATTTAAATCTTTCGGTCATCCCTTCTCCATAAATTCTGTGAGCGAGGTTTTTGCTTTCATATGGTCTGTATGATACCGACACGTCTCGAACTCTCCAAACTGCCAGTAGATGCAGTCATTGACAACACACTTATCTCCGTTCTTCCGAGGCCCGCCATTACCTATTGCCATCTTTAAGGAACTCCCGTAATGTACTCTTGTTCGAGCGCGCTGTCATCGAATGCCCACAAGTCGGGCATTGAATAAACTTTTCGTCGAGGTCTATTCCTGTAACGTGCATCTCTGTCCCACACTGTGGACAATCGTAAGTTGTCATCGTTTCAAAAAGTCGAGCAGTCGCTCGGTTGCTGCGATTCTCGACATCTCGACACCACAGTACGGACACATATTTGTGCCACGGT
>Ga0207714_1001601_pt1 | contig 14497 bp, 13 predicted proteins | sample PonA232FremontCA_2_FD_187270 | JGI IMG/M metagenome (GOLD analysis project Ga0207714, IMG submission 187270) | Marine sediment microbial community from Fremont, CA, USA - Pond A23 Sediment 2 (SPAdes) | ecosystem: Environmental > Aquatic > Marine > Unclassified | place: USA: Fremont, California... | reverse complement strand
CCGTTCCTCTACGTCCACACCGGCGGCACCACGGCGACCCCGAAGATCTGCGTGGTCTCCCACCGGCAGATGGTCTGGAACGCGGTGGACATCCTGGTCAGCAGCGGCGGCGCGCTGGGGCCGCAGCAGGAGCTGCTGACCTTCCCCCTGTTCCACATCGGCGGCTGGAACACCCTGACCCCGGTCTACTACGCCGGCGGCCGCACCGTGCTGCTCCGCAGCTTCGATCCCGGCCGGGCGCTGGCCCTGATCGAGTCCGAGGGGATCACCCACCTGGGTGCCGTGGAGGCGATGCTCCAGGCCATGGCGGAGCATCCGCAGTTCGCCGGCACGGACCTGAGCGCCCTGACGAGCGTGACCACCGCCGGCGCGCCGTGCTCGGCGGCGGCGATGCAGCCCTTCTGGGCGCGCGACATCCCGGTCAGCCAATCCTACGGCCTCACCGAGGCGGGGCCCTCGGACTTCCTCTACGTCGGCGACGGCCAGGGCATCGAGGCGCTGCGCGAGCGCCACGACTCGGTGGGTACCGCGATGTTCCACACCGATCACCGCATCGTCCACCCCGAGAGCCTGGAGCCGGTGGCGCCCGGGGAGGTCGGCGTGCTGCTGATGCGCAGCCCCCACACCTTCGACGGCTACCTCGACGAGCCGGAGCGCACCGAGCGGACCCTGCTGCCCGGCGGTTGGCTCTACAGCGGCGATCTGGCCCACGAGGACAGCGAGGGCTGCGTCCGCATCGTCGGCCGGACCGACAACATGTTCATCAGCGGCGGCGAGAACGTCGCCCCGGAGGAGGTGGAGCAGGCGCTGCTGCGCCATCCCGGGGTCCACCAGGCCGCCGTGGCGGGCGTCGCCGATGGCCGCTGGGGGGCCGTGCCCGCGGCGGCCGTGGTGGCCCGCGCCGGGGCCGACGTCGATGCCGCGCAGCTTCGCCAGCTGGCCGCCCAGGGACTGGCCCGCTACAAGGTCCCCCAGCGGATCCACTTCGTCGAGGCCCTGCCGCTGACCGGCGCTGGGAAGGTGGATCGCTACCGCCTCCGCGACCAGCTTGAAGGCCTATCGTCCGCCAGCTCTGTATAAAGGATCAGGCATGACCGACCGTTTCGGTAACGCCCGCGTGTTCATCGTCGCCGGCTCGGACTCGGGCGGCGGCGCCGGCATCCAGGCCGATCTCAAGGCGGTGATGGCCCTCGGCGGCTACGGCGCCACCGCCATCACGGCCCTCACGGCGCAGAACACGCGCGGGGTGCAGGACTTGCACACCGTGCCGCCGGCGTTCATCCGGGCGCAGATGGCCTCGGTGCTCGACGATATCGGCGCCGACTGCATCAAGACCGGCATGCTCCACGATACGGCCGTTATCGAGGCGGTCGCCGAGGAGCTCGAAACCCGGGCGCCCGGCGTGCCCCTGGTCGTCGACCCGGTCATGGTGGCCCAGAGCGGCGACCGGCTCCTCGCCGAGCCGGCCGTCGCCGGCCTGAGCCGGGTCCTGCTGCCCCGGGCCGCGCTGCTGACCCCGAACCTGCCCGAGGCCGAGGTGCTGCTCGGCCGCGAGATCGCTGGCGCCGAGGCCATGGCGGAGGCCGCGGCGGCGCTGCGCGAGCTCGGCCCGGACGCGGTGCTGCTCAAGGGGGGGCACGCCGAGGGGGCCGAGGTGGTCGACTGCCTCGCCACCGCCGAGGGCGTCGAGTGCTTCCGGACCCCGCGGATCGAGACCACCTCCCGTCACGGCACCGGCTGCACCCTCGCCAGCGCCATCGCCGCCGGCAGGGCCCAGGGGCAGGATAGCCGGGCGGCCGTCGTCCGCGGCCGGGCCTATCTGCTCGAGGCCCTGCGCCACGCCCGCGGGCTGGGCAGCGGCGCCGGCCCGGTCGAGCACGCCTGCCACGTGCCGCCCTTCCAGGGTTCGTAGCGGCGCCGGATCGGGTTGCGACAAATTGGCACAAACCGAAAAAGGGACTAGAATGGTCCAAAATCCTGAGGGCCGACACCGCAAGGGGTGAGCCATGTACGCCAGCGCCGATCCGCATACCCTCGTACAAGTCACCGCCCGCGGCCGCTACGCGGTAGGGGCGGTCCTCCACATCGCCCTGCACGATGAGATCGGGCCGGTGCCGCTCGCCGAGATCTCGGTCTGCCAGAACATCTCCACCTCCTACGTCGATCAGATCTTCGCGGACCTGCGCCCCTACGGGATCATCGAGGGCCTCCCGGGCCCGGGCGGCGGCTACCGGATGGCGCGTCCGGCGGGGGAGGTGAGTGTCGGCGAGATCCTCGCCGCCGTGGAGCGCCGCGAGGTCGGGACGAACTACCGCAGCGCGCTCGAGGGCGCCGTGTGGAACCGCCTGATGGCGGACATCGCCGACTTCATGGAGTCGATCACGGTGGCCGACCTGGTAGACCGGCCGGCGGCGCGCGAGTGGCTGGCCCGGCAATACCAGAGCGGCCCGTGGCGCTGCGAGGTCTGCGGCGTACTCACCGACCGCGGCCCGGAGCCGACCCAGGTCGCCCGCGCCCGGCGCGCCCGCTGATCCGGCGCACCGGGTCAGCGGGCGGGGCGGCTAGCCGAAGCGGCGCTCGACGTAGTCGTCGACGATGCGCTCGAACTCCTCGGCGATGTTGTCGCCCTTGAGGGTGACCGAGCGCTCGCCGTCGATGAATACCGGCGCCGCTGGCTGCTCCCCGGCGCCGGGGAGGCTGATGCCGATGTCCGCGTGGCGGCTCTCGCCGGGGCCGTTGACCACGCAGCCCATGACGGCGATCCGCATGCCCTCGACCCCCGGGTAGCGCTGGCGCCACTCGGGCATGCGGGTATCGATATGGCCGCGGATGTGCTCGGCGAGGCGCTGGAAGAAGTCGCTGGAGGTGCGCCCGCAGCCGGGGCAGGCCGTTACCCGCGGGGTGAAGTCGCGCAGGCCCATGCCCTGCAGCACCTGCTGCGCTACCTCGACCTCGCGGGTACGTGCGCTGCCGGGCTCCGGGGTCAGGGAGACGCGGATGGTATCGCCGATCCCCTCCTGGAGCAGGATGGCCAGCGCCGCCGTGGAGGAGACCATGCCGGGGACGCCCATGCCGGCCTCGGTCAGGCCCAGGTGGAGGGGGTAGTCGCAGCGCCGGGCCAGGTCGCGGTAGACGGCTACCAGGTCCTGGACCCCGCTCATCTTGCAGGAGAGGATGATCCGGTCGCCGGGCAGGCCGAGGGCCTCGGCGCGCTGGGCGCTCTCCACCGCCGAGGCGACCACGGCGTCGCGCATGACCGCCTCCGGCGGCCACGGCTCGTCGCGCTCGGCGTTGGCGTCCATCAGCCGGCTGAGGACGCTATCGTCGAGGCTGCCCCAGTTCACGCCGATGCGCACCGGCAGGCCGTACTCCTTGGCGATCTCGACCATCTCGGCGAACTGCGGATCCCGGCGGCTGCCCTTGCCGACGTTGCCGGGGTTGATGCGCATCTTGGCGATGGCCTCGGCGCACGCCGGGTAGCGGCGCAGGAGCTTGTGGCCGTTGAAGTGGAAGTCGCCGACGAGGGGGACGTCGAGGCCCATCTGCTCGAGGCGCTCCCGGATGCGCGGGACCGCGGCGGCGGCCGCCTCGTTGTTCACGGTCACACGGACGAGCTCCGATCCGGCGCGGGCGAGGTCGGCCGCCTGGGCGGCGGTGGCTACCTCGTCGGCGGTGTCGGTGTCGGTCATCGACTGCACCACGACCGGGGCGTCGCCGCCGATGCGGAGCCCCCCGACGCGGACCGCTCGGCTCCGGCGCCGCGGCGCCGGCTCGGCTGCTAGGGGTCGGGTCTGTGTATCCATGGCGCCATTGTAGCGGAATTGGCCATCGACCCGGAAAACATTCGTATCCTAGGATGCCAGGCCGCTGCGCAGGCCCACGCCCGTGCATCCATCCAAGGAGGCGCCATGATCGAGCTCTATAGCTGGCCCACCCCGAACGGGCAGAAGGTGCATATCGCCCTTGAGGAGATGGGGCTCGCCTACCAGGCCCATCCGGTGAACATCGGCCAGGGGGAGCAGTTCTCCGAGCAGTTCCAGCGCATCTGCCCCAATTGCCGCATCCCGGCCATCGTCGATACCGACGGGCCGGAGGGGGAGGCGTTCCCGCTGTTCGAGTCCGGCGCCATCCTTATCTACCTGGCGGAGAAGACCGGGCAGTTCCTCCCCGCCGGGACCGCGGCGCGGATGCGGGTGCTCGAGTGGCTGATGCTCCAGGTGGGCGGCATCGGGCCGATGTTCGGCCAGGCCGGGCACTTCCGCAACCAGGCCCCGGAGCGGGTCGAGTACGGCATCGAGCGCTACACCAACGAGACCGCGCGCCTGCTCGGCGTGCTCGATCAGCGCCTCGAGGCGGCCACCTACCTCGGCGGCGAGGCCTACACCATCGCCGACATAGCCACCTTCCCCTGGGTCCAGGTAGCGGAGCGCCTCGGCCAGCGCATGGGCGACTTCCCCAACGTCCTGCGCTGGTCCGACGAGGTCGCCGAGCGGCCGGCGGTGGAGCGGGGCATGGCCCTGCTGAAGGAGTGACGCCGCTGAGGGGCAGCGGCGGCGAGCGGATGGCTCGTGCCCGGGCTGACGGGCGGCCCCGCCGGGGCTAGACGCTGGTGTCGTCGTCCGGGACGAGGCCGTTCTGGATGAGCGCGGTGGCGGTGGCGACCGACTCCTCATCCGGCAAGGCGTTCTCCCAGATGAGGTTGCGCTGCCCCATGAAGAAGGCCACCCCGATGAGCGCCAGCGCCTGGGTGTAGGGATCCCCCGGACGGACCTCGTCGCGGGCCTGGGCGGCCCGGAGCCGCTCGGCGTAGCCGTTGGCCAGGGTCTGGAAGTACCAGCGGTGGGCCTCCGGGTCGACGAACTGCGACTCCATGACGATCCGGTAGAGGTCCTGGTGCTCGCGGCAGAAGCGCAGGAAGGCCTCCAGCCCGATGCGCTCGGCCTCGGCACGGTTCCGCGCCGCCTCGATGGCCTCGCTGAGGTAGCGGCGCATGGTACGGTTCATGTGCTCGACCAGGGCACGGAAGATCTCCTCCTTGGAGCGGTAGTAGAGGTAGAAGGTCCCCTGGGCGACCCCGGCACGCTGGGTGATGCTGCTGATGGAGGCGTTGTGGAAGCCCTTCTCGCCGAACTCCCCCTCGGCAGCGCTGAGCAGCTTGCGGCGGGTGCGCTCGCCGCGCTCGGTGGCCGGATCGGTCCCTCGGGTCAAAACGGGGTTGGTCTTCTCCATCTCGGATCTGCCGTTGGCCGGGTAGCGGATCTAAACTAAGTTGCCCCTTTTAACCCTGTCAAATCTGAGCGGATGGGCGAACAGGAGGTCGATCCTTGGAAGCTGTCGACCGCTTACTGCAGATCATGGCCCGGCTGCGCGATCCGGAGCGGGGCTGCCCCTGGGACGTGGCGCAGGACTTCCAGTCCATCGCGCCGCACACCGTCGAGGAGGGCTACGAGGTCGCCGACGCCATCGAGCGCGGCGATATGGACGGGCTCCGGGACGAGCTTGGCGATCTGCTCCTGCAGGTCATCTTCCACGCCCAGATGGCGGCGGAGGCCGGGCATTTCGGCTTCCAGGGGGTGGCCGAGACGCTCGAGGGCAAGCTGGTGCGCCGCCACCCGCACGTGTTCGGCAGCACCGCGGAGGGCGACGCCGAGGACGGGTCCCACGACTGGGAGGCGATCAAGGAGCAGGAGCGTTACGAGAAGGGCGAGGCCGGTAGCGCGATGGACGGCGTAGCGACCGCGCTACCGGCGCTGATCCGGGCTGCGAAGCTGCAGCGCCGGGCGGCGCGCGTCGGCTTCGACTGGCCGGATCACCGTGGCGCCGTCGACAAGGTCCGCGAGGAGCTCGACGAGGTGGAGGCCGAGGTCGGCGGCGAGCCGCAACGCCTCGAGGCGGAGGTGGGCGATCTGCTCTTCGCCGTGGTCAACCTCGCCCGGCACTTGGACGTGGACCCGGAGACAGCGCTGCGCCGCGCGGGCTACCGCTTCGAGACCCGGTTCCGCGGCGTCGAGGTGGACCTCGGCGAGCGTGGCCAGTCCCTGCGCGAGCAGCCCCTCGAGGCCCTGGAGGCGGCCTGGCAGCGCGCCAAGCGCCGCGGCGATCGCGGCTAGCGCAGCAGGAGCAGGGCGCAGACGTGGCGGTCATCGCCTACGAGCATGTTGAAGGTCCGGCAGGCCGCCGCGGTGTCCATGGCCTCAAGGCCGATACCGGAGCCGATCAGCCCGCGCATCAGCGCCCGGTCGGGGAAGGCCTGCCGCTCGCCCGTACCTAGCAGCAGGATCTCCGGGTCGAGGTCGGCCGCCGCCTGCAGGTCCTCGTCGCCGAGCTCCGCGAAGGTCTGCGCGCTGATGCCGGTGCTCAGCTGGCCCGGCGTCAGCAGCACGCTGTGCTCGTAGGTCTGCTGATTGACCTGGATCCAGCCTGGCTCGTAGGCGCGGATCCGGTAGGCGGCCGCACCCTGGTCACGGGCGAGCTTCATGGCGACTCCCCTCCAATTTGACAGCTAGTCTGCTGGTGAGTACGTTCGCAGGCTTCATTGCCCCCGGTTCCCAGACTGAATACCTCGAGGTTCGCCCGTGGACGCCGACCTACCGAAAGCCGACTTCCCTCGGATCAAGCGGCTGCCCCCGTACGTATTCAACATCGTCAACGATCTCAAGGCGGCTGCCCGCAAGCGCGGCGAGGACATCGTCGACTTCGGGATGGGCAATCCCGATCAGCCCACCCCTCAGCATATCGTCGACAAGCTCTGCGAGGTAGCGCAGCGGCCGGATACCCACCGCTACTCCATGTCCCGCGGGATCCCGCGGCTCCGCCGGGCCGTGACCAACTGGTACGCCGACCGCTTCGGCGTCCAGCTCGATCCGGAGAGCGAGGCGATCGTGACGATCGGCTCGAAGGAGGGGCTGGCGCACCTGGCGCTGGCGACCCTGGGCCCGGGCGACGCCGTCCTGGTGCCGAACCCGGCGTACCCCATCCACCCCTACGGCGTGGTGATCGCGGGGGCGGATATCCGCCACGTGCCGATGATCCCCGGTGGCGACTTCTTCGTCGAGCTGGAGAAGGCCATCCGCGACACCTACCCGAAGCCGAAGATGCTCATCCTCAACTTCCCGTCGAATCCGACGGGGCAGTGCGTGGATCTGGAGTTCTTCGAGAAGGTGGTGGATATCGCCCGCAAGGAGGGGATCTGGATCGTCCAGGACTTCGCCTACGCCGAGATCGTCTTCGACGGCTACCAGGCCCCCTCCATCCTCCAGGTGCCGGGGGCCAAGGACGTCGCAGTGGAGTGCTACTCGCTGTCGAAGACCTACAATATGCCCGGCTGGCGGGTCGGCTTCGTCTGCGGCAACCCGGACCTGATCGCGGCCCTGGCGCGGATGAAGTCGTACCTGGACTACGGGATGTTCACCCCCATCCAGGTCGCCAGCATCCTGGCGCTGGAGGGGCCGCAGGACTGCGTCGACGAGACCCGCGAGATGTACCGCTCGCGCCGTGACGTGCTCTGCGACGGCCTGGAGGCCGCCGGCTGGCCGGTGGAGCGGCCGAGTGCCACCATGTTCGTCTGGGCGCGGATCCCGGAGGCCTACCGCGGGATGGGGTCGCTGGAGTTCTCCAAGAAGCTGCTCGCCGACGCCAAGGTGGCGGTCTCACCGGGGATCGGCTTCGGCAGCTACGGTGACGAGTATGTCCGCTTCTCGCTGATCGAGAACGAGCACCGTACGCGCCAGGCGATCCGCGGCATCAAGCGGATGCTACGGCACGACAACGCCTGCTGAGCCGGCGCCGCGCGGCAGTGGCGAGCTCGGCGAGAGGTCCGACGGAATTCGGAGGTGAGGATTGCAACCGGTGAATGTGGGGATGCTCGGCCTCGGCACGGTGGGGTCAGGGGTGATCAACATCCTCGAGCGCAATGCCGACGTCATCAGCCGCCGCGCGGGGCGCGAGATCCGCGTCACGCATGCCTCGGCGCGGCATCCGGAGCGCCCGCGCAGCTGCCGGGTCGAGGGGATGGCGCTGACCACCGACCCGTTCGAGGTGGTCGACGACCCGGACGTGGCCATCGTCGCCGAGCTCATCGGCGGCGAGGAGCCGGCCCGGGAGCTGATCGTGCGCGCCCTGGACAACGGCAAGCACGTCGTCACCGCCAATAAGGCCCTGATCGCGCAGCACGGCAACGAGATCTTCGCCCGGGCGCGCGAGAACGGCGTGACGGTGGCCTTCGAGGCGGCGGTCGCCGGCGGCATCCCCATCATCAAGGGGATCCGCGAGGCGCTCACCGGCAACCGCGTCGAGTGGCTCGCCGGGATCATCAACGGCACCTCCAACTACATCCTCTCCGAGATGTTCCACGAGGGGCGCGAGTTCGGCGACGTCCTCGCCGAGGCGCAGCGGCTCGGCTATGCCGAGGCCGACCCGAGCTTCGATATCGAGGGCACCGACGCGGCCCATAAGCTGACCATCCTCGCCTCCATCGCCTTCGGCATCCCGCTGCAGTACGACCGGGTCTACGTCGAGGGGATCGACCACGTCACCCGCGAGGACGTGGCCTTTGCCGAGGAGCTCGGCTACCGGATCAAGCACCTCGGCGTGGCCTTCCGCGAGGAGGAGGGCTACGCCCTGCGCGTCCACCCGACCCTGGTGCCGCACCGGCACATGCTCGCCAGCGTGGACGGGGTCATGAACGCCGTCATGGTCAAGGGCGACGCGGTCGGGCCGACCCTCTACTACGGCGCCGGTGCCGGCGCCGAGCCCACGGCCTCGGCGGTGGTGGCGGACATGATCGACGTGGTCCGCGAGTTCAATGTGGAGCCGGAGAACCGCGTCCCGTACCTGGCCTTCCACACCGACTCGCTCTCCGCCGAGCCGGCACTACCGATCCGCGATGTGGAGACCGCCTACTACCTGCGCCTCTCGGCCCGTGACGAGCCCGGCGTGCTCGCCGACGTGGCCCGGGTCCTGGGGGATTTCGGCATCTCCATCGAGGCCATCATCCAGAAGCAGCCGGAGGCCGGCGCCGAGCTCGTGCCGGTCATCCTCCTGACCCATCGGATCCACGAGCGCCACATGGATGCGGCGATCGAGCGCCTGGAGCGCCTGGAGCAGGTGCAGGACCGCGTCGTGCGTATCCGCGTCGAGAGCCTGGAGTGACAGCATGTCCTTCCGCCCCCGCTATACCGGACTGATTGGCAAGTATCTGGATCGGCTGCCGGTTACGGACGATGCCCGGCTCATCGGCCTCGGCGAGGGCCAGACGCCGCTGATCCGGCTGTCACGGATCCCCGCCGATCTCGGCCGGGACGTGGACCTCTACGTCAAGTTCGAGGGGCTCAATCCCACGGGATCGTTCAAGGACCGCGGCATGACCATGGCCGTGACCCAGGCCGTGGAGCAGGGCGCCCGGGCGATCATCTGCGCCTCCACGGGCAACACCTCCGCCTCTGCCGCGGCCTACGCCGCCCGCGCGGGGATCGCCTGCTTCGTGCTCATCCCCGACGGCAAGATCGCCATGGGCAAGCTCGCCCAGGCGGTCATGCACGGCGCCCAGGTCCTCCAGATCCGCGGCAACTTCGATGCCGGCATGCGCCTGGTCAAGGAGCTCGCCGAGCACGCGCCGCTGACTATCGTCAACTCCATCAATCCGTACCGGCTCCAGGGCCAGAAGACCGCCGCCTTCGAGGTGATCGAGGACCTCGGGCGGGCGCCGGACTACCACTGCCTGCCGGTGGGCAATGCCGGCAACATCACCGCCCACTGGATCGGCTACGCGGAGAGTGCCGGCAGCGAAGGCGGCGAGCGCCTGACCGAGGCCTGCGCCTTCTGCCAGGGCGGATGCCGCTACGCCTCGGGCGTGGTGAGCCGGCGCCCGCGCATGGTGGGCTACCAGGCCGCCGGTAGTGCCCCCTTCCTGCGCGGCGGCCCCGTGGCGAATCCGGAGACGGTGGCCACCGCCATCCGCATCGGCGCCCCGCAGTCCTGGGATTACGCCCACGCCGTCCGGGAGGAGTCCGGCGGCTGGTTCGATGAGCTCACCGACGCCGAGATCCTCCAGGCCCAGCGCACGCTCGCCGAGCGCGAGGGCGTCTTCTGTGAGCCGGCCTCGGCGAGCTCGGTGGCGGGTGCCATGCGGGATATCGCCAGCGGCCGTATCGCCGAGGGCAGCACGGTCGTCTGCACCCTGACCGGCCACGGCCTCAAGGACCCCGATGTAGCCGTGGAGCAGGCGAGTGACGCGGTGCAGACGGTGGATGCCGACTACGAGGCGGTACGTCAGGCCATCCTCCAGCAGCTTTGAGCGGGCAGCGGCTGCGTCTGCGGGTGCCCGGCCTGCTCGGCCCCCTGCCGGGCCCCCTACCGCCGGGCGTGCTGGCGCGGCTGCCGTCGCTGGAGACCTGGCTGGCCCGGGGGCGCCGCGGCGCCATCCAGCCCGTGCCGGCGCCGGCAGCGGCCGGGCCGCTGGGCTGGCTGGCGGAGGGCGGCGATCTCGGCACGGGGTACTGGTCCCGGGCCCTGCCGCTGCACCTGCGTGCCGAGAGCAGCGGGGTGCGCCTGGTCACCCTGTCCCTCGACGAGGCGGAGGCCGCGCGCCTGGAGGCGGACCTGGCGGCCCTGCTCGCCGACCGCGGCCTGCGGCTGCACCGCTCTAGCGCCGGCCGCTGGTACCTGGAGAGCGACGCCCCCCTCCCGGAGCGGCCTGCCCCCGAGCAGGTCGACGGCCGGTTCATCGGTGGCCATATGCCGCGCGGCCGCGAGGCCCTGGCCTGGGCGTCGGTGTTCAACGAGGTCGAGATGGCCCTCTGCAGCCACCCGGTCAACCAGGCCCGGGAGGAGCGGGGCGAGCCGCCGGTGAACGCGCTCTGGGCCTGGGGCTGCGGGCAGCGGCCGCAGCCGCCGGCCGATTTCCCCTGGCGGCGGGTCCTCAGCGACGATCCGTCCTGGCGGGGCCTGGGGATCCTGGCCGGCGCCGAGGTGGCCGATCCCGCCGGCGTGCCGGCCATCGCCCCGGGGCCGTCCGCGCTCGTTGCTGTCTCCTGGGCGGCCGATGCCTTGGCCGCCGCCGACGGTAACGCCTGGGTCGACGCGGTGACCGCCGTGGAGCGGACGTTCGCTGCCCCGGCGCTGGGGGCGCTGACCCACGGCGGACCGGACGGCGGCCGCTGGGACGCCCTGGAGCTGTGCCCGGCTGGCGATCGGGCAGGTGTCGTGCTCACCCGCAGCGTCGCGCGTCGCTTCTGGCGCCGGCGGCGGCCGCTGCAGGCGTGGCTGGTCGAGGATGGTGCGGATGCCTGAGCGCATCCGCCGGCGCACCGCGGAACCGCTGCCCGAGGGACTGCCCGGCGATCTCCACCCGGTGCTGCGCCGGGTCTATGCCCGGCGCGGCCTGCAGGACCCGGCCGAGCTCGACCTGAGCCTGCGGCGGCTCCTGCCTCCGGACGGCATGGCTGACCTGGATACGGCGGCCGGGGCCCTCGCCGGCGCCCTGCGCCAGGGGGAAGCCATCGCCGTGGTCGGCGACTACGATGCCGACGGCGCCACGGCGACTGCGCTCACGGTCCTCGCCCTGCGCCGCCTGGCGACGGCGCTCGAGGGCGATCCGGAGCGGATCCGGTTCCTGGTGCCGGACCGCTTCGGTCTCGGCTACGGGCTGAGCCCGGCCGTCGTCGAGCGCCTGCGCCCGCTGGCGCCGGCGTGGCTGGTGACTGTCGACAACGGCATCACCAGCCTGGAGGGCGTCGCCGCGGCGCAACAGGCCGGGATGCGGGTCGTGGTGACCGATCACCACACGCCGGGCGACCGCCTGCCGTCGGCCGAGGCGGTGGTCGATCCCCAGCGCGAGGACGATACCTTCCCGGCGACCTCGCTGGCCGGGGTCGGGGTAGCCCTGTACCTGGCCCTGGCCGTTCGCCGCGCGCTGGAGGCCGACGGCGGCTTCAGCCGCTCGCTACCCAACCTCGCCGGGCTCCTGGACCTGGTCACCGTGGGCACGGTGGCCGATATCGTGCCCATGGACCACAACAACCGCATCCTCGTCGAGCAGGGGCTGCGCCGGATCCGGGCCGGTGCTGCCCGTCCCGGCGTCCGGGCGCTGCTCGAGCAGGCCGGCCGCTCGCCGTCCGAGGCCACCGCTACCGATCTGGCCTTCGCCGTGGGGCCGCGGCTGAACGCCGCCGGCCGCATGGACGATATGACGGCCGGGGTCGATTGCCTGCTCGCCGAGGACGCCGAGACGGCGCGCGCCCGCGCCGCGGAGCTCGACAGCCTGAACCGCCAGCGCCGCGAGGTGGAGGCGCAGATGACCGAGGAGGCCCTCGCCAGCCTGGAGGCGCAGGCCGAGGAGATTGGCCTCGGGGTCTGCGTCGCCGCCGAGGGGTGGCACCAGGGCGTTACCGGCATCCTGGCCTCTCGGCTCAAGGAGCGCTTCCACCGGCCGGCGGTGGCCTTTGCTCCGGGTGCGGACGGGCAGCTGCGCGGCTCGGCGCGCTCCGTGCCGGGGCTGCACATGCGCGATCTACTGGCGCGCCTGCACCGCGATGCCCCCGGCGTGATGGAGTGCTTCGGTGGCCACGCCATGGCCGCCGGCCTGACCATCCGGGCGGAGAACCTGCCGGCCTTCCGCGAGGCCCTGGCCGCGACCCTGGCCGAGGCCCTCGACGGCAGGCCCCCGCAGATGCAGGTGGATACGGACGGGCCTCTGGCCACCGAGGAGCTGAGCCTGGAGACCGCCAACGCCCTGCGCTACGGCGGGCCCTGGGGCCAGGGCTTCCCCGAGCCGCGCTTCGACGGCGTCTTCGGCATCCGCCGGTCGCGTACCCTGCGGGGCGGCCACCTGCGGCTGGAGCTGACCCCGGCGGACAGCGGCTCGCCGGCGTGGCCGGCTATCGCCTTCGGTGGCGTGGCCCAGGGCTGGGACCGGCTGACGGGGCCGGTGCGGGTCGTCTACAGCCCGGAGGTCAACCGCTTCCGCGGCGCGGCCTCCCTGCAGTTGCGCATCGACTTCATGGTGGAAGAGCACGGCTAGAGGCCCCGGTGCGCGGCGGCTGGCGGCCGCCTCGCGCGGCGGTGCCCCGGTGCCGGGCGGGGGCGCTGGCCGGGCAGCGCTACTCCGCCTCGGCCTCCGCGGCGAGGACCTCGTCGCCGCGCTCCGCGAGCAGCTGCGAGAAGTCGCTGATGATCGCGGCGCTCATCTGCAGCTGCACGTCCGGCAGCTCCTCCCTGTCGATGGCGTCGTAGCTGTCCAGCGGCTCCAGGCCGTGGGCCTGGCGGCGCTCGTTGTGGATGGCAAGCAGGCGCTGCTCCCGGGCCTCCTGCTCCTCCTCCCGGGTCGCCCGATCGAGGGCCACCGTGGTCTCATCCCGGATGTCGCGCTGGACGGCGAGCTCGCGCCTGAACGCCTGGAAGGTCTCGACCTCCGCCATGCGCGCCTTGTGGCGCCGCTGCAGCTCGTCGATGAGGGTCTCTAGCTGGTAGTACGCCGGCACCCCTACCGCCTGGATGCGGTTGCTGGGCAGCGGGTTGTTGGCCGCCCGCTCACCGATCTCCTCGTGGCTGAATCGGGAGGGCAGCTGGATATCCGGGGTGACGCCCTGCAGCTGGGTGCTCCTGCCGGTAACCCGGTAGAACTGCGCCAGCGTGAGCTTGAGCTTGCCGGATCGCTCCTCGCCGGGGATGGCGTAGTTGTTCAGGTTGATCAGCTGCTGCACCGTGCCCTTGCCGAAGGTCTGGTCGCCCAGCACGATGCCGCGGTCGTAGTCCTTGATGGCGGCCGCGAAGATCTCGGAGGCCGAGGCGCTGCGCCGGTTCACGATGACCCCGAGGGGGCCCTCGTAGGCCATCTCCTGCTCGGGGTTACCGAGCCGCTCCGGGTTGCCGCGCGTGTTCTGGACCTGCACGGCGGGCCCCCCGCCGGTGAACAGGGCGGTCAGCTGCGTGGCCTCGCGCAGGGCACCGCCGGAGTTGTCGCGGAGGTCGATGAGCAGGCCGTCGATGTCCTCGGCGAGCAGCTCATCGAGGAGGCGCTTGACATCCCGCGTGGTGCTGCGGAAGTCGCGCTCCCCGGCCTGCGCGGCCTCGAAGTCGCGGTAGAACTTCGGGATCTCGATCACCCCGATCCGCCGGGTCTCGCCGTCGGCGCCGGCGCGCTCGATGATCTCCTTGCGGGCGGCCTGGTCCTCCAGGTCGATCTTGTTGCGAACCAGGGTGACTTCCCGCGGGGTGTTATCGCTGGCGCCTGCCGGGGGGAGGATGTTGAGCTGCACCACCGACTCCTTGGGGCCCCGGATGAGCTCGACGATCTCGTCGAGCCGCCAGCCGACGATGTCCTTCATCTCGCCGTCCTCGCCGTCGGCGACGCCGATGATCCGCTGCCCCTCGCGCAGCTCGCCGGACTGCGCCGCGGGGCCGCCGGGGATGAGCTCGACGATCTCGGTGAAGTCCTGCTCCATGGTGAGCTTGGCGCCGATGCCCTCCAGCTGGAGGGACATCTGCATGTCGAACTCCT
>Ga0207714_1001599_pt1 | contig 14501 bp, 17 predicted proteins | sample PonA232FremontCA_2_FD_187270 | JGI IMG/M metagenome (GOLD analysis project Ga0207714, IMG submission 187270) | Marine sediment microbial community from Fremont, CA, USA - Pond A23 Sediment 2 (SPAdes) | ecosystem: Environmental > Aquatic > Marine > Unclassified | place: USA: Fremont, California... | reverse complement strand
CGCCTCGAACCAGTCGGGGTCGTCCCCCGAGGGGGCCCAGGCCGAGCTCATTCCTCCCCCAGGAAGCGCTCGAGGAAGTGGATGTCCACACCGCCGCTCTGGAAGCGGCCGTCGCGCAGCAGGCGCTGGTGGAGGGGGATGGTGGTCTTGATGTCGCCGACGATGAACTCCTCCAGCGCCCGCGACAGCCGCGCCAGGGCCTCCTCGCGATCGTTGCCGTCCACGATCAGCTTGCCGATGAGGCTGTCGTAGAACGGCGGGATCATGTAGCCGGTATACGCGTGCGAGTCGATGCGCACGCCCGGCCCGCCGGGCAGGTGGAGATGGTCGATGCGCCCCGGCGAGGGGCTGAAGTTTTCCGGATCCTCGGCGTTGATGCGGCACTCGATGGCCCAGCCGTCGAGCTCGATGTCCTCCTGGCGCAGGCGCAGGGGCTCGCCGGCCGCGACCCGGATCTGCTCCTTGACCAGATCGACATCGGTTACCGCCTCGGTCACCGGGTGCTCCACCTGCAACCGGGTGTTCATCTCGATGAAGAAGAACTCGCCGTCCTCGTAGAGGAATTCGTAGGTACCCAGCCCGGTGTAACCGATCTTCCGCGCCGCCTCGGCGCACCGCTCGCCCATCTCCCGGCGCAGCTCGGGGCTGATCCCGGGGGCAGGGGCCTCCTCCACCAGCTTTTGGTGACGGCGCTGCACGGAGCAATCGCGCTCGCCCAGATGGATGGCGTTGCCATGGCGGTCCGCAAGAACCTGGAACTCCACGTGACGCGGTTGGGCCAGGTACTTCTCCATGTAGAGAGTGTCGTTGCCGAAGGCCTTGCCGGCCTCGGCCTTGGTCATGGCTACCGCATTGAGCAGGCTGGCCTCGGTGTGAACCACCCGCATGCCCTTGCCGCCGCCGCCCCCGGAGGCCTTGATCATGACGGGATAGCCCACTTCGCGGGCAAGCCGCCGAACCTCGTCGTCATCGTCCGGGATAGGCCCGTCGGAGCCGGGCACGCAGGGCACCCCGGTCTCCTTCATGGTGCGCTTGGCGGCCACCTTGTCGCCCATGGTGCGGATCAGCTCGGGGGAGGGACCGATGAAGGTAAGCCCGGAGGAATCCACGATCTCGGCGAAATCGGCGTTCTCCGACAGGAAGCCGTAGCCCGGATGGATGGCCTCGGCATCGGTCACCTCGGCCGCACTCATGATGGCGGGCACGTGGAGGTAGCTGTCGCTGGCCGGCCCGGGACCGATGCACACCGATTCGTCGGCGAGCTTGACGTACTTGGCATCGCGGTCGGCCTGGGAATGCACCGCCACCGTCTTGATGCCCAGATCCTTGCAGGCGCGCATGATGCGCAGGGCGACTTCGCCGCGGTTGGCGATCAGGACCTTATCGAACATGTACTAATCCGCCCGTCCGGCCGTTGCTTCGCCGGGTTGGCCAGTGCGTGCGCGATGGGAAATAGCGACCGTGGCAAGCACAAACATCCCCTAGTCCGGTTTTCGGTAAATGCAGCCACCCGGGCCGTGGGCGCAGGCAGCGCCGGGACCGGGCAAACGCACCAGCGGCCTACCCCTCGGGATCGATCAGGAACAGCGGCTCGCCGAACTCCACGGGCTGGGCGTTCTCCACTAGGATCTCCTTGACCCGCCCCGCGTGCTCAGCCTCGATCTCGTTGAACAGCTTCATGGCCTCGATCACGCAGAGGGTGTCGCCGACGTTCACGTAATCCCCTTCGCGGACGTAGGGATCCGACTCCGGGGAGGGCGCCCGGTAGAACGTTCCCACCATGGGCGCCTCTTGATGGACGCCGGTTTCTTGGGGGGCTTCGGGCTCGGCGGCAGGTGCCTCCGCGGGGGCTCCGGCGGCGGGCGCCTGGGGGGCGGGAGCCGGCGCTGGCGAGGGCGGAGGTGGGGGCGCCTGCGGCTGGCTGCGGCTGACGCGGACACTCTCCTCGCCCTCGGTAATCTCGATCTCGGTGACGTCCGATCCCTCGAGCAGCTCGATCAGCCGCCGGATCTTGCGAATGTCCATACCTTTCCCCTAGTGGAACCGGCAACAGCCGCCCCGGGCCCTGACCCGGCCGCGGCGGGCATTGGGTTATTGGCTCGGCCGATTTTCCAGGTGATCCAAAAAGCGGCGTAGCCGGACGACCTCGGGATTGCCATCGAGACGGTCCAGGAAATCCCTCAGGCGCCTTTCGGCCTGGGCGGGGTCGACATCCTCGGCGGTAACCCCGCCCTCCTCGGCTGCCGCGGAAGGAGGTGACCCTTCCGCCTCTGCCTCCGCCGGAGTAGACGCCGCCTCTCCGTTTTCCAGGACCGCCAAGCGGCGGCGCCATTCGTCTGCTCGCTCATCGTCCCCGGCCTCGGCGAGAAGCTGGCGGTACACGGCAGCCGCCGCTTGGGTGTGGCCTTGACCGGCGTAAAGCTCGGCAAGGGTGGGCGTGGGCGGCGGCCCCTTGGGGGGTGCCTCGCGGCTTTCTGGATCGCGCGCCTCCAAGGCCTTTTCCAGAAGCTCGGCCGCCCGCTGGGGCTGGCCCCGGAGGCTCGCCACCTTGCCCATCAGGCGCAGGGCCCGGGGCTCGTAATCATCGAACTCCAAAATGCTCCGGAGCTCGGCCTCGGCCTCGTCCAGCCGACCCTGTTCCAGGGCCTCCCGGCCCTGGGCCAGGGCCTTTTCCACATGAATCATAGCGCCCCCAGCCGGTAAGCAAACCACCCATTCCGAGGCCGAATATCGAAAATTCCGGACAAATCCCGGCCAGTTCCTGCAACTGACCCTGATTTGCCGACATGGCCATGCTATCGCCCACCCGGGGACAAGTCCAACGACACTCCCCTCCAAGGGGCAAAGAAGCCCGGACCGCCGGGCCCGGGCTTGGGGATGGTCGCGGGTGGCAGACTGTTACAACAGGGCGGTCACCGCCCGGCGGAGCTTGGCCTTGCCCGGGTTGCCCTGGAAGGTTGCCCGGATACGACCTTTCGCATCAATCAGGACCGTATACGGAACGCCCGCTGGATTGCCGAAGCGCTCCATGACCTCGTCCATGCCCTGCTTGACCAGGGGTACGGGGTAGTTGAGGCCATGCTCCAGGGCGTAACTGGCCACCTTCTGGTGAAAGATATCCGGGTCCTTGGGCTCGCGGCTGTCGATCTTCCAGTTCATGGCCGCCCCCACCACCTGAAGCCCACGGTCGCCCAGCTCCTCCTGGAGCTCGATCAGGTGCGGGATCTCCTTCTTACAGTAAGGGCACCAGGTGGCCCAAAAGTTGAGCAGCACCACCTGGCCGCGGAGACCGCTCAAGGCAACCTTGCCGTTATCCAGCGTGGGGCGCTCCAGCGCCGGCGCCTCCATGGCCTCCTCGGCCGAAACCACAGGAGCTTCGCTGCATGCCGTCAGAAGCAGCCCGGCCCCCATGACGGCTGCGACTACCTTTCGCAAACCCGGCCTAATCCCCATAGACCTTCCCCACATGCTCGACGAAGGCCGCGCCGTCCATGTAGCCGGCCACGCGCGACTTCTTCAGCTCCTCGCCGTCGCGGTTGTAGAACATGATCGCCGGCGGGCCGATGATGTTGAAGTGGCGCTGCAGGGCCTTGTGCGCCTGGCTCTGCTCGGTGACGTCCACCTGCACCAGCTTGACCTCGTGGCGCTCCAGAACCCGCGCCACCTCGGGGTTCTGGAAGGTAGTGCGCTCGTAGCGCACGCACTCCACGCACCAGTCGGCGTAGAAGTCCAGCATCACCGGCCGGTCGGCGGCCGCCGCGTCGTCGATCACCGCCTGAAGCTCGTCCCGATCGGCCACCCGCTGAAACGCCAGGTGGGCCTCGGCGCTGCCGCCGCCGTCACCGCCGCTAGCGGCGGTGACCTTGGCCAGCGGCCGCAGGGGATCCTGGGCCCCGGTGACGCCGCCCACCAGCTCCAGGGTGCCCAGGATCACCAGAACGATCCCCAGCCCCTTCCACAGCCGGCGCCAGCCGGCGACCTCGGCGTCGAGCCTGTCGAAAGCCCCCATGTAGATGCCGGAAACCACCAGCAGGATGCCCCACAGCAGCAGCGACACCGGGTAGGGCAGGATGCGCGATAGCAGATAGATCGCCACGCCCAGCAGCAGGACGCCGAAGACGTACTTGACGCTATTCATCCAGCCCCCGGCGCGCGGCATCACCGAGCCCGCGGTGGTGCCCACCACCAAAAGCGGCACGCCCATGCCCAGCGACATGACGAACAGCGACAGCCCGCCCAGGGCCATGTCCCCGGTCTGGCCGATGTAGATCAGCGCCCCGGCCAGCGGCGGCGCCACGCACGGGCCCACGATCAGGGCCGAGAGCACGCCCATGACCAGGGTGCCGACGACGCTGCCCCGGCCCAGGTTCTGCTGCGATTCCTGCAGCCGGGTCTGAAGGCTCGCCGGAAGCTGCAGGTCGTAGAAGCCGAACATGGACAGCGCCAGGGCCACGAACACGGCGGCGAAGGCGCCGATCACCCAGGGATCCTGCAGCGCGGCCTGGATGGCGGCGCCGGTGGCCCCGGCGATCACCCCCAGGGCGGCGTAGGTCACCGCCACCCCCAGGACGTAGGCCAGCGACAGCACGAAGGCCCGGCTCTTGGTCATGCCCGTGCCCTCGCCGCCCTGGCCCACGATGATCCCGGACAGGATGGGGATCATGGGGAAGATGCACGGCGTGAACGCCAGCGCCAGCCCGGCCAGGAAGAACACCCCCACCACGGTCCAGCCCCCGGCCTCCAGCGCCGAGGCGAACCGGGTCTGCTCCGAGGCGGGACCCTGGGCGCCGGCGCCGTCGGCGGTGGCCGAGGCATCGCCGCCCGCGGTGGCGCCGTCCCCACCGCCGCCGGCTGCGGCGGCCGCTTCGGCGGCCGGCAGGGTCAGGTCGAAGTCGGCGGTCTGCGGCGGGTAGCACACCCCGGCGTCGGCGCAGCCCTGGTAGTGGGCCTTAACGGTTACCTGGTCGGCGCCGCCGAGGCCCTCGAGCCGGGCGGTGAGCTGGGCCTCGCCGCGGAAGACCTGGAGCCGCTCGTCGAAGGTCTTGTCGTATTTCTCCTTGCCCGGCGGCTTCTCGATGCCGGCCACGCTGGCCCCACCGGGCGCCACCACCTCCAGGTCCAGCTTGTCGCGGTAGAGGTAGTAGGCATCGGCCACGTCCCAGGTGATGCGAACCCGATCCGGGCCCACCGCCTCGGCTTCAGGCTGAAAGGCCTCCTCCGGCTGCATGAGGTCGGATTGGGCGGCCGCGGGGCCGGCACCGGCTGCCGCCAGTACCAGAAGGATCATCAGGATGCGCCGCAGGGCGCTCGACGAGGGAACCGGCATGGCCATGAACGGGACCCCTTGGTGGCTGCTGGGTAGTTGGCCGGCCCGGCCCTACTTGTAGGGCTCCAGGGCCGGATGGTCCTGGGGCTGCTCGGGAAGCCGGAAGATCTGGGGCAGCTGTCCCACCTTGGGCATGCCCGCCACCTTGCGCACGCCGCCGTTACCGTTCCGGAAGATCAGCCCCGGCGTCCCCCGCAGGCCCAGGCGGCCCATCAGGCTGCGGTTAGCCGCCAGGGTTTCCTGGGCCTCATCCGAAGGCGAGTCCGCCGGCTCGATGCCCCCGCTGGCATGGCTCTCTTCGTGCTCACGCAGGGCCTCGGAGGGGTTATCCGCCTCCATGATGGCAGCGGCCTTGGCCGGCGAGCTGGGCTTCAGATAGCCCACCAGGATGTGGCGCACCTGGAGGCCCTCGTCGTAATAGGGTTTGGAGGCCTGCCACAGGAGGTGGCAGTAGGGGCAGTTGGGATCGGTGAAGGCGTAGACCACCCGCTCCGGGTCTTCCGCCCCCAGGGCGATCCACTCGGTTTTCTCCAGCTCGCTCCACAGGGCCTGGGCCCCCGAAGCAGCCGCCGGCAGCGGTGCCAGGGCCAGCAGCACGGCCACGAGCCGAACCGTCTTGGGCTTACCAGGCCACATAAGCCGCTCCTTCCTGCTGCAGGCGGGCCATCTTGAGGACCCCGGAAGGAACCACTTCCACCCCGTCGATCAGGTCCTCCGGGGCCAGGTCCATGGCATCCATGCTCTGTCGGCAGGCCCTGAAGCTGGCGCCGTAGGTCATCAGGCTGGCGATCCGGTCGTGGTTCTCGGCGCTGACCGACTCCGAGCGCTGGGCCCGAAGCAGGTTCAGGCCGGGGCCGAAGCACACGGCGGTCAAGGCGGCGTTGTTGGCGGTCTGGCGCAGTATCTCGCCCATGCTGAACAGGATGTGGCCGTAGTAATCGGGATCATCCCGATTCACCTGGTAGACCATGCTCACCTCGGGATCCTCGCCGGGCATGCTCAGCTCGGACGCCGATGCCCGTGCCCCGACGGCCCCGGTCAGGCCCACCGAGCCGGCTACCAGGCCCGCGCCGGTCAGGAAATTCCGGCGGCTGGTAGCGCCGCCGTTGATGGTTGTATCCGACATGGGTCCGTCCTCTTGCCGGTGGATTTCACCCAACCCTGACCCTCGGGGGTTAACCCGGCCTTAAACCGGCTCAATCGGATTTCGCCGGCCTTAAGCCTGTCTTAAGGCCCACCCCCCACGCTCCCGGTCGGAGGCGAGCCCAATGCGCGTGCTGCTTGTGGAAGACGACAACCTGTTGGGTGACGGCATCCAGGCCGGCCTGCGGGCCAAGGGCTTCACCCCGGACTGGGTGGGCGACGGCGGCAGCGCCGAGCTGGCCCTGGACCAGGAGGCTTTCGACCTGGTGGTGCTGGACTGGCTTCTCCCCGAGACCACAGGGGTGGAGGTGCTGCGGCGCTTCCGCGCGACCGGGGGGACCACGCCCGTACTGTTGCTCACCGTGCGCGACGCGGTGGCGGACCGGATCGAGGGGCTGGACGCCGGCGCCGACGACTATCTCACCAAGCCCTTCGATCTGGAGGAGCTGGCGGCGCGCCTGCGCGCCCTGGCCCGCCGGCGCCCCTACCCCTACGCCGAGCGACTCCGGGCGGCCGGCCTGGAGCTGGACCCGGAGCGGATGGCCGTCATCGACGATGACGGCGAAATCCCCCTAGGCCGGCGGGAGGCGGCCCTGCTGGAGCTTCTCATGCAGCGACCGGGCCAGGTAATGGCCCGGGAGCGCCTGGCGGACCGCCTGTACGGCTGGGAGGAGGCGGTAGCCAGCAATGCCCTCCAGGTCCACATCCACAACCTCCGGCGCAAGCTCGGCGAAGGCCGCATCGAGACCGTACGCGGGGTGGGCTACCGCCTTGTCGAAGGCTAGCGGCCGCTCCCTGCGGGCCCGCCTGCTGCTGCTGGTGATCCTCGCTGGCGGCGCGGTCTGGGCGGGGGCATCGGGCTGGATGTTCGTCGAACTGCGGGGCCAGGTGAACCGGGTACTGGACACCAAGCTGGAGGAGGCCGCCAATCTGGTGCAGACCCTGTGGCAGCGGAGCCCGGCCACCGGCGTTCCGGACGCCAAGGGCGAGCCGGAGGCACGGCGCCTGGCCTGCCAGGTATGGGATGTGGACGGCACCCTCCTGAACCGCTCCGGGGGTGCCCCCGACTCGCCCCTCGCGGAGGTTTCCGAGGGCTTTGCCAACGTGACCGTCAAGGGCGAGCAGTGGCGGGTCTACGCCACCACAGGCGGTGATGAGGGCCGCCGGGTGCTGGTGGGCGAGCGCCGGGCTTTGCGCCGGGAGCTGGCCAATGGCATCGCCCTGGCCCTGGCTGTGCCCTTCCTGCTGGGTCTGCCCGCCCTGGCGCTGGGCCTGGGCCTGGGCGTAGGCCGGGGTCTTCAGCCGCTCCAGGAGGTGGCCCACCGGGTGGCCCGCATCGATCCTGCCAGGGAGGCCTCCTGGCAGGCCCCGGAGGGCCGGGTGCCTCGGGAGGTGTCGCCGCTGGTTCAGGCCATCACCGGTCTCATGGCGCGGCTGCGGGGGACCCTGGAGCGGGAGCGCCGATTCCTGGGGGATGCCGCCCACCAGCTGCGGACGCCACTGGCGGCCCTCAAGACCCAGGCCCAGGTGGCCCTGGATAGCCCCGAACGGGAGCAGCGCGAGCGCGCCCTGGGTCAGGTAGTAGCCGGTGCGGAGCGGGCCGACCGGCTGGTTCAGCAGCTGCTGACCCTGGCCCGCTTCGAGGAGGCCGGCGGTTTCACCGAAGGAACGGTGGACCTGAGCGAGGTGGTCGAACGGACTCGGACCAACCTGGCGCCGGATGCGGAAACCGCGGGGGTCCACCTGGAAGCGGACCTGCCGGCGGAGGCGGTGCCGGTCCAGGGCAGCACCGAGGCCTTGGAGTCCATGCTGACCAACCTGGTGGACAATGCCGTCCGGCACGGCCGGGCCGGCGGGCGGGTAACCATTCGGCTGCGCCGGGAGCCGCCTTTGCTGGAAGTGGTCGACGACGGTCCCGGTCTGGCCCCCGCGGACCGGGAGGCCGCCCTGGCCCGCTTCCATCGCCTGGACGGCAGCACCGGCCAGGGATCCGGCCTGGGCCTGCCCATCGCCGCCCGGGTGGCCGAACTCCACGGCGGCTCCCTGGCGCTGAACGACGGCCCCGGGGGCCAGGGTCTCCGGGTGTCGGTCCGGCTTCCGGGAACGGGAACCGGTTAGGCGCCTTCCCCGGCGGCCGAGTCGTCGTCCTCCACCGGATGGCCCTCGGCCTTCCACTCGGGATAGCCGTACTCCAGCCGCCGCGCCTGGTAGCCCAGCTCCCGCAGCCGGGCCACCGCGTCGTAGGCCAGGACGCAGTAGGGCCCGCGGCAGTAGGCCACCACCTCCTGGTCGGCGGGAAGGCCCTCCAGCCGCTTCTCCAGCTCGGACAGCGGCACGTTCACCGCCCCCGGCAAATGGCCCTCGGCGTACTCCTCCTCGGGCCGGACATCGAGCACCGTCACCTCGCCCTCCCGGGCCCGGCCCAGAAGCTCCTCGGCCGGCAACGGCTCGGCGTCGTCCTTGGTCGCCAGGTTGGAACGCACGAGCCGGTCCACTTCGGCCAGGTTGCGCTCGCCCACCTTGCGCAGGGCATCAAGCAGCTCCACCACCTCATCACCCGTTACTTGGTAGTAGACATAGAGTCCCTCCTTGCGGGTGGTCACCAGCCCCGCCTGGCGAAGCTGCTGCAGGTGCTGCGAGGCGTTGGCCACCGCCAGTCCCGAAACCTTGGAAAGGGCCTCGACGCTGCGCTCGCCCTGCGCCAGGTACTCCAGCAGCTCCAGGCGGTTGGGGTTGGACAGGGCCTTGCCGACCCGAGCGAACTGCTCGGACAGGGCGTGCTTGAAATCGCTGCTCATGATCGACCCACTAATTTACTTTTCAATTGAATATTGTACCCTCAAACGCGTCTAAGGGTTAGGCCGAATCCCAAACGCCCCTCGGGCGGGGCAGGTCCCCTGGATCGGTGGATCGAGCTCTCGTTCCCCAAGACAGCTTTGAGGGTAAATCAGCCATGACATTCTCCGAGCTTGTGCTCACCTACGAGCCCCAGATCCGCCTGGGCATCTTTGGCGGCGTTCTGCTCCTGTTCGGCCTCCTGGAGGCCACCTCGCCGCGGCGCAAGCGAAACCTGGGGCGGGGCGTGCGGTGGCTCAACAACCTGGGCCTGGTGGCCCTGAACACCATAATCCTGCGGATCCTGTTCCCGGCCGCAGCTGTTGGCGCCGCCGTGCTGGCCGACAGCCAGGGCTGGGGCCTGTTCAACCAGTGGGCGGTGCCCTACGCCTTGGCCGTGGTCATCAGCGTGATCACCCTGGACCTGATCGTCTATCTCCAGCACGTGATGTTCCACGCGGTCCCGGCGCTGTGGCGCCTGCACCGGATGCATCACGCCGATCTGGACTTCGACATCACCACCGGCCTGCGCTTCCACCCCATCGAGATCATCCTCTCCATGGTGCTCAAGCTGGGCGCGGTGGTGGCCATGGGCGCGCCGGCGGTGGGCGTGCTGATCTTCGAGGTGCTGCTCAACGCCACGGCGGTGTTCAACCACTCCAACATGCGCCTGCCCCTGGGACTGGACCGGGTCCTGCGCTGGTTCGTGGTGACCCCGGACATGCACCGGGTGCACCATTCTGTGGCCGCGGACGAGGCCAACAGCAACTTCGGCTTCAACCTGCCGTGGTGGGACCGCCTGCTGGGGACCTACCGCGATCAGCCGCGCGCCGGCCACGACGGCATGACCATCGGCATCCACAGCATCACCAATCCACGCACGGCGGAATGGCTGGACGGCATGCTGGTGACCATCCCGTTCCGCGGCGGCACGCCCACCTATCCCATCAACCAGCGCTTCAAGGAGCCCGCCGATGACGCCTAAACGCCTGCGCTGGGTGCTCGCGGCCTTACTGCTCGTGGTGGTCGCTGTCGGTCTATTCTACCGCGACCAGATCAACCCCGCCGATATCGAGGCCTGGATCCGGGGCAGCGGCGCCCTGGCGCCGCTGCTGTTTCTGGGGATCTACGTGGTCGGGGCGGTGGCCTTCATCCCCGGATCGGTGCTGACGCTGGCCGGCGGGGCCCTGTTCGGACCGGTGCTGGGCACGGTCGTGAACCTGGCCGGGGCCACCATCGGCGGCACCCTGGCCTTCCTGATCGCCCGTTACCTGGCGGCCGACTGGGCGGCGGCCAAGGCCGGCGGCCGCCTGAAGCAGCTCAAGGAGGGGGTGGAAGCCGAGGGCTGGCGCTTCGTGGCCTTCACCCGGCTGGTACCGCTGTTTCCCTTCAACCTGCTCAACTACGCCCTGGGCCTCACCCGCATCGGCATCGTGCCCTACGCCCTCGCCACTCTGGTGTGCATGGCCCCGGGGGCCCTCGCCTATACCTACCTGGGCTACGTGGGCCGGGAGGCGGCGGCGGGTGCCGAGGGCCTGATCCAGAAGGGGCTGATCGGCCTGGCCCTGCTGGCAGTGGCGGCCTTCCTGCCGCGGGTCGTAGCCCGGATGCGCCGGCGGCCCATGCTGAACCCCGAAACCGTGGCCAACCGCCAGGCCGCCGGCGAGGACCCGGTACTGGTGGATGTGCGTTCGCCCGGGGAGTTCACGGGCGAGCTGGGCCATGCACCGGGCGCCCGCAATATCCCCGTGGACGAGCTGGCCAGCCGCCTGGGCGAGCTGGCGGATGCCGTGGAGAAGCCGGTTGCCCTGTTCTGCAAGACCGACCGCCGCTCGGCCAAGGCCGCGGATATCTTGGCCCGCAACGGTTTCGCCGACGTGCACGTGGTCCGGGGCGGCATGACCGCCTGGAACGAGGCGGGGCTACCCGTCGCCGAAGCCGACTCGGCCGATAACCAGCCACAGGAGCCCTCCGAATGAGCCAGACCACGCTTGTCATCGTTCAGACCGATCCCGCCACCGACCCCGGCGCCGCTGGCGAGGCCCTGCGCTTCGCCGGGGCCGCCCTGGCCGAGGGCCACGACGTCCGCGTCCACCTATTGCGCGGCGCCGTGGCGTTGGCCGGCGAGGAGGCCCATCCCGAGCAAGGCGAGCTGATGCCCGAGCTGATGGAGGCCGATATGGCCGTCTCCGCCTGCGGCAAGGCCCTGGACGAGGCCGGACTCGCGGATGAGCAGTTGCGCCCCGGGATCGAACGCGGTTCCATGAAGGCCCTGGCCGGATGGAGCGCCGCGAGCGATACCATCCTGACCTTCTGAAAGAAAGGACGCCCCATGAATCCCGCTTTGATTCGCCGCGCCATGGCCGTCGGCCTCTTCCTCGGAGGCCTGGCCCTCGCAACCGGCAGCCAGGCCGAACAGAGCCCGGTGGAATCGGCCCTGAAGGATCACTTCGCCTTCGAGTCCTATACCGACGGCAGCGTCCGACCCGAGCAGATCACCCCGGACCTGTGGGACCGCTTCGTCGTCATCGACACCCGGGATGCCGGCCAGTACGAGGAAGACCACATCCCGGACGCCATCCACATCGAGTGGCGCAAGGTCCTCAATAACCAGGACCGCATACCCGCCGACAAGCCGGTGCTGCTTTACTGCAACACCTCCAGCCTCTCAGCTCAGGCCGGCCTGGCCCTGAAGCTGGTGGGCTACGACAACATCAAGATCCTCGCCGGCGGCTTCGATGCCTGGAAGGCTAAGGGCGGCTTCGACGCCTACAAGCAAGTGGAGTAACGCCCCCCTCACAGCTTGTCTCCTCTCCCCGGCCGGGCAAGCTTGGCCGGGGATGGTTTTGTTGGCGATTACCGCCCCGGTGAAGGGGAAAGGTTGGCCCGCCCCTTCCTTGCCACGGGCGGTACGGATCCGGTATTGCTGACCCAGAGAATCGAAGGAGGGGGCCCAGGTTGACCCATAACGACCACCCCAGCTCCCCGGAGCCACCTTCCCCGGGGACCGAAACGGAAACGCCCAGCCAGGGGCTCTGGCCTTCGAAGCGCTACTTCGAGCTGGTCGAGAGACTGACCGGCTATGTCGGGCGAACCATCCATATCTCGGTGGTCACCTTCACCGGTGGGTTCATCAAGGAGGGCCAGCCCTACCGCCTCTTGGATGTGGCCCCCTTTCCCGAACCTCAAGCCCATTCCCACCCTTGCAAGCGGGCCTACCCCCACATGCTGGTTCTGGCCTCGGTGAAACCACCGGAACGATCCGACGCCCACTGGCGCAACGGCACCCATCACGGAGGTGCCGTCAACCTCGCCCACGTGGGCACCATCACGACCACCGCCTTCCCGGAGCGGACGGACCAGTATCTGTATGCCAATGCGCAGTTGCTGGCCCTGTATTACGGCAAGCCCGCGCCCACCCTGCTCAACGAGGGCACCGCGCCGAAGTCGGTGACCGTCGACCAAGGCCTCTCGACGGATACCTAGATCCCGCCGGAAGCGGAAAAACCCAGACCCAGCCGCCCTCTGCCACCTAGGAGCACCCTTTTGGCCCAGGAGCCATCCAACCGCCTCGCCACACGCTGCGTCCATGCCGGGGAGATAGACGATCCCCACGGCAGCCCGCACACGCCGCTGTACACCGCCACCACCTTCGCCTTCCCGGACACCGAGTCCATCCTGGCGACTGTGGAAGGCCGTGGCAGCGAAAGCCTCTACAGCCGCTACGGCATGAACCCCACCACCCGATCTCTGGAAGCCAAGCTGGCCAGTCTCGAGGACGCCGGCGCCGCACTCGCTTTCGCCTCGGGCATGGCGGCGGAGACGGCGCTGTTCCTCACCCACGGCCGAGGTGGGGTGATCTGCGTGGGGGATGCCTACGGCGGCACTTTGGAGCTGCTGGCCGATTACCTTCCCAATATGGGGATACCCACCCATTTCGTGCTGGGCGACGAACTGGACCGTCTCGACGCCCTGCTGGCGGAAGGCGCCGGTTTGGTCTTCGTCGAGACCCCAACCAATCCCGCCCTGGAGGTCTTCGACATTGCCGCCCTGGCGGAGCAGGCCCATGCCCACCATGCCCTGCTGGCGGTGGACAACACCTTCGCCACCCCGGTCAATCAGCGCCCCCTGGCCCTCGGGGCCGACGTGGTGGTGCACAGCGCCACCAAGTACCTGGGCGGCCACAGCGACCTGACCGCGGGTGCGCTGATGGCCACCCCGGAGCTGCTGGGGCCGGTGTGGGACTGGCGCAAGGCCCTGGGCTCGGCCCCTGACCCGCGCACCTGCGACCTGCTGGCCCGCAGCCTGCGCACCCTGGTGGTGCGGGTCCGCCAGCAGACCGCCGGGGCCACCGCCATCGCCGAGGCCATGGCCGCCCATCCCGGTGTAGCCCGCGTCCTTTACCCCGGCCTCGCCGACTTCCCCGGCCACGACCTGGCGGCGCGGCAGATGGCCGGCTTCGGCGGCATGCTCACCCTGGAGCTTGCCGGCGACGCGGCGGCCACCGCCGCGGTAGCGGACCGCCTGACCCTGTTCGCCCTCGCCCCGAGCCTGGGCGGCGCCGATAGCCTGGTCACCCAGCCGGTCACCACCACCCACCACGGCCTGGACCCGGAAGACCTGAATCGGCGGGGCATCTCGGGCGCCATGCTGCGGCTCTCAGTGGGTCTGGAGGATCCGTCCGACCTGATCGCCGACCTGGAGCAGGCGCTGGCGGGCTGACAGCGCCGACCACCAACCCCCGAGATAGCCCCATGACCGGCAAGTCCCACTGGGAAAAGATTTATCACGACAAGGGCGAGGAGGAGGTCTCCTGGCATCAGGAGCGGCCGCTGATGTCGCTGCGCCTCATCGAGCGGGCCGGACTGGCGCCGGCCGACCGCGCTGCCTATTTGGCCAACCTGGAGGCCGCCGTCCCCTCGGGCGGCTTCGCTGTCATCGCCACCTTCGGCCCGGAGGGCCCGGAGCGCTGCAGCGATTTGCCGGTGGTGCGCTACTCCCCGGAGTCCCTGGCAACCACCCTGGGCACTGGATTCGAGCGCGTGGCCATGGAAACGGAAGCGCATCGCACCCCGGGCGGCCAGCCCCAGCAGTTCGTGGGGCTTTTAACTGCTACCCCAAACCCGATCATTTCCTGTCAAAACCTGCCATCTTGAAAGGCGATAGTAGGGTTTTGATGGCGACGTTTTCTCTGGCA
>Ga0207714_1001598_pt1 | contig 14502 bp, 14 predicted proteins | sample PonA232FremontCA_2_FD_187270 | JGI IMG/M metagenome (GOLD analysis project Ga0207714, IMG submission 187270) | Marine sediment microbial community from Fremont, CA, USA - Pond A23 Sediment 2 (SPAdes) | ecosystem: Environmental > Aquatic > Marine > Unclassified | place: USA: Fremont, California... | reverse complement strand
AACCCACGTATATCAGAGGGATCCACCGTCGCTAATCGCTTCCCGTGCCCTGACCCGAAACCATTGATTGGGAGGAGGTTTCTATCGAAGGCCGCGAGTGACCATTGACAGGTCAATCCATATCAGGAGCTCAGCCCCCTGAGCGACCTTCCCAGAGCGCCCGCAATCGCCGAGATGGCTCGGCTCCTACGCGCCAATATGCCAGCCTAGAGGGGTTATATGGGTGAACGCTACCCGTGGGCGAGCGAAGCGGCCTGCGTTCAATAATCATGGTGCCGGGAGCGGGATTCGAACCCGCACTCCCCGAGGGGAACCGAATTTTGAGTCCGGCGCGTCTACCAGTTCCGCCATCCCGGCTTCCTGCGGCGTGCAGTATACGCGAGTGAAATGGGCTCGACCAGATAGGTGGGGCGCAAGCGCGCTCGGCCGTTCGCGCGGAGGGCGCTTGGCTGCTAGCATCCGGCGCTTACCCGCGCGTAGAAGTGGGCCCAGGCCAGTCAACGGAGCGCCATGAAGACCAGCGATTTCGACTACGATTTGCCGCCGGAGCTCATCGCCTCCGAGCCGCTGGCGCAGCGCCGTGCCAGCGGCATGCTGGAGCTGGATGCTGCGACGGGCGCTATTGCGGACCGGCGCTTTAGCGAGCTGGTCGATCGGCTCACCGCCGATGACCTGGTTGTGCTCAACGATACCCGCGTCATCCCCGCCCGATTGTACGGTCAGCGGCGCACCGGCGGTGGCGTCCAGCTGTTGGTCGAGCGTATCGAGGCCTTTAACGAGGTGTTGGCCCACGTCAGTGCCAATCGCTCGCCGCGCCCCGGTGTCGAGCTCGTTGTCGAGGGCGACGTCGTGGTCGAGGTCATCGAGCGCGAGGGCGAGCTCTTTCGGCTGCGCTTCGATACCGTGGCGGGCGTGCTGGATCTGCTGGAGCGCGTTGGTCACATGCCGCTGCCGCCCTATATCGACCGGGCCGATGAGCCGGCCGACCGGGAGCGCTATCAGACGGTATTCGCGCGCGAGGCCGGCGCGGTGGCCGCGCCGACGGCCGGTTTGCACTTTGATGAGGCGCTATTGGCACAGCTCGGCGAGGCCGGCGTCGGCATCGCGCGCATCACCCTGCATGTGGGTGCCGGTACGTTCCAGCCGGTGCGCGTCGAGGATCCCCTCGAGCATGCGATGCACAGTGAGCGGCTGCGCGTTACCGAGGAGGTATGTGAGCGGGTTCAGGCGACGCGCGCTCGGGGTGGTCGGGTGGTCGCCGTCGGTACCACGGTGGTACGGGCGCTGGAGGCGGCAGCCGCCCAGGGTCAGCCTGAGCCCTTCGAGGGCGAGACGGCGATCTTCATTGTTCCGGGCTATCGATTTCGTGCCGTGGATGCGCTGATTACCAATTTCCATTTGCCCGGTTCCACCCTGATTATGCTGGTGAGCGCCTTCGCCGGCCGTGAGCAGGTGCTGGCCGCGTACCGGCACGCCGTCGCGCAGCGCTATCGCTTCTACAGCTACGGCGACGCCATGTTCATCCCGCGGCCATTGCCTGAGGCGCGGGCGTGACCATGGCCTTCGAGCTGCTGCGGCGCTCGGGCCAGGCCCGGCGGGGCCGCTTGGCCTTCGAGCGCGGCACGGTGGAGACGCCGGCGTTCATGCCGGTGGGTACCTACGGTAGCGTTAAGGGCATCACGCCCGAGGAGCTCGTGGCCGGCGGTACCGAGATGATCCTCGGCAATACCTTCCATCTGATGCTGCGCCCCGGCACCGATGTGATCGCGGATCACGGCGGCCTGCACGGCTTCAGCCACTGGCAGCGGCCGATCCTGACGGACTCAGGCGGTTTCCAGGTCTACAGCCTGGGGCGGATGCGCCGCGTCACCGAAGCGGGGGTCCATTTCCGCTCGCCTGTGGACGGGGCGCGCGTGTTCCTGGGGCCCGAGGAGGCCATGGCGGTCCAGCGGGCGCTGGATTCCGATATCGCCATGATCTTCGACGAGTGCCCGCCGTATCCGGCGGATGAATCCAGCGTGCGTGCCTCCATGGAGTTGTCGCTTCGCTGGGCGGAGCGCAGCCGCCACGCCCATGGTGATAACCCGAATGCGGTGTTCGGCATCGTCCAGGGCGGCGTCCACGAGCGATTGCGGGCGGATTCGCTGGCGGGGCTGACGGCTATCGGCTTCGATGGCTACGCCATCGGGGGCCTGGCCGTGGGTGAGCCGGCCGCGGAGCGCCATCGTGTCCTTGAGGTCCTGGACCCGCTGATGCCGGCGACGGCGCCGCGCTACCTCATGGGCGTGGGGCGGCCCGAGGACATCGTCGAGGCTGTTCGCCGCGGGGTCGATATGTTCGATTGCGTTATCCCGACGCGCAACGCCCGCAACGGCTTCCTCTACACCCAGGGCGGGGTCCTGCGGCTGCGCAACGCCTGCTATGCGCGCGACACCAGGCCACTGGACCCGTATTGCGGCTGCTACACCTGCCGGCACTACTCACGGGCCTATCTGCGGCATCTGGACCGTTGCCGGGAAATGCTCGGCGCCCGGCTGAATACGCTGCACAACCTGCATTACTACCAGCAGCTCATGGCGGCCCTACGCCAGGCGATCGACGAGGCGCGCTTCGATGACTGGTCACAGGCCTTTTACGCCAAGCGGCATCCGGTATGACATAATGCCGCGCTTTGACCCGTTACGGTCGATAACGAGGAGTAATCGATGGACCTACTGATTTCCGATGCCATGGCGCAGTCAGGTGGCGGGGGTGCCCCAGCGGGTGGCCTGCTCCAATTCCTTCCCCTGATCGCGATCGGCGTCATCTTCTATTTCCTGCTCATCCGACCGCAGCAGAAGCGCGCCAAACAGCATCGCGAGATGATCGCGGCCCTCAATCGCGGCGACGAGGTCCTAACCAGCGGCGGCATGCTCGGGCGCATCAATGAGATCGGTACGGATTTCGTCACCGTCGAGATCGCGGATAGCGTCGAGATCCGGCTCCAGAAGAGCTCGGTGCATCAGGTGCTGCCCAAGGGGACGTGGAAGCAGAAGCTCGATAAGCCCGGTACGGACGAGGATAAGAGCGGCAATAAGGGCTAACGGGCCCGGCTACGGGAGCTGGCATGAGCAATCGCTATCCGCTGTGGAAGTATTTGATCCTCGTGGTCGCGCTGGGCGCTGGGGTGCTCTACGCCCTGCCCAATGTGTTCGGTTCGGACCCCGCGCTCCAGATAACCAGCGAGGAGCCCGGGCCGCCGTCCCAGGCCACCCGCCAGCGGGTCGTCGATGTCCTGGAAAAGGCAGACATCGAGATCAAGGGCACGGAAACCCGTGATGAGCGCCTCATCGTGCGGCTCACTGACAATGAGGCCCAGCTCAAGGGCGTTGATCAGGTGGCCGTGGCGCTGGATCGCGGCTACAACGTCGCCATGAGCCTCGCCAATCGGACGCCGGCGTGGCTGCGCGGCATAAACGCGCGGCCGATGTATCTGGGTCTGGACCTGCGCGGTGGTGTCCACTTCCTCATGGACGTGGACCTGGAGGCCGCAGTGGCCCAGCAACTGGAGCGCTACCAGCGGGAGTTTCGTAATCGCCTGCGCGAGGCCGATGTCCGCTATCAGAAGGTCGAGATTACCGACGCTGGCGTGCGGGTCGCGTTTAATCGCGCCCCTGAGCGCGAGGCGGGCAGCGAGACGCTAATCGGTAGCGATTACCGTGAGCTGGAGTTCAAAGGCGAGGCCTCTGACGGGACGTTCTGGCTGGTCGCCACGCTATCGGATCAGCAAAAGCGCGAGATCGAGCGTAATGCCGTCGAGCAGAACATTACGACGCTGCGTAACCGGGTTAATCAGCTCGGCGTCTCGGAGCCGGTGATCCAGCGTCAGGGCCGCGGCCGTATCGTGGTTCAGTTGCCCGGGATCCAGGACACCACCCAGGCTAAGGAGATCATCGGTGCCACCGCGACCCTGGAATTCCATGAGGTAAACCGCTCGGCGGGCGGTACGGGGCTGGGCGCCAATACCGAGGTGCCTGCGGATACGCGCCTCTACCCGATGCGCGATGGCGGCCATGTGGCGCTCTACCGCGAGACGATCCTAACCGGCGAGTACATCACCGACGCCCAGGCCGGTTTGTCGCAGGATACGAACCAGCCCGAGGTGAGCATCACCCTTAATAGCGCGGGTGGTGATCTCATGCAGCGTTTCACCAAGGATCACGTTGGCGACGGCATGGCCACGGTGTTCATCGATCAGGAGATCGAGGTGCGCGAACAGGGCGGCGAGGTCGTGCGTGAGTCCGTCGACGTCGAGGAGGTGATTAACGTCGCCACGATCCAGGCGGTGCTCGGTAGCCAGTTCCGTATAACGGGCCTGGCCAGCTCGAGCGAGGCGCGTGATCTGGCCCTGCTGTTGCGCGCGGGTTCTCTGGCCGCGCCCATGCAGATCGTCGAGGAGCGCACCATCGGACCGACGCTGGGGCAGGACAATATCAATCAGGGCTTCGCCGCGGTGGTGGCCGGCTTCCTGGCGGTCGTTGCCTTCATGGTGCTCTACTATCGCGTCTTTGGGCTATTCGCCAATGCGGCGCTGTTCATGAATCTGATCCTGATCGTGTCGATACTGTCGCTACTGCAGGCGACGCTCACGCTGCCGGGAATTGCCGGTATCGTGCTTACCGTGGGCATGGCCGTGGACGCTAATGTGCTGATCTTCGAGCGCATCCGTGAGGAGCTCAAGGCTGGTTCGAGCTCACAAGCGGCGATCACCAGCGGCTACGGCAAGGCGCTGTCCACCATCGCCGATGCCAATATCACCACCCTGATCGCAGCGGTGGTGCTGTTCGTCTTCGGTACCGGACCCGTGAAGGGCTTCGCGGTAACGCTGTCCATTGGGATCGTGAGCTCAATGTTTACCGCGATAATGGGCACGCGCGCCCTGGTAGCCCTGGTCTATGGCGGGCGCAGTCGCGTCCGGCTGGCCATTTGAATGCCGCTAGCTATTAGACCGGACGCCGTGGGCGGCTCGGACAACGAGGTATAGACTCAGATGCAGATCTTTAAGCAGGAAACGCGCATCGATTTCCTGGGGCGCCGGCGCATCGCCTTCGTGGTATCGGCGATACTGCTGGTCATTAGCCTGACGGCCCTCGGCCTGCGGGGGCTCAACTACGGCCTCGACTTTACCGGCGGGACCATCATCGAGGTGGGTTACCCTGAGGACGCCCAGCTGGAGACCATTCGTTCGACCCTGGCAAGCAAAGGGTTTCCCGACGCTGTGGTGCAGTACTTCGGTAGTTCGCGGGATGTGCTTATCCGCCTGCCGCCCGCCGAGCAGGAGAGTGCCAAGCTGAGTAATCGGGTCTTGGAGATCCTGCGGGGTCAGACCCCCGGCGTTGAGATGCGCCGGGTCGAGTTCGTGGGGCCTCAGGTGGGCGATGAGCTCAAGGAGAAGGGCGGTATGGCCATGATCTGGGCGCTAGCCGGGATCCTGGTCTACGTCGCCTTCCGCTTCGAGTATCGGTTTGCGCTGGCATCGGTGGCGGCCATCGTCCATGACGTGATTATCACCCTGGGCGCCTTCGCCCTAACCCAGCTAACCTTCGACCTCACGGTGCTGGCGGCGTTGCTGGCCGTCATCGGTTACTCACTCAACGATACGATTGTGGTCTTCGATCGCGTGCGCGAGAACTTCGTCGTCGTGCGCAAGGGCACGCCGCAGGAGACCATGAACCTGTCCATTAACCAGATGCTGGGTCGGACGATCGTTACCTCGGGCACCACGCTCATCGTCGTGCTGGCGCTGCTGATCCTCGGCGGGGAACTGATCTACGGCTTCGCTACGGCCCTGCTTGTGGGTGTGTTGATTGGTACCTACTCCTCGATCTTCGTCGCCGGTAGCACGGTCCTGGCGATGGGCGTGACCAAGGAGGACCTCATCCCGCCGGAGAAGGAGGGCGAGGGGGCCGAGGAAGATGAGCGGCCCTGAGCGCGGCCCCGGCCGCGGCCTAGCCCGTCAGCGCCGGTGTGAGATGGGGCCGGATGGTGCGCAGCAGCTCCTTGATGAGCTTGGGGCTGCCGGCCGCGACGTCGCCGCGCTCGAGATGGCGCTCGCCGCCCTCGAGATCACTGACGATGCCACCGGCCTCGCGAATGAATAGCGTGCCCGCTGCGATATCCCAGGGGTTGAGCCCAATCTCCCAGAAGCCATCCAGGCGGTTACTCGCTAGCCAGGCGAGATCCAGCGCCGCCGAGCCCGTTCGCCGGATATCGCCGCTGTGCCGCAGGACGTCTTCGAACATCCCCATATACGCGGGCAGATGCTCGGGCCACTTGAAGGGGAAACCGGTCCCCATAATGGCCTCCTCCAGCCCGCGCCGTTGGGTCATGCGCAAACGGCGCCCGTCCAGCGTCGCGCCGCCGCCGCGCTTGGCGGTAAACAGCTCGTCGCGTGTCGGGTCGTAAACCACGCCCACCTCGACGCTGCCGCGATAGAGCAGGGCGATGGAGACCGCGAAGTGCGGAAAGCCGTGGATGAAGTTAGTGGTGCCGTCGAGGGGGTCGATGACCCAGACATAATCACTGTCGGCCTCGCCGCCCGATTCTTCGCCGATGATGGCGTGGTCGGGATAGGCACGCTTGAGGGTCTGGATAACCTCCTGCTCGGATTGCCGGTCCACGTCCGTGACGAAATCATTGTCGCCCTTGCGCTCGATCTGGACGCGATCAAGGCGATTGGCATTCCGGGCGATGATCGTGCCGGCGCCGCGCGCCGCGCGCACGGCGATGTTCACCATTGGGTGCATGGGTGTCGCCGCCTGAAGCCGTGTCTAGGATTAAGCGACTAGTATAATAGAAACCGCGCTGCTGGCGTAGCCGTCACGCGCGTCGCCATGGCCGATACACGACCCGATGCCAGCGAGATCGACGTTATGACTGGTCCCATCCATTTCGTGCTCGTCGGTACGACCCACCCCGGTAATGTGGGGGCGGCCGCCCGGGCCCAACGCACCATGGGCTTTTCGAGCCTGCGGCTGGCAGCGCCGGAGTGTGCCCTGGACGATGGGGCTCGCGCCAACGCCTCGCATGCCGCGGCCGTCATCGATGAGGCCGCCGTCTTTCCGGATTTGGCGTCGGCCGTGGCCGATTGTGGGCTTGTGGCGGCGGTCACCGCCCGGGAGCGCCGCATCGGGGTGCCCGCCCGTAGTCCCCGCGGTGTCGCCAGCGAGCTTGCTACCGCCGCCAGTTCGCAGCCCGTGGCCGTGGTCTTCGGGCGCGAGCACTCCGGGCTGACCAATGATGAGACGGTCCTATGCCAGCGGCTGGTGCATATCCCGGCCGATCCGGCGCATGCCTCCCTGAATCTCGCCGCGGCGGTGCAGCTGCTCGCCTACGAGCTGCGGGTGGCCACCGAGGGCGATTGGGTAGCCGAGGGGGGCGATGGCGAACCCGCCGCGACCGGGGCCCATCTGGAGGGATTGTTCGAGCACTTCGAGCGGCTGGCTCTGGAGTCGGGCTACGTTGATCGGGCAGGCCTGGGCTCGATGAGCCTGCGCCTGCGCCGGCTTTTCCAGCGCGCGGGCCCCGTCGCCGCGGAGGTGAATCTGGTCCGTGGCCTATTGCGGGCGGCGGAGAAGAGCCGAAGCCGCGGCTGACAAGCCGCCCGCGGGCGTCGCATCTTGGCCACTCGCGAGCACGCACTAGTACACTGTAGCGCCCGTCGTCGCGGTCCAGCTGGGTTGCTAGGCTCGGCCGTGGCCGGCGGTCTTCCCCCGCTTCCGGGACAATAGGCCCATGTTCGAGCGAGTAAGAGAGGATGTCCGCTGTGTCTTCGACCGTGATCCGGCGGCGCGCCACAGCTTTGAGGTGGTAACCACCTATCCCGGGGTTCATGCCCTGCTGTTCCACCGGCTGACCCACTGGCTCTGGCTGCGGAGGCTGCGCTGGCTGAGCCGTTTCATCTCGGTGATCGCCCGCTGGGTCACCGGCATCGAGATCCATCCCGGAGCGGTTATCGGCCGCCGCTTCTTCATCGACCACGGCCTCGGTGTCGTGATCGGTGAGACGGCCGTCATCGGCAACGACGTGACCCTCTATCAGGGGGTAACCCTGGGAGGTACGTCCTGGGCGCCCGGTAAACGCCATCCCACGATCGGCGATGACGTGGTGGTTGGCGCCGGGGCCAAGATCCTGGGTCCCCTGATGGTAGGCACGGGCGCGCGTGTCGGTTCCAATGCCGTGGTCGTTAAGGATGTCCCGGAGGGCGCGACCATGATCGGCATCCCGGCGCGGGTGGCGCGGCGCGCGTGTGATACCGACAGCGAGAGTGATCGGCGGCGCGAGGCGACGGCGCGCAAGATCGGCTTCGAGGCCTATGGCGCCACCCGCGACATGCCTGATCCCGTGGCCGGTGCCATTAACGCGATCCTCGATCACGTCGAGTACACGGATCAGCGCCTTGAGGAGATGTGCCAGGCGCTGCGCGAGGTCGGTGGCCACGTGTCCACGGAGGGTATCCCGGATCTGGAGGGCTGTGGCATCGAGGATGGCGCGCCCGAGTCGGACCCTGATGCGGCGGTCGAGGCCGAGCCACGAGAGGGCACAGGGGAGTGACCGCTGCACGCTCGAGGGCCTTGTACCTCGACTACGCGGCGAGTACGCCCGTTGATCCCGCGGTGGCGCAGTGCGTCAACGACGCGCTGGTCTCCGAGGAGGGTGTTGCCAACCCGGCGAGCGCCCATCCCGCCGGCCGCGCGGCGGCAGCGCGCATCGAGGCGGCCCGCGAAACGCTGGCGACGGCTATCGGTGCCGACGCCCGCGAGATCATCTGGACCTCGGGGGCGACGGAGGCGGATAACCTCGCCGTTTTGGGCGGTGCGCGCATGCAGCGTGCCCGGGGGCGTGGTCATCGCGTCGTCACCGTGGCCACCGAGCATGATGCGGTGCTGGCCGCCTGTGAGCGCTTGGCGCGCGAGGGCTTCGCGGTCACGCGGCTGCTGCCGGATAGCGACGGCTACCTGGCACCCGATGCCCTTGCCGAGGTTCTCGGCGATGATGTGGCGCTGGTCTCGGTGATGTCGATCAATAATGAGACGGGCGTTATCCAGGATGGCCCGGCGCTGGGGGAGTTGGCCCATGCCTCCGGGGCCCTGATGCACGTGGATGCGGCCCAGGGCATGGCCGAGTGGCCGGAGCGGCTGGCGGATAGGCCCGTGGACCTCGTCTCCCTGTCGGCCCACAAGTGGTACGGCCCGCCGGGCGTTGGGGCCCTATGGCGACGCCTGGAGCCGCGTGCTCGATTGGAACCTGTCATCATCGGTGGCGGCCAGGAGACTGGACTTCGCGCCGGGACCCCTGCACTCCACCAGATCGTGGGCATGGCGGAAGCCTTTCGGCTCGGCTCGCAACGCCGCGCCGTGGATCAGGCCCATATCGCGCGATTGCGCGAGCGCTTGGAACAGGGCCTCGCCGGGATTGGTGGCCTGGTGCGCAATGGCCGCCGCGATGGTAGTGCGCGGATCCTTAATGTCAGCGTCGCTGGGGTGCACGGCGACGCGCTGCGTACCGCGCTCGGCGGTGAGCTTACCGTCTCGGCCGGCTCCGCCTGCAGCTCGCGCGAGGGCGTGCCCTCTCATGTGCTGCAGGCCATGGGGCGCCCTGAGGCGCTAGCGGCCGCGGCGCTGCGCATTAGCCTGGGGCGCGAGCTCAGCGAGGTTCAGATCGACGCGGCGGTGGCTGCTATGGTTCGCGTTATTGCGCAGCTGCGTGGTCCGTCCCCGGCCTGGCGCCATATGCAGGCAGGGGCTAGTGTCGCCGAGCTCTACGGCATGGCCGACGAACCGGTGCTGGTTGCCTGAGATGGCCGATCGTGAGGGCGGTTGGTGGTCGCGTCTCAGCCATGTTGGGGGGCCGGTCGATGCCAGCGGTTATCGTGTCGCCGAGATTGGTGGTCTCAGTGATGGGCTTTGGGTGGTAGCCTGGGTTCATGTAGACGATGAGGTCATCGCGGACGCGCGCTTCGAGGTCTATGGGGCCTTAGAGGCGCTGGCAATCGCGGACTGGTTGGCCGCCCGTATTATCGGCCACGCGCGCCAGGCGGCCTGCCGTATCAACGCCCGGGACGCCCTCGATGCCTTGGGGCTGCCGGCAGAGGCCGGTGGTGATGCCCTCCGTATCGAGGACGCGCTGCGGCTGGCGCTTTCATGCGACGCAATCGGAGGCAGATATGAGCATTGAATTGACAGAACGTGCCGCGGAGCACATCCGCCGGTCGATAGCCGGTCGCGAGGGTAGTGAGGGGTTGCGCCTCGGGGTGCGGACGTCGGGGTGCTCCGGGTTTATGTACACGGTGGATTACGCCGACGAGGTCAGCGAGGACGACTCCGTGTTTGAGGCGCACGGTGCGAAGGTCGTCATCGACCGCAAGAGCATGCCGTTCCTGGACGGCCTGGAGGTGGATTTCGTTCGGGAGGGGATCAACGACGAATTCAAGTTTCGCAATCCCAACGCCACGGGCGACTGCGGTTGCGGCGAGAGCTTCTCCGTCGGTTAGGGGAACGCTGGACCATCCGCGCGAGCCTCTGGCCGTTGAGCGCTAGCGCGCGCAAGGCGCGGCGCGTCGTGCTGTACTTGCGATGGGGTCAAGCTTTGGGACGCCGCCTGGCCACGCGCAAGGCGGCCCCGGCGGGGTCCGCGGGGGCTGGTCACTGTTTGCCTAAGCGCCCAGCAATTCTCATGTCCACCTTCGAGGCGGTCGCTTTACCCCCTGCCGAGGGCGTCTGCGGCCGGGGAAGGCCGCAGTCGAGCCTCCGGGGAAGGCTTGTGGCGTCCCTCGGCAGGGGGTAAAGCGACCACTCGCTCTTCTGGCGATCACTTAATTAGAATTGCTGCTAGGCGCTGCCCTTGATTGTAGGTCCTCTGTCGCGGAGTTAGACTATTCTGCCTGGTTGCGGTCGCCTCGCGGGGGCGGCCGCCGTAACGGCTCAAAACGTCAACTTAGGAGAAGTCCATGGCCATCGAACGCACGCTGTCGATCGTTAAGCCCGATGCCGTCGCTCGCAATGCCATCGGCGAGATCTACAGCCGTTTCGAGAAAGCGGGGCTGCGGATCATCGCGGCCAAGATGGTCCATCTCTCGCGCGCTCAGGCGGAGAAGTTCTACGCCGTCCATCGCGAGCGTTCCTTTTTCGATAATCTCGTCGGGTTCATGACCTCCGGGCCCATCCTGGTTCAGGTGCTCGAGGGCGAGAACGCCATCGCCAAGAATCGCGAGATCATGGGCGAGACCAATCCGCAGGAGGCTGCGGCCGGTACCATCCGCCACGATCTCGCCGAGACCATCGATGCCAATGCCGTCCACGGCTCGGACTCTACGGAGACGGCCTGCAACGAGATCGACTTCTTCTTCGGTGACGACGAGATCTTCGCCCGCGAGGCATAATGACGAGTAACGAGCACACAGCGCCGGTCAATCTGCTGGATCTGGACTTCGAGGCCATGCAGGGCTTTTTCGCCGATATTGGTGAGAAGCCGTTCCGCGCCAAGCAGGTCATGCAGTGGATCCACCAGCGCTGCGTCTCGGATTTCGAGGCCATGACCGATCTCAGCAAGCCGCTTCGCCAGAAGCTCGGCGATGCCGCGGAGATCCGCATGCCCCAGGCCGTTTTCGATCAGGAATCGGTCGACGGCACACGCAAATGGCTACTCGCGGTCGATGGCGGTAACGCCATCGAGCTGGTGTTTATCCCCGAGGCGAGTCGCGGGACCCTGTGCGTGTCCTCGCAGGTCGGCTGCGCGCTGGACTGCAAGTTCTGCTCCACGGCGCAGCAGGGCTTTAATCGCAATCTTACGACCGCGGAGATCATCGGCCAGGTACGCTTCGCCGCCCAGGCCCTGGCGGATGAAGGCCGGGGCCGTCGCGTGACTAACGTGGTCATGATGGGCATGGGGGAGCCCTTAGCCAACTTCAAGGCGGTGATGCCGGCGACGCGTTTGATGGTGGATCGTTATGCCTATGGGCTGTCACGGCGCCGGGTCACGCTCTCTACCTCTGGGCTCGTGCCCAATATGTACCGCATGGCCGAGGTCAGCGATATCAGCCTGGCGGTGTCGTTGCATGCCCCGAATGACGCCCTGCGCGATGAGATCGTGCCGCTGAATCAACGGCATCCGCTCGCCGAGTTACTGGCCGCGTGCCGTCACTACGTCTCGCAGACGCCGCACCACAAGATCACTTGGGAATACGTCATGCTGGATGGCGTCAATGACAGCGACGCTCACGCGCGGGAGCTGGCGGCCCTGCTGGATGACATCCCGTCGAAAATCAACCTAATCCCCTTCAATCCCTTCCCCGGCGCGCCGTACGAGTGCTCGTCGCGCGAGCGGATCGAACGTTTCTCGCAGATCCTGCAGCGAGCGGGCTACATTACGACGACCCGTAAGACCCGGGGTGACGATATCGATGGTGCCTGCGGGCAGCTCGTGGGGCGGGTCGACGACCGCACCAAGCGCCGCGAGCGACAGTCGGCCAGCCAAGAGGTTGCCGTATGAGGCGCATCCTGGCCGCGGGCCTGCTGGTTGCCGCTGCCGTGGCGTTCACCGGCTGCGCCGGGACCGCGTCGGTGGGCGATAAGGATAGGAAGGCCGCCGAGGCCAATACCAAGCTCGGTATCGAGTTGCTCCAGCAGGGTGAGCCGCAGCGGGCGCTTCAAAAGCTCAATAAGGCGATCCGTCAGAACCCTGATAGCTCGGATGCCTACATGGTGCGGGCTTTGGCCTTTGAGCGGCTGGATAAGCCGGATAAGGCCGAGGCCGCTTACGAGGAATCCGTGTCGCTCGATAGCAAGAATGCGCGGGTATTGAACAATTACGGTCGTTTCCTTTGTGGCCGCGGTGAGCCCGACGCGGCTCGGGAGTACTTCGACCGGGCCGCTGATATCTCAACGTATGCGACGCCCGAGGTACCGCTAACGAATGCCGGTATCTGCGCGCTGCGTAATGAGGAGCCCGACCAGGCCGAGGACTATCTGCGGCGCGCGCTTAGGGAGAACAAAGAACAACCGCAGGCGCTGTTGTACATGGCTGATATCCAGCTTCAGCGCGAGCAGTACATGTCGGCGCGCGGGTATCTCCAGCGCTACCTCGATGTGGCGCGTCAGTCGCCCAAGAGCGCCTGGATCGGGGTGCGCATCGAGACCCAGCTAGGTAATAAGGACGCGGTCGCAAGCTATAAGCAGCTCCTCCGCAATAAGTTCCCGGACTCGGAGCAGACCGCCGAGCTCCTTGAGTGGGAGTCCGATGGACGTCTCTGAGGAACAGGAACCCCCAGCGCCCGCTGAGGGCCCGGGCCAGCGGCTGAGACTCGGGCGCGAGAATCGCGGTCTGAGCGTGTCCGAGGTGGCTGATGCCCTGCATCTCGATCGGGAAATGATCGAGGCAATCGAGGCGGATGATTACACTAATCTGCCGCCATCGACCTTCACCAAGGGCTATCTGCGGGCCTATGCCCGCTATCTCGAACTCAATGAGGGTGTACTGCTCGCCTCCTACGAACGGGTGGGAGGGCGTGAACAGCAGCGCCCGCTCAAGCCCGCGGTCGGCCGTGCGAGCGGTATTAAGCGGCCGGGCGTTCGCTGGGTTCTGTCGTTGTTGCTTCTGGCCGCAGTCGGTGGCGGCGTGGCCCTTGTTACGCTGACCGATATGTCCCTTCCGGCGTGGGTGGGCGAAGCGACCCAGCGTGGTGTTGATAGCGTCGCCGATTACGCAGCGGGTCAGGATGCCGAAACCGTGGATGGATCCGAGGACGCCAGTGGTGAGGGTGGCGGTGCCGGCCAAGCGGAGCAAGACGGTACCTCGAAGACGCCTGGCATGGCGCCTGAGGGGGGCGGCGGTGGTGGCGGTACGGCCGCCCAGGAAAGCGCCGACGTGGCGACGGACACGGCTAGCAGTGGTGGGGCTGAGATGGGGCTATCGGCGACGCCAACGGACGGCGCAGCTGACGGCAACGCCCGCCCCAGTGGCGATCCGACACGGACGTCCCCGCCCCGGCGAACCGGGGAGGTGGGAGCCGAGCTCGATAGCCTCCTTGAGGGTGACCCGCTCGCTGGGGATGAGTCGCTGCTGCCCGGTGACGATCCCGCTGACATCGCCGACGACGAGGCGAGCGACGAGTTCGGTGGCCCGCTTGGCGAGGCCGCGCCGGAACCTGGGCGCGGCGATGTCGAGACGAATACGGGCACGTCCCCAGGCATGACGGACGGCACTGCACGCCCAGATTCCGAGTCGGCTACGCAAGAGGCGTCTTCTGGTAGCGACGATCCAGCAGCGGCGAATGGCGCTTCGGAGCCGGGCGTCGCGTCCGCAGGGAGCCGTGTCGGCCAGTCCGACGGGGAGGCTGATGTGCGGACATCGCCGATGCCTTCAGCCGATGAGTCAGCGAATAAGGCGACCATCGAACTGAGCTTTGCCGGCCAATCCTGGATGGAGATTCGTGACGCCCGCGGGCGGCGCCTACTGTTCGAGCTG
>Ga0207714_1001597_pt1 | contig 14507 bp, 10 predicted proteins | sample PonA232FremontCA_2_FD_187270 | JGI IMG/M metagenome (GOLD analysis project Ga0207714, IMG submission 187270) | Marine sediment microbial community from Fremont, CA, USA - Pond A23 Sediment 2 (SPAdes) | ecosystem: Environmental > Aquatic > Marine > Unclassified | place: USA: Fremont, California... | reverse complement strand
CGGTCGCGTTCGTCCCAAAGGTGGGCGGCGGGGGCTACTCTGCGGCACACCACCGCGCCGAGCAGGTCAGGTTCACCGTGCCGTTCTCGATGGTCCACGACAACCCCTGGCTGGTGGCAGGCAGCGGGCTCAACGACAACCAGTACGGGGCGCTAGTGAACGTTCTGTTACCCCGGTTCCGCGACCAGCACGGTCGTGCGGGCACCTACCGGCAGTTCACGACGCTCATGGACGACCCGGCGCTGCGGGAGGAGCTCGACGAGACCGGCCGCGTCCACGAGGCGACCTTCGACGCCGTCGGCAGGCGGGTCCGCGGTTTCGGGTCGGTGTTCGACCAGGATGCCCGCCCGATAACCGACCTGGTTCACGAGTTCGTCCGGCCCGGCGGGCTGACGGTGGTCCCGACCTACCACATTACCGAGAGCCGCACCGCCGAGACGGTCGTGCTTGCACTCGCTTCCCTGCTCGTCGACCAGAAGCTCTCGAACGACCCGACCCACGAGCGGATAAAACAGACCCCGCTGGTCGTGAGCATGGACGAGGCTCACAACTTCCTGACCGACGCCGACACGGTCCAGGCCCGGCAGGTCATCGGGAAGTTCACCGAGGCCGCAAAGCAGGGCCGCAAGGAACGGCTCGGGCTCTTTCTGGTCACCCAGGACCCACAGGACATCGCAGACCCCGTGTTCAAGCAGATCAACACGACAATCGTGCTCAACCTCGGCGACGAGGACGCCATTTCGGCGGTCAACATCCCTGCGAACCTCGAATCGCGCGTGCCCTACATGGAGAAAGGCCAGATGGTCGTCTACTCGCCGGACAACTCCGAGCCGGTGGAGCTCGTCGGGCTCCCCGCGTGTGTCACCCGTCACGGTCGGTCGTGAGCGGTCACACCGGGCTGTGAAGGCAGGGGTCCGTCGCAGTCGTTATGTAACCCACCGTCGTAGTTCGGCTGTGACCCCGCGCGATACAGCCGACATCACCGACCCGATGTCACGGCACAACCTGCACGTCACCGCGGAGCGTGACCTGGTCGACATCGGGCCGTGGACGCGTGAACAGCTCTACGCGGCGGTCGAGCGGGCCGACGGCGAGCAGGGGGTGGTAGTTCTCGACTACGGCCGGGAGGCGCTGTACCTCGTCGACCGCGACAGCCTGTCGTACCTGCCGCCGACGGCACTCGGGTTCGGGGACCAGCCGGGGCTCGGGGTCGAGGAGCCACGGCAGTACGACCCCGAGACCGGTCGGCTCAATCGCGTCCGCGTGGAGTCGGTGACCGTCGCACCGGCGTTCGACATCCTGATACCGGCGTTCGACTGGACCGAACCGGACGAGCACTGGGAGCCCCCGGAGAGAGAGTACCGGGAACAGCCAAACGACAGCCCGTCGGGTGCTATCGGCGGCTGAACGGACAGGACGCCGTCCTGCCGGGCCACACCGGCCGGTGACGAACACCGCGGCACCACACGTGGCCAAACACTCCCAGGAGCAAAGCACACGGCGGCCGTCGAACCGGCCGGCTTTTTACTCCGCCGACCGGAACAACCGACATGAGTCACGAGCAACTGCCGACAGACCGGCCGGCGGTAGTCACTGTCGGGCTGCCCTACGCCAACGGTGACATCCACGTCGGCCACCTCAGGGGGTACGTCGACGGGGACCTCTACGCGCGGGCGCTCCGGCGCATCGGCCAGCAGACCGCGTTTGTCTGTGGGTCGGACATGCACGGGACACCCGTGGCGGTCAACGCCGCCGAACAGGGTGTCGAGCCCGAGGCGTTCGCCCTGGAGTGGCACGAGCAGTACAGAGACCGGTTCCCGGAGTTCAACGTCGAGTTCGACTACTACGGGCACACACACGAGGAGACGAACATCGACCTCACACAGGAGTTCGTCCGGAGCTGGCTCGACGGTGGGTACATCGTCGAAGACGAGATAGAGGTCGCCTGGGACACCGAACTCGACGAGCCACTCCCGGACCGGTACGTCGAGGGAACCTGCCCGTACTGCGGTGCAGAGGCCCGCGGTGACGAGTGTGACGATGGCTGTCAGCGCCACCTCGAACCCGGCGAGATAGAGGAGCCACGGAGCGTCCGGACGGGCAACCCCGCCGAGTACCGTACCCGCGAGCACAAGTTTCTCCGCCTCTCGGACTTCCAGGAGTACCTCCAGTCGTTTATCGACCGGGTAGAGGGAACCGACAACGCGAGAAACCAGCCCCGCGAGTGGATCGAGGGTGAACTGCAGGACCTCTGTATCACCCGTGACATGGACTGGGGGGTCGACTACCCGAATGGTGACGGTGAGGAGCTCGTGCTGTACGTCTGGGTCGACGCACCGATCGAGTACGTCGCCGCGACAAAACAGTACACCGAGCGGGTCGGCACCGACACGTACGACTGGGAGGCCGCCTGGAAACCCGGCGGCGAGACCCGCCACGGGATGACCTTCGAGGAGGACTGGCAGGCTGAGTCGGGTGAGATTATCCACATCATCGGCAGAGACATTATCCAGCACCACTGTGTGTTCTGGCCGGCGATGCTCCGGGGTGCGGGCTACAACGAGCCGCGGGCGGTGCTCGCGACCGGGTTCGTCAATATCGACGGCGACGCGCTGTCGACATCGCGCAACCGGGCCGTCTGGGCGAGGGAGTACCTCGACGCCGGCTTCCACCCCGACCTGTTCCGGTACTACATCACGACCGGGTCGGGGCTGTCGAACGACGTCGACTTCTCCTGGGACCGCTTCGCCGAGCGGGTCAACGGAGAACTCGTCGGCAACCTGGGCAACTTCTGTTACCGGGCGCTGTTGTTCGCAGCCCGCAACTACGACGGCACGCCGGAGACGACCGTCAGTGACGAGATCCACGGACAGATAGAGAACGCGGTCGAGAGCTTCGAGACGGCCGTCCAGGAGTACGACATCCGGACCATCGGGCAGGTGGCGGTCGACCTCGCGGACGTCGGTAACGAGTACATCCAGCGCAACGAGCCCTGGAATCTCGTCGGCTCGGAGCCAGACCGGGCGGCACAGGTCATCCGGGACTGTGTCCAGTTGACCCGGGCGTGTGCCGTGCTGATGCAGCCGGTCATGCCGGAGAAAGCCCAGCGCCTCTGGGAGCAACTCGGCGAGTCCGGTACCGTCGCCGAGGCCGGACTCGACGCCGCACACAGCCCACCGCCGGAGACGTTCGGGGAGCCAACGGAGCTGTTCGAGCAGGTCGAGAGCGACACCGTCGAGACACTCACCGAGCAGCTCCACGAGCGTGTCGCCGCGACGGGTGACGAGGAGGGAGACGCCGACAGCGCAGAGCCCGACGAAGAGACCGTGACGGCGGACCTCGACCCGGTCGAAACCGACCGGATCGGGTTCGAGCAGTTTCAGGACCTCGACATGCGGGTCGGGGAGATACGGGAGGCCGAACCGATAGAGGGGGCCGACGACCTGGTTCGGCTGGAAGTCGACATCGGTGTCGACCGGCGGCAGGTCGTCGCCGGTATCAAACAGCTCCACGACACCGACACACTACCCGGGACGCGGGTCGTCTTGCTCGCAAACATGGAGCGGGCGGAGCTGTTTGGCTACGAGTCAGACGGGATGGTGCTCGCTGCGGGTGAGGGGGCCGACCTGCTGACGACACACGCCGACGCGCCGCTCGGCTCACGCATCCGGTGAGCAGCCGGTTCGTTTGCCGCCCCCTGTCGGACCGACCCGGTATCGTCCGACAGTATGAACATCATCGTACACCAGGCTAAACACTCAGATTGTTCGAGGTCTTCGATACGACTCACCGAGTAACAATCGGAGGTCAGCCGATGAGCGAGCACACCGCATCCGGGAGAGACAAAAGCACGATCGAGGCGTATCGCCCGCGAACCGACGGCGGCACGGAGAGCCAGAGCGCACGACAGTCACAGTTTCAGGCCCTGTTCGTCGACGTGACGGGGGTCGAGGAGTGTGTCGACAAACAGGAGTCGAGGGGTGAGTCGAGATACGTCGACGCGGATAGCTCGTCCGTCGCGGCGGCGGTCGAGGCCGTCACGAGCAGGGACGGGCTCGGAGACACTATCGACGACGCGGGGGCGGAGGGGTTCGAGTGAGAGTGCCAGCCGAAAACCGTCAGTCGGCGGGTTCGGGTGTCGAACTGTCGATGTCGACGTTCAGTGCGTCGGCGAGGTCGTACTCGGTGCCTGTCAGCAGGTAGAGCACGTCCTCGACGGGGCCGAGAACCTCGGGCACCTCGCGCAACACCAGCCAGAGGATGAGAATCATCGCCACCACCGACAGACTCTGGGCGACGATACGGTCGGCCCAGATGTACGACACCCGGAGCGGGTTGTCCTCGCCGAACAGCCACATCGTGGCGTCGGGAAACAGGTGCATATACTGGTTACCGAAGCTCAGCCCGATAAACACGTTGCGCACGATGTTGAGCACGTAGATTATGGGGACGGCGATGGCAAGTCCACGGAGTTTCCGCCGGAGCGGGGCACGGACCGCCGCGATCAGACCGACCATGACCGCCATACTTCCGATACCGGTACACGCGATGACGATGGTGTAGGTGACCGTCCCACCGCCGTCCTGGAAGAACACGAACGTGTTCTCGAAGGGGAACTCTTTGATACCGTCCGGGCCGAGCAGGCGGCCATCGGGCGTGTTGACCATGAGCGCCGGGTCGTAGCCGAGCAGAGTCATCACCCACTCGGTCTGGCCGGTCACCGTCAGGATGAGCCACCGGCGCAGCGCCCGGACTGTCACGAAAGGCGCGTACACCAGTCCCATGACGGTGACGGCTCGCGAGAGGGTGAAAAGCGAGTCACGCCCTTTGTAGAGCGACCGTGCGACGAGCAGCGAGAGCGGCGCGGCGAGAACCGCCCCGACACCACGGATGGCACTCTGGTCGATAGCGAACCAGGGGTAGATCAGGACGAGCCAGAACAGCGCAAAGACGACCCACCCAGCACCGAACACCAGCCGTGCGTACCGGCGGTCGTAGTACTCTAAGAGGATACCGACGAGAAAGAGTCCGAGGACGACAAACCCGAGCGGTTCCGCGTAGCCACCCGCAGTTTCGAGTGTGCCACTGACCTCCCCGAACATATCGGAAGATGGTATGCAGACAGGGAGTAAATGTCTTTTTGTCTCCCGACAGTTCGAGCCCGTCGAGTCCCTCACACGGCAAAGGTCAATAGCTCTCGGCTCACAGTCGTGTCGTAGAGACGGCCCGGGACAGCGACAGTCTCAGCCGTGGGTTCAGACGACCCGTGCGAGCCAGGCGTCGGGGTCGTCGAGTTCGGCGGCGGTCGGGAGCGACCCGGGGTCGTCCCAGGCGCGGGCGGCGGCAGTCATACCCTGCCTGTCGACGACAGTCTCGAAGAACGCCTTGCCGCGCTCGTACTGGCGGCGCTTGACACTCAGGCCGAGCAGCCGACGGACCAGCGTCTGGACGGGGCCACGGCCCTGTCTGCGGTCCTCTATCTTGCGCCGGAGGTCGGCGTACTCCGCGTCGAACGCCCGGTCCATCACGAGTTCGGCGTACCCCTCGACGGCAGTCATCGTCGTGTCGAGTTGCCCAAGCGACTCGCGGTCGATCCCCCCCGAGGTGAGCGTGTCGATGGCCTCCTCCATCGCCGTCTCGAGGTGTGTCGAGAGCCAGGGCGCGGCACAGAACTCGGCGGCGTGGGTAACCTCGTGAAAGGCGATCCAGCGACGGAACCGCTCGTACTCGACATCGAGCGAGTCGGCGGCCCGCCTGATGTTCGGGCGAACAAAGTACAGGGCGTGTTCCTCGCCGTCGGCGAGCAACAGCGGGTCGTACTGCCCGAGAACGTGCTCGGCGAGAAAAGAGAGGGTGAACGCCATCGTTCCGGTGTTGACCACACGTGCGAGACCCGGCGTCGCCCCCATCTGTTCGCCGAGGGGAGCCATCACCCGCTCGAAGGTCTCGACGTTCGCGTCGAGCCAGTGGTGGCGGTTCTGGACCTCGACGCGTTCGGGCAGGTCGAAGGCGAGTGTGGTCACCGTTCGGACCTCGTCGCGTGCATCACCGACATCGGCGGCGTAGGCCCGGCGCTCGGCGGCCGAGACATCGACAGTTCCGGGGTCGGTGACCGCCTTTGCGGCCTCGGTGACAGCCCCCCAGTCGATGTGTCCGTCGCCGCTCGCGCCGGTGACGGCACGCACACTCCGGAACAGGCTCATAGACAGAGCTGGTGACGAACAGATAAAAACGCTTGTTCCTACTCGTCGACAGTGACACCGACCGGCCGGTCGTCGTCCTCGGGGGTCTCTATATCGACCTCCGGCTGGTCACCGCCCGCGAGTCGCCGCACTGCGGCCGCGAGTCCGACGAGCGTCACCAGAACGCCGAGCGTGGCCAGCCCTCGCTTCGGGAGGGCGCGGCCGCCGGTCTCCTCGTCCTGTTTCCAGCTGGGCGTGTCGGGCATGTCCTCTGCCGTCTCGGCGTCCGGGTCGTCGGCCGGTTCGTCCTCGTCACGGCTGACGAGGTTGCTGAACGGGCGGTCGGCGCTGAACGATGCGTCGTCGACGTGGAGTTCGAGGAAGGTGAACTTCGCCATACAGGTTCTTCGGGAACTGGGGTCTTAGCCGTTGCGCCCTGTTGCCAGGTCAGACAGCCCGGACCCAGGCAGCAAACTGCAGGGTCACGAGCACGACCATCGCGGTCACCGTGGGCCACGGAACCCGCCGACGGGTGTAGCCGTACCAGCCCCACACGACCAGGGGCACTGCCGGCAGACTCGCGAGCACCACGGCCGTCGGCAGGACCACCGGGTGCAGGGCGAGCAACAGGCCACCGGCCAGGGCGGCCACGGCGGCGTACACGACCCGGAGCCGACGGGGTCCCCACCGGACCGCGAGCGTTTGCTTGCCAACGGCGGCGTCGGCCTCCCTGTCGGGCCACTGCGTGGCAAAGAGGTTCAGGAGCACGACCAGGGCAAACGGAACGGCCGCCAGCGTGACCCGGGGGACCGACCCGCCGACAACCGCCGCGCCGTAGGCCGGCAGTGCGAGTCCACCGAGGGCGGCGTTCGTGAGCTCCCCCAGCCCGCGCCAGGCGAGTCGCAACGGTCCGACGGAGTACTGCCAGCCGAGAGCCGTCGCGGCCACCAGCACACCCAGCGCGGCGGCACCGACTGTCCCCGAGGCCCAGAACGCGACGGCGACGAGCAGACCGACCCCGAGCGTACCGTAGCCGAGTCGGCGAACGAACCCCCGTCCGACGCCTGTCTCGACGAGCGCACCGCTCCCGCCCGAGAACGGGGTCGGGTCGGTCAGGGCGTCGGTCTCGTGGTCGGCGTACTCGTTTGCGTAGTGGATGCTCGCCGCGAGTGCGGTCAGCGGAATCGCACCGAGCACGACCTGTCGGGGGTCGACACTCACATCACCTGCCGCGGCGACTATCACCCCGAACAGGTAGACCCCGAGCACGAGCAGGAGCTGTGAGGGGCGACTCGCCGCGGCGGCAACCCAGCCGTAACGACGCACACTCCCGAGGTCTGGGTGCTGCACAGACAATCCTACGTCCGAACGGGCTTGTCCGTTTCTGTCGAGGCGTTACTCCCGGAGTCGCGCGACGGGGTTGTTCTCGCCCTCGACTGTCACAAGTCCATCTTCGGCCAGGTCAGAGAGGATACCGCGGAGCCACGACCGGCCGTGTGTGCCGTCGGATACGTAGTCGACACGCACCTTCGGACCGAGGTCGTCGAGCGCGAGCGGGCCGTGCTCGCCGAGCGCCCGGACGACGCGACCCCGGAACTGCCGGCGACTTCCCTCGAAGGACGGCTGTGTCGGGACATCGGGTGCGGTGAAGTCACCGGTGGCGTAGGCGTGACACCACTCGCGCCAGGGACAGCCCGCCTCGTCACACCGGGGTCGTTTCTCGCAGACAGTCCCGCCCAGTTCCATGATGGCGTTGTTCCAGACCCGGGAGTCGTCTGCCGCGAGCAGCGCGTTCGCCACCGCCTCGTACGGCGGTTCCGTCGACCCGTCGTCGGTCTCGAAGACGCGGTACAGCACACGCGTTACGTTCGTGTCGACAACGGCACGACCGTTGTTGAACGCGAAACTCGCAACCGCGTTTGCGGTGTACGGCCCGACACCCATCAGCGCCTCCAGGTCGTCGGGGTTACGCGGGAACGTGCCGTCGAACGCCTCGACGACCTGACCAGCGGCCTCGTGGAGGTAGCGCGCGCGGTTGTTGTAGCCGAGTCGGTGGTCGGTCCAGAACGCGACCACCTCGGCGCGGTCGGCGTCCGCCAGGTCCTCGACGGTCGGCCACCGGTCGGTGAACGCCGTCCACGCGTCCACCACCCGCCCCAGCTGGGTCTGCTGGCTCATCACCTCCGAGACGAGAATCTCGTAGGGGTCTGTTGTCTCGCGCCAGGGAAACGACCGGTGGTCCTCGCGGTACCACGACCGCAGCGCCTCCCGCATCCGCTCTGTGTCCCCCTCGACCGGCACGGCGGCTCCCCCGCCGGACTCTGTCATCGCACACGGGTTCGCACCCTCCGGGCTTGTGCGTGACGGTCGATCCTGGGTCGTCCGGTCGAGGGCTATCTATCGCCGCGGGAGCGGTCGGGCCGTCCGTGACGGTCCCAGAACCGGTCGAGTCGGCCGGGGAGAAACTCCGGGGTCGTGCGGACGAACTCCTCGCGCTCGGCCGGCGAGAGCTGTGTGTGGACGCTGTGACGTGTTCCCTCTGCGTACCGGCGGCCGAGGAGTGCACGGACACCCACCTCGTCGGTCCCGCGGACGACCCGACCGAGCGCCTGTCGGGCACGCCGCACCGCGGGGACGGTGAGCGCGTACTCGAAGGCGTTTTCGGGGCCGAAGATGTCACCGTAGGCCCGGCGAACCGCCCGGACCCGCGGGGCACCGATGTCGACCAGCGGCACACCGACCACCCCACAGCAGTGGAGTTTGTCACCGTCGTAGTCGACCCCCTCGGTGAGTGTCCCCCGGGCACTCGTCACGAGCACCTTTTTTTCGCCGGCAAAGAAACTCGACTTGAGCCGTTCGGTCTCCTCGAAGGAGCTACTCGCGTCCACGAGCACCGGTTTCTCGACCACACGTCGCAGGTACTGACCGGCCCAGGCGGCCTCGCGGTAGTTCGGCATGGCGAGCAAGACGTTGCCAGGCGAGCGGGCGAGCGTTCGCAGGGCGTGGGCGTACTCGTCGCGGGTGCGGTTCCAGGTCTCGGGGTCGTCCTGCTCGGCAGGGTCACCCCGGTTGTGGGCGGTAAACGGGGTCACGTCGACGAGCCAACTCGCGCGGTTGTCCTCGGGAAAGGGGAGCCCGTAGCTCCGCTCGCGAACAGTTCGGCTCTCGCCCAGCGCCGCCAGCCCCGACACCTCGGTGAACACGTCGAGCGGTTCGAGAGTGGCACTCATCAGGATACCGCCGCCCAGGTCGTCGAATATCCCGCGGAGTGACTCACCGGGCATACACTCGAACAGCACCAGCCCGGCGGTGTACCGGCCCGCCCAGCCCTCCCGACGGGACGGGGAGTACTCCAGTTCGAGCTCCCGGAGGTACCGGGCGTGGTCGCGGTTCCACCACCGCCCCAGTGTCACACCGACAGCCGCACAGACCGGTGTCCGGTCGAGTCCGAGCGCGTCGAGAGCCCGCTCGGCCGCGGTGCCGACTGTCGGGAGTGTCCGCCACAGCTCACCCGTGTACCCAGCGGACTCGGCCCAGGCGGTCAGACCGTCGCGCTCGACGGTCTCCGGGTCACGCAGCGGCACCTCCAGGTCCTGGTCTGGGGCGTCACCGGTGCGCCAGCCCTCGGCCTCGGCGTCGAGCGCCCGCTCGATACGGTTGTCTAGCCACGAGAGCAGGTCGTCGTAGAACTCCCGGGTCTCCGCGAGCGCCGACAGTGCGAGGTCGTGCTCGGCCAGTTCGGCACGCACCGCCCGCTCGGCCGCGTCGGTCTCGCGGGCCCGGGTCAACACCGTCCGGCAGTCGTTGCGGGCACGCCGCAGCGTCTCCACCCCGACACGGTCCGAGAGGAGTTCACGAACCCGCCCCTCCAGACGGTGGGCCTCGTCGACGATCAGAAACGTGTTGCTGTCGAGAGCGTCGGCGAGCAGGGGCCGGGACTCGGGGTCGAACAGGTGGTTGTAGTTTGCCACCACCACCGACGCAGACTCGAGCAACACACTCATCACACGGTGTGGGCAGGTCCCCCGTCTGGTCGCCGCCGGCAGGTACTCCGCCGGGGTCACGACGTGCTCTTCGCCGGTGTCGAACCCGACCGGTGACCCGCGGTTGCGGGCGTACCAGTCGGCCTCGAACGGGCAGTACAGTCGGTCGCTGGTCTCGGCGCTCGGTCGTGCCGGCGGGAACGGGCTCTCGGCACCGCCAGTCGCCAGCGGGTCACCCGTGACCTGTTGCTTGCCGGTCCCGGTACGGGCCTCGCGGGCGAGTGCGCTCGCCCGGTCGGGGTCCCACCAGATCGCCTCGCCCGCCACACCGCCGACCGCTACCGGCGCGGGTGCCCCACCGGGGCGCTCGGTCTCGACCAGCGTGGCCGTGTTCTCGCGGAGGTCCACACAGCGCTCGTGGACACCGGCGTCGTCGGGAAACGCCGCCTCGCGGCCGTACGGGCAGAGATTGCGCTTACCGGTGAGTGCGACCCCGGGAAGCGGTGTGTCGAGACCGGCGTTCAGCGCCCGGAGGTCGGCAACGAACTGCTCGCGCTGTTGTTTGACCGGCGTCACCACCACGGCGTTCTCGTGGGGACCCTCGCGGACGAGTGTCGCCGCCGCCGCGAGCGCGGCCATGGTCTTTCCCGTTCCGCAGGGCCCCTCCATCGCCAGATAGCCGTGCTCGCGGCCGACCGCGACGGCACGCTCGATGGCGTCAGCCTGGTTCTCGTAGGGTGTCTCGAACCCGAAGTACTGTCGCCACTCTGCGCCGGTCTCGGTGTCCTGTCGGTTTGGGCCTCCGGTAGGGTCGGTGTCGGCCATGCACACGGTGGAGCGTGCTCGGGTTTGAACTCGCGGGTGGGGGACCAGACGGGAGAGACAGGCGCGGGGCTGGTCTGTCGGGGGAGCTGTCCGCCGTGTAACGGCTGGATGGGGCTGTTCCCGGCGAGCTGCCCGGGTTTCGCCGAGTGGTTGCACCTGTTGGTTGCGGTGGTTGTCGGGTTCGTGATACTCGCGGGGTCGCGTCTCAACTACGAGGGCGGTCTCCAGGGTGTCCGGGGGGACGACAGTCGGGACGTCACCGCGAGCCAGACACGGGAGACGGCACAGACCACACCGGCAACCGGTCGCGCCACGACCGAGACAACGAGCCAGTCAGTTGGGTGGCCCGCGGTCGACCGTGACGTCGCGCTGGGGGTATGGGATCTCGATGTCGGCGTCGTCGAGCGCCCGGTACAGCGCCATGTTGAGTTCGTGTTCGGCCTCCCGGCGGTCTGCGGGTTCGCGTATCCAGACGAACACCTCGAACAGGAGCGCGGAGTCGCCAAACGAGCGCAGGTGGACAACCGGCTCACGGCGCTGAGAGACAGGTGTCGCGGCCTCCCGGAGCAACGGCTGCACCCGGTCGGGGTCGGCGTCGTAGGAGACACCGACTGTCGACTGGATGCGGCGGTCGGGCCGCGGCGAGGATTTGTTTATCACCTTGCCGCCGCTGAGTTCGGCGTTGGGCACCGTCACGAGGTCCCCATCGAGAGTCTGCAGGACCGTGCTGCGGACACTGATGTCCCGGACGGTTCCTTTGCTCCCGTTTTCGAGTTCGATAAAATCACCGCGCTTGTAGGTCTCGTCGGCGTACAGCGAGAGGCTCCCGAAGAAGTTCGCGACAGTCTTGCGGGCGGCGAACCCGAGGATGATGCCGATGATACCGGCGGGTGCGAGCAGCGCCGCGACCCCGATACCCCACTGGTCGAGCACCAGGAGAAAGAACACGGCGATGATGGTGATGTCCCAGATGTTCTCGGCGATCGGGGCGAGTGTCTCGTCGTACTGGCGTGCGACCAACCGCTCGATAATGTCGTCACCGGTGACACGCAGCCGCCAGGTCCACCAGAAACCGAGCAGTGTGACCAGCAGCGGCCCGCGCTCCCCGACGACAAACGGGGGGAGAAAGGCGACTACACCGTCGACAAAATCCGGACCGCCGACCGACTCGAACGGGTCGGCGAGCCAGGACGGCGCCGGTTGGCCGGCGACCCACACGAGCGTGATTAGCAGCGTCGTGCCTGTCGCCACCCTGCGGAACTTCCGGATGTCGTCGACGGTGTCCGTAGAGACACGGCCCGACCGCAGCAAGAGCAGGTCGACACGCCAGACAAACACCACCAGCAGCGCCGAGATGACGACACTGACCAGTATCCGCTGGTCGCTCAGCCACGAGAGAACGCCTGCACCCTCTGTCACGGCCGGATATACTGACCGGGGACACTTAATCGCGTTCGATGTGTTGTGTCCGGAAGCGGGGACCACCCACCACGCCCTCGGGCAGTCGTGTTCGTCGAAAACGAAAATTTATGTCCGTCACCCCTCACGGTACACACACGGGCAGGCTGCCGGTAGTACGATAGCTGTGCCGTCGTGGTCTTTCTGAGAGCCGGCAGGGCCTGAGCAACTCTCGAAGAGGCACATATGACAGAGATACCAGACACGTACAACCCGGACGAGGTCGAACCGAAGTGGCGCGAACAGTGGCAGGAGACAGATGTCTACAGCTACACGGGAGACGGGGACACGGAGTACGTCGTCGACACACCGCCGCCGTACCCGACGGGGAACCTGCACATCGGGAACGCCCTGGGCTGGTGTTACATGGACTTTGCAGCCCGCTTTCACCGCCTGGTCGGCGAAGACGTGCTCTTTCCGCAGGGCTGGGACTGTCACGGGCTCCCGACCGAGGTGAAAGTCGAGGAGAACCAGGGCATCCACCGGACTGACCTCCCCCGCGAGGAGTTTCGGGAACTGTGCATCGAACACACCGAGTCACAGATCGGGGCGATGCGGGAGACGATGGACACGCTCGGGTTCTCTATCGACTGGGACCACGAGTTTCGCACGATGGACCCCGGGTACTGGGGGGAGACACAGCGCTCGTTCGTCCGGATGGCCGGAGACGACTACGTCTACCAGGACGAGCACCCGGTCAACTGGTGTCCGCGCTGCGAGACTGCCATCGCCGACGCGGAGGTCGAGACCGAGACCGGGGTGGCGGGGACACTGTACGAGGTCACCTTTCCCGGTGTCGGCAGCGACGAGGGGGTCACAACGGAGCAACGGGACATCCGGATAGCAACCACCCGTCCGGAGCTGCTCGCGGCCTGTGTCTCGGTGGCTGTCGACCCCGACGACGAGCGCTACGCCGACCGGGTCGGCGACACGTTCGAGGTGCCGTTGTTCGGTCAGACGGTCGAACTCATCGCCGACGACGAGGTCGACAGCGAGTTCGGAACGGGCGCGGTGATGATATGCACGTTCGGTGATAAGCAGGACGTCGACTGGTGGGCGGAGTACGACCTCGACCTACGGCCCGCCGTCTCCGAGAGCGGCCGACTCACCGCCGCTGCGGACGAGTACGAGGGGCTCACCCTCGAGGAGGCCGAGACAGCTATCGTCGAGGATCTCGACGCGGCGGGCTACCTGGAGGAGACCGAACCGACCGAGCAGAACGTCGGCCAGTGCTGGCGGTGTGACACGCCGATCGAGATTCTCTCGAAGGAACAGTGGTTCGTGGAGGTCCGACAGGAGGAGATACTGGAGACCGCACGCCAGGTCGAGTGGATACCCGAGCACATGTACGGTCGCCTCGAGGAGTGGACCGAGGGGATGGACTGGGACTGGGTGGTCTCGCGCCAGCGGGTGTTTGCCACACCCATCCCGGCCTGGCACTGCGAGGACTGCGGTCACACACAGATCGCCGAGGAGGACGAACTCCCGGTCAAACCGACCGAGACCGACCCCGCAGTCGGGGTCTGTCCGGAGTGTGACGGCGAACACTGGCGCGGTGAGACCGACGTGATGGACACCTGGATGGACTCCTCGATATCGCCGTTGTTGATCCAGGGCTGGCCCGAGGAGCCGTTCGAACCGGCGACACTGCGCCCACAGGGCCACGACATCATCCGGACGTGGGCGTTCTACACGCTGTTGCGGACCGCCGCACTCGAAGACGAAATCCCCTGGGAGGAGATTCTTGTAAACGGGATGGTGTTCGGCGACGATGGCAACAAGATGTCGAAATCACGGGACAACTTCGTCCAGCCCGAGGCCGTGGTCGAGGAGTACTCCGCCGACGCGTTCCGGCAGGCGATGGCACTCGGCGGCCAGCCGGGGACCGACATCCAGTTCCAGTGGAAAGAGGTCACCTCGGCGGCACGCTTCGAGACGAAGGTCTGGAACATCACCCGGTTCACCGCCCAGCAACTCGACGAGGAGCACCGACTGCCCGACCCGGCGTACCGCGATATCGACCGCTGGCTCCTCTCGAAGTGCTCCCGGGTCACGGCGG
>Ga0207714_1001596_pt1 | contig 14508 bp, 10 predicted proteins | sample PonA232FremontCA_2_FD_187270 | JGI IMG/M metagenome (GOLD analysis project Ga0207714, IMG submission 187270) | Marine sediment microbial community from Fremont, CA, USA - Pond A23 Sediment 2 (SPAdes) | ecosystem: Environmental > Aquatic > Marine > Unclassified | place: USA: Fremont, California... | reverse complement strand
TTTTGCAGGAATGTTCTTATCTACTTCAACCGGGATACGCAGGAAAAAGTAATAAACAGATTGTGCACTAAACTTCACAAAGGGGGGTATTTTTTTATTGGCCATTCTGAATCCATAATGGGAATGGATGTTCCTTTGAAGCAAATAAAACCAACTATATTTGTTCGTACCTAATTTAAAACCACAAACCAATGAGTGAATTAACTGATAAAGAATTAATAGAGGAGCTGAAGAAAAGATTTGACCAAAATAAAAAAGCTTTGGCTGAAGTTCAGCATCTGAATGAGGAGTTGAAGGAAGTGAATAAAAAACTGGAAGACTCAGAAGCGCTTAAATCTCACTTTTTATCTAATATCACAAATGAAATTATTAATCCTTTTTCTTCGATTTTAGGCCTGGCCAAAAATATTATGTCTCTTAAAAAAGCAGATTGGAAAAAAGTGCAGTCTATGGTATCAATGATTTACCACGAAGCTTTCAACCTGGATTTTCAACTGAGGAATATTTTTGTTGCCGCAAAAATTGAGGCAGGTGAAATTTATCCTGAAGTGCTGAATGTTGATATTAGGCAGACGATAAAGAGTGTGATCGATGCTTTTAATTATGAATTGGATAAAAAAGAACTTAATGTTGATTATAAGTTTGATATCGAGCCTGTAAGAGGAGATATATACTATTTTAAAACCGATCCGGAAAAAATAAAACTTATTATTACGAATCACCTGAGCAATGCAATCAAGTATAGTCATAAAGGAGGAAATATCTATATTCATGTGTGGGAAGAAAATGAAAACCTGCATATATCTGTGGAAGATGAAGGAGAAGGCATTTCTAAAGAAAATCAACGAATCATTTTTGACCGTTTTAAAAAGCTGGATTCAGGTATAGATTCAATTCACAGGGGACATGGTCTTGGACTTTCAATAAATAAAGGCCTTTTGGATTTGTTAGATGGGGACATTGACATCGCAACGGAAGAAGGAAAAGGTTCAAAGTTTACAATTACTATTCCTGAAGCAAAATCAAACATCAGCGGTTTTGCTTTTGACGATAACGAGATGTTTTTTGGTAAAGATGCTCCTGAAGAAGGAGAATCAGAAGAAGAAACTTTTTAATATAATACTGCATGATTCCGGAAAAGTCACATTTTTTATACCCGGCCGCTTTGTTTGCCCCGCGTGAGCCTCATATTATAAACACAATTCTTGGGTCATGTGTGGCTGTGTGTTTTTGGGATCCAACAATGAATATTGGAGGGATGGCACATTATATGCTGCCTTTATGGAACGGAGAAGGATTAGCCTCTCCAAAATATGGTAATATTGCTATCGAACGACTCATGGATAAACTTTTATCTTTTGGTAGTAAGAAATACAATATAAAAGCAAAAATATTTGGAGGAGGTGAAGTGATTGACACTCACGCTCCTTATTTTTATATTGGTCAGCGCAATATAGAAATTGCTGAAAAAATGCTTGGAGATATGAAGATACCTATTATTGCTTCCAGTACTGGGGGAAAAATGGGCAGAAAACTTATCTTTAACACCTATACCGGTGAAGTTAGGCAGAGATATGTAAAACGTCAAAACCTTTGACATGTTTTTTTTGTAATTTAGCAGGAGTAATTCAGGCTTTTCCATGGTTAAATGAACGATTTATTGAAAATATGGCTCACACAATAAAAGTTTTGGTAGTAGACGATTCAGCGGTTGTCAGGCAAAAGTTGTCGGATATTATTAATTCCGATCCTGCTCTTGAAGTTATGGGTACGGCTTCTGATCCATTTATCGCTGCAACGAAAATAAAAAAAGAGACGCCGGATGTAATTACGCTTGATGTAGAAATGCCCCGCATGGATGGAATTACATTTCTGAAGAAAATCATGGCTCAACATCCGATGCCTGTTGTGATAATTTCCAGTTTAACTGAAAAAGGGACGCGTACTGCTATAAAAGCTCTAGAATACGGAGCAGTTGAGATTATTACAAAATCCAAAATGGATAGCTCTGCTTTTTTCGAGGAGTCCAAAATACGGATTTGTGATGCAATTAAAGCTGCAGGCGTTTCCAAGCTTAAAAGAAGAAATGTTCCATCCCCGGAAATATATGTTGAGCCTAAACATTCCGCAGATGCTATTATTCCGCATACGACAAAACGTAGTATGGTTGAAACAACTGAATTTGTTGTTGGAATTGGTGCTTCAACCGGAGGAACAGAAGCGATAGCCAAGCTCCTTCAGTCACTGCCACATGACAGCCCGGGAATTATAATAGTTCAGCATATGCCGGAGCAATTTACAAAATCTTTTGCCGAACGCCTGAATGAAACGTGTAAAGTTACCGTAAAAGAAGCTCATAATGGCGATTCTGTGATTCGGGGCAATGTGCTGATAGCTCCCGGAAATTATCATACTATACTAAAAAGAAGTGGTGCACGATATTACGTGGAAGTAAAGCAAGGTCCCTTGGTTAATCGCCACCGGCCCTCGGTTGATGTATTATTTCGATCAATTGCAAGATATGCAGGTAGAAATGCTGTCGGAGTAATTCTTACAGGTATGGGAGATGACGGAGCCAGAGGCTTGTTGGAGATGAAAGAGGCAGGAGCCCACACCATTGCCCAGGATGAAAAATCAAGTGTTGTTTTTGGTATGCCGAAAGAGGCTATTGATCTGCAAGCAGCCGACCAGGTTTTACCTTTGGATAATATTGCTTCACACTTAATTTCAAAGGTCAGACGATGAACACCCTGTGAAACCTTATTCACAAGATGAAAACATGAAGAAAATGAATAATAACGATATAAATAAACCTGAGGCTGTACAAAAAGATATTGAAAAGTGAAATCTGAAAATCAAGCTTTGCCCCTGACCCTTGAATTTAGCCTTGATTTACAGCAACTTCATCCTTAAGGGCAAGGGGCAAAAAGTTGCTGAAAATCTAATTTAATTACTTTTGGGACAGCCTCAGGTTTAAGTGCAAAAAGACATGAATAGAAAGCTCTTTTTTATTTTAACAGGCAATTTAACAATAGACCAATATTCTATTAAAACCGAACTTATATGGGACTTATTTGATTCTATAAAAAGATTTTCAGATGAATATATATTACCTGTTATTGCTAATCTCTTAAACATACGGTCATGGAAGACATTAAAGAAGAGCAAAAGGAACGTAAAATGGGATTTTTTTACCGTTTTTTTTGTTGGTGTTCAGGAGCCCGGCTATATATCCTGAAGGAATGTGAGTCGGAATACAATAAATTTTTTGGTATTGGAGCCATTGTACTTTTAACTGCAATTATGGCTGCTGTTACAGGAATATATGCATTATTTACTGTGTTTCCAAATCCATGGATTGCAGTGCCTTTTGGTGTTTTTTGGGGTGTTATGGTCTTTTTCCTTGATTGGTTTATTGTCGCCAGTTTAAAAAAAGATAAACGATTTTCTCGTGAATTGATAGCCGCTTTGCCACGGATTATTTTGGCAATTTTAATAGCCGTGGTTATTTCAAAACCTTTGGAATTGAAATTATTTGAAAAAGAAATACTTGGTGAATTGGCAGTGATGAACCAGGAAAAACAAAATGAATATAAAACTTTGGTGGAGGGTAATTATGATGAAATTCAAAATCTGAAGGAAGAAAACGAAGCCTATCAAAAACAAATTGACCGGAAAGCTAAAGAACGACAGGAACTTTTTAACATGATCATTGCTGAAGCTGAAGGGAGAAGCCCAACTAATAAAGAAGGCAAAGGCCCTGTCTACAAAGAGAAAAAAGCAGAATTTGATAAAGTGGACGAAGAATACCGTCAACTTTACAAACGAAATAATAAATTAATCGATCAGAATAAAGAAAAAATTAACCGTCTTGAAAGTCAGAGAGATGATCAGATTTACGATAATAGCAGAGTTGCAGAACATTCTGGTTTTTTGGGAAGGTTGAAGGCCCTGAACAGGTTGGCTGAATCAAATAAATCTGTTTATTATGCCAATTTATTTATTGTATTTCTTTTTATTGTGATTGAAGCCTCTCCCATGATTGTGAAATTGTTATCAAACCGCGGTCCTTATGATGTATTACTTGAGGCTAAAGAGCAGGAAAAAAATGACGAAATACAATCTAACCTTTTAAAACATAAGCTATCTTTGGATGAAGAAAACTCCCTTCACACTGCTAGAAAAAGGCAATATATTGAAAATAAAAGAAATAGTGAAACCGAAGCGGTGGAAAATGCATTTAAAGCTAAAAAGGAAATGGATGAAAAACGACTGCAAAAGTGGAAAGAAAAGCAGAATGAAGAAATTGAAAATAACCCGGAAGAATTAACGCATTTAGATGATTTGCTCGGAAACAATATAAAAATTATCTCTGATTGAACCTTGAATTCTCTAAAATTATCTATATATTTAATTTTTTTAACTAAAATATTTTAATGTCTGATATATGAAGTCACCCAGGGATAATAACATTGTATTAAAATATACGCTGAGTGGATTTATTATAGGTTTGGCCACGGTACTGTTTGTTTTGTTTATCGATTTTATTTTTAAAGACCTTACTGTTGACCAGATAATAAGAGAACATACCCGTAATCCTGTTTATATAATTTTAGACCTTTCACCCTTTGTTCTTGCGTTTTATGCTTATTTACTGAGCAAGAAATATGCAGATACTACTGCAATATTGAATGATTCCATCAAAAGAGAATTTAACCGGATGGAAAGAGTTTACCGGTTTGTGGAAAAATTAAGGCACGGAAAAGTAGATGCTTCCTACAAATTACAAGGTGATGACGATGTGCTCGGTCAGGCAGTATTAAGCTTGCGGGATGAATTAAAGAAAAACAAAGAAGAAGAAGAAAAACGAAGAGAAGAAGACGAACAAAGGAATTGGATTTCAGATGGATTAGCGAAATTTGGCAATATTTTAAGATATGATACGGATAATCTCGAAGCGTTATCCTATAAGCTTATAAGTAATTTGGTTAAATACATTGATGTAACACAGGGAGCGTTCTTTATCATTAATGAGGATGAAGAAGAAGGGAAAAATGTGCTTGAAATGACTGCATGTTACGCTTACAATAGAAGAAAATACCCTGACAGAAAACTGGAAATAGGAGAGGGGTTGATTGGTGCTGCAGTAATGGAAAAAGAAACTACCTATCTTACAGAAGTTCCACAGGATTTTGTAAATATTACTTCAGGGCTTGGTGAATCTACCCCTAATTGCCTGCTTATCGTACCTTTAAAAATAAACGAACAAGTTCACGGAGCAGTAGAATTGGCTTCTTTTAAAGAGATAGAGCAGTATGTCATAGAATTTGTGGAAAAAGTTGCCGAGAGTATTGCCTCCACCATATCTAACGTAAAGACTAATACGCAGACTTCTAAGTTATTGGAAGAATCAAGAAGACAAGCTGAAGAGCTTGCTTCTAAAGAAGAGCAGATGCGGCAGAACATGGAGGAATTAAAAGCTACTCAGGAAGAAGCGGACAGACAGAGCCAGCGGTTTGTGATCTTTTCAAATGCAGTGAGCCATACGATGATACATGCAGAGTATGATCCGGAAGGGAAACTCCTGTATGCAAATACCAAATTTTTGAAAAAACTGGGTTACGATTCGACTTCAGAGGTAGAAGATCAGCCTATTTCTATGTTTATTGATGAAAAAGATCATGCATGGTTTGATGATCTATGGGAACGACTAGCAAATGGGGGCAAGCACTTTGAAGGTTATATGAAGCATGTAACAAAACAGGGAAGGGACTTGTGGACAATGTCTACTTATACTTGTATGCGTAGAGATGACGGATCGGTTGAGAAAATACTTTATCTTGGTCTTGATACAACAGAGCAGAAGAAACAAAGCCTTGATTATGAAGGGCAAATAGAAGCATTGAATCGTGCCTCACATAAACTTGAACTTTTACCTTCAGGAGATGTGCTCGATGCCAATCAGAATTTTCTCAATCTTATGGAATACTCTGAAGGTGAGGTAAAAAACAGAACAATCTTTGATTTCATTCAGAAAGCTGATTTAAATGAATTAAAAAACATTTGGGAAAAAGTTAAAAATAACGAAACTTACCAGGGACAAATGAAACACCTTACAAGAGGAGGAAGAGAAGTATGGATGCAGATGACCCTTACCGCAGTTAATGATGTCTATGGAGAGGTTTCAAAGGTAATATATATCGGGCACGATATTACGAAACAGAAACAAATGGAAATTGAAGCAAATAAGCAGGCAGAGTTATTGAAGGAGAAAGAAGAAAAACTTGAAAAGTCACAACAAGATTTAAGTGAAAAACTAGAAAAAGCCCGACAGGATGTGAAAGAGCAATTTCAGGAGATTGAAAGAGAAAAAGTGCGTAACGAACGAACGCTTGAAGGTGCTTCAGATGCTATTATAACAATTGATCAGGAGGGAACTGTAAAGTTCTTTAACAAAGCTGCCGAAGAACTATGGGGTGTGGAAAAAGATATGATTTTAGGAAGAAATGTTAAAAAGCTTTTCCCGAAAAATCTGGACGAATATGAAGATTTTATCGTTCGTTTTGTGGACCCTAATAAGGAGAAAACTGTCGGAGAACGGAAAGAGGTTACAATAACAAATGCCAGCGGAGAAGATCTCTCCGTAATATTTCTTTTATCAATGGCTAAAGTTAATAAAGAGACTACTTATACCGCTTTCATTCAGAATATTTCTGTCGACCTGTTTTAAACCTGAGGTTTCGGACTTTTAACCTGATTTATTCACCAAAAATGAATAAATTGAATTTATCAAGCTGTTTTATGGAAACAGAATACGAAATATATAAAACAGTTTCTTAATAATTATTTAGGCGCATTCTTAAGCAAATAACTAATTGTATTTCAAAAGTTTACTAGTGTATTTAAGGAAAAAATAACCTTGGAAAAGGCCAAAATGATTAAAAAGCAGGGTCAAATTTTAAATAGAATTTTATAAAAAAATCATCTTTTAAATCAATACACTAAAATAATTGATTTTAAGCCACATATTCATTATTTCTATGTTTTCTCCTTGCCCTGTCGACGATGAGTAGCTAATTAATTATGATTCTCCAGTCCATCGTGGCGAAATTTCTATTTCTTATATTTTAGCTATCATAATTTAAACGTTACGGTCTTTTTATATATCTACAAGCACCGATAGGTGCAAAATTATGGTAGAAAATAAATCCCCGCTCCACCCATAAGCGCTGTTAGGCGCGACATTATTTCACCTCATCAAAATGGTGAATGTTAACCATTTATCTAATCACTTTTTTAATGCAAAACTTCAGTTAATAATTATTTATTTCTTGCAGGTGCGTCAGTATTGGAATATCTGTTGCGTTGCAAAATCCTGAAGTATCGAACTATGTCGGCGGCTTTCGATGCATCGTATCTGTACCAAACTTGACGCATGAATTCTGGTTAAAGCCAGAAATCAGCCCTAAAAAAGATAAAAATGTTATTAATTATCAATAAAATAGCATAAAACTATCAAATAAATAATGATCGCCGGTTAGCAATCTTTTGCCCGATGGCTTACAAAAAATACACCAGAGTTAAACTTTGAGCATGAAGTTTTGTTAATTTAGCAACGTATGAATGAAATAGTTTAAATTTTAAAAATTCTAATTATGAGTAAGATAAAGTTATACTTATCAGCAGCAATTTTACTAGTTGGCTTTACCTATGGCTGTACACAATCAAATGAAGAAAATTCTTCTGCCCCTGACAAGGTTGAAAATGTTATCCTTTTTATCGGCGATGGAATGGGGGTAACCCAGGTTTATGCCGGAATGTCAGTGAGCAAGGAGCCTCTTGTTTTTGAGGAGTTTCGGCACATTGGATTTCAGACGACCTTTTCGGCCAGTGATTATACTACAGATTCAGGTGCGAGCGGAACTGCGCTAGCAACCGGAGAAAAAACCAAAAATGGCCGCATTAGTGTTGGCCCAAATGGTCAGGAATTGACATCTATATTAAAAATTGCTGAAGAAAATGGCCTTTCAACCGGGCTTGTTAGTACAAGCTCTATTGTTCATGCTACACCTGCCGCTTTTATTGCGAACAATAAGGATAGGCATAATTACAGTGATTTAGCCAGTGATTTTCTCAAGACAGATATTGATGTTTTTGTTGGTGGTGGCAGAAAGCATTTTGAAGACCGTGAAGACGGTAAAAACTTATTAGATAGTTTGAAAAACAAAGGTTATCGGGTAACTACCAGTCTGGATGAAATTAAAAACATAACCGAAGGAAAACTTGCCGGTTTTACGGCTGAAAATCATAATCCAAAATATTCTGAAGGAAGAGGTGAAATGCTACCTGTTTCAACAACGTCAGCTATTGATATTTTAGATAATAATACTAAAGGCTTTTTCCTTATGGTTGAAGGTTCACAGATTGATTGGGGTGGCCATGATAACGACCAGGATTATATCGTAAATGAACTAATGGATTTTAATAATGCTGTAGAAGCTGGCATGAAATACGCCAGGGAACATGAAAATACGTTGGTAATTGTTACTGCGGATCATGAGACTGGTGGAATGGGGTTAAATGACGGAAGTATTGAAAATCATGAAATTGAAGCTGATTTTACTACCGGGGGACATACCGGAGTTATGGTTCCCGTGTTTGCCTTTGGCCCCGGCGCAGAACAATTTACGGGAATTTATGACAATACGGATATATTTAAAAAGATCCACCAATTATATGGCTTTGAGGAAAATTAGCCAAATTATTGCTCCATTGCTTTATTGTTAAATTGTCAAGCAATTTTATAAGTAACGGCTGATATTTATAAGAATTCAGAATTAAGAATGCAGGATGCAAAATCGTTGTGTATCCTGCATTCTTAATTTCAAAAACCCCTGTTCAGGTTTTTTCAGGATTAGAGGTAAATATTAAAACGCTCATCAATTACCTGAATAATAGTTAGTAGTAGTAATTAACACTCACTACTCACTAAACTACTACTTACTATCCTTTCAGCTAAAAAAATGTGTTTTTAAGATTATCTTCTACTTCTGAATCTGCCTGTTTATAATTATCAAAAGCCCTAGCTACGCTTAAAATCCAAATTTCTTCTGCATCCCAATTTTTATCCAACGTCCGGGCATTTCAATATTCCCCATGTCATAATAATTATTGTTAAATAAGTTGGTGGCTTCAAGTGAAAAAGTCCAGCTATCCAATGTGTATTCCAACGCTCCATTAAAAAGCCAAAAAGGAGAATAGGCTTTATCAGTCAAATACTCATTGCTTGCATTGTTGTATTGAAGAAAATGTCCGTTGCGATCATTGTAACGCGCAGAAATATTGACTTTAGTATTCTTCAATGGTTCCAGTTTCAGTTGTAGAATTAGTTTATGTTTTAAATAGTTCAGTGAATATTTGGAGGAATACGCTCCTGCGTTTTTTTCCTGGTCTATATAGGTGTAATTCACACTTGTTCCATCTAAAAAAGAAACATCTTTGAAGTTGTACCTGAGTTGAAATTCTGCTCCCTGCTTTTCTAATTCTGTCAGGTTTTCTGTTTTGAATTGCTTACCGGCATTATTTTCAACATCAACCCATGCAATTACATCGTCTGCACGTGAAAAGAATAGGGCAGTATAGGCTGTAAATTTCTGACTGTTCCATTTGAGTCCACTTTCATAACTGACTACTTTTTCTGGTTTTAAATCCTGATTGCCTATGTTGCTGGGGCCTTCATAAAATAAATCTGTAAAGGTGGGCAAACGAAGCGACTTATTTGCAGAGGCATAAACTTTAAATTCTTTTGTAAAGTTATAGCTTAGATCAACTCCCGGAAAAATTTTCCAGCTTTTGTCAAACTCGTTACTCCAGCTTCCTAAAAAACCGGCAGAAAGAACAAAATCATTAAAGTAGACAGAGTGCTCCAGGTAGGAATTAATCACCGTGCGCGTGTAGCTTTTTGTGAAAGATCCGTGCGGCTCGTTGTTAACTGTTAGAGTCTCGTCCATCGGGTTTCCAAGAACATTGCTCCATATATTTTCAGACCTAAAGTCAAATCCTACAGAGGTTTTACCAAATAAAGTCCGGAAATCAGTAGTTATCTTAGTGCCGTAAACGTCTGTCAGGTGGTAATTGTGACCAGAATAATAGTTCCAGCTTTTGTATATACCTGGAGTGAATTTAGCGGTATCGCTGTTATCTTTAATAAAATATCCGTTTTCTCTGTGATACCAATTCTCAGATTCCCGGAATAGTTCATAGCGATCCTTATGTCTTCTCCAATACACTGAAGAATTAAAGTTTAAAAGCTTTGTTTTTAAGTCTAATGAAAGCGAACTGAAAATGATGTTGTTTTCCTCAAATTGATTTGGGTATTCAGGAGTGTAAAAGCCCTGAGCTCCAAATGCTTTGTCTGAATAGCCGAATTGAAAATCAATGCCTCCTGATTCGAGATTATACCGACTTTGTAGGAAAATATTAGCAAGATCGAAATCCGTATTTTCAATATAGCCTTCCGAAGCTGATTTTGAAACAGAAAGCAAGGTTTGGAAATCGCCTGTTGATAAATTGGTGTTTAGGGCAGTTTTGTAATACCCATTCTCTCCACCTTTTAGTCTAACATCAATTAAATTAGTATCTGATGGCCGGGTAATTATGTTTAGAACTCCGCTGTAGGCATTTGGCCCAAAGATTCTGGAGCCTGAACCTTTTAAAACTTCAATTTTATCAACTGCAGAAAAATCGATAGGTAGATTCAGGGCAAAGTGACCGGTTTGTGGATCATTCATGTTAATACCGTTAAGCATAACAAGGTTTTGATCAAAAGAGCCACCGCGAATACTTAAATCGGCTTGTACTCCTTCAGGTCTGCGTTGTTTTATATCAAGACCCGGCAAATGTGTAAGCGCATCTTCTAAATTTCCGGCCGGCATATCACTAATATCTTCTTCCGAAAGTGAATTTACTACACGAGATAGTTTTGAATAAACAACCGGCGAGCGTTTTGATGTGACTATAACTTCGTCAATATCAATGTTTTTACCTATTGTTAAAGTGTCGGTTTGAGCATAATTTGGAGAAGTAAGCATTATCAGGATATACGTAAAACATAACTTTCCAATATTTATCACCCGGTGTAAAGTATTGAATGCTGAATAACTTTTACGTTGCCACTTTTGAAAGATCATTAAATCATACATTTTTCTAAAAATACGTGTTTTCATTTTTCTGTTTTTTAAAGATTTTACAATTGTTGAGCTGCAAATGTATGAGAAAGCAGCGATCCTCTGGTCATTATCTAATTAAAAAGCCATAAGTTTTATAACATAACAAAAGCGAACTATTGATAAGAAATTGTTTTGATTTAGTAAAAGAGAAATATCTGGTACCGCCAGGATGGCGGTTTCCTGAATTTGAGTGACAACTTTCACCTCCCTGAGAATTGAGAGAAAACTGCATGGAACACCGGCTTCCAGCCGGTGAAGACAGGAAATACAAGTAAGGATACATGCAGATAAAAGCAATAAGATGTTAATACCTAAGTTGAGCGGTTTGAACGAAGTGAAAAAGCGCTTTACTTATCCGGCAGCTGCCGGACCGACTTAGAAATTGTCGGTTTTTACCGTATAGGTGAGGAGAAAACCATACAATTTCTTTGTCCCCGACAATTCGTGGACGGGGCAGGCAGTGAGTGAGAATCGCTCAATTTGGGTAATATTAATACTCGAAATAAAATCAAAACAGTTTCTAAGCGTAAAAAAGCAATTGGTTTCAGTTCATTATCATAAAAGCAATATGTGTGCTTTAAAGCAAGAAATGTTTATTATATACTTTCATTCATTCTGCTGAAGTCTTTGGCAGGATGAATGGAAAATTAAACATTTAATTTAATCGTATGCAGCACTATATTTTATGAGTAGTCATTAGATAAAAAGTATAAAGTTTAAAATTAAGTGAAACCCTCAAGCAAAAGAAAATGAATTAAACGCTACTTGCATTAATATTAACAATAATATGGCAATGGAGCAATAAAACCATACACTGATGAACAATAACTCTTTGAAAAATATACTTTATGTGAAATGAATCATTTATCTTTATATGCAGCAGAGTAATAAAATAAACGTCTTTTATCATGAAGATATGAACAAAACGGATTCATTATACAAAAACATCCATCAGGATATAATAGACAGGTGTAAAAAGGGCGAACAGACGGCACAGTTTCAGCTTTATAAGCTATACTACAAAGCTATGTACAATACCTGTTATCGAATTGTTTCTGATGAAATGGAAGCAGAAGATATTATGCAGGAAGCTTTCCTGAAGGCATTTGACAAATTAGATACATACAGCGGAAAGGTTAGTTTTGGAGCATGGTTAAAGCGAATTGTCATCAATCACAGTCTTGATCAAATAAAAAAAAAGAAGTTAGATTTTAAGAATGTTGAAGAATATCCACATGAGATAAAAGAAGAAAAGGAGGAACAAGAAAATGACATCTCAGAGCAGATTGAAGAAATAAAAAGCGGCGTTGATCAATTGGCAGATGGCTACAGAATAGTGCTGTCTCTATATCTTCTCGAAGGCTATGATCATGATGAAATTGGAGAAATTCTAAATATTTCAGCCTCTACTTCACGATCACAGTATACAAGAGCGAAAAATAAATTAAAAGAACATTTAGCAAACAATAGATAAGGCCATGAAAAAATTAGAAGATATCATCAGAAATAATAAAGAGAAATTTGATGATTTGGAACCGGCAGATGGTCATTTTGAAAGATTTCAAAATAAACTGAATAATTATAATAATAAAAAATCATCATTCTCCTTGTCATACAAGTTTGTATTAAAAGTAGCCGTTGTAGGTTTGCTTGTTGTACTATCGAGTTTGTGGTTATATGATAATATCTATGACAATCAGTCCACAGAGCAGATAGCTGTGAAAAATATTCCGCCTGAATTCCGTGAGGCACAGCTATATTATTCTGGTATGGTTGATAGAAAATACAATCAAATTCAGGATTTTGAATTTAAAAGCAAGAAACAAAAAAAGATGCTTTTGAATGAGTTAAAGGCAATGGATTCTGTTTATTATAACATTAAACAAGATTTTAAAGAGAATCCAAATGACCCGAGAGTTATGAATGCACTTATAAGACATTATCAAATGAAGTTAGAGGTTATGACTCAGGTGGTGGAGCAACTCAATCAGGTTCAGGAAATTAAAAATCAAGACAATAAAAATAAAATTAATAAAAAGGACAAAAGCCATGAAAAAAAGGAATTATAAAAATTATGCACTGGTATTTATTCTTATTTTATTTACAGGATTTACCAGTAGTGCGTCTGAAGATGAATATTCAAAAAAAATTCAAAAGGAATATGATGCAAATGAACAAACGCATCTCAACTTAACTAATAAATATGGAGATGTAGAAATCACTAACTGGGAGAAAAACAGCGTATTTATTGATGTTACAATTACTGTTGATCACAAACGAGAAGATAAAGCTGAAGAACTGTTAGAACATATAACAGTGGATTTTAGTCAGGATGGAAATACCATCATTGTAAAAACTGACATTGATAAAAATTTTAATAAATCAACCTGGTTTTTCAACTTCGATAGTAATAATAAGGAGTTCAGTATTGATTATGAGATTAAAATGCCCAAAGCTCTTAAGTTGACCTTAAATAATAAATACGGAGATGTGTTTATTGATGAGGTTACCGGAGAAGCTAATATTTCAGTAAAATATGGTAATCTGAAAGCGAACAAAATATTGAGAGGTAACACAAAACCTCTTAGCCGTGTATATCTTGGATACTCAGACGGGTCTATTAAAGAGGCAAAATGGTTGAAACTGGATCTGAAATATTCAAAGCTGCAAATTGATAAAAGTATTGCTCTAATGGCAGTGACAAAATATTCAAAGTTATATACTGATAAAACCAGCTCCATCGTTGCAGAATCGAAATATGATCACTATTATTTGGGTGAGATTGGCAACTTGGTTGTCGAATCAAAATATACTGATTACCAGATTGATCAATTAAATAAACAATTAGATATTGAGACTAGTTATGGCAATTTGGATATTGACTATATTCCTAAGGTTTTTGAAAAAATATGGGTGGATAACAAATATGGCCATATTGACATGAAGATTGACAAGGCAGCATCTTATAAAATTGAAGGTAAGGCTGATTATGGAGACATCAATTATCCGGACAGCAAAAATATTAACAGAAGAAAGGATAATACTGAACTGGAAATTTCGGGGATAATTGGTAGAGCTAAAAATCCCAAAGCAAAGGTGGAACTGCAGACAAGGTATGGAGACATTGAGCTTAAATAACCCAAACAGATAATGCAACATAAAAAGAGGCTTCACACAACGGAGCCTCTTTTTATGTAATAACGGAGTTTACAAAGGCAATTTCAGAAGTAGAGGCTAAATATCTATAAGAATTCAGAATGAGGAATACAGAATACGGTAA
>Ga0207714_1001595_pt1 | contig 14514 bp, 14 predicted proteins | sample PonA232FremontCA_2_FD_187270 | JGI IMG/M metagenome (GOLD analysis project Ga0207714, IMG submission 187270) | Marine sediment microbial community from Fremont, CA, USA - Pond A23 Sediment 2 (SPAdes) | ecosystem: Environmental > Aquatic > Marine > Unclassified | place: USA: Fremont, California... | reverse complement strand
GCCCGCCGGCACCGGTGCCTGCCCGAACTTGTGTGGGTCGATGGCCATCGAGTCGATGGGCGCGTCGGCGAACGACCACTCGTAGTCGGTGAACGGCAGGATGAAGCCGCCCCACGAGGCGTCGACGTGCATGCGCGCGTCGGCGTCGTGGGCGAGTTCGGTCATCGCGGGGATCGGGTCGACGCGGCCGTACTCGGTCGAGCCGGCGACGCCGACCACCAGCGCGGTGTCGCTGTCGACCGCGGCCGCGACGGCGTCGAGGTCGGCGCGGTAGTCGTCGTCGACGGGGACGGTTCGGAGGTCGACGCCGAGCATTTCGGCGGCCTTGGTGACACTGAAGTGGACGCTCGTCGGCGCGACGATGTTGTGGTCGCTGCTGGTCACGCAGCCCTCGGCGTCGCTGTCAGCACGGTTGCGCGCAGCGTGGACGGCCTGAATGTTGGCCTCGGTCCCGCCGCTGGCGATATAGCCGTAGGGGTCGTCGAGCCCGGCGATCTCGCCGAGGGTATCGACGGCCTCCTGTTCCAGTTCGGCGACCGTCTGGTAGGTCGCTGGGTCGCCCGGGTTCGTCGCCAGGAACTCGACGGCGGCCTCGTGGGCGCGGGGATGTGGCTCCGTACACATCGAGGAGAGCACGCGGTCGAACTCCTGTGGTCGACGCTCCCGGACGCGCTGCATTACCATCCCATAGCGGCGACCGACGTTTAGCCGTTGTGTTCGACACGGTGTGTCATGATCGTCCCTGAACGGCGGTCCGGCGTTCGCAGCCGGCGGTCAGGCTTCGATGATCTCGTCGTCCTCGGCGTCCGGTATCGCCAGTGTGCCGTCAACTGTGACGGCTGCCTCGCCGCCGACCCGAACCTGCTTTCGGCCACGGTCGTCGACGCCGACCTCGACGTGGACGATCCCGCCGCGATCGACGAAGTGGCCCTGCTCGAAGCGGAGGTCGTCTGGCATCGAGTCGAAGGCCTCGTAGCTGTCGAGATACGCGCCGCAGGCCCCGCTTGCGGTGCCGGTAACGGGGTCCTCGTCGACGCCCGCGCCGGGGGCGAACATCCGGGCGTGGAGCGTCGACTCGGATTCGAGGGTGTCGAAGGTGAACGCGTAGACCCCGGTCACGTCGTACTCGTCGGTGATCGCCTCGATTTCCGTCACGTCGGGCTCGATGCCGCTGAGCGATTCGAGGAAATTGACTGGAACGATGAGGAACGGCAGGCCGGTCGTCGCGCGTGCAACCGGGAGATCGGCGCCCACATCGCGGAGCGTCGCGGGATCGATCCCGAGCGCGCCGGCCAGCCGGTCGTAGAGGATATCGACCGTCTCGACCTCCGGCCGGGATTGGGTCATCCAGACGACGCCGTCGTCGGTGCATTCGATACCGAGGACGCCGACGTTGGTTTCGAGTGTGTGCGTGCCCGGTTCGATGACGCCGTCGGCGGCCAGCAGCGCGTGGCTCGCAATCGTGGCGTGGCCGCAGAGATCGACCTCCTGTGTCGGCGTGAAGTAGCGGACCTTTCGGTCGGCGTCGTCGCTGTCGCTGACAAACGCGGTTTCGCTGGCCGATAGCTCGCGGGCGATGGCTTGCATCTGTGCCGCCGAGAGGTCGTCGGCCTCGGGAACGACCCCAGCGGCGTTGCCCGCGTACGGCTCGTCGGTGAAGGCGTCGACCAGACAGGCGCGTCGTCCGTTCATGACTGTAGCGACACAGCGGCGACCTAAATAGGCATGCGGCTACCGACGTGACCGCGACTCAGTCGGCGTAGGCCTCGCTCTCTTCGAGGGCGGTTTCGGCCTGCGGCGTGAGTTCGTAGATGTTCTGCCGGGCGTCGGCGAAATACACGTCCTCGTCGACGACGCCGATGGCTTCGAGCCGTTCGAGCGCGTAGCGCACTGTCCGCGCCGAGAGCATTGATTCCTCGACGATCCCCTTCTGTGTCAGCTCGCCGTTGTATTCGAGTACCTTGAAAACGAGTTTCGCGCTCGGGGGCAGATCGTCGAGCTGTTCGTCGTCCGTTTCTGTCATCGGGTTACCGTGGAACGGACAGGGGTATAAAACTTCACCAGCCGGGACGGCGACGCCGGCCAAACGAACTCCTTTTGATGACGGCTCACAGACGGTGTGGTATGGCTACTGACACAGCGACCGGGCTCTCCGATCACATGCGGGGGGTAACGGTCACGACGGTCTCCTGTCTGGCGGGGGTGATCGCCGCGCTCGTTTCGACGGTCGTCTTTACAGCCGACGCCGCGACCGGGACGCGTCCGTTGCTCGTCCTCGCGGTCGCCGTCTTCGCGCAGTTTCCCGTCCTCAAGCTCGTCGGCGTCGATGTCGCCGACTTCGGAGCGAAAGACAACCTCTACGTCGTCTTCATGTCGTTCTGTCTCTGGTTTATCACGTACGCCGTCCTGCTTACGTCGGCGGTGAGCGGGTAGATGGCCGACGACAGCATCGCGGTCGTCGACCTCGACCGCTGTCAGCCCGACCGCTGTAACTACGAGTGTGCCAACTACTGCCCGCCGAACCGCAACGGTGAGGAGTGTATCACCAAACGCGGCGAGTCCGCCGACGACGAGGAGACGATCGAGGGCGACCCCGACCAGATACGCATCTCCGAGGAACTGTGTCTCGGCGAGAGCTGTGGCATCTGCGTCGACAAATGTCCGTTCGACGCCATCGAGATCATCAACCTCCCGCAGGAACTCGACGACGACCCGACCCACCGCTACGGCGATAACGCCTTCGCGCTCTACGGACTGCCGGTCCCCTCGCCCGGCAACGTCACCGGCATCCTCGGTCCCAACGGGATCGGGAAATCGACCGCGGTAAAAGCCCTCGCTGACGAGATCGTTCCCAACCTCGGGGAGTACAACAGCGAGCCCGACTGGGACGCCGTGCTCGAACGGTTCCGTGGCTCCGAACTGCAGGGCTTTCTCACCGACCTCATCGACGGCGAGATAACCGTCGCCCGAAAACCGCAGTACGTCGACCAGATCCCCAAACAGTTCGACGGGAACACGCGCGAACTCCTCGAACGGACCGACGAGCGTGGCGCACTCGATTCGCTGGTCGAGCGGCTCTCCATCGGGCCGGTCATGGACCAGCCCATCGACTCGATCAGCGGCGGCGAACTCCAGCGGGTCGCTATCGCCGCGACGCTGGCACGGGACGCCGAGTTCTACTTCCTCGACGAGATCACGCCGTATCTCGACATCGGCCAGCGGATGGTCGTCGCCCGGCTCATCCGCGAACTCGCCGACGACGAAGAGACCGACCGGTCGATGCTGGTTGTCGAACACGATCTGGCGATTCTCGATCTGCTGGCCGACACGCTCCACGTCGCCTACGGCGAGCCCGGCGTCTTCGGCGTGATCACGCCGCCGAAGTCGGTCCGCAACGGGATCAACGAGTACCTCGAAGGGTATCTCACCAACGAGAACATGCGGGTGCGGCCCAACGAGATCACCTTCGAGGAACATGCCCCCCGGCAGACGACCCGTGGCACCTCGCTGGTCGACTACCCCGCGCTCACCAAATCCTACGGCGACGACGAGTTCTCACTGGACGTGGAACCGGGGACGATCTACGAGGGCGAAGTCTTGGGCGTCGTCGGGCCGAACGGGATCGGGAAGTCGACGCTTGCCAAACTCTTCGCCGGCTCTATCGAGCCCGACGAGGGCGAGCTGGATTTCGACCTCGACATCGCCTACAAACCGCAGTACATCGAGATCGACCAGCCGATGCGCGTCGACAGCTTTCTATCCTCTATTACCGACGAGTTCGGGAGTTCCTACTGGAATACCGAGATCGCCCAGCCGCTCCAGCTCAACCCGATCATGGAACAGCAGCTCACCGAGCTTTCGGGCGGCGAACGCCAGCGCGTCGCTATCGCGGCCTGCCTCTCCGAGCCGGCCGACCTCTACGTGCTGGACGAACCGTCGGCGCATCTCGACGTGGAACAGCGCGTCCAGGCGACGACTGCGATCCGCCGCTACGCCGAAAATCACGACGCGACCGCGCTCGTCATCGACCACGATATCTATATGATCGATCTGCTGGCCGACCGGCTGCTCGTCTTCGACGGCGAGCCGGCCGATCACGGCCACGCCGCCGTCCCACAGGAGATGCGCGCCGGGATGAACGACTTTCTCGCGGACCTCGATATCACGTTCCGCCGCGACGAGGGGACGGGGCGACCGCGCATCAACAAACCGGGCAGCCAGAAGGACAGCCAGCAAAAGCGCGACGGCGAGTACTACTACGCGCCCTGATCGACCCTCGAAGACGGCTGTCGACTCCTGATCGACACGTCGCACACACCGGTCCCGGCCGGCGGAACACTTTTTGACTGAGCAACCAGTCTTTGGATACCCTGCTGGTATGCCAGTCCATCCCCAACCGAGCCAGCCGGCCTGCAGTTGCTGTGGTGATCCCGTCGCGTGGGCACCTGTCGCCGGGCATCGAGACAGCAGTGACCACAGGCCATCGGCCCAGACCGACGCCGAATCACGCGTCGACCCCGATCAGGTCGACCGAACCGACACAGACGCCCTCGATCAGGTCGATCAGACCGACGCGGACGCCCCCGAGGAGTCCTCGCTCCGCGATGCCGCGTTTCAGCACCCGGCTGGAGTGGCTGTCGAACTCGCCAGCACGGCCGTGGGCGCGCCATCGACCGTGCCGAACCCGGTCTGTCGGGACTGCGCCGCGTCGGCGACGACGCCGGACGGCGAGCAAATCGACGGATTGCCGACCGAACCCGATTTCGACTCCGCCGCCGACGCTGGCGGCGACGTGCCGGGCCTGACGCCCTGCGAGACGGGGCCGAACCCCGTCGTCGTCGACGGCGCGCGCTGCTGGCGCACCGGCAGCGACGACGCCTGGCAGCTCTCGCGGGACGCGCTCAACTGTGATTCCTGTGCGGAGTTCGTTCGCCGGCATACCGACGGCGACGGCCGCCCGCTCGCGTGGTTCGCGCCCGCGCCCGGCGGCGGCGTCGTCCAGACCAGAATCGAGCCCGACAGCGCAGCCGCGCTGACCGCCTTCGTCGAGCAGTTCGACGGGACGACGCCGGTCCGGATCGAGCCGACCGCGACGGCGTCGTCGCCGGTCGCAACCGAGCGGCCGGCTGTCGGCCTCCAGCGCGTCGATGATGCCACGCCCGCCGCGTCCGCCACATCCGCCGCGCCCGCCACATCCGCCGCGCCCGCCACATCCGCCACGTCGACCCCGCCGACCTTCGAGGCGACGCTGCTGACCGCCGAGCCACAGTCGGTTCGGTTCGAACTGCCGGCCATCGAGCGCGTGACCGTCGTCGACCCGCGCTCGCTGCCCGCGTTCACCGACCGCGAGCCGACGACGCGGGTGGCCTACTACCGGACGCTGGCCGCGACCGCCCCGGAACTGGTCGAGGTCGAGTCGCTCCGGCCCCTGCTCGCGGCGTCGGATCCGCAGGTGCGGTACACCGCTGTTCGGACCGCCGAGACGGTCCTCGCGGCCACGCCGACGGCCGGCATCGAGCTCGTCGACGCGCTCGCTGACCGGCTCGACGACCGCGAGCTGACCGCGCTGTACGCGGTGCGGAGCCTGATTCACGTCGCCGAAGGGTACCCCGACGCCGTCGCCAGCGAGGCGGGCGCGCTGACCGGCTGCATCGACACCGGCGACTCGCTGCTCGCCACGGCGGCGACGCGGCTGCTGCTGTATATCGCCGAACACGACCCCGCGGCCGCCATCGACGCGACGCCGGCGCTGGCCTCGCTGCTGTCGCCGACGCCGACGCGTGCCCGCCGGCAGGCGCTGGCGACGCTCGGCATGCTCGCCGAGCCGTATCCCGAGGAGGTCCGGCCGCTGGTGCCGCAGCTCTGTTCGTTGCTCGACACCGACGACCCGCAGTACCGGATTAGCTGTACCGCGGCGCTCGGCCGGGTGACCGCCGAGTATCCCGATGCCGCCGCGCCGGCCGTGCCGACGCTGCTGGACCAACTCGCCATGGACGACCCCGAACTCCGGGGTAACGCGGTCGGCGTCCTCGGCGACATCGCCCAGCGGTTCCCGACCGATATCGCCCCCTACACGGACGAACTCGGGCCGATGTTGGACGACGACGATCCGACGGTCCGGTCGAACACGGCCGGCACGCTCGCCCGCATCGCCGACGAGAAACCCCGGCACGTCCGCGAGTTCGTCCCCGAGTTGATCGAGCTACTGGAGGATAGCTGGCTGCGCAGCCGGGTGCATGCCTGCTGGGCGCTGGGCTACTGCGGCGACGACGCCGCGGTCGACGCCCTCGACGACGCCCGCCACACCGACCCCGACGAGGCCGTCCGCGACCGCGCGGCGTGGGCGCTCGACCAGATCGAGTGAGGCGTTTTGTATTGCTCTCTGCTGTTCTGAAGTGTTCGGCGACAGCATCGAGCAAACACGCTATTTCGCTCGGTTGGCCAGCCGACTCCTGGCGGACTGAAAGGGCGAGACGCGCGTGGCGGCTCCGCCGCCACGTTTGCGGCGGCCGGCACGCCGGCCGCCCACTCGACGAACCCGGACGACGCAAGCACCGCAGCCGCGAGCGGCGAGGAGCGCAGCCAGTCCCGGGAGTCGAGCGCGTCGAGGGCTTTCTACACCGATGATAGTTTTTCGGAGCCGTAGCTGACTACTATTCTCCGCACGAAGCGCTCAAAAGCATCGCCTCCCAATAGTTCCCAATGAGTTTCGCCGTCACCTACTACTGCCCGCACTGTGAGGCCCTCGTCGAACTCGACCGCGAGGGGTATCTCGACGACAAGGCCGTCACGCCCTACCCCTTCGAGGGCTGGACGTACGTCTCCCCCGACGAGCCATTCGAGGACGAAGACGACGTTGACGGCGTCGTCTTCACCTGCGGCGAGGACGGCACGCTGCGGGACGACGAATCGGGTTGTGGCGAGCAGTTCTATCTGAGTTTCGTCAAGTTCGAAAACGGCCGCGAGGTCGACCCCCGGCAGCCGCGTGAGACGGTCGAACTCGCAGACGACGAATCTGCTCCAAGCGGCCCCTCGGGGCCGAGCGGTCCCTCGGGGACGGGCGGCTTCTGGTCGTAGCTACCCCTTGATATTGCAGACGGGCACGGTCCGGGCGACGGGGTCGGCTAACCCGAGCGACTCGGAGACCGAGACCACCTCGTCGATGTCCTTGTAGACGCCGGGAGCCTCCTCGGCGATGGTTTCGCCGTCCTCGGCCTTGATATAGATCTGCTGTTGGTCCCGGAGGTCGGTTTGCACGTCGCTCGCGCCGTACTCACGCTTTGCTTGCGTGCGGCTCATCAGCCGGCCCGCGCCGTGAGCCGTCGAGCCGAAACTCTCCGAGAGTGACTCACTGCCGCCACGGAGCACGTAGCTGCCGGTGCCCATGCTGCCGGGCAGGAGCACGGGTTGACCCACGTCGCGGTAGGCTCGCGGGACCTCCTCGCGGCCGGCCGGGAAGGCCCGCGTCGCGCCCTTGCGGTGGACGTAGAGTTCGCGCTCTTCGCCGTCGACCGCGTGGACCTCCTTCTTGGCGATGTTGTGGGCGACATCGTACAGCAGTTCCATCCCCATGTTCTCCCAGTCGCGGTCGAACACACGCTCGAAGACCTGCCGCGTGCGGTGGGTCAGTAGCTGGCGGTTCACCCACGCGAAGTTGATCGCCGCGCCCATCGCGCCGTAGTACTCCTCGGCCAGCCGGCTGTCGGCGGGTGCGGCCGCGAGATTCTCGTCGGGCAACGCGGCGACCAAGTCGGCGTGTTCCTCGCTGATGTCGCTCACGTAGTCCTTGCAGACCTGATGGCCGAGTCCGCGGCTGCCGCAGTGGATCATGACGACGATCTGGTCCGGCTTCAGACCGTAGGCGTCGGCTGCGTCGTCGAAGGTGTCGGTGACGCGCTGGACTTCGAGGAAGTGGTTGCCCGAGCCGAGGCTGCCGATCTGGTCCTTGCCGCGGTTTTTGGCGTCCGCGGAGACGAACTCGCTGTTCGCGTCCGGGCGGCGACCCTCGTCCTCGCAGTGGAGCATGTCCTCCCGTGTCGCGTACCCTTCTTCGACGGCCCAGTCGAGACCGCGGTCGAGGACCTCGGTCACGGTTTCGACGTCGGTTTCGACGACACCGCCGTGGCCGATGCCGGTCGGGATGTTGGCGAACAGGGCGTTGACGAGTTCTTCCTCCGTGCCGCGGAGGTCGTCGTAGGTGAGGGTCGTCCGCACCATGCGGACGCCGCAGTTGATGTCGAAGCCAACCGCGCCCGGCGAGATACAGCCGTCTTCGGCGTCGATAGCGCCGACGCCGCCGACCGGGAACCCGTAGCCTTGGTGGCCGTCCGGCATGCAGAGCGTGTGATCGACGATCCCCGGCAACTGGGCGGCGTTGGTGAGCTGGTCGAGCGTGTTGTCGTCGCCGATCTGATCGAGCAGGGCGTCGCTGGCGAGCAGCCGCGCCGGGGCTCGCATCTCCCCCTGTGGCGGGATTTCCCAGACGTGCTCGCGGAGCCGCTCGATCTGATAGCCGTTGATCTCCCGCGTGGTCATGGCTGGCTTTCCGCTGTGGAGCCGAAAGAGCGTTGCGTCCCCTCGCTATTCGCGGCGGCTAGCTCATACTGTCTATTGTAGACGGTTACCGCCTCGACCGCCCACCGGTCGGCGGTCGAGCGGTAACTTCCTCCAATAAACCGTATCAGTCGCTCACGGACTCGTCGGCTGTCGACGGTGTGCCCCCGCTCTCCTGTTCGCGTTCGATGATCTCTGAGGCCGACCCAAGCCGTGACTGCAGCCACTCGTCGACCGAGTACGGCCCGCCACCGGTGATCAGCAGGGCCGAAACCAGCCCGAACAGCGAGATGTGGGCGACGACGGGGTCGTCCGGCAGCCCGAACAGCGTCGTCACGAACAGCCCGAAGGCGACAAGCGAGAACCCACGGGTGAACGCGCCGGCGATGAACATAACGCCGACGAGCGCCTCGGTCAGCCCTGCGCCGATCACCCAGAGCTCCGGCGGTGCGGGCACGACCGCGGTCAGATTGTATTTGGCGACGACGGCCAATGCCGGGCCGGGGTTGAGGAGCTTCTGGGTAATTCCGAGGTAGATGAAGCCGATCCCGACGCCGATCCGGAGCACCGTCGGTACGAGCCGGGTGTAGGGTTCGATCCGCTCGGCGAAGGGAACGGCGACGGTGCGATAGAAGGGATCGATCTGGGAGTACACTGTGCGCTCGTCGTCGGCCAGCTGCGAGATCAGCGCGTCCGCGCTCGGCCGCCCGCCGCCGAGCAGCGCGATCGCCAGCAGGCCGGGCACGTACTCGGCGGCCAGCAGCAGCCCCGGTTCGGTTGGCAACACCGCGAGGTAGATCAGCAGCGTTCCGACCGCGACGACGCGCGTCGCCAGCCCGAACAGCAACAGAAAGCCGATGCTGATCCCGAACAGCCGGAGGGCGGTCGGATTCGGGAACGTGACCGAGGGGCTGAAAAAGTAGCCCCCGAACCCCGCGCCGATCATCGGCATCCCCATGCTCAGCCGGAGGAGCCACGCCAGCAGGTCCTCGTAATCGTTCATCACGCCGCGGAACGCCGCGATATCGGCGGGAAACGGCCGAAACAGGAGGTAGACGGCCAGCCCGACGAGGATCGTCACGAGCCCGCCGAGCAGGACGGCGATCACGAGCGGATCGGTGAACGCATCGGTCAGGAAGGTAGTCGGGTCGACGGGCTCACCGCCGGGCGTCACGTAGTCGATGTGTGCTGTTGCGGGGCCGACGACCCCGACGAGAGCGGCAACGAGTGCGGCAGCACCACTGATAGCGCGCGGTCGAGAAATCGGCATGCATACACTATGTGCGTGGGGCTCCTAACTGCAACGGTTTCAGCGGTGCGTGGACCGATTCTGCGCTGCGCAAATGGTTCATGCGTCATGGGACGACGCTCCGATCCGTTGCGACCGCCGGTCGGACGGTGGAATTAAGACTCTCGTCGCCCTTATTGGTGTGTAGTGAGCGTCAATCTGGAACAACGGTGTGACAAACCGGGGAACACAGACCACGTCGAGGCGGCGTGGGAGCTGAAAGAGCGCATCAACCGCCGGGACGGTGTGCTCAAACAGCGTCGCGGCTTTTTCGTCGATGCCTACCGGCGCTCGACGACGCTGCTCTACTTCGAGGATCGAGAACTCGTCGCCTTCGGATCCGTACGGCGGGACGGCTATATTCTCTTTCTCGCGGTCGCGCCCGAAGCCCGCGGCCGCGGCTACGGCGAGCAACTGGTCGCCGAGATCGCCGACGAACACCGAACAGTGACCTGTCACGCCCGGACGACAAACGAGGACGCCCTCGGCTTCTACCAGCATCTCGGCTTCGAGGTCGACCGCCGGATCGACGGCTACTACGAGGACGACGGCAACGCCTACTACCTCAAACTCGGCGAAGAAGAGGGGATTCGAGAGCGACTCTCCGAGTTTCTGCGCCGGTAGCGACGCGCGTCGCCGCCCGGACGCCGTGTGATCGCCGCCCGGACGCCGTGTCACTGACACCCGCCGTAGCGACGGAACGGTCCTTTTATACGGTGACACGCGTAAGCCGGCATAGAAATGCCAAACTCCAACGGACCACTCAGCGGCACGCGCGGCAAGCTCTCGAACGACCCCCGCGACGGCGGCACCTCACCGCCACAGCAGTCGGTCGAATCCTTCGAGACCGGGCAGAAGGTACACCTCGATATCGACCCCAGCGTCTCCGAGGGCCGCTTTCACCCGCGGTTCAACGGCCACACCGGCGAGGTGACCGGGACGCAGGGCAGTGCCTACACCGTCAGCATCGTCGACGGCGGCAAGGAGAAAACCGTGATCGCGCGGCCGGCTCACCTGCACGCCCAACAGTAGATGACCATATTCAAGGAAAAACTCGACGAGGAGTACGTCACCATCGCCGAGGCGAAGACGATCCTCAACGAGGTCGAGGCCGAGCGGGCCGACGACGAGGAGCGTGACCTCCAGTACGAACTCGCCCGCGCCGTCGAACACGTCAACCGCCACGCGTCGCTCGAGGCCGACGAGGCACAGGAGCTCGTCGACCAGCTACAGGAGCTGGAGACGGTCAACGCCAAGACCGCCCACCTGATCGCCGACCTGCTGCCGGAGGACCGGACGGAGCTGCGGGCGATCTACGCCAAAGAGCGGTTCAGCCTCGACGGCGACGAGCTCGACGAGATCCTCGATATCGTCGCCCAGTACGCCTGACCACTCTGCGCAGGCGGCCGCTCCCGTGATCCGTTGGCACGGCACCGAGCCCGTTTTTTAAGTACCTTGTTTGCGTAGCCATTGCTATGTCTGACTCCGAGAACGAAGACGGCGAGAGCGATGCGGCGACGCGCGAAGCCGTCGTTCTCGATTATCTGCCCCACGGTCGTCCTGACGACAACCGGCCCCAGTACCAGAAGGACGCCCTCGCCTATGCCCTCGCTGTCGACGACTTCGAACTCCTCGAACTCACGCTGACCGACGACGCCGATGTCGGGATTGTCGACCGTGTGGCCGTTGGCGACGACACCGACGATTCGATCATCGAGTCGGTCGAATCCATCGCCTACGACGACCTCTCGAACTCCGCGGTCTCGGAACTCGAATACGCCGTCGAGGCGATCATCGAGGCCGAGGAGCAGCGATTTGTGGACTTCTACAACGACGCCCAGCCGATCACGCTCCGGCTCCACCAGCTGAATTTGTTGCCTGGAATCGGCAAGAAACTCCGCAACAAGATCATCGACACGCGGAAGCGACAGCCCTACGAGAGCTTCGAGGATCTCGCCGACCGCGTCGCCGGCCTCCATCACCCTGACGAGGTCATCGCCGAGCGGGTTCTCGAGGAGATCCGCGAGGACGACCTCAAGTACCAGATTTTCGTCCGTGACGACGAGTAACGGGTGCGGCACCGACGACCGCCGCTCGACGCGCCTCTCCGTTCCCCGTCGCCCACGCCCAGAAGCGGGACGTTTAGGCCGCCCGGCGTGTAATCGCCGGCAATGACTCGCGCCGACTCGGGGAGCCGTGATCCAGACGCACTCATCCGCCGGGCCGGCAGTCGCGGCAACCCCGATTTCGACCAGCACTTCCTCGTCGACGACCGCGTTGTCGACCGGATTCCCGACTATCTCCCCGAGACGGCTGACCGCAGCCACGTCCTCGAAATCGGCGGCGGCCCGGGCGTCCTCACCGACCGACTGCTCGCGGTCGCCGACCGCGTGACCGTCGTCGAGCGCGATCCGCCGCTGGCGGCGCATCTCCGCGAGGAGTTCGCTACCGAAATCGACGCCGACCAGTTGACCGTGATCGAGGGCGACGCACTCGAAACCGATCTCCCCGACGCGACAGCCTGCGTCTCGAATCTGCCGTACAGCGCGTCCAGCGAGATCGCGTTTCGGTTGCTGCCGCTCGGTATCCCCCTCGTTTTGATGTTTCAACTGGAGTTCGCCGAGCGGATGGTCGCCACCGCTGGCGAGGACGACTACGGCCGACTCTCGGTGAGCGCCCAGCATTACGCCGACTGCGAGATCGTCGAATCGGTGCCGAACACCGCGTTCGACCCTCAGCCGGCCGTTCAGAGCGCGCTCGTCCGGTTGATGCCGCGGGAGCCCGAGTACACCGTCGCCGACGAGGCGTTCTTCCTCCGGTTTGTCAAGGCCGTCTTCACCCAGCGGCGGAAGACGATCCGCAACGCGATCCGCAACACGGCCCACATCTCGGGGCTGGACGACGCCGACGCAGTCGTCGACGCGGCCGACGAAGACCTGCTCGGCCGCCGGGCCGGCAACGTCGCGCCCGCAGAGTTCGCCGCGCTCGCAGAGACCGCGGTCGAATACAGCTTCGATGAGTCCGACGATGGGTGACACTGGCGACAGCCATGCCGCCGACCGCGGCGACACCGAGAGCGACGACCGTGGTGACACCGAGAGCGACGACCGCCCCTCCCTCGCCGAGCAGCGCGGTGTCGACGGCCACGTCTACCAGCCCGCCGAGGACTCCGCCCTGCTGGCGAGAGCCGCTATCGACGACATGGCGTCTCCCGAGTGCGTGCTGGAGGTCGGCACCGGTTCGGGGTGGGTCGCCGAACAGGTCGCCGGCGAGACCGGGGCCCGCGTTGTCGGCAGCGACCTCAATCCACATGCCTGCCGGCAGGCCCGCGAGCGGGGGATCGAGTCTGCTCGCGCCGATCTGATTGCCCCGTTCGCCGCCAACAGCGTCGATGTTGTGCTGTTCAATCCACCCTACCTCCCGACCGATCCCGACAACGAGTGGGGCGACTGGATGGAACACGCGCTGTCGGGCGGCGAGGACGGCCGACGGCTCATCGTGCCGTTTCTCGACGATGTGGGGCGTGTGTTGACCGCCGAGGGCGTGGTCTATCTGCTGGTCAGCAGCCTCACCGGCTACGAGATCGTCGTCGACCTCGCCGAGAAGGCGGGTTTCGAGACAGGCGAGGTCGCACAGGAGTCGTATCCGTTCGAGGTGCTGTCGGTGCTCAGGCTCTCACAGTAAGGGATACATTACCACAAAACATAATTTAATTTAGTAAATATTAAGCGAGAGCATTACGAACGCTGAAAGGATGACCGAACACGTTGCCACGACAACAGGGTTGCTGCCCCTCCCTGATCCGGCTAAAGAGGAACTCTCGGATCTCAAGGGCCACCAGAAAGGCGATCTGATCTCTGGTGACGAGAGCGAGGAGATCGCCGATGTGTACGCCGAGTCCCGACAGGAAGTAATCGACGAACAGCAGTCCGCTGGTCTCGACCGAATCACGGAGGGTCAGCTCCGCTGGGACGACATGCTCGCCCACCCGCTGACGACCCACGAGAACGTCGACCCCAACGGGATCGTCCGCTACTACGACAACAACAACTTCTACCGCGATCCGCAGGTTCGCGGCGAACTCGATTTCTCGGGTGATGTCGCCGACGAACTCGACGCCGCTGCCGACCTCATTGACGACCCCGCCGACTCGTTGCAGGCCGTCCTGCCGGGTCCGTACTCGCTGTTCGATCTCGCGAGCGACGAGTATTACGGCGACGACGCCGACTTCTTCGGAGCGATCGCCGACTTCCTCGCGGGCGAGGTCGAGGCCTTCCCGGATCACAAGACGCTCATGCTGCACGAACCATCGCTGGTCGAGAACCCGCCGGGCGAGGATCGCGTCGAGCGGCTCGCCGACGCCATCGACACCGTCGCAACCGAAACCGACGCCGACGTGGTCGTCCACACCTACTTCGGCGCGCTCGACGAAACCACCTACGCCCATCTGATGGACGCCGACGTGGAAGCACTCGGCTTCGATCTCGTCGCCGGCGACCGCGACGACACGCTGTCGAACATCACGGAGTACGGCACCAAGGACGCCGCCGCCCTCGGTATCGCCGACGGCCAGAACACCCTCGTCGAATCGGCCGACACGCTGGAAGAGCGCGTCGAGTGGTTCGAGGAGCAGATCCCTGTCCAGGAGTTCGACCGCTTGTATCTGTCGACCA
>Ga0207714_1001594_pt1 | contig 14515 bp, 18 predicted proteins | sample PonA232FremontCA_2_FD_187270 | JGI IMG/M metagenome (GOLD analysis project Ga0207714, IMG submission 187270) | Marine sediment microbial community from Fremont, CA, USA - Pond A23 Sediment 2 (SPAdes) | ecosystem: Environmental > Aquatic > Marine > Unclassified | place: USA: Fremont, California... | reverse complement strand
GGAGGCTCGGCAGACGAACGGAGTGAGTCTGCCGGTGCCCCCGAGTCCAGACGTCCGGGGGCTTTCTTGCTGGAGTGAGTCCCGTCTCTGCTAAACTAACTACCGCGCGGACCGGCTTCGTTCCCGTCAGTAACGCTCGCTCAGACCAGCACGACCAGCGCCATCGCCACCAGGATCGAGAGCGCGAGCAGGAGCTGGACCAGCGCCGAGGCGAGGATGCCGACGACCGCTCCGAGCGCGGCCCTGGCGCTGCCGCGGGCGTCGCGGGCCCTGAGGTACTCGACCAGGAAGACCGTCCCCGCGACCCCGACGACGATCCCGACGGGGCCGGCGACGAAAAACAGCGCCAGTCCGACGACCCCCGCCGCGGCCGTCGTCGTGGCGGACGCGCCGCCGGCGGACGCCCCGAGCGCGCCGCCGAAGAGGTCGACCGCGACGCCGAGCAGGCCGACGAACAGGAGCGCGACCAGCACGACCGTCGAGGGGTCGGCGTAGCCGCTGGCCCACCAGTAGACCAGCACGCCGGCGACGGACAGCGCCGGCCCCGGGACCAGCGGGAGGACACTCCCCAGAACGCCCGCGACCAGGAGGACGAAGGCGACGACCACCGGGAGGTCGACGCCGAGAACCAGCGGGACCGCGTCGGGCATCGCCGCGCTCGCGGTCACCGCAACCGCCTCCGGTCCTCGCGTGCGGCCTCCGTCCCGTACCGGTCGACGAGGCTGCCGGCGACCCGGCCCATCGCCCGCTTGCACTCGGCGGTCGAGGGGTAGTCGAGCGCGTCGGCGACCGCCGGCCAGGGGCGGGCCTGCAGGGCTTTCAGGACGAGCAGGCGCTCGGCGCGGGCGTCGACTTCCCGAGGTGTGCCCTCCGGGAGGGAGCCGTCGCCGGTGTCAGCCCCTCCGGCGAGGTGGTGAAGCGCCAGCCGCCGGAACGGGCGGGGTGCGGTATCGAAGATGGCTGCTCCCTCGGCCGTGCCGGCGACGACTCGCCACTCGAACGCCGAGAGGTCGAGGACAGAGGCATCCGTACTGTCCGGGTCGTGTCCGGTCGCCCGCAGCGCCGCCCGCACCACGTCCGGGTCCACACCGGAGAGCGGGTCGGCGAGCATGCCCGGCACTCGCCGGAGGAACCAGCCGGTGTGGCGGTCGAGCAGCTCCCGGCCGGCTGCGGAGACCGGGGCGACCATCACCGCGGAGTGCTCGCCGCTGCGCTCGTTTCTGGTCGTCGAGAGGTGGACGGTTCCGAAGCCGTTGTCGGCCCAGAAGTCGACGAGGGCGGGCGTGGCGCCGTAGCCGACGCCGAGGTAGTCGAGGTCGCGGTCGCCGGCCTCCGACCGAACGCGCTCGAGCAGCAGCGAGCCCAGGCCCCGCGAGCGTGCGGCGGGGTGGGTGGCGATCCGGAGAACCCGCCAGCCGACCGGGACGCCCGCGCGCTCGTCGCGACACTGCGTGGTCAGCACGTCGGGAACCATGTTGCCGCGCACGCGCTCGCCGGCGTACATCCGCGCCCGCAACTCCGCAGGTAGCCCGCCCTCCTGGGCGAGTAGGGCGACCGAGGCGACGTGGCCGTCCTGCAGCAGCGCCCGGACGGCGACATTCGGCGCGTCGAGCAGCCGCGCGAGGTCGTCGGGCTCGGTCCGGTAGTGGGCGGTCACCAGCAGGCCGAAGGCCTCCCGCAGGAGGTGCTCGTCGGCGAGCAATTCGTCGGAGGGGAGCCGGCGGTACACGACGCTTCCGGGGGCGGCGTCGGCGACGAGCGGGTCGACCGCCGGGCGGGCATCCAGCGCGAGCGCGCGGAAGGCCCACACCTCGACGGGGTCGGCCGGGGCATAGCGGATCGGCGTGCTCAGGTGGACCTCCCGCACGTCCCGGCCGGACTCCGCTAGCCGGTCGCGAAAGCGCACGTCGAAGCCCCGGCCCGCCCCCTCGTAGCCGTGGACGGTGGTGGCGAAGGCAGCCGCCGGCGCGTCGAGGAGTGCCTCCAGGCGCGCGACCGGCAGGGCGGCGGCCTCGTCGGCGATAGCCACGTCGGTGTCGCCGGGGAGCTCTACTGCTTCGGCGGGTGGGAGAAAGCGAACCTGGCCGTCCGCTGTCTCCAGCTTTCGGGGGTTCTCGGAGTCGTCCTGCACGGCCAGCGCGTCGAGGTCAGCGAGCAGTTCCCGGGCGCGGACGAACAGTTCGCGGGCGTTGCGGTATGCGGGCGCGGTGACGAGGACGTCCCGGCCCTCGCGGGCGAGACAGGCCGCGGCCAGCCCGGCGGCGCTCGATTTCCCGCGGCCCCGGTCGGCCTCGAGCACCAGCGTCTCGAACTCCTCGAAGGCGGCGACAGCCCCGGCCTGGTCGGCCGTCAGGCAGGCCTCGTAGGCAGCGGCCGGGAAGCGGTGGTCGTCGGGCGGCTCGGGGTCGGGTGGCCGTCGGCGAGGCGGCGGGTCAGTCAGACCCTCCCGCTCGACTGCCCCGGTGTCGACGTCGACGACAGCGACGCCGCGGTGGACCCACAGCGTGTCGACGAGCCGCCGGCGGAAGTGGCCCGACACGTCGGCCCGCTCGAAGGGGGGAACGGCGAGCGTCGCGTCGAAGCCGTCCCGGCGGTCGGGCCAGTCGTCGAGGGGTGGGGTCAACAACAGCAGCAGGCCGCCGCCGTCCACGGCGCCTACCGCACGGCCGATGGCGTTTGGCCCGCAGGCCTCCTGGCAGTCGACGACGACCGCCTCGCGGGTGGTCCCGAGCAGTTCGGTCGCACGGTCGAGGGGGAGATGCTCGGTGGAGTCGAGTGTCGGGGAAGCGAGAGAAGCGTCGGCAGGACCGAGATACGTGGCGTCGGTGACGCCGGCGGCTGCGAGGGCGTCGGTTGCGCGCTCGCGGGTCCGGTCGGCCGCGCCGGCGAGCACGAGCAGCCGGCGCTCGCCGGCGCGGCGGGCCTCCGCTCGTAGCCGGGCCGCCAGCTCCATACCCAGGGTCGGCGGGGCTGCATGTTGAGGACTGCGGTCGGCAGCCAGTCCCGCGGCGCGGGGGCTTCGAAAGCGCTTTAGGCAACCGAGAGCCAGTAGCGGGTACAGCCTGCACAGGGTTGATGACGCTCCCAGCCCCCACAGGACTCTCAGGCCACAGGCCCGCGGGGTGACCCGCGAGGGCGGGGGAGTGCGAGCCCGTGTGCAGGAGGTGACCACCATATGTCAGTGTACGTCGATTTCGACGTCCCGGCAGACCTCGAGGAGGACGCGCTCGAAGCCCTCGAGGTCGCCAGGGACACGGGACGAGTAAAGAAAGGAACAAACGAGACGACGAAGGCCGTCGAGCGCGGTAACGCCGAGCTGGTCTACGTCGCCGAGGACGTCCAGCCCGAGGAGGTCGTGATGCACCTCCCCGAACTGGCCGCGGAGAAGGACATCCCCTACGTCTTCGTCGGCACCCAGGACGACATCGGCCACGCCGCCGGCCTCGAGGTCGGCAGCGCCGCCGCGGCCATCGTCGACGCCGGCGAGGCAAGCGAGGACGTCCAGGACATCGCCGACAAGGTCGACGAGCTCCGGTGATCTAGATGAGTACAGAGGAAACCGAGGATGAGGGCGGTGGCGGCTCCACGCCGGCGGAGGTCATCGAGGTCGTGGGCCGGACCGGGATGCACGGCGAGGCCATGCAGGTCAAGTGTCGCATCCGCGAGGGCGAGAACCAGGGACGGATCATCACCCGGAACGTCCTCGGCCCGGTCCGGGTGGGCGACGTGCTCCAGCTGCGCGAGACCGCCCGCGAGGCCGACCAGATCGGAGGCCAATAATGCCACGAACCAACGAGTGTGACTTCTGTGGCGGCGACATCGAGCCCGGGACGGGGACGATGTTCGTCCACACGGACGGCAGTACGGTCCACTTCTGCTCCTCGAAGTGCGAGAAAAACGCCGACCTCGGCCGCCGGGCCCGTGACCTGGAGTGGACCGAGGAGGGCGAGGAGATAGCCGCGGCGGCCGGGGAGTCCGAGGAGAGCCCCGACCGCGAGGCCGACATCGAGGACCAGGGACAGGACGTCGACGCGGCGGCCGGGACGCCGGACGTCGAGGAGAGCGAGGAGGTCGAAGCCGCCGAGGAGGGGGCGACCGACCCCGGCCCCGAGGGAGAGGGAGCCGAGGAGGCCGCCGCCGACGGCGACGCCGAGCCGGCCGAGACCGTCGAGGACGACGGGGAGGCCGACGACCAGGAAGAGGAGGAAGCCGAGGCATGAGCGAAGAGCGCGAGCGGACGTTCGTGATGGTCAAGCCGGACGGCGTCCAGCGCGGGCTGGTCGGCGAGATCGTCTCCCGGTTCGAGCAGCGGGGGCTGAAACTGGTCGGCGCGAAGTTCATGCGGATCGACGAGGAGCTGGCCCACGAGCACTACGCCGAACACGAGGACAAGCCCTTCTTCGAGGGCCTCGTGGAGTTCATCACCAGCGGCCCAGTGATGGCGATGGTCTGGGAGGGCCAGGACGCCACCCGGCAGGTCCGGGCGATGATGGGCGAGACCGACCCCGCCGAGTCCGCTCCCGGGACGATCCGGGGCGACCTCGGGCTCGACCTGGGGCGCAACGTCATCCACGGCTCCGACCACGAGGACCCGGGCGCGAACGAGCGGGAGATCGAGCTCTTCTTCGACGACGACGAGCTGGTTGAGTGGGAGCAGGTCGACGAGACCTGGCTCTACGAGTGAGCGGCCAGGCCGCCGGTCGTCCGGCGGCCCTTTTGGCGTTGCCTTCCAGCCGCCGACACGTTCGGCGGATTTGCCACCGACGCCAGCCTGATATACCCCGGTAGTGTAGTACGGTTGTGAAGTGATATATGATGACATTGGACAGCCGAACGTGCCTCGTGACGGGCGCATCGAGAGGGATCGGGCGCGGGATCGCGGAGGAGTTCGGGCGCCAGGGGGCGAACGTCGTCGTCAACTACCGGTCCTCGGAGGACGCCGCCTACGAGGTACGAGATTTCATCGACGAGGAGGGTGGCGAGGCCATCGCCGCACAGGCCGACGTCTCCGACCTCGGAGCGGTCCAGGAGATGTACCAGTCGGTCCACGACTCGTTCGGAGCGGTCGACGTGCTCGTCAACAACGCGGGCGTCACCGTCGACAAGAAATTCGAGAACATGACCCGCGAGGACTGGGAGTGGGTGGTCGACGTCAACCTCGGCGGGATGTTCAACTGCACGAAGACCTGCTTCGAGGACATCCGGAACGCCCGGGAGGGGCGGTTGATCAACATCTCCAGCGTCGTCGGCCAGCAGGGCAACTACGGCCAGGCCAACTACGCGACCACCAAGTCCGGCATGTTCGGGTTCACCCGCACGATCGCCCTGGAGCTGGCCCGCGAGGGGTCGACTGCCAACTGCGTCGCGCCGGGCTTCGTGAAGACGGACATGCTGGCGGACGTCCCCGACCGGGTGAAGGAGGGGATCCTCGAGCGGATCCCGCTCGACCGCTTCGCCGAAGTCGAGGACATCGTCGGGATGGTCCGCTTTCTGGCCAGCGAGGAGTCCAGCTACATGACCGGCCAGGTGCTCGGCGTCAACGGGGGCATGGAGTGGTGACCGCGCCGCGCGTCGCCGGGGTCGGGATGACCGCGTTCGGAAAATCGCCCGAGCGGACGGGCCGCGAACTGTTCGCCGAGGCCGCGCGGAAGGCCTACGACGACGCGGGGCTGGGGCCGGACGCGGTCGACGAAGTGTTCTACGGCAACTTCATGGGACAGCACGCCGAACAGCAGGGTCACTCCGGGCCGCTGGCCGCGGATAGTGCGGGCGTGACCGCGCCCGCGACCCGGATCGAGAGCGCCTGCGCCTCCTCGGGCGCCGCGGTCCGGCTGGGCGTCGAGCGGGTCCGCAACGGCGCCGCCGACTGCGTCCTCGTCGGCGGCGGCGAGCGGATGACCAACCTCTCGACCGCCGAGGGAACCGCCGGACTCGCGAGCGCCGCGGACGCCCTCTGGGAGATCAAGGCCGGGGTCACCTTCCCCGGGGCCTACTCGCTGATGGCCAACCGCTACTTCCACGAGCACGGCGGCGACCGGGAGGACCTGGCCGCGGTCGCGGTCAAGAACCACCGCCACGCCGCCGAGAACCCGCTTGCGCAGTTCCAGCGGGAGATCACCGTCGAGGACGTCCTCTCGGCCCCGACGGTCTGCTCGCCCTTTGGCCTCTATGACTGCTCGCCGATGTCGGACGGCGGCAGCGCCGCCCTGCTGGTCAGCGAGGAGTTCGCCGACGAGCGCGGGCTGGACCCGGAAGTCGCCATCACGGGCACCGGCCAGGGCGGCGACCGGATGGCGCTACACGACCGGGTCTCGATGACCCGCACCCCCGCGGCCGAACGGGCCGCCGAGACCGCATACGACGACGCCGGCGTCGGCCCCGAGGACATCGACGTCGCGGAGGTCCACGACTGCTTCACCATCGCCGAGGTGCTCGCGCTCGAGGCCCTGGGCTTCTACGAGCCTGGCGAGGCCATCAGCGCCGCGACTGACGGCGAGACCGACATGGACGGTGACCTGCCGGTCAACCTCTCGGGCGGGCTCAAGGCCAAGGGCCACCCCGTCGGCGCGACCGGCGGGGCCCAGGTCTCGGAGCTGACGAAGCTGCTCCGCGGGGACCACGTCAACAGCGACGCCGTCCCCGACGCCGAAGTGGGGCTGACCCACAACGCCGGCGGCACGGTGGCGAGCTGTGTGGTCAACGTGTTGGAGGTGGTTGCATGAGCGAACGGAGTGAGCGAGTGCAACGACGCCAGAGCTCCGCTCTGGAGGTGATGGCATGAGCCAGGACGGACCACGGGACGCCGGCTACGACGACTTCCTCGACGCTGTCGAGGCGGGCGAGCCCTACTACCTGGAGAGCCCCAGCGGAAACGGCTGGCTGCCGCCCCGGGAGTTCGACCCCGAGACCGGCGAGCGGGAGCTGACCGAGGAGTCGCTACCGGAGACCGGCGAGGTGCTCACCAAGACGGTCGTCAACGTCGCCGGTCCCTCCTTCGCCGACGACGCGCCCTATATCGTCGCGGTCGCGCAGTTCGGCCCGGTCCGGCTGACCGGCCAGATCCGCGTCGAGGGGCAGAAACGCGGCGTCGGGTCGGAGGAAGTCGAGATCGGCCAGGAGGTCGAGATCGACGTCGGCCACAACGAAACCGAGGGCGAACGCGTGGTCGTCCTCGAGCCGGTCTGAGCGAGCGGCATGCGCCTGCCGGCACACCGGGCCGGCGCCTCGCTAACGAGCGGCGGCGGGGTCAGTCGTCCGCGCTGGCGGCCGGGGCCTCGACGTCTATCTGACCGGCGTCGAGTTCCGCCTCGACCTCGCGGGCGGCCCGGACCATGTTCTCCATCTTCTGATACGCGACCTCGCGGGGCAACAGCTTCAGCCCGCAATCGGGCGAGATGGTCAGCCGCTCGGGCGGGACGATCTTCAGCCCCTGTTTGATGTTCTCTTTGATCTCCGCGACCGATTCGACCTCGGCGGTGTGGTTGTCGACGACGCCGAGCGCGAGGTCGAGCGTGAACGGGGGGTCGGTGAATACGTCGACCTGCGCGAAGTCGTCGTTTGCGAGTTCGAGGTCGAGTTCGTCGACCGGGAAGTCCAGCGCTTCGGGGTAGACCCGGGAGTAGTCGCCGTAGCAGACGTGCAGCCCGACCCGGACGTCGTCGGGGACGTCGGCGACGATGTGTTCCAGGGCCTCGCCGACTAGCGCGTGGTCGTCCGGCGTCGTGGCGAGGGCGGGCTCGTCGATCTGGATGTAGCGGGCGCCGGCCTCGACGAGGGCGTCGATCTCCTCGTTGACGAGGTCGGCGAGGTCGAGCGCCAGCTCGCGCTCGGTGTCGTAGGCCTCGTTAAACGACCAGGAGGCGAGCGTGTACGGGCCAGTGATGGGAACCTTGACTGGGCTGTCGGCGACCGACGAGGTGAACTCGTACTCGGAGACGAGCCACTCCCGGTCGCGCTCGAGTTCGCTGACCACGGATGGCTTGTCGAAGTAGTTGTGCCCCCACACCTTCACGCGGCCGTTGAAGACGTAGCCGTCGATCCGGTGGGCAAAGTACTCGACCATCTCGTTGCGCCGCATCTCGCCGTCCGTGACGACGTCCAGGCCGGCCCGCTCGTGTTCCTCGGTGATGAGGCGGGCGGCGTCGTCCGTGGCCTCCGCCCAGTTCTCGTCGGTGAAGTCGGCGTCGTCGTCCTCGTGGAGTTCGCGGGCACGGTCGAGCCACTTGGGTTTCTTGTAGCTGCCGACGACCGTCGTCAGCAGGAAGTGGTCGTTGGGGTGGTCGGCGGGCCGGAACTGCTCGCGGTTCGTCATGCGGTCACCTCCGGGCCCGCGGCCGCAGCCTCGGCCAGCGCGTCCAGCTTGGCCCCGAACTTGTTGACAGGGAGGTAGAACAGCCCGGTGTTGGCGGTGGCGTAGACGGTTCCGAAGTCCTCGTTGGGCGTCCCTTCCTCGAACCACTCGACGCGCTCGCGGACGGTGTCGGGGCTCTCGACCAGCGTGTTCTGGCCGTCGACGAGCCCCAGCGCCACGTCGTCGGTGGTGCCGTACTCCTGAACGTTGTAGAGGTTGTCGTCGGCCTCGCTCACGAGGTCGTAGCCGAGCGCGTCGATGTCGGCGTCGAGGACGTGGGCGTGGGCCTTCTCGGTCAGCGCCCCCCAGTAGGGGTAGAGAACGACCTCGGCGTCGACGGCGCCGGCGACGGTGTCGATGGCCTCGCTGACCCGCTCGCCCGCCTCGCCCGGCGGCTCCGTAACGAGGGAGGGTGCCAGCAGAAAGAGCGTCTCCATGGGCGGGCACTCCCGGACCTCCGCGGCCAGGAAGTCGGCGATGGCCTCCATGAACTCCGCCTCGTCGCCGTAGTACTCGTCGGTGGCGAGGTTGGCGAGCGAGTACGGGTCCGGCAGGACGCCCTGGAGCTGCTCGCTGGCGACGTCGACCGCGTCGAGTTCGGCGGCCACGTCACCGGTGGCCGACAGATCACCGGTGACGACCGGCTCGCGGTAGAAATTGTTGTTGTCGTAGTAGCGGACGATACCGCGGGTCTCGACGGCGTCGTTGACCGCCAGCGGGTGGGCGAGCATGTCGTCCCACCGGAGCTGTCCCTCGACGACCCGGTCGAGCCCCGCGTCCTGCTGGCGCTTGACGACCTCCTCGCGGGCCCGGTCGTAGGCCGCCGCGAGCTCCTCGCCCTCATCGCCGCCTATCAGGTCCTCCTTCTGGCGCCCCTTCAGGTCCGCCAGCTCGTCTTTCGCCCAGTCGGGCAGCGGATACAGCCCGGGAGTGGTCGCAACCACGCGTGTCATTGTGCCCGGATACGCCAGCGCGTAGTTTAGTCCTTCTGAATGCCGAGTTCGAGCACCACGAGCTCCTCGAAGGGGTAGGACTCCGAGCGCACGCGCTCGACGGCCAGTCCGGCCGCGGTCGCCCGCTCGCGGACCGCGTCCAGGCCGGTCAGCGTCGAGACCAGCAGATACGCAACCCCCTCGGGTGCGAGCACCCGCCCGACGGAGCCCAGAAAGGGGTCGACGACCGCGCGGCCGTCCTCGCCGCCCGACAGCGCCCGCTCCATCGGGTCGTCCCACTCTATCTCCGGCGGCGTCGGGAGGTAGGGGGGGTTGAACAGAACGGCGTCGAACGCGTCGCCGTGAAAGGGGTCGACGAGGTTCGCACAGATCACCTCGACCCCCGCCTTGTGGGCCTGCCGGCAGGCCTCGCTTGTGACGTCGGTCCCGACGACGCAAGCGCCGGTCTCGTCTGCCACCCGGCGGGCGACGTAGCCAGACCCCACCCCCACCTCACAGACCAGGCCGCCGTCGATGCGGTCGACGGCCACCTCCGCGAGCAGCCGGGAGTCCTCGGCGGGCTGGTAGACCGTGTCGAGGTCGCGGCTGTCGGCCAGCCGGGGGCGGTCGCGGCCGGCCTCCGAGCCGTCGGCGTCGCCGCCGTCGGTCACGGCGGCTCACCGACCTCCCAGGCCAGCGTGGCCAGGTCCGCGAACGCTGCCGGCGGGAGGTCGCCGGCGCGGGCGCCCATCACGTCCTCGTCGGCGGCCGCGACGACGGCCTCCGGGTCACCCAGCCCCGAGATGTGGGCCGTGTTGCGGACGGCGTTGCGCATCGTTTTCCGGCGCTGGGTGAACACCGCCTTGAGAAACTGCAGGAAGAAGTCGCTACCCGGGACATCGTAGGCCGGGTCGCGAGGCGTCGTCCGCACGACGGCGCTCTCGACGGCCGGCTGCGGGTCGAACGCTTCCGGGGGAATGGTCTCGACGAGTTCGACGTCGGCGTAGTGGTTCGCGGCGACGGAGAGCCGGCCGTAGTCGTCGTCGCCCGGGCCGGCGGCCATCCGCTCGGCGAACTCCCGCTGGAAGGTGAGTACGAGCGGACGCTTCTCGGGAAGCAAGCGGAAGGCGAGTTCGCTGGAGGGGCCGTAAGGCAGGTTCGAGACCGAGGCGTCAAAGTCCGGCAGGTCGACCGCCAGGGCGTCGCCCTCAAGGACGGTCAGCCGGCCGGCGGCGACCTCGTCGGCGAACTCTTCGCGGAGGAAGGCCGCGAGGTCGGGGTCGCGCTCGACCGCCGTGACGCGCCCGAGCGCGAGCAGCCGGTCGGTCAGCGCACCCGTCCCGGCTCCGATTTCGAGGACGTGGTCGGCGGCGGTCCGGAGGTAGCCCGGCAGGCGGTCGAGCACCCGGTCGTCGACCAGGAAGTGCTGGTCCTTCCGGGGGTCGCCGTGGACGCCCGCCCGCGCCCGGAGGGCGTCGGGGTCGCGAACGCGGCCGGCGTCGTGGCCACCCGTCTTCCGGGTTCCGTCTGTCCCGCGGCCCCCGTCCGTTCCCTGGGTCATTCGCCCTCGCCGTCGTCCCGGCGGGCGAAGGTGCGGTACTTGAGGTCGTCCTCCCGGACCTCCTCGAGGATGCGCTCGACGAGCACCTCGTCGGGGCCGTGGAGACCGCTGACCCGGGACTCCAGGTCGTCGAAGCTCTCGAACGGGCGGCGCTTGCGTTCGTCGAGGATCGCGTTGCGGAGTTTCTTCCCGATGCCGGGCAGGAGGTTGAGCTGGTGGAGCCGGAGGGTGATCGGCTGGGCGTCGTTGTAGAAGTCGACGAAGCGGTCCTCCTCGGCGGCGACGAGTTCCTCGACGGCGTAGTCCAGTTCCGACTGCGCGCCACCCGGCAGGTCCCCGTACTCGACCTCGTGGAACCGCTCGACGCCGGGTGCGTCGTCGAGGGCGACCCGGTCGCCGATGGTGAAGTCGGGGTCGTCGACGACGACCTCGTACAGCCTGAAGTCGGCGACGTCGAGCGCGTAGACGAGCGGCTGTTTCTGGTACTGTGGCCGGTCGTCCTCGGTGCGCCCGTGTGGCAGGTAGTCGAGGACCACCACCTCGTGCCCGCCGGCGTCGCGCTCGTCGGTCATGGCTGTGGAGTAGGGGAACAGGCAACTTAAACCCCGGCAGCCCGCCGGGTCAGGCGTACTGGCCGGGGGTGGTAGCGTTAGGCGTACTGCCTGACGATGTTGAGGATCTCGTCGAGTTCCTCGCCCGACAGCGAGAACCGCTCCTGGGCGTAGACCGCGCGGAGTTCGTCCCGGTCGCGGGGCTTGAGGTCGACGATCTTGTGCGCGGTGGCCTCGTCGACCTTCTCAAGCTCTAAGAGGTCGGCGACGAATTGGCGGGCCTCCTCGGGCTCCAGCATGGCAAACCGGTTGACGTGCTCGACGGCCCGGGCGAGCTCGTAGCGCATCTCACGCTCCTCGTCGGCCGCCCGCTCAGTCTCCAGCCCCTCAAGGATCTCCTTGGTCTCCGCGATAGTGAGATATTCCTCGTCGACTTTGTCCTTGAAGATAGTCATAGCGGCTCATACAGCCCTGCGTGTTGTAAAGCTCTCGATACACGCCGCGTCCAGAGGGGAGCGGCGGGGCGGGGTGGGGCTCCGCGGGGGATCCAGGTTTTCCAAAACAGTCAGGTGAGACCGGGTCGAAGAGGGCAGTATGCCCGGGGGAACAGACCAGACCCTGCGACCGTTTCTGTGGCGCGCGGAGCGAATGTATCCGGACACGGAGATCGTCTCCCGCACCCACGACGGGACCGAGCGATACACATACGACGAGTACGGCGACCGGGCGGCACAGCTCGCCCACGCGATGGACGGGACGGGCGTCCCCGAGGGCGAGCGGGTTGGGACGTTCTGCTGGAACCACCACCGCCACTTCGAGACCTACTTTGCCATCCCGACGACTGGCCGGCAACTGCACACGATCAATCCACTCCTACCCGACGAGCACATCCAGTACATCGTCCAGAACGCGGGCGACCGGATCATCTTCCTCGACCCCTCGCTGGCCGAGAAACTGGCCGGAGCCTACGACGAGGAGGCCTTCGAGAGCGTCGAGCAGTTCGTCGTCATGGGCGCTGAGGTCCCCGACGTGGACCTCGATGCGGTCGACTACGAGTCCTTTATCGACGGCCACGACACGAGTTACGACTGGCCGGTCGTCGGCGAGGAGACCCCCGCAGGGATGTGTTACACCTCGGGGACGACGGGCAAGCCCAAGGGCGTCGAGTACACCCAGAAGATGCTCTGGAGCCACACGATGGCGACGATGAGTCCCCAGGGGCTGGGCATCAGCGACGACGACGTCGTCATGCCGGTGGTGCCGATGTTCCACGTCAACGCCTGGGGGATGCCCTTCACGACGACGGCGGCGGGCGCGAAACACGTCTACCCCGGCCCGTCGCCGGAGCCGGAGGACATCGCGACCCTGATCGAGGAGGAGGGGGTGACCGTCACCGCCGGCGTCCCGACGGTCTGGCTGGGCCTCCAGGAGTACATCCAGGCGGGCAACGACGTCGACCTGTCCTCGCTTGAGTCGGTGATCATCGGCGGCTCGGCCGCCCCGAAGGCGATGATCGAGTGGTTCGACGACCGCGGCGTCACCGTCGACCACGCCTGGGGGATGACCGAGATGAGCCCGATCGGGAGCGTCTCCCGCCTCAAAAGCGGGCTCGCCGAGGAACTCTCCTACGAGGAGCAGATCGACAAGCGCGCCAAGCAGGGGCTGATGGTCCCCGGTCTGGAGTTCAAGGTCGTCGACGACGAGGGCGAGGAGGTACCCTGGAACGGTGAGGACTTCGGCGAACTCCACATCCGCGGCCCCTGGGTCACCCAGGAGTACTTCAAACGGCCCGAGGCAAACGAGGAAGACTTCGAGGACGACGAGGGTGGGCGGTGGCTCAAGACCGGCGACGTCGTCACCGTCGACGAGGACGGCTACATCAAGATCGTCGACCGGGCCAAGGACGTCATCAAGTCCGGCGGGGAGTGGATCTCCAGTGTCGAACTGGAAAACGCCATCATGGCCCACGACGGCGTGACCGAGGCCGCCGTCGTCGGCGTTCCCCACGAGCGCTGGCAGGAGCGACCCGTCGCCTTCATTGTCCCGGCAGAGGGCGTCGACCCCGACGACCTCGAGGCGGAGGTCATGGAGATGCTCGGCGAGGAGTACCCCAAGTGGTGGCTGCCCGACGACCTCATCCAGATCGACGAGGTGCCGAAGACCGCGACCGGGAAGTTCTCGAAGAAGGACCTGCGCGAGGAGTACGCCGACGAGTCACTCGTCGAGGGACAGGTGCCCGAAGAGTCCGCCCCGGACGACGACTGACCGGCCGGGCTGGCGCCACCGGTGACAGGCACCACTGGTCACCCCACGTCCGAAGCGTCGCAGGACAGAAGCGCAGGAAGAACCGCGATTACTCGGCGGCGACGAGGTGGGCAGGCCGGGCGATGAGCGTCTTCTCCTTGCCGCCGTCGACGACCTCGACCTTGTAGGCCTCGCCCTGCTGGCCGACGACAGTGCCGGTCTGTCCGGCGAACCGGGGGTGGTACTGACCCTCCTGAACGCTCGGGTCGAGCTTCAGGTGGACCGTGTCGCCGGCTTCGAACCGTTCGGTGGTCTGCTGGGGCGGGGACATCCCCCGCTCGCGGGCGTCATTTTTCAGCTTGTTCCGCGTTCCCTGGCGTGGTCCGTTGGAGTCGGGCATTGGCGTGAGTTGAGCGGTCGAACGGATAAAGGAAGCGTTCCGCGGCTGCTGCGGCGGCGGCAGTAGCGGGACGGTGGTCCGCGGCTACAGCCGGCCGACGTCACCGACCTCGACGCTCTCGACGTCCTCGACCTCGGCGAAGGCCTCCTCGACGGCCTCGGTGCCGCCGGCCTCGTCCGGGACGATCACCGTCGGGAGCAGGGCGACCAGCCCGAAGGCGACGTCGTCGCGCTTGAACCCCTGGATCTGGGCGCCCTCCGGCAGAGCAGCCTCCAAGCGCTCCTGGAGCGCGTCGAGGTCGACTTCGGGACTCTCCGGCATGACCTTGATCTGAGCTGCGACCTTCCCCATGGTTATGGCCCCGTGAACCCGCAGTCAGGACACTCGTAGAGGTTGCTCTGCTTGCGACATTTGGCACACCGGTAGATCTGGTGGCCACACTCGGGACACGCGAAGGCCGCCGCGTTCGTCCCGGCG
>Ga0207714_1001593_pt1 | contig 14522 bp, 13 predicted proteins | sample PonA232FremontCA_2_FD_187270 | JGI IMG/M metagenome (GOLD analysis project Ga0207714, IMG submission 187270) | Marine sediment microbial community from Fremont, CA, USA - Pond A23 Sediment 2 (SPAdes) | ecosystem: Environmental > Aquatic > Marine > Unclassified | place: USA: Fremont, California... | reverse complement strand
AGGGAGGAGCTTTTATTATCTTCTCCCCGCAACGATGTAGTAGCGCCTGTGGGTGCTGGTTACGGTCACAGGCCACCCGCACTACGCGGGGAGAGCCGAGGCCCGCGGCCTCGGTTCCCTACCCCTACCTGATACCAACACTCCGAGTGGCGAGACAGTTCTCCGCCACGGGGCCGAACGGCACCAGCTGATCAGCCTCGATCATGTTCCCCGGAGAATAACACCACAGCTACCGAGTTAGCTAAATGGAGAGAACCGAGGCGCGGATAGCCCCAGCTCCCCACCCCTAACTCTATTATATGGTTGCGCTGTTGTAAATCTTTTCATCAGATGTGATAATCTGTGTGCGGTTCAGGATCTGTGGAGAATTCATTTCGGAACAATATATGATCACGGTTCTCTGATTACCCGATCAATGCACCATCTATACCCAGAAATACGGAGCCTCTATTCTGATAGGCATTTTATATCATATCGATAATGGTACACTCTCCATGCAACTCCAAAATTCAGATTCAGTAATGGTTACTCACAGGTAGTCACCGTCCGATCCTCGTCTCGCGTTAGTGATCGGTCGCCGACTCGGTGTCTACGTCGCCGTGATCGACAGGCGAAGCGGGAACGCCGGCGACCGTCTCGCCAGCGGGAACATCTCGGACGACAAGCGAGTTCGCCGCGACCTGTGCCCCGGCACCGATCTCCACGCCGGGGAGGACTGTTACGCCCGCGCCGATCATCGCCCGCTCGCCGACGACCACCTCGCCGAGCCGGTACTCCGACTGGAGGAACTCGTGGCAGAGCAGCGTCGCGTCGTAGCCGACGATAGCGTGATCGCCAACCGAGATCAGCTCCGGCCAGAACACGTCCGGCGTCGCCTCAAGCCCCCACGAGACGCCGGTCCCGATGGTCGCGCCGAGCCGGCGCAGTAGCCAGTTTTTGAGCCGGAGACTCGGTGACACCCGGATCAGCCAGACGACAAGGTAGTTGACCGCCACGCGAAGCGGCGAGCGAATCGACGGCCATCCCCACAGCGAGTTGTGCGAACTGGGCGTCGGCTCGCGCCGCAGTCGGTCGTGGCGGCGACCACTGCCGGAATCGTCTCCATGGCGACCCCTGTCGTCCGAATCATCGCTGGCGGCTGGTGGCACAGCTACTGGTTCGGGTGGGAGATACAAAAACCTCGACCGCCCAGCTGGACGGCGGTCGAGGCGGGACCCGTCTACAATGAACTCAGTCGCCGCGCAGCTCGTTCATGTGGTCGATACGCGACTGGACGAGTTCGGCCTTGCCGATATCGTGACGAATGCGGAACTCGTCACCGGCTGCCGACAGGGCATCCTCGGCGATTTCCTCGGCGGCGGCGATGGTTTCGGCGAGACCGACCACCGCAAACGAACGCGAGGTGGTCGTATACAGCCCGTCGTCGCGGGCATCGACGCTGGCGTAGAAGAGGAGTCCATCGCCAACTGTCTCCTCGTCGACCGTGATCTCCGCGCCGGCGTCGGGGTCGGTCGGATAGCCGTCCGGGACGGCGTACTTGCAGACCGTCGCTTCGCCCGAGAACTCCAGTTCCGGCAGGTCGTCGCCGTCGCGTGCGGCGGTCAGCACGTCGATAAAGGGCGTCTCGAGGACCGGCAGCGTGTTCATCGCCTCGGGGTCGCCAAAGCGGGCGTTGAACTCGACGACTTTCGGGCCTTCGGTGGTCAGCATGAACTGCCCGTAGAGCACGCCCTTGTAGTCGGGCATCGCCGCGACGGTCCGTTCCATGATATCGACGGCGGCTTCGTAATCGCCACCGTTCATGAACGGAAGCTGGAACCCCGCGTCGCTGTAGCTCCCCATCCCGCCGGTGTTCGGCCCCTCGTCGCCCTCGTAGGCGCGTTTGTGGTCTTGGACGGCCGGCGTCGTCCGCAGGTCGCCGTCGGCGACGAAGGCCTGAATCGTGAACTCCTCGCCGATCAGTCGCTCTTCGAGGACGACCTGCTCGTACTCGGACTCGCGGATGTACTCCTTCGCTTCCGCAGCCGTAACCTGATCGCCGATGACTTTCACGCCCTTGCCGCCAGTTAGGCCGACCGGCTTCACCGCGAGGTCGCCGTCGTAGTCGTCGATGAACTCGCAGGCGGCATCCATGTCGTCGAACGTCTCGAAGACCGGACAGCCCGGGATGTCGTTGTCCTGCATGAAGCGCCGCTGGAACGCCTTGTCGGTCTCGATTTTGGCTTCCTCGGCTCGGGGGCCGAACGTGTAGACGCCCGCCGCGTCGAGTTCGTCGGCGACGCCGGCCTGCAAGCCGGCTTCGGGACCGACGACTGCGAGGGTTGCGTCGATCTCCTCGGCGTACTCGCGGATCGCTTCGGCGTCGGTTCCGTCGATCGCTTCGAACCCCTCGGCGAGCTCGACGATGCCAGGGTTGCGGTTGCCGGCGACGGCGTACAGGTCACAGTCAGGAGCCAGCGCGCGGGCTATCGCGTGTTCGCGGCCGCCACCGCCGACTACCAGCACGGTCTCTGTCATACCCGAGAAAGGCCGCGGGCCGCGTGTAAGTGTTACTTTGTCCGTCCGAATCGCGGCCGGCGAGCAGCACTCCGTCGCTACCCGGACCGTATTTTCGTTCCATTCGGCCGATAGCTAGTAGTACCTCTACACACAAGTACAACATAGCATGGCGAGTAGTAGACGCGATCCGGACGTCGTTCGCGTCTCCCGGAAAGGGCAGGCGACGATTCCGAAGCCGTTGCGGGAGAAATTCGGCATCGAGACGCCCGGAGAGGTGTTTGTTTACGAGGACGACGGACGGATCGTCGTTGAACCCGTCCCCTCGCTGGAGGACCTGCAGGGCATCCACGCGAGCGACGACCGCGAGGAGGGAGCGATAACCGAGGCGGTTCGAGAGCTGAAACGGGCGGAACTGCAAGAGGAAGCCGACCGCGCTGCCCGGCTCGACCCGACAGCCAACGACGACGAATGAGCGAGACGTACGTGTTCGATACCGAGGCGGTCATCGCCTATCTCTACAGCGAGCCCGGCCACGAGGTCGTCTCGGAGTATCTGACAGCAGTCCGCGACGGTAACGCCGAGGGACTGTTGGCCGAGACGAACGCCGCCGAGGTGTTCTATCTCGTCGCCCGGTTCGAGGGTGTCGACGGGACGCCGACCGACGCCTCCCGTCGGGTCGCCGACCGAGACGTACGCGCACTCCAACGGTTGGGGATCGAAATCAGGCGGGTCGAGTGGCGACTGGTCGGTGAAATAAAGGGGGCCGGCCGTATTTCGTTGGCCGATACCCACGCCGTCGCCCTCGCCGCCGAAACCGATAGCACGCTGCTCGCCGGTGGCGACGATGATTTCGATGACCTACCGGTCGATGTGGCCGTCACTCGGTTCCGAGACGAGGGTGTCTGACATACGGGTTCCTACGCAACGAATTCGACGTTGGCTATCTGCAAAAGAATCGACGTTGTCTATTCGTCGAAGGGATTGTCGAGCACGACCGTCTCGTCGCGGCCAGGGCCGATGCCGACCGCATAGATCGGTGCGCCGACCTCGTCGCTGATGTAGCCGAGGTATTCACGGGCGTTGGCAGGGATCGCGTCGTAGCCCTCGGCGGCGACCGCCTTCCAGTCCACTTCGTCCCACGGCTCGAAGGATTTGAGCACGGGGTCACACCGCCCCCAGCGTTCGGTCGTCGCCGGCATCGTCAGCAGTTCTTCGCCGTCGAGGTCGTAGGCGTGGCCGACGTTGATCTCGTCGAGACCGGCCAGCACATCGATGTGGTTGACCGCGATTCCGGTGAAACCGTTGGCGCGGGCGGCGTGGCGCAGCATCGGCATATCGAGCCAGCCGATCCGTCGTGGGCGACCCGTCACGGTGCCGAACTCGCCGCCCTTTTGGCGGATGAAGTCAGCGAGTTCCTCCTCGCTGTCGGTCCCGTCGAGTTCGGTCGGCAGCGGGCCGGTGCCGACACGCGAGAGGTAGGCCTTCACGATGCCGACGACCTCGCCGCTGCCGACGACGGTCGGCGCGACGCCGGTGCCGACGGCCGCACCGCCGGCAGTCGGGTTCGAGGAGGTGACGTAGGGGTAGATGCCGTGGTCGATGTCGATGGAGGTGCCCTGCGCGCCCTCGAAGAGGAGTTCGGCGCCGTTGCCGTGTTTGTCGCTGAGGAACTCGCCGGCGTTGACGGTCATCGACTCCTCGGCGAGTCGCTCACCGTAGGCACGGTACGTCTCGAACAGGTGGTCGATGTCGAAGGCATCGGCGTGGTCGGAGGTTGCGACGTCGAGCCCGTAGGCTTCCTCCGCGAGCGTGCGCTTCTGTGGTACAGCGTATTCGAGTCGCTCTCGCAGCACGTCGGGGTCGAGCAGGTCGCCGATCCGGATTCCGCGGCGGCCGGCCTTGTCCTCGTAGGTCGGGCCGATGCCGCGCCCGGTGGTGCCGGCCGCGAGGTCGTCGTCGCTTTTGGCCTCCTCCTCGATCCCGTCGATCACACGATGATAGGGAAGGATTACGTGCGCCCGGCGGGCGATCCGGACAACCGGATCCAGCCCCTGGTCGCGGAGCGTATCGAGTTCGTCGAACAGCGTCTCGGGATTGACGACACAGCCGTTGCCGAGAACGCCGATCTTGCCGCGAACGGCACCGCTCGGCACCAACGAGAGCTTGTACTCGGTGCCGTCGTGGACGACGGTATGGCCGGCGTTGTCGCCGCCCTGATACCGAACGACGACATCGCTGTCCCCGCCCCAGATGTCGACGAGCGCGCCCTTGCCCTCGTCGCCCAGCTGGGACCCGACGATGGTTACGGTCATAACGACTGTGGGTTTCCTACCGGGGGGTAAACCGATTACGGTACGGAGAAACGCAGTGTAGATGGATCGCCACGCGATCCGATCTCGGTCACAATCCAGACCGGGCGGCTCACCCCATTGCGTCCCGCGAAACCGAAGTGTTAACTACTATCACGATAAACAGCGACTACCCGTCGTCTGTTGCCGTTGACAACAACACTTAAACCCTCCCAAGACAAGTTAGCATACATCATGATTGACCGACTCGAAAAGGAAGTCGACATGCTCGAACGACATCTGCAGGTGCTGCGAATGGTGATCGAAAACGAGCCGATCGGCATCGTCAAGATGTCCAACGAAACCGGCTATCCCCACCACAAGGTTCGCTACTCGCTGCGGGTCCTCGAGGAGGAGAACCTGATCGAACCCTCCAGTCAGGGGGCGATCCAGACCGACCACACACAGGAGTTTGTCGACGACCTCGACAACAAGATCGACTCGATCGTCGACAAACTGGGCACGATGCGGATCGACGACGCCGCCGAAGTCGAAGGCTGAACAGCACCCCGGTCACGGTCTCCGTTCTCCCGCTTTCGTCTCACTCGTCAGTCAGTGACTTCTCAGCTCTGAGAGCGCAGCAATCGTGGTAGCCGCACAGCGGAAAGCGAGGTGCGTCCGCTACAGTTCCGGGACGCGAAGATCGAACCCATCCTCGATCCGGTCGACCAGACAGAGATGGAACCCGCGCTTCCGCGAGAGGCTGACGAAGCTCTTGCCGCGGCTCCGGCTGAGGAACCCACCGCTTGTGGCATCCTCGGCGGCCGCAAGTGCCTCGGGGTCGAAGTAGCTCGTCGTCACCGTGAAGCCGGCGACAAACTCCTTTTCACGCCCGCGGATGTCGCTGCCGTCCTGTATTACCTCCTCGACCACGTCGCCGCCGACGGCCTCTTTCGACTCCTCGAAGGTGGCGACGAACAGCGGATTGCCGTGTTTGTCGCGGACGATCAGGTCGTAGGGGAGCTCGATTGGTTCGTCGTCCTCGTCGGTTCCGAGCTCGACGGTCCCGCGCAGTTCGATCCGGTCGATCTTCGGGATCGCATCGTAGATTCGTCGCATCCCACTCTGGGTGCCGGTGCCCTGAATATCGTAGAGGAGGTCGCGAACGATCCAGTCGGCGAAGGCAACCTCGATGCGGTTCGCGAGGAACTCGTCGAACGGGTCGCCGTCGACCGTGAGTCCCTCGGTCTCGAAGGTGGTGTGGCTATCGATCCGGAGATTCTCCGAGAGTTCGTCCGGAGCAGCCCCGCCCTCGTGGGCGGTATCGAGGGTCGCTGCTCCCTTCGAATCGTATCTGACAAAAAGGCTAGTGCCCTCGAGCGCCGACACCGGGTCGAGCGTGTGACCCGAATCGACATCAGCCGCAGCAGCCGCTGACGGCGTCGGTTTGGTTTCGGCGGCCGCCTCGGCTGCTTCCTCGGCCTCCGCCAGCTGTGACTCCAGTTGCTCGATCTCGGTTTCGGCCTCCGCAAGTTTGGTTTCGAGTTCGGCGATTTTCTCCTTGGCGGCGTCGCGCTCCTCGCGAGCCTCGTCGCGCTCCTGTCTGGCCGTGTCCCGCGCCTCGATGAGTTCCTTGTGTCGTTTTTCGGCCTTTTCCATAACGGCCTCGGCGTCCTCCAGTCGGTTGCTCAGCTGCTTGCGGGACAGCTGGCCGTCGCTATCGGCATTGCTCGATTGCGAGGATCGCTGTGTGAGCTGCTGGCCGTCACCCGTCTGTCCGCTTGACGGGGTCGCCTCCTCGTCCGGATCGAGCGACGGGATGGTCGTCGTGTTTTGCCACTCTGACTCCTCGCTAAAGCGGGTCGCGTTTCCTGATGTCTCGCCTGTCCCGGAGCCGCCGGCCGTCCGCGTCTCACCCGAGCCGCTGTTGGTGGCGGGGTTGCCGGCTGTGTCGTCTGTAGACCGGGTGGGTTCGTCGGGTTCGGATGGGGAAGCAGATGGCGCATCAGACGCCTGTGACGCCGTCGAGGCGGTTGCCGTTGAATCGTCGGCAGCAGCCCCAGCGGTCGTCGTCGTATCCGGCTTGCCGTCGGTCGACGCGCTCGCACCGCCGCCGCTGGTAGCTGTCTCGGACGCTTCAGCTGGCTGGTCGCTGCTGGTCGCTGTCGAGTCATCGTCGCCGTCGGGCGCCGGGGCCGGCGTCGCCCTGTCGGCAGTTGGAGTCGGTGCTGCGCCGTCGTCAGCCGCACCGGAGCCGGTATCAGGGGAGTCGTCAACGGTGATTCCCGCATCCGCCGGGGGCTCCGTGTCGCTCTCCGTCTCGGGAATATCGACTACATCGATATCGGCTGCATAGACTCTGTAGATACCAATCTCGTCGTTGGCGCGTTCGAAGGCCTCGTCACCGGTGAACAGCGTGCGGTTGTTCCCGACGAAGGCAACACTCATCGAGCGGCCGCCGTAGTAGACGATGTAGTAATCACCCGAGTGGACGTTCTCGGAGAGCTTGATGTAGCCGGTGAAGTTGCCGCTTGAAAGCGTGTCGTCCGCCTCGGAGATGGCTGTATCGTTCGTGTAGTACTCCGCCTGCTTCTCGCCCTCCTCGGACTGCATCGTATACAGCAATGGCAGAGAGGGGTCAGGCGCCTCGTAGGCCGTCCCGTCGGCCCCGTCGAACGCCGCAAGCGAGCCGTCGACGACACCGACAACGTTACCGTTCAGCATGAACGCCCACGTAGACGCCGTTTTTATTCCCCCCGAGAACTCGGCGTCAGCGAGGCTGTGTAATCCGTCATACCCGCCACCGAACGAGACAGTATCCCACTCGGTTACGGCGTCGACGATCTGACTATCCATTTATAATAGAGTCATCCACCCAACTCAAATAGTTTCCGGACTGTCTGACCCTTGTTTCATGCTCTACAACACGTAATATGGATCCGTCACCCGGATACCCCGGTTCGGGAGTGCCGGAGCTCTGCAAGTCGCCGTGAACACGTGACGAAATGTTCTCTTGGCGCCACCGCGCCCACACCAAGGTAAATCCAGCCACAACAGCTCGCCGTCTTCGACAGGCCACAACCTGATAATTTTCCCACAGATTACTACTGATATATAATTTCTTTGGGGCAGTTTTATATTCATCACACCGTAACTAGGGGCTACTGGTGTGCCACTTCCCGGGCAGGCATTCCACGGGCAGGCATTCCAGTCGTTGTACCAATCCTTATCGTCCCGACATGGTGGGCACCAGTCGGGACAACCCCTCTTTCAGCGATTGAGTCTCCGGTCCGTCACGAACGGCCAGTGATCGACTGACAGTAGCCAGCGTGCTGCTCCGGACCGGTAGCTGTCCAGGTCCCGAAAGCGTGTCATACGCTCAATTGGCGGAAGGTACCGCTCGACCGCCCAGCTGGGCGGCGGTCGAGGCGGTACCCGTCGACAATACACAGTATCGAAGAACGATAGGTTCTGCTCATAAGTATAGAACGCCCCCACGACCGACTGACGCTGATACCCGCCAACCACCTAGCACCGAAACCAGTTCAACCACCCGTACATGTTTGATATACCGAGATAGTTTTTTACCTACAATTCGTAGCCGTGACAGCGGCTGGCATTTATCATAGTCACGGCCCAACAGAGGCTATGGGTTTTGAAGGGCAATCAGGTGGTTTCATTCGCGACAGTTACGCCGCGAAACTTACCCTCTCGCTGGGGGGCGTTGTCGCACTGGCCACCGCATCCGGGCTACTGGTGTACCTGCAGGCAACCGAAGTCGCCGGCTCGCAGGCCGGGATCATCGGCTCGAGTATTCTGGGGTTGATCCTGATCACCGTCATCAGCCTCGCGCTGATCGGTGTGACTATCGGGAGCAACACGATCATCGCTCTCAGGCGGTTGACGACGAAGGCCAATCGGATGGCCGACGGCGATCTCGACGTTGATCTAGAAACAAAGCGAACCGACGAGATCGGCACGCTTCATGCTGCGTTCGATTCGATGCGGCGGTCGCTTCGCGACCAGATCGACGCCGCCCAGGACGCACAGGCGGAGGCGCAGTCCGCCCGTGAGGAGATGGAGCAGCGGGCCGAACAGATCGAACGGAAGGCCGAGGAGTACGAGCGTGTGATGCAACAGGTCGCCGACGGCGATCTCACCAAGCGGGTTGACCCTGATACCACCAACGAGGCGATGCAGCAGGTCGGTGTCGCATTCAACCAGACGCTGGACGAGATCGAGGGGACGGTCGGCGACGTGAAGGCGTTCGCCGATCAGGTCGAAGACGCCGCTGCCGGCGTCGATTCCACTGCCGAACAACTGTACGACGATAGCAGCGATGTCGCCGACGCGGTCGACGATATCTCCGAGGGGGCACACAAGCAGACCGGGAATCTCAGAGAGGTTGCCGAGGAGATGGACGGTCTCTCGTCGGGAGCCGAGGAGGTTGCCTCGACCGTCGAGACGGTCGCCGATACGACACAGAACGCGACGGAGGCCGGCACCGAGGGCGAGACCGCCGCCAGCGACGCGATCGAACAGATGGACGCCATCGAGGAGACGACCGAGGAGACGATGGAGGACATCGAGGCTCTCGACGAGGAGATGGCCGAGATCGGCGAGATCGCCGACATGATCAGCGAGATTGCCGAGCAGACGAACCTGCTCGCGCTGAACGCCTCGATCGAGGCCGCCCGCGCCGGCGAGGAGGGCGACGGGTTCGCCGTCGTCGCCGAGGAGGTCAAATCACTCGCCGAGGAGACGAAGACGGCCGCCGCCGAGATCGACGGCAAGATCGAACGGGTGCAGGAACGTACCGGCGAAGCCGTTGCCGGGATGGACGAGACCAGCGTCCGGATCAGTCAGGGTGTCGACACCGTCGAGGGCGCGATCGACCAGCTCAACGACGTGATCGAGTACGTCGAGGATATCGACGGCAGCATGACCGAGATCAGCCAGACGACCGAGGAACAGGCCCGGGCCGCCAGTTCCGTCGTCGAGATGATCGACGAGGTGGCCGAGATCAGCGAAACGACGACCGACGCAGCCGACACCGTGACCGAGACGGCCACCAGCCAGCAACAGACCCTCCAGTCTGTGGAATCGTCGGCCGACGAACTCCGCTCACAGGCCGCGAAGCTACGCGAGACGCTCGACCGCTTCGATGTCGAGGGCGTCGATTCGACGACCGCCGGCGGCACGACGAACTCGACCGGCCCGACAGCCGGGGGGAGTCTGACCCCAGACGCGACAGGGACGGCGGAGCCGGCGGCAACCGACGGCGGACAGAAGGGTGACGACGAACACGGCGGGTTCAACTTTGGTGATAGCTAATGCTGCTGGAAGCAACCGGCTGGGCGACTGTCGGCGCGATCGTGCAGGCACTCGGCACCATCCCATCGCTCTACGCCGCACAGAAAGATCCGAAAAACCGGCTCTACTACGGCGTGCTCGCGGCAATCACCGGCATTGCCGCTGTCGCCTACACGTTCACCGCTCTCGAAATCGGGACGATCGCTGTCGGCGATGCGACGTTCTACACGTCGCGGTACGTCGACTGGCTGCTGACGACGCCGCTGTTGATCCTCTATCTGACGCTGCTGTGTCGGCCGGGACAGCGGATGTATGCGCTGTTGATCGGCCTCGACGTGGCGCTGATCGTGCTGGGGATCGCCGGCATCTTCGCACAGGGCACCGTCGTCTCGTTGTTCCTCTTCGGGATGGGGTGTCTCGCGTACGTCGGGCTGGCGTACATGCTCGTCGCCGAGTTGCCCAGCCGGTCGACGTTCGCCAGCGAACGGGTCGGGATCGTCTTCGGTAAACTCCGGAACGTGACGGTCGTCCTCTGGACGCTCTACCCGGTCGTCTGGCTTGCGGCCCCGGTCGGCTTCGATCTGATGACCCCGAGCACGGAGATGCTCGTCATCGTCTATCTCGACATCATCACGAAGGTCGGCTTCGCTGCGCTGGCACTGTTCGGTCGGGATGCACTCGACGACATCACCACCGACTCGCTGGCGCTCGACACAGAACAAGACGACGCCACCGACGCAACCGAGTTCGTCGGGTAGGCCGGTCCGGTGCAGGTGATTTTTGATCTGTGGCTGCGCTGCTGACGTGGTGTCGATATGTTTCTTCGAAGCCCCGACCTACCAGCCGCCGTGCGACACGGGAGTTACACAGATTCCTGCGGTGCGCGATCGATCGCGTTGAACGCGGCCTCGAAGTCGTCGAGTTCGTCGATAAGCTCCTCTTGACGGCCACGCAGCTCCTCGATTTCGTCTTTGAGCCCCTGATACTCATCGGAGGCCGCCAGCTCCTCGGCCGTCTTCTCGGCCTCGAGGACCCCGACCTTCGACGTGGCACTGAACAGCTCCTGTACCGTGTCGCTGTACTGGCGTGCGGTTAGCTGATGCTCGACGGCCTCGAGCAGGGTTTCCTTCCCAACGGGTTTGCAGAGGTAGTCGTCGAACGGCATATCGACGATATCGATATCGGGGTCGATGGCAGTCACCATGATCACCCGACACTCGTGGTGTGACTCCCGAACGGAGTCTAGCACTTCATCGCCGGTCATCCCCGGCATGCGCCGGTCAAGCAAGATCACGTCGACCGTCTCGTCGACGGCCTCTATCGCCTCCTCGCCACCGTACGCTGTCCGGACGGTAAAGGCGTCCTCGAGCCGGAACGCGTAGAGATCAGCCACGTCAGATTCGTCGTCGACAACGAGGACCGTAGGTGTGTCAGATGAGTGATTGGACATTGGCAGAGTAGTTCAACTACGTAGGATCATGTACCGGATGGATTTATTCGTTTGGCATAGGGGTCGCGGTAACATATTCGGAAACCAACATCAGGCCGCCAACAGCGCGTACACGAGCAGAAAACCGAAGTACAGCAGCACCAGCCCACCGAGTGCGATAATTCGGAATCGGTCGAGTGCGTCTGCTTCCGCGCGATAGGCCTCGTGGAAGCGCTCGCGTTCGGCGTCGGACAGTTGATCGTAATGCTCCACGCCAAGATGAAGCCGATACTGCGTCCCGTCGGGCAGATCTAACGCGCAGTAGGGACACTCCTCGGTCGCATCGCCCGCCGAAATCGAGGTCGGCGGATGGTCGCTTTCCGTGGTGTCGGTGTCGGCCGCGGTGTTCATACACCACCACCACCGAGGAACGGCGGCGTGACCGACGGCGTCGAGACGATCCAGAGGCTGATCATCGTATAGCAGATCATCACAACCGTGATCCCGTACTGACTCTTGATCGCCTCCAGTCGGCCCGGCAGGAGCTGATAGCCCGCGGCGTGGGCAACCCAGACCGCGACGAAGTGACCCAGCAGGACGAGCGCGAGCTCGAGTCCCGACACCCAGCCCGGGAGCGTCGTCAGTACAGGCAGCTGCGAGGGCGGGGCGAACGGCGCTGCTGCGACGGTGGCAACCGCGGGCAGCAGCCCGACGACGAACGCGAGGTAGTGGGCAACGTGATAGCCGGCAGCGATCGCCAGCAACGACGGGGCGAACCGCTCGGCGAGGGCGGTTCTGGTGATGTACGTGTTTCCGAACCGGCGGGCGACAGCCATCGACCACCAAAACGCACCGATAAACAGGCCGAAGCCAGCCAGATAGCTCAGGAAGTAGACGGCCAGCGGCGGAACGCCGAGGCCCACGATAGCGGTCGCAGCGTCCCGCCAGAGGCCCGTGGCGACGAAACCATCGAAGGTGGTCGCATACAGAAGGGCGACGACGAACGCGATCTCGTCGCGCCCAGCAAGCACGGTACCGTCGCTTAGCGCGGTCCCCGGTAATCGCAGAGTCAGCCCGTCGGCTGTCCGGGCCACCGGGGCGACACGACCAAACAGCCGAAACGCCGTCGAGATGGGATCGACTCGTGAGAACCATACTTCGGTTCCGAGGACGGCGCTACCGGCGATTGAGACGCCAGCATAGGCGACTACTGTCGTCGCCAGCAGCCGGGGATCGTCGGCAAGCGGGCTGATCACCTCGAGCCAGATAAGCCCCAGTAGCCCGGCCACGCTCGGCCACGATCCGAGGCGGTCGGGATACGGGTAGTTCAGCGACGGACCCAGGGAGGCGAGCGTGCGAAACGGGTTCAGCGCCGGCCAGCTGTTGCCGACGAGATACGTCGAGGCGACGTACCCACCCCACCAGACCACCCAGACGAGCAGCACCGCGAGATTCCGGTAGCCGTCTGCCGGACCGAGATAGCCGACCGCGACCGTCACACCGAGTCCGGCGACCCCAACCACCCGGGCGACGGTGGTGAGAACACGGCCGGGCGCCGGGAGTCGCATGCCCCAGTCGTGAATCGAACGGATGAACGACCGGTCGGTGACAAACGAGGCCAGCAGGAACGAGGCGCCGACGGCCCCGCCACCGGTGGAGAGAAACAACCACGTCGGCACCGACACCGTCGTCGTCGACCCCCGGAGTGCACTCGCGTGGGCGAGCACCGGCCCGGAGACGACGGCCAGCAGGGGACCCACGAGCACGGCCAATAGTATCGCGCGCAACAGGCTGGGAGGCTGGACTGCAGCCACACCCTGGCGATCCATTGGTGGGGATAATCAGAGGACACACGAGTAGCTTGCGAAACCGTTGTGACGGCCACGGCTCCGACAAACACGGTCGGTCACAGTGGACAGACGCGACACGGCACCGGCAGTCAGCCGCGATGCGGTCACGACAGAACGGACGCCCACACCGCGAGGTAAGAGGATTTTTACTGGCCCGATTGCAAGAGGGTGATATGAGTACGGAAACAGAGGAGGGTCACGACGACCACCACCTGCCAGCGACCGAGGACTGGCCGCAGGGGTTCGGTGAGGCAAGCTGGTGGCCCTTCGTGACCGCCGCGGGAGCCGCTGGGATCTACGTCGGCGTGGCGCTCTTTATCGTGGAGGGTGTCGTCGGTCCGATGGCTGGGCCGGCGGCGATCGCCGCCAGTGTCGGCCTCTTCCTGACCGGGATCTACGGCTGGCTGTATCACGCGTTCGTCAAGAAATTCTGGAGTCGTGACACCAACGAGAGTGGGATCGCCTCGATGCGCTGGGGGATGATCGCCTTCCTCGGCTCCGAACTGGGGACGTTTGGCGCGATCTTTAGCTACTACTTCTACTTCCGCGCCGGCCCGGGATGGACGCTGCCATCGACGACGCCGGATCTGATCAGCTCGCTGATCCTCGCCAACACGGCGATCCTGATCGCCTCCTCGTTCACGCTCCACTGGGCGCACGTCGCCCTCCGCAACGATGACCGGACGAACTTCCTCCGCGGTATGGGCGTGACGATCCTGTTTGCGGTCGTCTTCCTCGGCGGGCAGGCGCTCGAATACTACGAGTTCATCGAGGGCTCGTCGTTCACGTGGCAGGAGGGCATCTACGGCTCGGCGTTCTTCGGGCTGACCGGGCTGCACGGCCTCCACGTCGGTCTCGGCGCGGTTATCCTCGGGTTCGTCCTGATCCGCGGCCTCTACGGCCACTATTCGGCCGACCGACATCTGTCGGTGAGCACGGCCTCGATGTACTGGCACTTCGTCGACGCGGTCTGGCTCTTCCTCGTCGTCGTGCTCTACGTCGGCGCGGGGGCCGCGTAGGACCCACCACCGGTTGCGACGCTCTGCCCACCCTGTTGAGCGCAAAACTGCGCGAGAACGGTCGACGCGTAGCGACGACGATGCAAGCCAACTGCCGGTTAGTCGGCGTTCTGTGGCGGCTCGC
>Ga0207714_1001592_pt1 | contig 14535 bp, 14 predicted proteins | sample PonA232FremontCA_2_FD_187270 | JGI IMG/M metagenome (GOLD analysis project Ga0207714, IMG submission 187270) | Marine sediment microbial community from Fremont, CA, USA - Pond A23 Sediment 2 (SPAdes) | ecosystem: Environmental > Aquatic > Marine > Unclassified | place: USA: Fremont, California... | reverse complement strand
CGCCCTCGCGGCCGATCTCGCGGAACCGATCCATGTCGATCGGATCGCCGATGACCGGCGAGTGATCGATCCGTTTGTCCAGCCCGTAGACGACCGACCCCTCCGGCGTGTGGAGCACCGGGTTGATGGCGTCGATAATCGAGTGAGTGACGTTGACGAATTCGAGGTCGACCTCCTCGCCGATCGACATCGTCGAGCCGGACTCCATCGGCTCGATATCGTTTTCGACGGTGAACTTGTCCTCGTCGTCGATCTCCTCGCGGACGAGTTCACACGTGTACGGGCTGGCGACGATCGGCGCGTCGTACCGATGGGCGAGCTTCGAGATCGCCCCGATGTGGTCGAGGTGACCGTGGGTGGGGACGATGGCTTTCACGTCGCCCTCGAGATCGCTCATGATCCGGTCGTCGGGGATCGCACCCATGTCGATCAGGTCGAGGCTGTGCATCTGTTCGGTGCGGACGTTGTCGTGGATCAAAACCTGTGAGAGGTTGAGACCCATATCGAAGATGACCACGTCTTGGCCGGCCCGCACCGCTGTCATCTGTCGTCCGACCGCTTCATAACCGCCGATAGTTGCGATTTCGATTTCCATAGTTGAATCCTCCGCAGCCACGCGTCGCGACTGCGTGCAATAGCCGCGTGGGGACCATCTGCCCCGGCGTCCGTTCGCTGGTGGTCGTCTGGCCCCGCTCTGTGTCGGGGGTGTGGTCGTCCACGACCGCCCGCACAGTGACCCGCGGGTCTGTTGGTGTGGAGTCGTTGCACACGTGATGGTAAAAACTACGTGGGTTCGACGCTCACGCCACCGGTTGATAATCGATATCGATTCCGCACGGAATGCTTGTTCGCCCGGTCAGTCCTCGTCGGCCGCTTCCAGCGAGTCCTCGGGCACGCCCGTCTCTTGGCCGTCCTCGAAGCTGATCGTGTAGGTCGCGTCGCCGAACATGTTGTCGACGACCTGCGTGATCGTCCCGGTTTCGCCGTCGAAGTCGCTGTGTTTGTCGTCGAGTACCACGGTATCGTCCTTCTCGAAGCTCATGATTTCCTGTTCCACTACCACGAATAAAAACGCGTGGATTCACGTTTTGCGCTCGGTGTTCGGGCGACGCCGCTCCGCTCAGTCGGCGTTCGAGACCGCTCGATGAAACGGCTGGCGGGCGATCATCTCACGGAGTTCGCTCAGGGACGGTGAGCTCTCGCCGTGCATCGCCTCCATCACCGCACCGACCTCCTGTCGGGAGATCTTGACGCCACGCTCGGTGAGGGCATCCTCCGGCCGGGCCGCAAGCTCTCGGAGTGTGCCGACCGCAAGCAGGAACGGCACGCCCCACGCGGCCATCGTGTTGCCGTGCCGCAGCGGCATCGCCTGCAGGTAGCCCTCGGCGTCGTCGAGGAACGACCGCGCGTGGCTCACGGTGCGGCTGACGACCGCGGCGGCGTCCTCTCGGTTGTCCGACTCGATCACCGCTTCCTGATCGATCCCCTCCTCGGCCAGCCACTCGGCGGGGAGATAGACGTTGTTCTCCTCGGTGTAATCGTCGTAGACATCCTTCGAGATGTTGACCAGCTGCAACAGGAGGCCGAACTCGACGGCCGTATCGTAGAGTTCCTGTCGGCGGTCGGCGGCGAGATCGCCGCGCGTCAGGAGGTTCGTAATGAGGTTGCCGACCGTGCCGGCGGCGTAGTAGCAGTACTCCTCCAGTTCGTCGGCGTCACCGATGCGGAGCCCGCCGGCGTCGGCGTGGCGTTCGACGAACATCGCCATCCCGTCGATCAGCTCTCGGACCGGCGGGATGATCGCCGACTGCACGTCGTCCGGCAGCTCATCGAACGTGGCGGCGATCGTTGGGGCGCTGGCGACGACCTGCCAGTCGTCGCTGAGTTCGCCCTCCGGCAGCCACGACTCGGCCGACGCGCGGAACTCGTCGATATCGGTGTCCGTGTCGGGATCGAGCGCGGCGTCGTACGTCCGCAGGAGGTCTGCCTGTGGCTCCGGCGGAATGTGGTTTGCGTCCTCGATGGTATCGGCGACCCGACAGAGGAGATAGCCGAGGCAGATATGCGTCGACATCGGTTCGTCTAGCACGTCGATGGTCAGCGCGAAGGTTCGGGAGACACCCTGCACCGCCTCGTGACACCAGTCGAGATCGGGTTCGGAGGGCCCACCGGGCGGGCGAGATTCGTGGTCCGACATTCAGGTGGCTCTCCCTATGGGATGGGGCATAAAAAGTCTCTTGGGCTGGCGTGGAAACGTGGGAAGATTCATTGGGCAGCGAGCGTGTTCTCTCCACGTACATCATGGGCATCATGTCCGACCGGGGCTCTCAGGTTGTCCGCGACAACATCGGTGGTATCATCGTTGGGCTATCTGGGCTGCTACTGCTCGCCGATCTTGCTGGGAAGCTGACCGGTGGAGGGCTGACACCCGCCCGGTTTGGCGGGTTCGTCTGGGACGGCCTCGTGATCGGTATTCTGATCGGACTGGCAGGGATCGGCCTCTCGTTGACCTACAGTATTCTGGGCTTCGCGAACTTTGCCCACGGCGACTACATCTCGTGGGGCGCGTTCTCCGGCTGGGCGGTCGCCTATCTGCTGGCCGGTATCGACCGCTATGCGGCCGGCGGGCTGCTGCTCATCGGTGGCGGTGGCGGGCCTGCCCCCGGCGATGTCGGCATCAGCATCACGAACACGCCAGCCAGCATCGTCGCCGGGCTGATCGTTGCCGTTGGATTCACCGTCGGCGTGTCGCTGCTTGTCGACCGACTCGTCTATCGCCCGATACGGGAGGCCGACGGGATTACGCTCCTGATAGCGAGTATCGGCGTTGCCTTTGCACTCCGGTATCTGATCGTCTTTTTCTTCTACAACGGCCGACAGGGCGTCACCGATATCGGCCGCATCCCGACGTACGACCTCGCCGGCGTCGTGATCACCGCCCACGAACTCACTATCGTGATTGTTGGTCTTCTCCTGATGCTCGGCGTCCATCTGCTCCTGCAGCGCACCAAACTCGGCAAGGCGATGCGAGCGATGGCGGACAACCGCGACCTCGCACAGGTTACGGGGATTCCGGTCGAGGGTGTGATCCGGACGACGTGGATTCTCGGCGGCGGGCTGGCCGGGGCTGCCGGCTACCTTGTCGTCCTCACGCAGGGGACCATCGCCTACAATCTCGGCTGGCTCCTGCTGCTGTTGATTTTCGCCGCCGTCATCATGGGTGGGATCGGCTCGGTGTACGGGGCCATCGTCGGTGGTCTCGGTATCGGGCTTGCGAGCCGATTATCGCTGATCTGGCTCACCGGTGATCTCTCGAGTTTCGCCGAACCGGTGGCCTTCGGGCTGATGATCTTCGTGTTGCTGTTCCGGCCGGAGGGTATCTTCGGTGGGGTGAGTACCGCATGAACGCTGACAGCCTGCCGGCCGACTCCCTCGACCGATTCCGGGCGTTGCTCGAACGCTCCGACGCCGCGCTCGTTCTGGCCGTGATGGCAGGGTTCTATCTTCTCTTTCTCGGGATCGGGGCCATCCTGAACTACGATCTCGCGGGTCTCATCTCGATTCTCGGGCAGGTCACCTTTTTCACCACGGTCTACGCGCTGGTCGTCCTCGCGTTGAACCTCCACTGGGGATACGCGGGCCTGTTCAACATCGGGATCGCGGGCTTCATGGCTGTCGGCGTCTACACGATGGCGATGCTGACCGCGCCGCCGACCGGCTCGCCGCCCGGGCTCGGTCTCCCGGTCGCGGTCGGGGTCGGCGGCGGCATGGTCGCGGCGGCGCTCGTCGGCCTGTTGACCGCTCTGCCCGCACTCCGGTTGCGCGCGGACTACCTCGCGATCGTCACCGTCGCAATCTCCGAGATCATCCGGCTGACGTACAATTCGCCGGCGTTCAGCACGTTTACGCTTCCCGGGGGGATCGCTCTCGGTACCGGCGGCGCCAGCGGGATCGGAAACTTCCCGAGCAACCCTGTCCGGGGGATCTACTACGTCAACCCGGGCAGTGCGTCCTCGGGGACAACACCGATCGGCACTGCTGTCTTCGGTTTTTTCGATAACACGCTCGGCGTCTTCCGCAGTGCCGTCATCGTCGATCTTACCTACGGCCTTCTGCTCGTCGTCGTCGTGTTCTTGATCTACACGCTGTTGGCACGTGTCGGTAACTCGCCGTTCGGGCGCGTGCTCAAGGCGATCCGCGAGGACGAGGTCGTCGCCAAATCCCTCGGCAAAGACACCAACCGGTTTAAGATCAAGACTTTCATGCTGGGGTGTGCGCTGATGGGGCTGGCCGGCGTCGTCTGGCAGGGGTTCGGCACCGGTGCGGTCTACCCACAGGCGTTCCGCCCGGAGCTGACGTTCTACATCTTTATCGCAGTCATCATCGGCGGCGCGGGCTCGAACACCGGCAGCGTCCTCGGCGGCGCGGTGTTTGCCAATCTGCTGTTTCTCCTGCCGCAGTACCTTCCAAATATCATCGAGCAGACGTTCGCAATACAGGCGAGTCCGAACACCTTCATCGCTGCCATCACGCCTATTGCTGCCGGCGAAATCGCCCCACTTGTGGGGTACGTACTGAACCAGCGACTGCCCGCCCTCCGGTTTGTCTTCGTCGGCGTGCTGTTGGTCTACCTGATGCAGAACCGCCCCGAGGGACTGCTCGGCCACCGCACCGAGACGGCAGCGGCCGTCGACCTCACCGAGACCAATCGGTCCGGGGCCGGTCCCGAGCAGACACCGGACGCAAGTGGGGTTGCTGACGGTGAGGGAGGTGTCGACGATGCGTAGCGACGGTACGGCCGACGGCGTCGGCGACGCCCCCGCTGCCGACGCTGCTGACCCCGACCAGCTCACCGGCGAGCGTGACGCCACTCGCCCACCGCTCCGCGTCGAGAACCTCCGCAAGGAGTTCGGAGGGATCACCGCCGTCGACGGCGCGTCGTTTGCGGTCGCCGACGAGTCGCTGACGGGGCTGATCGGGCCGAACGGCGCGGGAAAGTCGACGACGTTCAACTGCATCACCGGGATTCACGAGCCGACCGCCGGGGCGATACACTTCAACGGCGAGAACATCGCGGGACTCTCGCCGCATACCGTCGCCGAACGCGGCCTCGTCCGAACGTTCCAGATCGCCCGCGAGCTGGCCGAGATGACCGTCCTCGAAAATCTGATGCTTGCCCCCCAGCAACAGCAGGGTGAGGCGCTCTACCGGTCGGTGCTGCCGAGGTTCAGAGACGGCGTGATCGAGGAGGAAACCGAGTTGCGCGAGGCGGTCTGGGAGTCTTTGGAGTTCTTCGAGATCGACCACCTCGCCGAGGAGCAGGCGGGCAACCTCTCGGGCGGGCAACGGAAGCTGCTGGAGCTGGCGCGCGCGCTGTTGACAGATCCCGATGTGTTGCTGCTGGACGAGCCGTTCGCCGGCGTCAACCCGACGCTGGAGACGAAGCTGCTCGACCGCATCGATCAGCTGCGCGCCGAAGAGGGGCTGACCTTCCTGCTGGTCGAACACGACATGGACATCATCATGGAACACTGCGATCCGGTTATCGTGATGCACCGCGGGCAGGTCCTCGCCGAGGGGCCACCCGACGAGATCCGGAGCAACGAGCGCGTCGTCGACGCCTACTTCGGTGATGAGCTATGACCGATGCGACCGCCGCCACCGGGATCACCACCTACGACGAGAGCCTCCTGTGTGTCCGGTCGCTGGATGCCGGCTACGGTGACCTCCAGATCCTGGAGTCGGTCGACGTCGACGTGGCCGATGGCGAGTACGTCACCATCGTCGGCCCCAACGGCGCGGGGAAGTCGACGGTGATGAAATCCGTCTTCGGGCTGACGACCTACATGGGCGGCGACATCGAGTTCGACGGCGAGGCGATCGAGGGGCGCCGCCCCGAGGAGATCATCTACCACGGGATCGGCTACGTCCCCCAGTCGGACAACGTCTTCCCGTCGTTGTCGGTCGCAGAGAACCTCGAAATGGGGGCCTACATTCTCGACGAGGTTCCGGACGACGCCCTGCAGGCCGTCTACGACCGCTTCCCGATCCTCGACGAGCGTCGAGACCAGAAAGCGGGGAAACTGTCGGGTGGCCAACAGCAGATGCTGGCGATGGGGCGCGCACTGATGCTGGACCCCGATCTGCTGTTGCTGGACGAGCCGAGTGCTGGCCTCGCCCCAGACCTCGTCGAGGAGATGTTCGACCGGATCGACCGCATCAACGACGACGGGACGGCGATCCTCATGGTCGAACAGAACGCGAAACAGGCGCTCAGGCGGTGTGATCGGAGCTACGTCCTCGTACAGGGACAGAACCGCTACGAGGAGGCCGGCGACGTGCTGTTGAACGATCCAGAGGTCAGAAAACAGTTCCTCGGTGGCTGAATCGGGAGAAAACCCCCTGTCGACGGTCGCTTAGGCGGAAAACGCGATCTCTTCGATTGTTTCGATTCCGCCGCCTTCCTGGAAGCCGAACAGCTCGTAGGTCGCTGCCTTCAGGTCGCCGTTGGAATCGAAGTCGACGGCACTGGAGGCACCCTTGTACTGGATCTCGGTGCCCTCGGCGGCCATCGCCAGCCCGTCGGCAAGCGTCGACGGCGTTACTTCCTCGCCGCCGGGGTTGGCGACGGCCTGCATCTGCCCGGCGATGGCTGAACCGTTATTTTCGCCGGCCGCGGCGTTGGCGAGCAGACAGACTGCGGTCGCGTCGAAGGCCTGTGAGGTAAAGACGCCGGGTTCGGCGTCGTAGGCGTTCTGGTACTCTGTTGTGAAGTATTCCTTTCCGGGTCCAGCTGCCAGCGGCGCAGTCCCCTGAACGTTTGACATCGCATTACCAACCTCGCTCGGTAGGGTGGCGTCCTTGAGCCCATCCGTGACGATAAACGGTGTGTCACCCGGATACCCCGAGTATAAATCCCGGAACAACTGGATTCCACTTTCGGGGTAGCCGATGACGATAACAACACCCGGATCGTCGCTGAGAGCCTGACTCAGCTGTGAGCTATACGAGCTTGCGCCCTTGGGGAACGAGACCTGATTCTGAACTGTCCCGCCGTAGGCCGAAGCGAAGCTTTCCGAGAGAAGCTGGCCATAGGAGTTGTTCACGTACATCGTCGCGGCCGTCGACGCACCGATGTTCTCGCTGGCTACCTGTGCCAGCACCTGTCCCTGCAGCGCGTCGGTCGGCGGCGTCCGCCAGATGAGGTTATTGTCGTCAAGGTCGGTAATCGCCGGCGAGGTCGAAGCTGGCGAGCAGCCGACGACGCTGTTTGGAATAAGCACGTTCTTCGCGACCTGAATCGTGACCTCTGAGCTGGCCGCGCCGGTCACGGCCGGATAGCCGGCGTCGACGAGCGAACTTGCTGCCGTCTGGCCGGCGTTCGGATCGGTCTGGGTATCCTCGACCTGACTGTCGATGGTAAATTCTGTGTTCCCTTCGAGCAGTGTAAATGGCAGCACAGCGGCGTCGCGAATCGGCTTGCCGAGGTTACCGAGTCCTCCAGAAATGGGTTGTAGCACACCCTGTTTGAGTGTGCGACCGCCACCGCCACCGCCACCGCCGCCGGCACAGCCGGCGACAGCAATCGTTCCTGTTACTCCCAGTCCCCGTAGCACATCCCGCCGATTGATGTCGTGTGACATATGTAGGCACACCTAGATAGCAATCGAATATAAATCTGGGGGCGACAATGGAATCGGGTGACAGAATCCGGATCACCCACTCCGGGCCCGTGTAAACGTGCGGTGATGATCGCCCTGCGGTGGCAAATCAGACAGTTAGTAGTTCGGGTGTGCCGCTGTGTCGTCGAGTCCCCGAACCACGGGCACTGACTCAGTCGTGTGGGTGGAGCCGGTCCATCGCCTCGTCGACGGCCTCGGTGCGACCGAGGATCGTCAGATGGTCGCCGTACTCCAGTTTGAGAGTTGCCTCCGGCACGGTATTCTCCTCACCGCGACTGACGAGAGCGACCATACAGCCCTCCGAGAGCACCTCGTTGATATCGCTAATCGTCTTTCCGGCCAGTGACTCGTCGGTCACCTCGACCTCCTGTACGTCGCCGCTGCGGCCGAGTTCGGTCATCCACCGTGACATCGCCGGCCGCTCGATCAGGTTGTCGATCGCCCACGCGGTCGACGCAGACGCCGAGATCGTCTTGACGCCAAGCTCCTCGAAGGCGTCGACGTTCTCGGGCTCGTTGACACGGGTGATAACTCGGTCGGTGTCGAACGTCGACTCGGCAAGCTGTGCAACGAGGAGGTTGGTGTCGTCGTCACCGGTGGCTGCGATGATCGTTTTCGACTGCTCACCGCCCGCCTTCTGTAGCAGTTCTACGTTCGTTCCGTCACCCTCTCGCACGCTGAAGCCCTGATTTCGGAGGCTTTCGGCCGCCGACCGTCGTTCCTCGATGATAACGACGTTCTCGCCGCGCTCTTCGAGCCGTTTCGCCAGTTCTGTGCCGACACGACCACCGCCGATAATGAGTACACGCATTGGAATCACCTCGAACCATTCCGCAAGCTGCCGCGCGAAGCCGCCCTCGAAAACAACTGTGAGCAGGATGACCAAAAACACGGTGCCGGCAAGGATGCTCGCACCCTCCGGATTCGAGGGTGCCGCCTCCGTCCCGAGCTGGATCGCAAACAGCGTGGCGACGCTGGCGGGGATAATCCCCCGGGGACCGACGAAGCTCATAAACAGTTTCTCGCCGCGGGTGAACCGGTCGCCGGTCGTCGACAGGAAGACCAGTAGCGGCCGCAGGACGAGGGCGACGACAGCGACGACAGCCAGTCCAGCGACCCCGAGATCGATGAGCGTCTCGAAATCGATCAGCGCGGCGAGTGCGATAAAGACGAACGACAGCACGATGATCGTGATATCGCCCTTGAACTCCTCGATCTCCGTCTCGTACGGCAGGCCGGCGTTGCCGAGGACAATTCCGGCGGTCGCCACCGCGGCAACCCCCGATTCGGTGACCAGCGTATCCGCGGTACTGTAGGCAACTATCGCCCCGACAAGCGTCAGCAGGCGGGCGTTCTGTGGTGTCCAGCCGGTCGGGGTCCGCACCCGGGTCAGAAGGAACCACAGAACAGCCGAGATAACGAGGCCAATGAATACGCCGACACTCAGTCGCTGAACGAAATCGGCGAGATATGCTCCCGGTGTCGCCCCCTGCGCTGCGAGGAGTTTGAAGATGACAACCGCGAGAATCGCGGCGGTCACGTCGTTGACGATCCCCTCGGTTTCGAGGGCCGCAGCAACGCGGTCACGGACCGGCACGACCGCCAGAATCGGCGTGATAACCGTCGGTCCGGTGGCGATAAGCAGGGCACCGACAAGGGCTGCGATCCCCCAAGTGGTACCGAGAAACAGCCGGACGGCAACTGTCGTTCCGATAAACGAGATCGCGGCCCCAACAGTGATCAACCGGAGCGCCGCCGAGGGTGATTCTCGGAGCTTCTCGAGTTTGAGATGAAACGATCCCTCGAAGACGATGATCGCCACGCTCAACCCGACGATCGTCGTGAGCGCGCCACCGAAGACATCCTGTGTGACAATCGCCAGCCCCTTTGGCCCGACGGCGACGCCGGAGAGAATCAGAAACAGGACGCTGGGGACGCGAAATCGGTCCGCAAGCACCTGTGAGGTAACCCCCAGACCGAGGATCGCCGCGATGATCAACAGCGTATTCGTGCCAGTCTCACCAACAAGCGGGATCATCATGGAACCCCCGGCAGGAACACCCGATGAGCGATACCCATCTACATCAGTGTAGCCCGCGCGAACACATATAAATCGCGTCGTTATGGCTCGTCAGCAGGGCTCGGTATCGGGAACCCCGGAATCGGCAAATTGCACCTCGCTACGTCTCGACCTCACCGGTTATTCTGCAGCCATTCCAGCGCGGGCTCGATAGCTGTCTTCGGTGGCGAGCAGGTGAACGATTCGCAGGCGTACACCGTTGGCTCGCCGTCGTCGGCGTCGCGGTCGGCCCAAACGGGCGGCGCGCTGTCCAGTCCGAGCTCGTCGAGCCAGTGCTGAACCCCATCTTCTGTCGGCGGCCGCCGGGCGATCACGACACCCGGCAGATAGCGGTCGGCCAGCGTCGCCCGCCAGTCGGCCGGCAGTTCGTCGGCCGCGATGGTCAACTCCGCGCCGCCGTTGGCGTAGCGGTCTGCCGCCAGCGTCAGCGAGACGTGCTGGAGGGGGTTGCCGGTGATCCGGTCGGCGTGTGTCGCCAACACGTCGCCGGCGATCCCGCGGTAGTCGGCGTCGGGAACGAACCCGTCGAGCACACAGAGCAGATCGGTGGCCGCACCGAGACTCGACGGCGTCGAGCTATCCGTCAGCTCCTGTGGACGCGTGACCAGTTCCTCGCCGTCATCTGCGGTGAAGTAGATCGTGCCATCGTCCGCGTCCCAGAAGGCGTCGACGATGGTGTCGGCGAGGGTAAGCGCGACGTCCAGCGGCTCAACATCACCCGTCGCCTGATAGAGATCGAACGCGCCGCGGGCGAGGAAGGCGTAATCCTCCAGATACCCCTCGCCAGCCGTGTCGCCGTCGATAAACCGTCGCTGGAGGTGGCCGGTATCGTCGAGCAGCTGGTCGGTGACGAAATCGAGCGCCTCGCGGGCTGGTTCTGCGTAGCCGGGATCGAGAATACGGGCAGCGTCCGCGTACGCCGAGAGCATCATCCCGTTCCAGCCGGCCAGCACCTTCTCGTCGCGTGGCGGCCGGCTACGTTTCTCACGGGCCGCGAACAGCGTCTCGTGGGCCGCTGACAGCTCGGCTTCGACAGCCTCGGCCGACATATCGTGCTCGTCGGCCAGTTCGTCGATGTCCGCGGAGATGTTCAAGACGGTCGTGCCGCGTTCGAAGTTGCCCGACCCGGTGATCCCGAACCGCTCACAGAACAGCGTCGCGGCCGGCTCGTCGAGCAACTCGTGGACCTCGCTCGGCGTCCAGACGTAGAACGTTCCCTCCTCGTCGCCGCTGCGGGCGTCGAGCGTGCTGTAGAACCCACCGTCGGGATGGGTGAGTTCGCGCTCGACGAACTCGAACGTCTCCTCGACGACCTCGGTGTATCGCTCGCTGTCGGTCAGCTGATCGCCGGCCAGATACAGCGGCGGGAGCCCGGCGTTGTCGTAGAGCATCTTCTCGAAGTGTGGGACCGTCCAGTCACGGTCGGTCGCATACCGGTGGAACCCGCCGCCGAGGTGGTCGTAGAGCCCGCCGTTGGCCATCGCGTCCAGCGTCGTCGTCGCCGCGGTCCGTGCGGGGTCGCTACCGGAGCGGCCGGCCGCGCGCAACAGGAGATCGAGCCGGCCGGGCTGTGGGAACTTCGGCCCGTCGGAGCCGAAGCCGCCGTACTCGTCGTCGACCGACCGCAGCGCCGTTCGCACCGCGCTGTCGAGGACATCGTCGCCGGGGGCCTCGCTCCCGCCGTCGTGGTCCGGGGTCTCGTAGGCGTCGCGTGCCGCATCGGTCCACTGCTCGGCGCGCTGTTGCATTTCGGCGCGGTCGTCGGGGTCGCTCCAGGAGTCGCTGATCTTGTCGAGCAGGTCGAGAAACCCCGGCATCTGGCCTTTGGGATCTTTCGGGAAGTAGGTCCCAATGTAGAACGGTTTGCCGTCGGGCGTGAGCCAGGCCGACAGCGGCCAGCCGCCGCGGCCGGTGACGCGCTGACAGATCCGCATGTAGATGCTGTCGATGTCGGGGCGCTCCTCGCGGTCGACCTTGATCGGGACGAAGTTGTCGTTGAGTCGCTGTGCGACCGCCTCGTCCTGAAAGCTCTCCTCCTCCATGACGTGACACCAGTGGCAGGCGGAGTAGCCGATCGAGAGGAAGATAGGTTTGTTCGTCTCACTGGCCGCGTCGAGTGCGGTGTCGTCCCACGGCTGCCAGTTCACCGGGTTGTCCTCGTGCTGGCTGAGATAGGGGCTGCCCTCCTCGGCCAGTCGGTTGCGACTGAGTGGATCGGTCATCACTCGCAGTCGGCGCGGCGAACGCAAAAAAGAACGGTGTCGAGACGGCCGCTGTGTAACTGATCCTGATTAGCCGCTCTGCTCGGCGGTCTGATTCGTCTCTGGCTGCTGAGTCTGTGGTCCCTGCTGCTGTTGCATGATCTCCTCGAACTGTTCGGCACTGCTGATTCCCGAGACAACATCGACCTCAGTGTAGTCGATTATCGCATTGCTCGCCCCCGAAACGAGCAGCGTCGGGGGATTCCCCTGTGTCGAAACCGAATCTTCGACAGTTAGCCCGAGTGCCTCGGCTTCAGTTGTCGCCGTTTCTCTGGCCTCACTGTTGATCTCAGACTGGAGGCTAGAATACTCCTGACTCGCTTCTTGTCGCGTGATATTCCCGGTCTGTAACTCCTGTCTGAGCTCTCGACTCTTCTGCTGTAGCCGTGACTGCCCCGATTCTGATGGACGCAAAAAGACGCTGACCGTTCGTTCCTCGCTACTCCCCGCACCCGCACAGCCTGCGGTTGCGATCCCCAGTCCGACACCCGCAGCCGCAAGCAACTGTCGCCGACTCACATTGGTCATACGTCTGCCAACTCCCGGAGGCAGCTATAAAACGACACTGATCGACCGCTGTGACCCACACACCTACGTCAGTCGTCGCCATGTCTCGGGTATGGAGTCGACCGAGGAGGTACCGACGGATCCTGACGCCGCTGTCGAGGCACTCGCCGACCATCTCGTCGCCACCGCGGAGCGACCTGTCCCGCCGTCGACGAACCGTTGGCTCGGCGAGGCCGAGGCTGTCGCCCGCGATGCGGCCAGCGAGGACATCGATCCGGCTGTCAGACGCGAGCGGGTCGAACAGGTCGCGGCGCTGCTGGCGGAAGCCGAACCGACCGGCGACGAAACGGCGGATGCTCATATCGACGCAGCGAAAGCCTGCTGTACGGTCGTTCTCGACGATTGAATCGGCTGCTATCCCATCGCCTCACTCTGCGCCACAGCGGTCGATCAGTGCTCGCAGCCGCTCGTGGTCGGCCGCCGGATCGACAGTTTCGGACACGACGTCGACCACCGCTGGCGGGCCACTGTCGGGCGGGCCGTCGGGATACGCACCGCCGGCGACGTGGTAGTCACCGTCGGCGTCCCAGACGGCCAGTAGTGCGGCCACCGGCAACGAGAGTGAGGTACTACCGGCGGCTTCCTCGATCCGTTGCCGGAACACGCCTCGGTAGGCGACCAGTAATCCGTCGCTGTCGCCGAGTCGTGTCTCCTCGCGGTCGCGTTCTGACACCTGCTCGATCCCGCGGTCTTCCAGCCGGTCGACGAACCCGGCGGTGGCTTTGCGTCGGACGAGGGATGTCAGTAATTTCGACGGGGGCTTCTGCGGATCGAGTCGGATCCGTCCCGCGAAGAAGAACCGCCACGGCAGGTCGACGCCGGTGTCGTCGGCGATCTGCTCGCGTAGGTCGGTCTCCTCGTAGACGACGATGTGGGTGAAGACAGTGACGACCGGCGTCGAAAACGCCTCCTCGACGGTCGATTCGGTCTGCCGCCAGCCGTCGAGCCGCTCGCTCGGGACGACTGGTGGCGGTACGTCCATCTAGTGGTCGTCCTCGCGCCACTTGTGTTCGCACTCGGTACAGATGAAAAAGCGCGTCTCGCTCTCGTCGGCCGCCCGGATCTGCTGCATATACCAGTGGGCGCGGTCGTTGTCGCACTCCGGACAGGAGGCCCCGGTCGTCGGCAACCCCTGATCCTCGGCGTCGCTGATGTCGACGATCTCGCTTTCGGTCTGGCCCTCGGTGGTCACCATGGCGGCCTCCTTGGCCTCGTCGCGGAGTTTGGTGAAGCCACAGGAGCTACAGACCCATTCGTCGCCCTCGGTCTTCAGCATCGAGCCGCAGTCGTCACAGAATTCCATTAGCGGGGGGAAGTCCGCTTTCGCACTTAAATAATGGGTTCAGCCGGCGGATGAGCTGTCGTGGACTCCTCTGTCGCTGATCGATCCCGGAACCCAGATATGGGCTGGCTCGTAACCGTCGGTATGAGCCTCACCGACGAGGAACTGGCCCGGCTGGCAGACATCGTCGAGTTACAGCCGACGAAGAACGGCGAGCTACAGGATCGCTGGGCGCTCGACAGCGGCAGCGAGGTCCACCAGTATCTCGAAGGCCATCTCAAGGAGTACTACTACCGCGACGACGACAGCCTCATCCGCTCGACGCCGGAGGCGGTCGAACTCACCGATGTCGAGCCGGGCGTGGCCCCGTCGGCCGACGGCGAGAGCGACGACGCGCCGCCGAGTTCGGTCCGGCTCTCGCCGCTGGAGGCCAAGGTGTTCGAGACCGTTGCCGGCCCGGAGGCGAGATCCGAGAGCGTCGTCAGCGTTCTCAACGCGGTTCGCGACGAGTACGATACTGACCCCGATGTCGAGGAGGTCCGGCAGGCACTCCAGCGGCTCAAACGGATCGGGATCGTCGAGGTGATCTACCGCGCCGTTCCCACATTCCGCGTCTGTGTCGACCGCGATGCGGTGTCGGTTTCGACGAACGAAGCGTGAGTT
>Ga0207714_1001591_pt1 | contig 14535 bp, 12 predicted proteins | sample PonA232FremontCA_2_FD_187270 | JGI IMG/M metagenome (GOLD analysis project Ga0207714, IMG submission 187270) | Marine sediment microbial community from Fremont, CA, USA - Pond A23 Sediment 2 (SPAdes) | ecosystem: Environmental > Aquatic > Marine > Unclassified | place: USA: Fremont, California... | reverse complement strand
CTCGTCGCGAACAGCCCGGTCTCGCCGGAGCCCTCGTACACCCACTCGGCGAACGCGGCCGTGTCGCCGTCGGCGACGCCGAACCAGTGGCCGCCCGACGAGGACGGCTGCGGCTCGTCGGCGTCGAACCCCGCCGCGTCGAGGAGCGCCCGGATCCGCGCTAACAGCCGGGCGTCGTCGTGGACGAACGAGATCCCGACCGCGGCGCTCGACTCGCGGAAGCAGACGACGCCGCACGCCTCCAGCAGGCCGCGGAGCAGCTCCCGGCGGTGGTCGCGGAGCGCGTCGAACCGGTAGCCGCCGGGGTCGGAGCCGACCGGCAGGCCGAGCGCCGCCGCGGCGTTCGCGGCCAGCGTCGGGTCGACGACCTGCACGGTGTACTCGTCGGTCCGCCGGGTGACCGCCGTGTCGTGCGCGAAGTCGCGCTCGGCGATCCGGTGGTCCACGGTGCCCCCGCCGGCGATGGCCGACAGGCGGCGGGCCGCGTCCTCGTCGGCGACCTCGATCTCGATACTCCGCTCGGTCACCCGACCCCCGCCCGCGACGTGCCCCCAGAAGTAGGCCGTCTCCGGGTGGCGGGCGAGCATGTCGTCCGGCGTCGGCTCGGCGGCGCTCACGCGTCACCCCCCTGTCGGTCGGCGGCGTCCCGCTCCTCGACGGCGATCGCGTCGAGCGGGCACGCCGCCGCGGCCGTCCGCGCCTCGTCGATACGCCCGTCGCGGAACGTCGCCGCGACCTCGTCGGCGGTCCGCTCGACCGGTCCCGCCGCGTCGGCGGGGTCGAACCCCACGAGCCCCCCGTCGGCCTCGACGAACCGGTCGTCGCGGACGAGACAGGCGAAGACGCCGTCGCAGGCGTCGAGGTCGACGGCGACGCGGTAGGTCGCCTCGGCGTTTCCGGTCGCTCCGTCGGCGACCCCGTCAGTAGTCATACTTGCTCTCGTAGCCGCGGGGGGTGATCATCCGGCCGTCCCAGACGTACGTCTCCTCGTTGCCGACGAGCAGCGTCGTCGTCATGTCGATCAGGTCGGTCTCGCCGAGCGACTCCAGCTCGCCGAGCTCGACGATCTCGACGCGCTCGTCGTCGCGCCCGGCGCCGTGGACGACGCCGACGGGCGTGTCGGCCGGTCGGTGTTCGAGGAGGATCTCGCAGGCCGTCTCGAAGTTCTCGCGGCGCTTCCGGCTCCACGGGTTGTAGATCGCGATCGTGAACCCCTCGGCCGCGACCGCGTCGAGCCGCGACTCGATCTCCGCCATCGGGGTGAGGTGGTCCGACAGCGATATCGACACCGAGTCGTTGACGAGCGGCGCGCCGACGCGGGCCGCACAGGACTGCGCGGCCGGGACGCCGGGGACGACCTCGAAGTCGACCGCCGACGCCGTCGCGCCCTTCGACTCGACGATCTCCAGCGCGAGCCCGCCGAGCGCGTACACGTTCGGGTCGCCGGAGCCGACGATGGCGACGTCGTTGCCCGCGAGCGCGCGGTCGACCGCCTCCTCGGTCCGCGAGACCTCGCCGCACATCGGCGTGTCGTACAGCTCGTCGGCCGCCTCGGTGATCTCGTCCGGGATCAGCTCCATGTAGGTCGTGTAGCCGACGATGTGGTCCGCCTCCAGCAGCCTCGCCCGGGCGCGCCCCGTCATCCCCTCGGGCTGGCCGGGACCGAGCCCGACGGCGACGAGCCGCCCGGGGTCGGCGTCGAAGTCGTCGGCGGTCGACCCGACCTTCTCGTCGGTCGCCGCGGACTTCGAGGCGCCGCAGGCCGACGAGCCGTCGGAGCCGCCGGCGTCGTCGGACCCGCTCGCGCCGCAGGCCGACGACGACCCGCCGGTCGCCTCGGTCGCCGTGCCGCCGTCCGCGGCCGCCTCACCGTCGGTCGCCGCGCCGCCGTCCGTCGCCGCGTCGGCGTCGCTCCCGCCGCAGTTCGCGCTCGATTCGTCCGTCGATCCGCAGGTGGTGTCACTCATTGTCAGAAGTCGTCGACGTCTCGCCCGCCACGCGGGGTGACGAGGAACCGGTCGTAGTCGTTCTCCCAGACCTCGGTCTCGTGGGTGCCGACGATCAGGGAGGTGCCCATGCCGCCGACCTCGTCGTCGTGCTCGGTCGCCTCGCCGAGCGTCGTCAGCGTGTACGTCTCGTCGTCGAGGTTGCGCCCGGCCTCGCCGCGGCCGGCGTCGTTGACGATCGCCACCGGGGCGTCGTCGGTGCGGTGTTCACGGAGGACTTCGATCGCGCGCTCGTAGTCGCGCCAGCAGTTGTAGAGGACGATCGAGAAGTCCGCGACCGCCGCGGCGCGGAGCTTCTCCGCGATCTCCTCCCAGCCGCGCCACTTGTCGGACAGCGAGATCGTACAGAAGTCGTTCGAGAGCGGCGCGCCGACCATCGCGGCGCCGCCGAGCGCGGCCGTCACGCCGGGCACGATCTCGATCGGGACGTCGTCGGCGTCGTCCTCGTCGGCCATCAGGTAGACGAGGTCGGACTTCCCGTACACGTTGGGGTCGCCGCCGGAGACGTGCGCCACGTCCTGGCCGGCCCGGACGCGCGCGAACGCCTCGCGGGCGAGTTCGATCTGCTGGCCCATCGACGAGCGGACGATCTCGACGGTCTCGCCGTCGGGGTGGGTGCCGACGTTGCCGGGCGTCCAGTCGACGGCGCCAGCGTCGGTTGCGCTCCCGGACGAATCCGCCGCAGCGCCGCCGTCCGGGGCGGTCCCGCCGTCGGCCGCGGCGGCGTCCTCGGTCCTAGACTCGGGCGGGATCGTGCCGTCCTGCCGCAGGAACTCCTGATAGAGGTTCGACGCGATGACGCAGTCGGCGTGGCGGATCACGTCGCGGGCCCGCTGGGTCATCGCGTGCGGGAGCCCCGGGCCGATGCCGACGACGTACAGCGTTCCCAGCTCGTCCGGCGCGTCGTCGGCGCCGCCGGGCGCCGCGCCGTTCCCGGTCATCGGCGCCCCCCGGCGTCGGCGCGCCGGGTCATCGGCCCACCGCCACGGTCACTTCGCTCTCGTGGCTGGTCTTCTCGGCGACGAGCTCGTGGTCGGCGCCGCCGGCGATGGCGCTCGCCTCGGCCACGCCCGGCCAGCCGATGAGCGCCTTCGCCTTCGACGGCGTCGGGCCCTCGAACTCCAGCAGCGTCTCCTTGTCGAAGGCGACGACCCCGACGTCGCGCGTCGCGGCCGCGGCGAGGAGCCCCGCCTCCTCGGCCTTCCGCGTCGCGGTGGCGACGAACTCGACGTCGGTCCAGTCGCGGTCGAGCTCGTCGAGCGCCCGGTCCCAGGCCTCCAGGAACCGCTCCTCGTCCGCGCCGGAGACGGAGCCGGTGCCGAGCACGACGCCGTCGTCGACGTTGCGTTTGAGCACCGTCACGTCGTCGTCGACGAGCACCGCCCGCGGGCCGTCGAGCCGCTCGATCGGGCCGAGCTCGTCGTCGAGGACGGCGAGGTTCGTCGCGACCGTGGAGTCGCCGTTGACGACGTGGGCGGACAGCGCCTTCGCCCGCTTCTCGACGCCCTGCTTGTCGGCCGCCTCCGAGGCGGTGGTCATCGCCGGGACGGCGCCGAGCGTCGCGAGGTCGTCGGCCACCTGATTGGCGCCGTGGTGGCCGCCCGTGATCGGGATCGCCCACGTGAGCGCCTCGTCGACGACGACGATCGCGGGGTCGTCCCACTTGTCGTCGAGCAGCGGCGCGGTCTTGCGCATGGCGATCCCCGAGGCCATCAGCCCGACGAAGCAGTCGTACTCGCCCCAGTGCTCGGCGAAGACGTCGCCGTGGTACTCAATCACGTCGATCGTCTCGTAGCGGTCGCCGATCCCCTCGACGATCTCGTCGGCGGTGTCGAGCTTCCGCTCGAAGCTGATTATCGCGATCTCCTCGGCCGTCTCGCCGTCGGAGTCGGCCGTCGAGCAGTGGCCGCCGCCGGAGCCGTCGCTCCCGTCCGTCCCGTCCGTCCCCCCTGTACCCCCCGCGGTCGTGTCGTCGCTGTCGGTGCTCATCAGTCGTCGGCCTCCGTGTCGGTCGGCGCCGCGGCGTCGCCCGCGTCCGCCCCGCCGGCGTCCGCCGCGTCGCTCGGTTCGCCGCTCGGTCCGTCGCTCGTCGCGTCCCCGCTCCCGCCGTTCGCCCAGTCGCCGTAGAGGTACGAGCGGTCGTAGCCGGCGCCCGTCGCGGCCTCGCCGACGAGGACCATCGCGGACGCGCGGTACCCCGCGTCCTCCACCTTTCCACCGATGTCGGCGATCGTGCCGGTGATCACGTCCTCGTCGTCCCACGAGGCGTGGTAGACGACCGCGACCGGCGTCTCCGGGTCGACCCCGTCCCGGCCGAGCAGGCGGTCCATCGCGTCGCTCACCGCGTGGGTGCCGAGGTAGATGCAGGTCGTCACGTCGCCCATCTCGACGAACTCGCCGATGTGGTCGTCCTCGGCGTCGAGCGTCTTCCCCCGCGGGCGGGTGAACGCGACGTGGTTCGCGACGCCGTTCAGCGTGAGCTGGGTGCGCAGCGTCGCCGCCGCCGCGAACGACGACGTGACCCCCGGGACGATGTACGCCGGGACGCCCTCGCGTTCGAGCGCGTCGATCTGTTCGAGGGCGGCGCCGTACACCGCGGGGTCGCCGCTGTGGAGCCTGACGACCGTGCGCCCCGCCTCGTGGGCGTCCCGCATCAGCGGCACCAGCTCTTCGAGGTCCTTCCCGACCGAGTTCACCAGCTCCGCGTCCGCGCAGTGCTCTTCGAGGAGCGCGCTGGAGACCAGCGAGCCGGCGTGGACGACGAGGTCGGCCTCGTCGACCAGCTCCTTGCCGCGCAGGGTGAGGAGCCCGGGGTCGCCCGGGCCGGCGCCGATAAAGGGGATCCCGTCCTGCTCCTCGCCGGCGGTGTGCTCGCGGACCCGCGGGTCGAGCCCGTCTCCCGGCCGGTCACCGGCGGCGTCGGCCGACGCTTCGGAGTCGGTCGACCCGTCAGTCATCGGCGACCTCCGCGTCCGCGTCGACCGCGAACTCGTCCGTCGCCCGCGACGTTTCGAGGCCGCGGCGCTCGGCGTACGCCAGCGTGTAGTAGTCGCGGTCCGCGACCGCGTCGGCGTCGGCGGTGACCGTCGTCTCGTCCGTCCCCATGAACAGCCGCCGCCCGAACCGCACGTCGTAGCCCGCCTCGTCGAGCTTCCGGGCCGTCTCGGGGGCGTCGGTCACCTTGAACAGGACCATCCTGTCGGGGCCCGCGGGCGCGCTCCCGCCGGCGGCCTCGCGGAGCGCGAGCCCGGCGCCGGCCTCGACCTCGACGTCGAGGGCGGTCGCGAACGCCGTCATCGCGCTGATCCCGGGCACGGTCTCCACGTCCACGTCGGGGTGGAACGCGTCGAGCGTCCGCCTGAGATGGCCGAACGTGGAGTAGACGTTCGGGTCGCCGAGCGTGACGAAGGCGACGTCGCCGTCGCGCGCCTCGGGGGCGATCTCGGCCGCCGCCGCCTTCCACGCCTCGCGGAGCCGCTCCTCGTCGCTCGTCATCGGGAAGTCGAGGTCGCCGATCCGCTGGTCCGGGACGTGTTCGGTCGCGACCCGCCGCGAGAGCCGCCCGGGAGAGTACACCACGTCGACCGAATCGAGGGTCTCCCGCCCGCGGACGGAGATCAGGTCCGGGTCGCCCGGCCCGAGCCCGACGCCGTAGAGGGTCATGCGTCGCCCCCCGGTCCGCCGTCGGGCGCCGACCCGTCGTCGGGCGCCGGCTCGTCGCCGGCCCCGGGCTCGCCGACGAGCATGTACACCGGGTTGTCGGCGTCGAAGCTCGTCGCGCCCGCGAGGTCGTATCCGGTCGCCATCTGGAGGCACAGGACCTCGTCGAGCATGTCGCGGTCGCGGAATGCCCGGGCCGCCTCCCCGGCGACCTCCAGGCGCGACACGTTCATCACGATCCGGTCGTAGCCGGCCGCGAGCGCCTCGTCGAGGACGCGCTCGTAGTTCCGCGAGCCGCCGAGGAACAGCACGTCGCCGTCGGCCGGGAGCCGCTCCGGCGCCTCGGCGTTCACGAGGCTGATCTCGGCGTCGTGCTCGTTCGCGTCGAGGTTCGCGCGGGTGGTTTCGAGCCGTTCCGCCTTCCGTTCGAGCGCCGTCACCCGCCGCGCGCGACGGGCGGCCTCGATCGTTACCGCGCCGGTACAGGAGCCGACCTCGACGAAGTGATCGTCGGGACCGAGCGCGAGCTTGCGCGCCAGCACCGCCCGGACCTCGGGCTTGGTCGGGCCGGCCTTCGCGTCGTTCGGGAGTCGTGTCGCCTGCATTCTCGATATACAAGCGTGCCGCACCACAAAACAATTTTGGTTGTATTAAGAAAACTCTACTTTACGGAGGGTGCGCTGAGAACCCCGTTCAGCCCGACTACCCCGAACGATAGACAACAAGACTTTATTTACGGCAGCAAAAGTGTCCACGATGGCTGATTCAGCGGACGGGGGCTCGCCGGACGTCTTAGAGAACAAGCGGAGCGCGACGCGGTACCAGGTGCTCGTGGAGATCGCGGCCCGCCAGCCGGCCGTGAGCCAGGGCGAGATCGCGGAGACGATCGGCGTGACCTCGCAGGCGGTCAGCGACTACGTCCGGGACCTCGTCGAGTCGGGGTACGTGGAGAAGGGCGGCCGCGGCCGGTACGAGGTGACGAAGGAGGGGGTCGACTGGCTCATCTCTCGGACCGACGACCTGGAGACGTACCTCGAACGCGTCAACTCCGACGTCCTCGGCAGCGTCGAGGTCGACGCCGCGATCGCGCTCGACGACGTGGCCGAGGGGAGCGAGGTCGGGCTGGTGATGCGCGACGGCGTCCTCCACGCCAACCCCGCCGGCGGGACCGCGACCGCGGTCACGGTCACGGGCGCGGAGCGCGGCGCGGCCGTCGGCGTCGCCGACTTCGAGGGCGTGGTCGACTACGAGACCGGGACCGTCACCGTGCTGCCAGTCCCCACCGTCACCGACGAGGCCCCGCCCGACCCGGCGGTGATCGCGACGCACGCCCCCGACGACGGGCTCGTCGCGGTCGCCGGGACGGAGGCGTACGCGCTCGTCTCCCGGAGCGACACGGCCCCCGACATCCGGTTCGGGACCGCCGAGGCCGTCGCCGAGGCGGGGACGCTCGGCCTCGACGTGCTGTTAGTGGCCGTGACCGACGAGATCCCGCGACACACCTCGAAGCTCCGGGACGGGAACGTGCCGCACCAGGTCCTCGACTCGGACGCGTTCTAGCCGGGGAGCGGCTCAGCCGATCGTCGCCGAATCGCCCGTATCGCCGTCGGCGACGGCGCCCGCGCCGGTCTCGAACAGCTCCGTCATGAGGGTCGGCACGTCGTCCGGCGTCACCTCCGCGAACCACTCGTCGCGGGGGTGGACGACGACGGCGGCGCCCGCCTCGCTGCACAGCCCGAGACAGGAGGTCTCCGCGACGGCAATCTCCGACCAGTAGCGGTCCCGCTCGCGGAGCCAGTCGCGGACCGCGTCGGCGACGGCGACGCCGTCGGCGGCGCAGGCGGCGTGCTCCGCGCGCTCGTTCGTACAGACCAGCACGGTCGCGGCGAGGCCGCGCTCGCGCATCCGCTCGGTCCGGCGCTCCATCAGTCGGTCCCCGTCGGGGTCGACGCCGGCGAGTCCGCGGCGCGTCGGTCGCCGACCCGCTCGAACCGGCGGAAGCCGACGGCGATCAGCGCCCAGAGCCCGGCCTGCGAGAGGGCGACGAGCCACCGGAAGGCGACCGCGAGTTCGGCGGGCGCCTCCCCGCCGGTCAGCGTCGGCGGCGCGAGCGCCGAGAGCAGCGCGAGCGCGACCAGGGGGAGGACCGCGGCGACCGCGCCGACGCGTCGGCCGCGGGCGGCGCTCGCGCGGTCGTACGCGAGCACGCTCGCCGCCGCGACCAGCGCGCCGACACCGATCAGGCCGAGATACAGCGGGACGCGGACGCCCGGCCCGTACAGCTGTTCCATGCCCGGGACGACGGGCGGAAGGACGGTCCACGGCGCGACCGAGACGGCGAGGAAGCCCGCCCCGGCGAGGACGTACGCCTTCGCATCGCCGCCGGGCAGCGCGGGCTCGAACAGGTAGTACGCGGCGCCGAACGCCGCGCCGAGGAGGACCCCCCACAGGACGCCGCCGCCGGCGCTGACGAGCGCGGTCGTCGCCTCGCTCACCGCGCGAGCGGCCTCCTGCGCGTGGCCGTGACCGCCGCCCCCGTGACCGGCCCCGTGGGACGCGGCGTGCTCCAGGTAGCCGACGGCGGGCGAGAGCACCAGCCACGTGAACAGCCCGTACGCCGCTCCGGCGACGGCCCCGGCCGCGACCCCGCGTCGGATACGGTCGATCATCAGTGGCAGGTGATCCCCGCCCCGTGCCGGAAGTCGTGGAGCGCCTCGTGGGCGAGCGGCTCCTGCATGAACAGGAGGGCGAAGCCCAGCGCCGCGACGAGCGCGGCCGCGGTGAGCGCGGTGAGCGGGTCGAGCTGTGCGCCGGCCGCGGCGAACCGGTCGGCGACGGTGTCGGTGTGCGTCGACATAAATCCGAGTTGGAGAAAGTAAAGTTAGATTGTAAAACTTTCGCTACGCGGAAAGCTCAGTGGTCTCCGAGCACCGACTCCGGCGAGAGCGCGGCGAGGTCGGTCCGGCGCGCGTCCGTCGCCTCGCAGACGACGTCGAGGACGCCCGCCCGCGGCTCGCCCGCGTCGACGACGAGGACGGAGGCGCCCGTCGCCGCGAGCCGGTCGGCCGCCCGGCGGGTCGCCGCCGTCGGGCTGCCCCCCGCGACGTTCGCGCGGCCGTCGGAGACGAGCACGACCGTCGCCGCGGCCGGGTCCTCGCGCTCGACGAGCGCCGCCGCCGTGCGGAGCCCGTCCGGGAGCGGGGTCCGGTCGGCCGTCGGGAGCTCCTTCAGCTGGCGCGCGGCCAGCGACACGCTCGCCGTCGGCGGGAGGAGGACCTCGGCCTCGTCGCCGCCGAACGAGACCAGCGCCACCTCGTCCCGCTCGGCGTACGCGTCGCGCAGCAGCTCCAGCGCCACGCCCTTCGCGGCGCGCATCGCCGGGGCCATCGACGCGCTGGCGTCCGCGACGAACACCGTGAGCGCGCGGGCGTCGTCGTCGCGGACCGCCCGCCGGAGGTCGGTCTCGGTCGGGGTCGTCCGGCCGTTCCGCGCCGCCGCGCGGACGGTCGCGGCCGGGTCCGCGGCGTCGCTCCCGTCCGCGCGCTCCGTCCGGACCGTCGGCCCGCGGCCCTCGGGAGTGGACGCCGCCGCGTGCCCGCCGCCCGCCTCGTCGCCCGCGTCCGCCTCGTCACCGCCGTCGCCGGGCGCCGGGGCATCCGGCGCCGTCGCGTCGCCGATTTCCGCCCGAGCCGCGCCGGGCGCGATCGGCGCGGGCGCCTCGTCGTCGGCACCGGGCGCCTCCTCGTCCGCCCCGTCGTCGCGGTCGGCGGCCGTCGCGCCGCCCGGCGACCGGTCGGGGTCGTCCGGGTCGCCCCCGTCGCCGTCCCGCATCCCGGAGTCGCGGGGGGCACCGGCGGGAGTGCGGTCGGGCCCGTCGCCGTCCCGATCCTCCCCGTCGCCGTCTCCGGACGCTTCCTCGTCGCCCGGGTCCGCGCCCTCCTCGTCGCCGTCGGAGCCGGCGTCGCCTCCGGCGCTCCCGTCCTCGTCGCTCTCGTCCGCGTCGGCGCCCTCGGGAGCCGGCTCCTCGCCGTCGGACTCCGGCTCGGTATCGCCCTCGGCGTCGTCGTCGAAGTGCTCGTCCACGATCGCCTTGGGGTCGGTCGCCTCGTCGAAGGGGGCCGACCGCAGCCGGTGCGCCAGCGCGTGCTCGGCGGCGGCCGCCACGTCCGGCTCGACGACCTTCGGGCGCCCGTCGAGGGCGGCGAACGCCCGGGCGGCCCGCGCGACGGCGAAGTCGGCGCGGTGGCCGTCGACGCCCGCGTCGCGGCAGCACTCGGCGATATCGCGCTTGAACTCGTCGGGGATCGCGGGGCGGCGGTCGCGGGCGTCGCGGACCCGCTCGCGGAGGGTCGCCGTCTCCTCGGCGAACTCCGCGCGGAGGTCTCGGTCGCCGCCGTCGGCGCCGTCGACGACGCGGTCCAGGATCTCGACGCGCTCGTCGATCTCGTCGCTGCCCGCGACGTCGACGCAGAGGTCGAAGCGGTCGCGCAGCTGGGGGCGGAGCTCGCCCTCCTCGGGATTCATCGTCCCGACGAGGGTGAAGTCGGCGGGGTGCGCGACGCTGACGCCGTCGCGCTCGACGCGGTTCGTGCCCGCCGCGGCGGCGTCGAGCAGCACGTCGACGAGGTGGTCCGGGAGCAGGTTGACCTCGTCGACGTAGAGGATCCCGCGGTTGGCGCGGGCGAGCAGGCCGGGGTCGAACTCGGCCTCGCCGTCGAGCGCGTCGGCGACGGAGAGCGTCCCGACCACGCGGTCGCGGGTCGCGCCGAGCGGGAGCGTCACGACCGGGGCCGGCCGCGTCTCCACCGGGGGGTCGTCGCGGTCGCGGCAGTCGGCGCACCGCTCCGCCGCGGCGGCCCCTCCCGCCTCCGCCGCCTCGACCGCCTCCGGCGGCGGACAGCCGTACGGGCAGTCGGCGACGGCCGCCTGCTCCGGCAGCAGGTCCGCGAGCGCCCTGACGGACGTCGACTTGGCGGTCCCCTTCTCGCCCCTGAGCAGGGCGCCGCTCAGCCCCGGCTCGACCGCCAGCGCGAGGAGCACCCGCTTGAGGTCCGCTTGGCCGACGACCGCCGGCAGGGGGGTGGAAACCTTTTTGTTTGTCCCCAAATCAACCATACTTGTGTTACTACAGAGGAGGTTTAATAACTTGTGACAACCATCGGCCTCTACACGGCGACGGAGAACGAGCTCGGGGCGGTCCAGACCGCCGCGGAGAACCTCGCCGCGATCGACCTCGTCGTCCGGTCCGACGGCGATCTCGACGAGCAGCGCGACGTGGCCTCGTTCGTCGACGAGCTCGGCGACGCGGACGCGGTCGTCTGCTGGCTCCACGGGGGGAAAGACAGCATGCCGGGGTACGAGTTCGCGGTCGACGAGCTCCGGGACGCCGGCGTCCCCCTCGTCGTGAAGGCGACCGGCGACGCCTTCGCGTCGGAGGACACCACCGTCGCGCCGAGCGACCGGGCGACGCTCTGCGAGTACCTCGACCGCGGCGGCGCGGTCAACATCGCGAACGGGATGCGGTTCCTCGCGCGGGAGTACGGCGACGGGGCGGTCGCGGGCGACGTCGACGGCCCGATCGAGCTGCCGACCGAGGGCGTTTACCACCCCGATCACCCCGGCGCGGGGTACGACGAGCTGGTCGAGACCTTCGACGCGGACGCGCCGACGGTCGGCGTCTGGTTCTACGAGTCCCACTGGACCCACGAGAACGTCCGGTACGTCGACGCGCAGGTCCGGCGGCTGGAGGCGCTCGGCGCGAACGCGCTGCCCGTGTTCTGTAACCCCGTCAGCGACGAGCCGGGACAGGAGGACGCGGAGTGGACCGCCGAGCGCTACTTCACCGACGACCGCGGCGAGCCGGTCGTCGACGCCGTGCTCTCGTCGTTCATGTTCTCGCTGTCGATGAGCGAGCGCGGCCGCGACGCCGACGACGAGGGCGCCGGCGCCGAGGACGCCTTCCTCGACGAGCTCGGCGTCCCCGTGATCCAGACCGTGACGACGATGCGGTCGCGCTCCCGCTACGAATCGAGCGACACCGGCGTGATGGGGTTCGAGCTCGCGCTGTCGGTCGCGCTCCCCGAGTTCGACGGCAACGTGATCACGCACCCGATCTCGGGGAAGGAGCGCACCGACGACGACGCCGGCATCGGCTCGGCGCCGAAACAGCACTTCCCCATCGAGGACCGCGTCGACCACGCCGCGCGGCTCGCGGTCAACTGGGCGGAGCTCCGGCACACGCCGAACGAGGAGAAGAACGTCGCCGTCGTCCTCCACAACTACCCGCCGAGCGACGACGGGATCGGGACCGCCTTCGGCCTCGACTCCCCCGAGTCGACCGTCAACCTGCTCGACGAGCTCGACGCTCGCGGGTACGACCTCGGTTCGGGGGCCGCGGACGGCGTGGACGAGGAGGGGACGAGCCCCGTCGCCGACGGCGAGGAGCTCATCGACGCGCTCACGAGTCAGCTCACGCTCGACGACCGGTGGGTCGCCCCGGGCGACGTGCGCGACCGCAGCGTCGACACCGTGTCGCCGGGGCGGTACGCCGAGTGGTTCGACGCGAGGAGCGACCGGTTCCGTGACGGGGTCCTCGACGAGTGGGGCGACCCGCCGGACCGGCCGTTCGCGGTCCCGGGCGTCGAGTTCGGCAACGTCCTCGTCACGGTCCAGCCCCCCCGCGGGTTCGGGATGGACCCGGAGAAGGTGTACCACGACTCCGACCTCTGGCCGCCGCACGACTACGTCGCCTTCTACGGATGGCTCCGGAACGCGTTCGACGCCGACGCCGTGGTCCACCTCGGCACGCACGGCTCGCTGGAGTGGCTGCCGGGCAAGACGGTCGGGCTCGGCTCCGGCTCCGCGCCGGACGGCCTGATCGACGACTTGCCGAACGTCTACCCCTACATCGTCAACAATCCCGGCGAGGGGACCCAGGCGAAGCGCCGGTCGTACGCCGCCGTCGTCGACTACCTCACGCCGGTGATGCGCCGCGCCGGGGCCTACGACGAGCTGGCCGAGCTGGAGGACCTCGCCCGGCGGTACCGCGAGGCCGGCGGCACCGAGGTCCGCACCGACGAGGGCGCGCGGCTCGGCGAGCTCGTCCGGGAGACGGTCGACGAGCTCGATCTCGCCGTCGAGCTCGGGATCGGCGGCGAGGTGGACGAGACGGCCGACGTCCGCGGCCCCGACGCGGCCGGGACGACGCTCGCGGAGGGCGCGGTCGACGGCGACGAGCTCTCGACCGACGAGCTCGTCGAGCGGATCCACGCGTACCTGACCGACGTGAAGAACACCCAGATCCGGCTCGGGCTCCACACGATGGGCGAGCCGCCGGTCGACGATCGGCTCGTGGAGTACCTGGTCGCGCTCACCCGGCTGGAGAACCCGGGCGGGCCGAGCCTCCGCGAGTCCGTCGCCGGCGTCCTCGGCGTCGACTACGACCGGATGCTCGACGCGCCGGGCGAGTACGACGAGACGCTGGGGATGACCTACGGCGAGGCCGCCGACGAGGTGTACGAGACAAGCAGGGAGCTCGTCCGGACGCTGGCCGCCCACGGCTTCGACGTGCCCGAGTCCGAGTCCGACGCCGGGCCGGGCGACGAGACGACGATCAACCTGCTCGTCGTCGACGTCGACCCGCTCGGCGACGCCCGCGTCCGCGGGGGCGCCCACGACGACCTCCGGGACGCGCTGCGGTTTATCTCCGAAGAGGCCGCGCCTCGCGTCCGCGGCGCCGAGGCCGAGATCCCGCGCACGGCCGACGCGCTGGCCGGTGAGTACGTCCCGCCGGGCGGCTCCGGCGCGCCCACCCGGGGGGGCGTCGACCTGCTCCCGACCGGGCGGAACTTCTACACGCTCGACCCGCGGAAGGTGCCGGCCAAGGCGGCGTGGGAGGTCGGGAGCGAGATCGCCGCCGACACGCTCGCGCGCCACCGCGACGAGCAGGGGGAGTACCCCGAGGAGATCGGCGTCGTCGCCTGGGGGACGCCGACCGTCCGGACCCGGGGCGAGACGATCGCGCAGGTGCTCGCGACGATGGGCGTCCGACCGGTCTGGACCGACGCGGGCCGGATCGACGACGTGGAGCCGATCCCGCTCGACGAGTTAGACCGCCCCCGCGTCGACGCCACGACCCGCGTCTCCGGGCTGTTCAGAGACGCCTTCCCGCAGGCCGCGAGCGTCATCCACGACGCGGTCGACGCGGTGGTCGCCCTCGACGAGCCACACGGGATGAACTACGTGAAGAAACACGTCGAGGAGGAGGCCGCGGCGCTGGCCGACGACGGCCACGACGACCCCGAGGCGGCCGCGAAGCATCGCGTGTTCACGACGCGGCCCGGCGGCTACGGCGCGGGGACGAACAAGGCGGTCGACGAGGGGAACTGGGAGGACGCCGCGGACCTGGCCGCGGTGTACGTCCAGTGGGGCGGCTACGCGCTCGGCTCCCGCGGCACCGCCTCCGCGGCGCACGACGCGTTCGAGCGTCGGCTCGGCAACGTCGAGGCGACGGTGAAGATCGAGGACACGATGGAACAAGACGAGTTCGACTCCTCCGACTGGTACGCGTTCCACGGTGGGTTCATCACCGCCGTCACCGAGGTGGCCGGCGAGGAACCGGCGTCGTACGTGGGCGACTCCTCTGACCCCGACAACGTCGATGTCTACACGAACGAGGAGAAAGTCCGGAAGGCCATGCGCGCGCGGGTTCTCAACCCCGACTGGCTCGACTCGATGGAGGATCACGGCTACAAAGGCGCCGGCGACCTCTCGAAGACGGTCGACGTGGCGCTCGGGTGGGACGCGACGACCGGCGTCGTCTCCGACCGCCTCTGGCGGGACGTCGCCGAGAAGTACGCCCTCGACGACG
>Ga0207714_1001590_pt1 | contig 14538 bp, 11 predicted proteins | sample PonA232FremontCA_2_FD_187270 | JGI IMG/M metagenome (GOLD analysis project Ga0207714, IMG submission 187270) | Marine sediment microbial community from Fremont, CA, USA - Pond A23 Sediment 2 (SPAdes) | ecosystem: Environmental > Aquatic > Marine > Unclassified | place: USA: Fremont, California... | reverse complement strand
ATGGAAGCGCAGATGGGCGGGCAACTCATCCACGGGCCATTCTTCCTGTTCCACGCGCACGCCCGTCATGCGCTGCAGCTCGCGGGTGAGCGCGGGCAGCAGGGACTCGGCACCCGGCGTCAGGGTTTCCATCAGGGCCTGGACAAAATCGGGCACGGGCACGAAGTGACGCCGCCGGGCCTTGGGCAGACCGCGCAGCAGGGTCTCCAGTTTCTCGCGCAGCAGCCCGGGCACCAGCCATGCCAGCGCCGGTTCGGGCACCTGATTGAGCACTTCCACGGGGACACGCAAGGTGGCGCCGTCCCGGCCCGCTTGCGGGTCGAAATGGTATTCCACCGGCAGGGTAAGTCCGTCCAGGGTGAGCGTATCCGGATAGGCGTCTTCGTCCAGATCGGGCGTGCGCGCCAGCAGGAAATCCTCGCTCATCTCCAGCGCTTCGCGTTCCGCTTGCGTGGCCTTGTTGCGGTACCAGTCCAGCAGGCCCGTGAGCGTGTAGAGACCTTCGGGCAGATGCTCGCTGTAGAAGGCGACCTGCTCTTCTTCGCCCGCCAGGATATCGCGGCGGCGCAGCTTGTGTTCGTAGTCCTCCAGTTCACGGATCTTTTGTTCGTTGTGTTCCAGAAAGGCCGGCTTGTCGCGCACTTCGCCGGCCACCAGGCCTTCCCGGATCATGATCTCGCGAGCAAGCTCCGGGTCCACCGGCCCGTAATGCACGCGCCGCCCGGCAGCCACCACCAGACCGAAGAGGCTGACTTCCTCCTTGGCCAGGACACAGCCGCGTTTTTTCGACCAGTGCGGCTCGTAATACTGGCGCTTGAGCAGATGCGCGCCCTCGGCCTCCACCCATTCCGGTTTGATCACGGCCACGGTGCGCGCGAACAACCGCGAGGTTTCCACCAGCTCGGCCGCCATCAACCATTTCTGTTTGGTCTTCACCACGGCCGAGCCGGGCCAGATCACGGGCTTGCGGTTGCGCGTGGACAGCCAGTCACCGTCATCGGTCTTGCGCACCACCTGCCCCAGCAATCCGGTCAGCAACGCACGATGCAGTTTTTCGTAATCGCCGGTGCCACCCGGATTCAGTTTCAGATCCTTGCACAGCAAGCGCAGCTGACGATGGGTATCGCGCCACTCGCGCATGCGCAGCGGCGACAGGAAATTGCGTTTGAAGGCTTTTTCGAGCTGATTGCGCGACAGTTGCTGACGCTGTTCCTCGGCCCAGGCCCAGAGGTTCAGAAAGAAGGCGAAGTCGGAATCCTTGTCGGTGAAGGGCTGATGGGCCTGATCCGCCTGTTGCTGTTTCTCCGGCGGACGCTCGCGCGGGTCCTGCACGGACAGCGCGGAGACCACCACGAGCGCCGGCTCCAGTACGCCCTTGTCCGAGGCGGCCAGCAGCATGCGCCCCAGCTTCGGGTCCACGGGAAGTTTCGCCAGGCGCCGGCCGAGTTTCGTTACCTTGCGCTTGTCGCCCATGGCGCCCAGCTCTTCCAGCAGCCGATAGCCATCCCGGATCAGCCGGCCGTCGGGCGGATCGATAAAGGGGAAATCCTCCACACGGCCCAGCTGGAGATCGGCCATGGAAAGAATTACGGACGCCAGATTGGTACGCCGGATTTCCGGGTCGGTGTATTCCGGCCGCGAGTGGTAATCCTCTTCCGAGTAGAGGCGATAACAGATGCCGGGCATGATGCGTCCGCACCGGCCCGCGCGCTGATCGGCGCTGGCTCTGGAAATGGGCTCTTCGGGCAGCCGCTGCACCTTGGAGTGCACGCTGTAGCGGCTGATACGCGCCTTGCCCGCGTCGATGACATAGCGGATACCGGGCACGGTCAGCGAGGTTTCGGCGACATTGGTGGACAGCACCACCCGCCGGCCCCGATGGGACTGAAACACGCGGTTCTGCTCACTGCGGCTCAGCCGCGCATAAAGCGGCAGGAATTCGGTGTCGGGGAAACCGCATTTCTTTAGGTGGTGGTGCACCTCGCGAATGTCGCGCTCGCCGGTGAGAAAAACCAGCACATCCCGGGCACGGGGACGGCCTTCCTCGCGTTCCAGCGCCTCGATTTCGAGGAGTACGTTTTCGATCTGGCGTGCGAGATCGGCGTCGCCGTCGTCCGCCGGCGGGCGATACTCGACTTCCACCGGATGGGTGCGGCCGGACACGCGCACCACAGGTGCGTCACCGAAGTGTTGCGCAAAGCGTTCCTCGTCGATGGTGGCCGAGGTAATGATAACTTTCAGATCCGGGCGTCGGGGCAGCAGTTTTTTCAGATAGCCCAGCAGAAAATCGATGTTCAGGCTGCGTTCATGGGCTTCATCGATGATCAGGGTGTCGTACTGATTCAGGAAACGATCGCCCTGCATTTCGGTGAGCAGCATGCCGTCGGTCATGATCTTGACCAGGCTGTCTTCGCTCACCTGGTCCTGAAAGCGCACCTTGAAGCCCACCTGATCGCCCAGCGGCGTGTGCACTTCCTCGGCCAGGCGTTGCGCCACCGAACGCGCCGCCAGCCGGCGCGGCTGGGTATGGCCGATGCGCGCGGCGCGGCCGCGGCCCAGTTCCAGACAGAGCTTGGGCAGCTGGGTGGTCTTGCCGGAGCCGGTTTCGCCGGCAACGATCACGATCTGGTTTTCGTTCACCACCCGGCGCAGTTCCTCCAGATGGTCGACAACGGGCAGCTCCGGCCATTCCAGCACCGGCTGGATCTGTTCGCGGCGTTCACGGCGGGCGATGGAGGCTTCCAGATCCTGCGCCACGGCCCGCAAGCCCTTGTCGCTGTAGCGCTTTTCCAGGCCCTGGATGCGCCGACGCAGCGCGTGACGATCCGAGGCCATGCACGCATCCAGGCGTGCGCGTAGCGCCTCCAGGGATGTCGGCTCGGCCGGCTCGCTCATGAAGCTTTTGCATCCTCCCGATGCAGCCAGCGCCGGCCCTTGTCGGTGAGGCCATTGGGCGCGATGCGCAGCCAGGCCGTGGTGGTCTCGTCCTCGGACAAGGTGACGGTGAAGCGCATGAGCTCGTCCCGGCGGAAGGCATGGAGCTCGACCTGCTCGCCCGGATGAAAGCCGGACAGGACATCATCCAGGTTGGCCTGATTCACCTTGAGATGATCCACGGCGATGATGATATCGCCGGCGGACAAGCCGGCTTCCATGGCCGCGCCCTGCTCGTAACACACGGCAATGCGCGCACCCAGGGCATCGTCCGCCAGCCGCACGCCCAGATGGGGCGCGGGCCGCTCGGGCTTGCCCACGTCGCCGCCCATATCCGCGTGGTGATCGGCGGGCCGCCAGTTCAGCTCGATACCGCGCGGCGCCAGCAGTTCCTGCAGCGGCAGATCCTCGGTGCTGTAAAGCGCATGGTTGAAGAACTCGGCCAGCGATTCGCCCACCAGTTCTTCCGCCAGCGGCTGAATGCCCTGCTCCGGTACGCCCTCGCCCGTCTGCCCATGGCGTTGCCACAGCATACGCATGAGGTCTTCCAGGGATTTGACCTCGTCCGTGCGGTCCCGGATCACGAGATCCAGCGCCAGCGCCACCAGCGCGCCCTTGGCGTAGTAGCTGACAATGGCATTGGGGGCGTTTTCGTCCTGCTTGTAGAAACGCGTCCAGGCATCAAAGCTGGATTCGGTCACCGTCTGACGGAACCGGCCCCGGCCACGATGCACGCGCGTAATCAGCGCGCCCAGCAGTTCCAGATAGCTGTTCACCGTAATGCGGTCCGTGCGCACCAGCGCCAGCTCGTCGTAATAGCTGGTAATGCCCTCGAAGGCCCAGAGCAGTTCGGTATGCACTTCCCGCGAGAGATCGAAGGGTGTGAAGGCTTCGGGCTTGATGCGTTTCACGTTCCAGGTATGGAAATACTCGTGACTGCACAGCCCCAGGAAATTGCGGTAGCCCTTGCTCACTTCGCCGGGCGGGTCCGTGCGCCGGGGCAACTCCTTGCGCGGGACCATGAGGCTGGTGGAGTTGCGGTGTTCCAGCCCCCCATAGACCGTATCCGTGGCCCGGATAATGAAGACGTAGTTGTCCATGGGCGCGGGCTCGCCAAAGAGGTCGATATGATGCTCGCAGATGGGGACCAGATCCCGGCACAGGCGCGCCAGGTCGGCCTGGTGGCGGCCGTTGATCACCACCTGATGGGGCACGCCCCGGGCGGTGAATTCGGCGTGGTCGAAGGGCCCCATTTCCACCGGATAATCCATGAGCGCGTCGTGATTGTCCGCCCGGAAGGTGCCAAAGCCGAAGGCCTGGCCGGACACGCGTGGCATGCCCGTGGCCAGTTGCCAGCCGGTGTACGCGCTACCCTCGGGCGGCCGGATCTCGACCTCACAGGGCTGGTCCTCGTGCCCCACAGCCGCCATGAAAACACAGGGGCCGTTGAAGGAACCGTGGCGCGTATCGAGATGGGCGCCGCGCACGGACAGATCCCAGGCATAGACCTCATAGACGACCGTGACGGGCCCCTCGGCCGGATCCAGCTGCCAAGTCTGCTTGTCCAGCTTGCGCCAGGCCAGTTCCTGCTCGCCCTGCCAGGCATGGAATGCCGCCACATGCCGGGCGAAGTCGCGGATCATGTAGCTGCCGGGAATCCAGGCAGGCAGGCTGAAGGCCTGCCCCTCGGGCACGGGCTCGGCCACGGTCAGGGTGACACGATAGAGATGGGCCTCGGGCCGTACGGGCTCGATTCGATACCTGATCACGGATGCTCCTGCGCCATTGGGAGATCGCGGCGGCCACTCACCGCCGCGGTTCGGGCGCACTAGTCTACCAGCTTGTCCGGGGCCGGGGCCTTCTTGCCGAGCTTCTTGCGTTCGGTGACCTCAAGATAGGCGATGTAGCGGTTGCGGATCTCACGCACGTACTGCACCGGTTCACGACCGCGCACATAGCCAAAGCGGGCATCGCGGAAATATTGCGGCTTCTGCAGCAGCAGCATGGCCTTCTCCACATGGGCGAACCATTGGTCCGGATCCAGCCCCTGCTGCTGCGCCAGGCGTCGCGCGTCGCGGACATGGTTATAACCGGCGTTGTAGGACGCCAGCGTGAAGTAGATGCGTTCCTCCAGCGGCAAATCACCGGGAAAACGGTCCCAGAGCCAGTCCAGATACTCTACGCCCGCGGCAATGGACACTTCCGGATCGCCAAGATTGCTATAGCCCAACTCCCGCGCGGTACGCGGCATGAGCTGCATCAGCCCCCGTGCGCCGGCGAAGGAACGTGCTTCCGGATTGAAGCGGCTTTCCTGGAACATCTGGGCGGTAATAATGCGCCAGTCATAGCCGTGTTCATCCGCATATTTCTTGACCAGATGATCAAAGGGCGAAATGGCCTCGCCCGGTTCGACCCGGTGTTCGCGGTGCCGGCGGATGGACTTGGTCTGCTTGAAGTACTTCTTGTAGGTAATGTTGTAGAAGGTGCCGCGGTATTCGTCGCCAATGTACGCATTCAACTGTTTTTTCAGTTCGGGTTGATCCTTGCGCAACGCCCAGGCGATATCGCGCGTATCCGACAGATCCGTCAGCACCTTCACGCCCGAGCGCCAGGACGATTCCAGCCCGGCCAGGTGGCTGTCCGCCACCGTCAGCGGATAGCGCCCGTCGTCGACCCCGGCAATCAACCGTTCGGTGGTTTGCTCGGGCGCCTTCCGAATCGTCAGTTCAATGTCTTTCTGCGCCTGAATCTTCTGCAGGGTGTCGTAATAACTGGTCTCCGGATTGACCACCACGGTACGGCCGTCGAGATCGGCCTCTTCATCGATACCGTCCATTTTTGCCGGCCCCACCAGCTGTTCCGTCACTTCCAGGTAGCGCCGACTAAAGCGGATGCCGCGCTGGCGCCGATCCTCGGTGTTGGTCAACGAGGCGGCGATGACATCGCCACGCCCCTTCTTGAGGGCCTCGAACATGGCTGAAGGCGTGCTGCGCACCACCAGGCTCAATTGCAGATCATGGCGCTCGGCGAAGCGTTCCATGAGCTCGTAATCGAAGCCCATGAGATCACCGCGCCAGACAAAGTAGCTCGCCGGGTTGTTCGAGGTAATCACACGCAGTTCGCCCGATTCCTTGATGGCCGACCAGTCCCGCTTTTGCGTTTCCGAGCGTGAGGCCAGCACGCGGTGGCTGATCAGGTATTCATTGAGGCGGCGTCGCAGATCCGGATTCTGCGGCCGGCTGGCCCAGGCAATGGCGCGGTTGTCATTGAGCACGGGGCCCCGCCGTACCCGGCGGTTGTCGTCCACAAGCACAGGCACCATGTTGGAATCGATAATGGCCGCGTCATGGCGCCCCGTGGCCACGCCGCGGACCATCTGCCGGTCACTGACACCCCCTTCCAGCCTGCGCACCGTGATCTCCGGGCGCTCCAGAGAGACTTCGTGGGCCGTCTCCAGATAGGACGTACCCCGGGGCGCGGCAATGGTGAGATCACTGGCATCGTCCAGGGACTCCAGCCCGGAGTCCGCGGGCAGCACCAGAACTTCATCCACCATGGCCACGGGCAGACTGAAATCCACGATCTGATCCCGCGAGCGGGTCTGGGTGAGATTGGTTACCACCAGATCACCACGCCCGGCGCGCAGTTCCGCCAGTAGCACATCGAAGTTATCGACATAGACCCAGACCGGTGTCAGCCCTTCCGACCGGGCGAAATCCTCGGCCTCTTCACGGTAGGCCTCCATGGGCACGCCCTCGCGCGGCAACCGGCCGTCCAGATCCGAGCGCGGCGCGAGCAGACGCAGATACCCGCGCTCGCGAATGTCGGCCAGATCCCCCTTGTCCGTATAGTTGCTGAAATCGCGTGCCCTGGGCCGGTCATCGGGTTCCGGGGTGTTATCACAAGCGCCCAGCAACACCAGCAACAACAAGGGCAAAAGACGTGTCATTCCGTGGTCTCCGCTGCGATATCCGGTTTACCCGACCGTCAAGGTCAAGTAAAAGCGCGAAGCTGTCAAAGCGTGTCCGCCCGGGCAGCCCGCCAACGGCTTGCTGCGCGCGCTCAATGGTGCCCCGCCCGGGCCGGGGTTGCGCAACCGCCTGCGCACCCGATTCAGTGCCGAACGGTCGTTTGAATCCGGCCCGCAATCCGGCATAATGAATGCATGCTCGACTCTTCGGTCACGGATCAAAAGCGCATCCCCCGCGCGCGCAGCTTCGGCGAGGCCACGCGCGGCTTTCTGCGTTGCCCGGAAGCGCGGGTCACCGTGGCTGCCCTGGCCGGTCTCTGGCTGGCGGCCGTGCTGGGTGGCAGCCGGCATGCGGGCGTGCCGCTGGTCGCGCTCGCGGGTTTTGTGCTCTGGTATCTCATCGAGATCCCCATCCACCGCTATATCCTGCACTGGCAGCCGCGGCATCCGGCGCTGCAGAAACTCATGCGCCGGCTGCACCATGCGCACCACGAACGCCCCACGGACCCGGAGCTGCTGTTTCTGCCGGAATGGGTGTCGCTGCCGTCCATCGCCATCGTGCTGGGTGTCGCGGCCGGTTTCGGCGTCTTCGCGGACGGACTCTGGTTCATGGCCGGGTTCTGGACCGCGCTGACGACCTATGAGTGGATGCACTATGCCGTGCATTCGCGCTGGCGTCCCGACTGGGGTCCCATGCGCCGGACCTTCGCCGATCACCTCAAGCATCATTTCCTCAACGAGGGCTACTGGTTCGGTGTAAGCAACCGTTTCATGGACCGATTCTGGGGCACCAGTCCCGATCCGCGCGAGGTGAAGAAAAGCGAAACAGCGCAGGATCTGACCGCCGAGGGACGCAACTCGGCGCTCTGATTGATGACCTCATAACCCGGGCCGGGTCCAGGATCCCCGATCTTGCGCTAGCAGCGCTGTTGAAAAACCCGTTGCGTACTCAGGCTTTCAGTCTGGTTCGCAATCGAGGCGCCATTTTGAAGGCGGGGCCCGCCCCGTCGAAAAATGGCAACGATGGGCGCTTCAGGCCACGCTGAATGCGCAAGGGGTTCTTCAACAGCCTGCTAGGCGTCACCGGTAAAGCTCAGCCCCGCAATGGCCCTGCTGATGTTGTCGTCACCGCTGAGCAGATCATAGGCGTGGCGAATCGTGTGCTCGGCGGTCAGGGTCTCCAGCAACGCCCGGGCCACATCCTCGCGCGGAATCTCGCCGAAATGATCCAGCCGTTCCGCCACCTCGATCCGGCCCATGCCCGGTCCTTCGGTCAACTTGCCCGGGCGCACAATGGTGTAGTCCAGAGTGCCGGCGCGCAGGTGGTTATCCGCCTGCTGCTTGGCGTGGAAATAGTGCTGCATGTGCTCGGGGCCGGTTTCGGGCTGGTCCGCGCGCATGGAGCTGACCATGATAAAACGCCGCACGCCGGCGGCCTCGGCGGCGTCGATCAGACCAATGGCGCCGTCGCGGTCCACGGCCTCCGTCTTGTCCGGGCCGGTATGGGGGCCGGAACCGGCGGTAAAGATGACGGCGTCGCAGCCCTGCAAAGCCCGGGAGCAATCCCTTTCCAGATCGCCCACCACGGTTTCAAAGGCGCCCCGTTCCAGCAGTTCCGGCGCCTGATCGGCATCGCGGATCAGCGCCCGCGCCTGGTGTTCGCTGTCCGCCATATAGTTGAGCAGGTGACGCCCGATCTTGCCGTTCGCACCCGCGATCAATACCTGCATAACCATTCCCCTTGCGCTGAGCTACCCGGGGCGCGCACGAGCCTGAGCCGTTTTGCCCTGCACGCGCGCCCGGGTAGAGTGACGCGCCATGGCCTACCTGATCCTGTTCGCTTCCGCCTTGGGCGCCGCCACCATTCTGCCCTTTTATTCCGAGGCGGTGTTGCTCGCCTACATGCATCAGGGGTTTTCGCCCTGGGGTTTGTGGGCGGCAGCAACGCTGGGCAACACGCTGGGGGCTCATGTGAACTGGCTCATCGGGCTCTATCTGCTGCATTACCAGGACCGGCGCTGGTTTCCCGTCAAACCGGCCACGCTGCACAAGGCCCAGGAGCGCTTCCGCCGATACGGCACCTGGTCGTTGCTGCTCGCCTGGATGCCGGTGGGCGGCGACGCGCTGACCTTTGTGGGCGGCATTATGCGCGTGCCCTTCTGGCTGTTCACCCTGCTGGTGGGCACGGGCAAGGGCGCGCGCTACGCGGCGATTCTGTGGCTGGGCGAACAGACACTGCTCTAGCAGGCCGTTGAAAAACTGATGAGATTGCACAGCTAGCCGTCTTCATGCGCGCCCGGCGTCGCCGTGGTCTTGCCCTGCCGGTTGCGCCAGCGCCGGGCGGCGCGCACCAGCCCGGCGAACAGCCGCCGGTGCAGCGGGTGATAGAGCAGATATTCCGGGTGCCATTGCACCCCGAGCTGCCAGCTGCCATCGGTGCTTTCGATGGCCTGAATAAAGCCGTCGGCGTCCCAGGCCACGGGCCTGAGGCCGGCACCCAGGCTTTCCATGGCCTGGCTGTGAATGCGGTTGATGCCCAGCCGAGTCCGGGTGAGCAACCGTGCCAGCCGCGAGCCGGGCTGCACGCGCGCGGACTGCAGCGGCAACAGCAGCCGGCCGGGTTGAGTGAACTCGCGCAGGGGCACGATATCCTGAACCAGCACTCCGCCCCGGCTGACGTTCAGCACCTGCGCGCCCCGACAGATCCCCAGCACCGGCAGGGCGCGCCGGCGTGCGAAATCCAGCAGCTCCAGTTCCAGCCGATCACGGTGAGGACGATAGCCTGCGCGCACCGCAGGGTCCTGGCCGAAACAACCCGGGTGAATGTGATGACCGCCACCGATCACCAGGGCGTTGAGCGCCTCCCAGGGCACGGGACTGCCCGGGCGCAGCATCCGCACCCGAGCGCCGTTCCGGGTCAGCGCGAGCCGTGCGAGCAGCGCGTCCGGACGGCCCGGGTGCCGAAAACTCAGGCCGACGAGCGGGCGAGTGCCTGGTGTACCCATTGATCACACTCCTCCACCCAGTCACGACGGCGGTTTTCCGGAGACCGTTTCAGGCTGCCCCGGAAGGCAACCATGAACTCCGCCAGCCGGGTCTCGTCCGATGCCAGCGCCTCCACGGCGGCCCAGTCATTCCAGACATGAGCAAAACTCCAGTCCAGGTTGTCCAGGTCACAGTCCGGCAGCCGGTAGTGCAGCGTGGGCCGGGCCTTGATGCGCTTGTCGTCCACGCACTGCCAGAGGATGTCCGGGCGCAGATGCGCCCAGAGCGGCAGCAGATCCAGGGCCCGGTTGCGCGTGGGGTTGTACTCCAGATGGTCGATGATCAGCTGTTCCCGGGACGGCTGGTAGTCCGGATCACTGATCAGCTCCACATAGGGCCGGGGCCAGGGGCTGATATAGGTGGTCAGCTTGCGGCTGAAATCCAGTTGCTGGCGCTCGCGCAGCCAGGGGTAGAGCCCGGCAAAGGCGCGCATATAGGCCAGCAGGGTATCCGCCTCGTAATCGGGCAACTCCGGATTGAGCTGGCATCCGAAGGCAAAATAGGCCGCATGGCGACTGCCCAGGGCGCCGTGCGCGCGCAGGTGATCACAGAGCCCGTTAACCTTGTACAGCAGCGACAGCGGCAACGGCGGCGTAACCACTTCCAGCGGCACCACCCGTTCCGCCGCCGCCTCAAAAAGGTCCTTGGCGCCGTCACGCAACTGGGCCAGGGGCTCGGGCAGGCTGGGATAATAATCGTCCAGCGCCTTCACCGGCGCGGAGTCCAGCTCCACCAGATACTCGCCTTCCGGCGTGGCAATGGCCATCTCGTAGTAGGCCTTCTCCCGGGCCTCGCCGCCCAGGTAGTCGGCCACCGTGGCAACCAGCTCGTTAAAACCGATGCCCGAGAATTCGATTTCCACGCCCACCCGACGCTCGGCACCCTTCAGGCTGCTTTGCCGGCTCGGCAGGCGAAGTGCGGGCAGCTCGCGCATGCTGGATCAACTCCCGGTATTCCGTGGCGACCGCTCGGCCGGAATGCCGGCCGCGGCAGAGGGCAGTCTACCGGGACAACGTGAACGCGTGAATACAAACAGCCCCACAAAGCCGTCGCCGATGCGAGTGATTGCTGTTTTGCCTGAATAGTCACGAACCGCTCTGTTCTCGCACTCGGGCGCTCCGGTAAAATACGCCCGGGTGACGGCTTTGATTCAGATCAAGATCGTCACGGCTCAACCTTGGTAGTGTCTCGCTGCCCTGACATCCGGGAAGGAACGATCACGATGCAGAACCCCGCCGCGTCTCCACCCTACAATTACCGCGTTGTTCGCCAGTTCACCGTCATGACGGTGGTATGGGGGATCGTGGGCATGCTGGTGGGCGTATTGATCGCCGCTCAGCTGGCCTGGCCCTGGTTCAATTTCGAGACCCCGTGGCTGAGTTTCGGCCGTATCCGCCCGCTGCATACCAATGCGGTGATTTTCGCGTTCGGCGGGTCGGCGTTGATCGGCACTTCCTACTATGTGGTCCAGCGTACCTGTCAAACCACGCTGGCTTTTCCGAAGCTCGCCGGTTTCACCTTCTGGGGCTGGACGGCGGTGATCGTGGCCGCGGCCATAACGCTGCCGCTGGGCTATACCTCGACCCACGAATACGCGGAACTGGAATGGCCCATTGATATTCTCATCACCGTGGTCTGGGTAGCCTATGCGGTGGTGTTTTTCACCACCATTGCCCGGCGCAAGATGGAACATATCTATGTCGCCAACTGGTTCTACGGCTCTTTTATCATTGCCATTGCACTACTGCATATCTTCAACAATCTGTCCGTGCCGGTCAGCTTCATGAAGTCCTATCCGGTGTTCAGCGGCACCATCGACGCCATGGTGCAGTGGTGGTACGGCCACAATGCCGTGGGCTTTTTTCTGACCGCGGGTTTTCTGGGCATGATGTATTACTATGTGCCCATTCAGGCCGAACGCCCGATTTATTCCTATCGGTTGTCCATTGTCCACTTCTGGGCACTGATCGCGGTCTACATGTGGGCCGGCCCGCACCATCTGCATTACAGCGCCCTGCCCGACTGGGCCCAGTCACTGGGCATGGTGTTCTCGCTGGTGCTGCTCGCACCCAGCTGGGGCGGGATGATCAATGGCATCATGACCCTGTCCGGAGCCTGGTACAAACTGCGTACCGACCCGATTATCCGGTTCCTGATCGTGGCCCTGTCCTTCTATGGCATGTCCACCTTTGAAGGTCCGATGATGTCCATCAAAACGGTCAACGCGCTGTCGCACAACACGGACTGGACCATCGGCCATGTGCACTCGGGCGCACTGGGCTGGGTATCCATGATCACCATGGGCTCGCTCTACGTGCTGGTGCCGCGCCTGTACAACCGCCAGGCCATGTACAGTGTGGGCTGGATCAACACACACTTCTGGCTCGCCACCATCGGCACCGTGCTCTACATCGCCTCCATGTGGGTATCCGGTGTCATGCAGGGGCTGATGTGGCGGGCGGTGAATCCGGACGGCACGCTGACGTTCTCGTTCATTCAGGAAATGGAAGAACGCTTCCCCTACTATGTCGTTCGCCTGCTGGGCGGGATTATCTTCTTCGCGGGCATGCTGCTCATGGCCTGGAACGTCTACAAGACGATTCGCGAAGAGAAAAACCGCGACGGTGAATCCAACCTGGCGGAGGCCTGAGCTCATGGCGACCGGACACGAACGAATCGAAAAGAATGTGGGCCTGTTGATTGTGCTCACCCTGGTAGCGGTCAGCTTCGGCGGGATCGCCGAAATCATTCCGCTGTTCTGGGACAAGGCGAGCACCGAGAAGATCGACACGCTGGAACCCTATACGGCACTGCAAATGGAAGGCCGGGACATCTATATCCGCGAGGGCTGCCATGTCTGCCATACCCAGATGGTGCGCACCCTGCGCTCGGAAACCGCTCGTTACGGCCCCTACTCCATGGCCGGCGAGGACGTGGCCGAACACCCCTTCCTGTGGGGTTCCAAGCGCACCGGCCCGGATCTTGCGCGGGTGGGCGGCAAGTACAGCGATGCCTGGCAACGCCAGCACCTGCTTGATCCACGCTCGGTGGTGCCGGAATCCAATATGCCCGCCTATCCCTGGCTGGCGGAAAACCAGGTGGACTGGAGCCTGACGGAGAAGAAACTGCGCACCTTCGCCGGCCCGCTGGGCCACGATGAACTCTATTCGGACGAGTTCATCAACAAGCAGATGAAAAAGGTCGAAAACGAGTGGTCGGATGCCACGGAAATGGACGCACTTGTGGCCTATCTGCAGTCACTGGGCAAGGAACGGACGCGGAGGGAGTAACCATGAGCGCTGCAACCGTTTATCATATTGTTCTCACCCTGGTGTTCTTCGCGGCTTTTATCGCCCTGGTGGTCTGGGTGTTCCGGCCCGGACGCAAGGCCGATTTCGAGCGTCACGCCGAGCTGCCCTTTGCCGAGGAGCCCGCCCGGAAGGAGAAAGACCGTCATGAGTGATTTCTGGAGCTGGTTCATCATCATCATTGTGGTGATCAATCTGGGCGGCTGTGCCTGGTTGCTTTGGTCCAACCGGAAAATGTCGGCTGAAGAAGCGAAAAAGGAAACTACCGGCCATGTCTTTGACGGCATTGAGGAACGCAACCAGCCCCTGCCGCGGTGGTGGCTGTGGCTGTTCTGGCTGACCCTGGCCTTCACCCTGATCTATCTGGCGCTCTATCCCGGTCTGGGGGCGTACGACGGCATCCTGGGCTGGTCATCCGAGAAGCAGCTGGAAAAGCGGGTCGAGATGATGGAAAAGCGCGCCCAACCCATCTTTGCCGAATTCGCCAAGGAACCGGTCAAGGAACTCACGCAGTATCCCGAAGCCATGGAAGTGGGCGGGCGGCTTTTCGCCAACAACTGCGCCACCTGCCACGGTTCCGATGGCCGCGGCGCGCGGGGTTATCCCAACCTTACGGACAATGCCTGGCTCTACGGCGGTTCACCGCAAGCCATCAAAACCACGCTGAATAATGGCCGTCAGGGCAACATGCCCGCCATGGGGAGCGCACTGGGCGGTAAAGAAGGTGTGCGGGACATGGCCGTTTATGTACAAAGCCTGAGCAATCCGCAAATTGCCGAGGACCCGGCCAAGGCGAAAGCCATCGAACGTGCCAAGCCCAAATTTGCCACCTGCGCGGCCTGTCACGGCCAGGATGGCACGGGCAATCAGGCCATGGGCGCGCCCGATCTCACCGATGACAGCTGGCTTTATGGCAGCGATCTGAAGACGATTCAGGATACGCTCATGAACGGCCGCTCCGGAAAGATGCCGTCCTTCGGCAACCGGTTGTCCGAGGAACAAATCCATGTTCTCGCTGCCTACGTATATAACCTCTCCCAATCCGGAAATTGAATGAGTGATACCGAGCGCATCCGGGTCAAGGATGAAACGCCGACCAACAAGGGAGTGAAAGCGGACGGCTCCGTCAGCCTCTACGAGGCGCGCGAGCACATTCACCCCAAAAGCATTCACGGGCGTTTCCAGCGGCTGCGGGATCTGACCGTCTGGATCACCATGGGCATCTACCTGGTGGGCCCCTGGCTGCGCTGGGAAGGCGGCCAGGCCGTTTTGTTCGATTTG
>Ga0207714_1001587_pt1 | contig 14561 bp, 12 predicted proteins | sample PonA232FremontCA_2_FD_187270 | JGI IMG/M metagenome (GOLD analysis project Ga0207714, IMG submission 187270) | Marine sediment microbial community from Fremont, CA, USA - Pond A23 Sediment 2 (SPAdes) | ecosystem: Environmental > Aquatic > Marine > Unclassified | place: USA: Fremont, California... | reverse complement strand
GGGTGGGGGCAGGGATGCCCCCGCGTGACGAGCGTTAGAAAATCCAGAACCGGAGCTGCGCAGTAAAAAAAACACCCCTCTAGGACTATTTCATTATTGTTATTTCGCGGACACAAAACTAGACACGGGTCAGGGTGTAGGACCGGGACCCGATTCCCATGGATTCGGCGCAGGCGAGCAGGTGTTCCCCCTCGATTCCGGGATGGAGTCTTTCCAGGGAGGGATGGCGTCCTTCCACAGCCCTGTTGACCAGGTCCAGGCTGGCCTGATCCAGGGCCACGGGATCGTAGGAGGCGGCTATGCCGAGATCCGGACAGAGCGGGGACGCGCCGTGCCCTTCGCAGTCGCATTCCGGGGTGACTCGCAGCAGAAAGTTGAGATGGAGCACAGGGGCTTGAAACAGGGACAGGGCGGCTGCCGCGTAATCACCCATTCCTTCCAGGAAGTCCCTGCCGCCGCTGTCCCAGCACGGTCGAAGGGCGTCCCGGGGACAGACGGAGATGCACTGGGCGCATCCGGTGCAGAGCTCCGGGACGAGCGCTGGTGCGTGGTCTCCTCCCAGGACCAGGGCCCCGGTGGGGCAGACACTGCGGCAGGCCCCGCATCCGTCGCACTTCTCGGACCGGACCACTGGCCCAGTGGTTGCGTGCTGCTGCATTTTCCCCTGCTTGCTGGCGCAGCCCATGGCCAGATTCTTCAGGGCTCCGGCGAATCCGGCAAGGCGGTGGCCCGTGAAGTGGCTGCAGGTGAGCATGGCGTCCGCCGCGGCGATCTCCCCGGCCAGGTAGCAGGTTTGGAATCGTCTGCCCTCCAGGGGGACCTCGATCTGATGGGTTCCCCTGATCCCGTCCGCGATCACCACCGGGGCCCCGAGGACCGCGGAGTCGAAGCCGTGCTCCCGGGCCAGGAGGGCATGGGAGACGCCGTTGGAGCGGCTTCCGGAATAGAGCGTGTTCGTGTCCGTCAAAAAGGGGTGGCTCCCGCACTTGCGCAGGAAGGACAGGATGGGGCCCAGCCACAGCGGGGAAATGAAGGAGGCGGCCCCTCGTTCCCCGAAGTGGATTTTCACCGCCGTCAGAGCCTTGCTCCGTAAGTGGGCCCCGATGCGGGCCGTCTTGAGCAGCCCGCGCAGCTTGACCTCGAAGGAGGAGTGGCGCGCGGTATTCAAATCCCAGAAGATGACCCGGGAACGGCCGCCCTGTTTCTGGCTCATTTTCGGCTCCTTGGCCTGCGGAGTTCGCTCCTTCCATCCAGGGAGTCACCTGCGATCAAAAAAGCCGCTGATATCGGAATCGATCCGTATGGAACACGGTCCGAGCCCATGGCGGGAGAGGGCGCGCTCCACTTCGTGCCTCTTCTCCCGGTAGCGCCAGGCCTCGGCTTCCGCGATCTGGAGCACGCGGCTCCCATCTTCGAGGACCCGGAGGCGGAAATCCCGCAAAGCGAGCTCCCGCAGCTCGTCCTCCAAGCCCCCGATCCGTTCCAGCTCGGCGTGGGTCGGCTTGCGCCCGTAGGCGAAACGGGTCAGAAGGCACGGCCCCGAGGCCTGGTCCGGCTGGTCCAGATTCAGGATTCCGGCCAAGCCCCGGATATCCTGTTTGTTCAGCCCCGCTTCCGCCAGGGGGCTGGCCACGCCCAGCTCCCGCAGGGCCCTCCTTCCGGGTCTGTACGCGGAAAGATCCCCTGCGTGGCTGCCTTCCAGGAGACCGGGCCGTCCCAGGCTCCGGGCCAGCTCCGCTGCGCGGGTGAAAAGCAGGCGCTTGCAGTGGTAGCACCGCGACGCGTTGTTTTCGCGAACGGCTTCGTCCCGGATGGGATCAACCTCCAGGAGCCGCCCCTCTTCTCCCCAGGCGGCTATACCGGCCCTGCCCTGTCCGCGTTGTATGGGGCTCAGGTGCGGACCGGAAAAGAACAGGGGCTGGAAATCCAGTCCGGCTGCCAGGGCGAAAGCAAGCAGGACCCGGCTGTCGATGCCCCCGGATACGGCGATGAGGCCGGGCTGAACCTCCCGAAGCCGCTCCAGGAGCTCCCTCGCCTTGGCCGCGAGGTCCTGCGAGGAAATGCTGTCCATGAAAACCATGATGCCATCGGACCCGCAACAGGGTCCCTGCTTTGCAATTTATCCGGAGTTGGGGCAGGTTGGGCGAAAGCACGCCTCCGCCGCTGGGGCCATTGTAAAGGAAAGAATGACGGGTGCAAGCAACGGCGTTTTCCCGGAGCTTCCCCGCGTGATGGGCAAGATTTTCCATTGCCGTAAACGCGGAGCGGGGACCCTGGAACCCATATATGGGAGTTGGATGCATGGGATGCGATGCCGATGTGATCATTGTGGGAGGCGGGCCGGGAGGAGCAAGCGCGGCCTATTTTCTGCGGATGGCCGGCTGCCGGGTTCTCCTTCTGGAGCGGAACCGGCTTCCCCGTTCCAAGACCTGCGCCGGCGGGGTCCCGAGGAGCGCTCTGCAGCTCTTCCCCTTTTCCTTTTCCGGGGTGATCGAGCAGACCATGGAGCGGGGGACCTTTGTCTGCGGCGAGCGCAGCGTCACCCAATACGTGCCGGGGGAGTCCCTGTTCATGGTCCAGCGCAGGGATTTCGACTTTTTTCTTCTGCGGCAGTCCGGAGCAAAGATCCTGGAAGGGGAAAAGGTCCGGAGCGTGGAGCAGGAGTCGGATCGGGTGAGGGTGGTCACCCAGAGCGGGAAGCGCCTCTGCTCCCGCTACCTCATCGGCGCGGACGGCCCCAAGTCCAATGTGGCCAGCAGTGCCGGACTGCGCCGGAACACTGGGACCGGCGTGGCCCTTCAGCTGGAGGTGGATCCAGGCCCCGAGCTGCTCAAGGTGTACTCTGGAAGATTCCTTGTAGGACTGGGCGCCCTGGACAAAGGGTACTGCTGGGTCTTTCCCAAAGCGGGGCACCTCTCCGTGGGGATCGGGAACATGGGACGGGGGAACGGTCAGCTCCTGGTCAGGTTGAAGCGGTTCATGGCCTGGCTGGGAATCAATCTGGAGGGGTATCCCTCCAGGGCGCACCCCCTGCCCCTGTTCTCCCCCAGGGCAGAGCGGCAGAAGGGCAGGATCCTCCTGGTGGGCGACGCCGCTGGTCTCGTGGACCCCTTGACCGGGGAGGGCATCCGGCACGCCATGGTGAGCGGGCAGCTCGCCGCGGAGGCGGTGACCAAGGGGCCGCTCGCCTCCTACTCGCGCCGGGTGCATCGCGCAATCGGAAAGGATCTCTGGTGGGCCTCCCTGTTTGCCCGCATGTTTTATGCGCGGCAGCAGCAGTGCTTTGAGTGGCTGGTGCGCAACCCGTACGTGTTCGAGGACATGATGCGGATCGTCAACTTCAGGCTGGGGTACAGGGCCAGCTTGTTCAAGACGCCCCTGTATCTTCTGAACTGGGCCAAGCGGGCCCCGCTGGACGAGTAAGACACCTGTGTCTTGCCATGTTTCAAGTGTCGCAAAAGCGGAACACTCAACTATCTGCATAGAAAAAATTTTTGGCGCTGCTTGGCTGCGCCGTGGCGGGCTGAAACTCTTTTTCTTGTATTCAGTGTTGCCTTTTTGGGAGTTGCTGCCCGGTGAAGCAGTTTTGGAGCTTGTGCGCAGAGAAGATGATTACAATTATCTCCCGCAGCAACGCAGCGGCGCGGAGCCAAGAGAAAAAAGAAAATGACAGCCTCCGTTTGACAAGACCCGACTTATGAAAGGACGCGGCTTTCGACTGGTTTGCGATCCGGGGGAGATCCCGCTTGTGGACGGGATGCTCCGGGAGGAGGGATACGCCCTGGAGGAGCTCCCCTTCCAGGACAGGGCGCGGATCGCCACGTCCGGGCCCAGGTCCCTGGGAAGCTCGGCTGCCGCCTTCTTTGGCCTGGTCTACATCCAGGACCTCACCTCCATGCTCCCGCCCCTGGTCCTGGACCCGCAACCGGGAGAGACCGTCCTGGATCTCTGCGCCGCCCCAGGAGGCAAGAGCGGGATCCTGAGCCGACTGGTCGGCTCGGGCGGGGCCGTGGTGGCCAACGAGCCGGGTAGGAAGCGCCTGTCCGTGCTGCGCGCCAATCTCCATCTCCAGGAGTGCTTCAATACGGCCACAACCGGCTATTCCGGAGAGCGCTTTCCGGATGCTGGCCCCTTTTCCGCCATCCTCGTGGATGCCCCCTGCAGCGGATGGGGAACAGCGGAGAAAAACCCCAGAGTGACCACGCTCTGGACCCCGGAAAAGACGCAGCCCCTGATCGAGCTGCAGCGCCGCCTCCTCGCGCGGGCCTTCGAGCTCCTGGGCCCAGGCGGGAGGCTGGTGTATTCCACCTGCACCACGCATGTCCGGGAGAACGAGGACCAGGCGGAGTGGGCCGTCCGGGAGCTGGGCGCCGAGGTGGAGCCTTTGTCCCAAGTGGATGGATTTCTGAACGAGGCGGATGCTTCCGGCTGCCTGCGGGTGCACGGGGCGGAGCCCGGGGGGCAGTCCTTTTTCCTGGCCCGGCTCCGCAAGCCCGCAAGCGCGGATGCCGGGCCCGAGCGCGGTGGAGAGCCGTGTCCGGAGATGTTGGAAGGGGATGTGCTGGAGACGAGGGAGTGGCTCGCCGAGCTGGGGCTCGATCCCGGCAGCCTGCCCCGGGGGTGGCTCGAGCGCACGGAAAAGGGGCTGTATTTCGCCCCGACCCGGATAGGGGAGGCCATGCCTTCCGGGACCGCATGGAAGGGCAGATTCCTGGGCACGGAGCACAAGAAGGGCGTGCGGCTCACGGCGCGGCTCCGCTCGGTCCTGCCTCCGGCGGACCCAACCCAGGGGGTGAATGTGCAGGATGTGCAGACCCTGCGGCACCTGATCGCGGGCCAGAGTTTTCCGGTCCGCAGCGCGGGCCGTTTTCTTCCCCTGTATTGGCGCGGCCTGCCCTTGGCGCTCCTGACGGTGAAGAACGGGCGCTGCCTCTTCGCGGAGAAGGTGTAGGCTCCGGGTTCCACGTTCAACGTTCTGCGTTCCGCGTTCTGCATTTGGTGGCAAGGCGTGAAACGCGATGTGCAAAACAGGTGAGCTCTGACAAAACAGGAGGGCATCGAATAAGGGGTGACCATCCCCGCTTCGTTCATCATTCTTCACTGACCTCCGACCTCTGACCTCCGACCACCGACCACCGACCACCGACCCACCGACTCACCGACTCACCGCGTCCGCCCTATTTCGGAGACCCTCTGGTTGTAGAAGGCGATGACCTCCTTGCGCCGGAGCATGCCCTCCAGTCGATCGGGGTTGTCCTCCCGGACCACGGGCAGGCTTTCCAGGTTCTTCATGGTGAACTTGCCCATGACCGTGTCCAGGTCCTCGGTCAGGGTGGTGGTGATGATGTCCGCGGTGCCGATGTCCTTGGCCAGCACGAGGTTCTCCACGTCCGGGGAAAAGAGGATTCCCCGAAAGTCGGAGATGGAGAAGATGGAGCTGAGGTTTCCCTTCTCGTCCACAACAGGGAAGTATTCCTGGTTGGTCTGGGTGTAGAACGCCTTGAACTCCGCAAAGGTCATGGTCTCCGGCACCGTGGAGACGGGCTGGATCTGGTCCTTGAGGTCCGAGACGCGATAGGCCTGGAGGATATCCACGAAAAAGTCCCCGGCGTGTGCCTTGGAGGCCATCTTGTTCCGTTCCTGCTCCTCGTAGATGCTCCATCTGCGCCCGAACTGGTAGCACAGGAGGCAGACCAGGAGGCTGGGCAGAAGGAGCTGATAGGAGTTGGTCATCTCGCTGACGAAGATGATCGTGGAGATGGGGGCGTTGGAGACAGCGGTGAAGAACCCGGCCATGCCCACAACCGCCATGGCTGCAGGATCCGCGGCTATGGCCGGAGCGAAGGCCTGGAAGGCCTGGCCCACCGCCCCTCCCAGACAGCCGCCGATGACCACGGAGGGTCCGAAAACGCCGCCGCTGCCCCCGGAGCTGATGGTGAAGGAGGTGGTGAGGATCTTGCCGAAGGCGATGAGAAGCAGGATGATCATCCCCAGCTCGCCGAAGAGGGCCTTCTGCAGGATCCCGTATCCGAAGGCCAGGGTCTGGGGCAGGAAAAAGCCGATCATGCCTGTGAGCAGCCCTCCCAGGGCTGGCTTCAAGTGGAGCGGCATGGGGATTTTTCGGAACAGGTCCCGGATCCCGTAGAAGGAGGCCACGTAGCAGAAGCTGACTCCGGCGAGGATAAGGGCCAGGGTGATGTAGGGCCCCAGCTCCAGGGGGTTGTTAAAGGTGAAGTCCGGGGAGTGGAAGAGCGTGCCCCAGCCGAAGACCAGGCAGAAGAGGCAGTAGGCAACCACGGAGGAGATGCCCGCGGGGACGATGACCTCGGCCTCGAACTCGGGGTCCTGGTAGAGCACTTCCGCGGCGAAGAGGGCGCCTGCCAGGGGGGCCCGGAAAATGCTCCCCACGCCTGCCGCCACTCCGGCTGCGAGCATGATGCGACGCTCCCTGGCGGAAAAGCCGAGGCGAGCCCCCAAGTAGGAGCCAAAGCCCGCCCCGATCTGGGCGATGGGCCCTTCCCTGCCGCCGGAGCCTCCGGAGGTCAGGGTTATGGTCGAGGCGATGGTCTTGACCAGGGGGACCATGGGTCGGATCACCCCGCCCTTGTTGTGGTACGCGTCGATCGCCGCGTCCGTTCCGTGGCCCTCGGCCTCCGGGGCGTAGGTGTACACGATCCAGCCGCTGACTAGGCCGCCCAGGGCGGGGAGAAAGAGAAGGATCCAGCGGTTGAACACGGTTTCGGAGTGGGCGAAAAGAGGGGCTTCCCCTCCCGGAGTGTCCGGCCTGTACCCCGCAAGCTGATCCAGCAGGAAGCGCATGCCCACCTCGCAGAGCACCTGGAAGAGGATCGCCCCGGCTCCGGCGATGATGCCGATGATGAGGAAATAGATCAGCCATCTGGGGCTCGGGGCCGGCCTGGAGAGTTGCCCGAGGAATGAAAATAAGCCTTTTGCAGCCATCGTGGGCGCTATCCCTGGTCAGGGTGTCATCTTATCGATCCCGAGAAATCCTGCCCCGAGGAGGATGAGGCTCAGTGTTGGAATACGCAGTCCGGGCTCAGGAGGAGGACCTCGAGCCCAGCTTGTCCATCTGCTCGTTGTAGAAGGCGATCACTTCCCGCCGCCGGAGCATGCCGAGCAGGCTGTCCGGATCCCCGTCCTCGACCACGGGAAGGGCGTCGATATTCCTGATGGTGAACTTGGTCAGGGCGGTGGAGAGGTCCTCCTGCGGCGTGGTGGTGATGATGTCCGAGGTGGCGATGTCCTTGACCAGGACCAGATCCTCCACCTCCTGGGAAAAGAGCACGCTGCGGAAGTCGTTGCTGGAGAAGATCCCGGTGAGCCGGCCCTCGTCGTCCACCACCGGGAAGTAGTGCTGCTCAGTGGCGCTGTAGATCTTCTTCAGCTCGTTGAAGGGGGTGTTCTCGCTGAGCACTCTGGGCTGATGGAGCTGGTCCCGCAGCTCCTCCACCTTATGGTTCTGCAGGATGTCCGCGAAGAGCTCTCCAGCGTGGGCCGGGGATTCGAACTTGTTCTCCTTCTGGTTCTCGTACAGGGAGAACTTCTGGGTCAGGAAGATGCAGACCGCGGAGGCGAGCATCAGGGGCGCGAGCAGGCCGTAGTCCTGGGTCAGCTCGCAGACCAGGATGAAGGGGCCCACGGGTGCGCTGCCCACGCCGGCGAAAAAGGCGGCCATGCCCACCAGGACGTAGCCCCCGGGCTGGCTCACCATGCCCGGGAAGTAGCTCGCGCAGACCTTGCCCACGATGCCGCCGCTCATGCCGCCCACGAACAGGGCCGGGGCGAACATCCCCCCGCTCATCTCCGAGCCCAGGGTGATGGAGGTGGCCACGGTCTTGCCGATGAGCAGCAAAAGCATGGTCAGGATGGAGAGCTCGCCCAGGATCGCCATTTCCACCCAGCCGTACCCGCCACTCAATACATGGGGGAAGACCATGCCCAAACAGCCCATGAGCAGGCCTCCCAAACCGGTGGTCAGGATGAGCCCCATTCGGGCCTTGATCCGCTGGAAGAAGGAATATTTGATGAAGCGGAAGGTCTTGACGTAGACCCAGCCGGTCAGGGCGCAGAACAGGGCCAGCAGGATGTAGAACCCGAGCTCCCAGGGATGGAACGCGAAGTGCGGGATCTCGAACATGGGCTGGTTGCCGTAGATCGCGGTGAACACGGTGTAGGCGATGACCGAGGAGACGATGGCCGGGAGCAGGGCCTCGCTTTCGAAGTCCTCGGTGTAGATGATCTCCACGCTGGTGATGGCCCCGCCCAGGGGGGCGCGGAAGATGGCGCCCAGACCGCCTCCGGCTCCGGCCAGGAGCAGGAGACGGCGCTCCTTGGAGGAGAGCCCGAAGACCCTGGCCACCCAGGAGCCGAGCCCGGCCCCGATCTGGGTGATGGGCCCTTCCCGGCCGGCGCTGCCGCCGCTGGCGATGGTCAGTATCGCCGTTCCCCCCTTGATGAGGGGAACCAGGGGCTTGATGCGGCCGTTCTCCAGGTGGAAGGAGCGGGTCATGGAGTCCGTTCCGTCGGTCACCCGGTCCTGCTGGGAGTCGGGTATGAACTTGAGCACAAGCCATCCGGTGACAAGCCCCACAAGGGTGGTTGCCGCGGGCAGGACCCAGAGCCGCAGGGTCCCGCCGTGGGAGTGGAACAGCTCTTCCCCGCTCGGGGCGGGCAGGGACAGGCCGGCCATCTGGGCCAGGATCACATGCCTGGCCCCTTCCACGCCCAGGAAGAAGACACTGGCGGCCAGCCCGGCCAGTATCCCCACGACCACGCTCATGAGGAGCAGGCGGAACAGGTTCGTGCCCTGATACACTCTCTTGAAACGAGCCCGCAGGTGCCGTATGGGGCGAAAGACCCCTGTCATGATATCATCCGCGATCGATAGGGGTTGAACCAGGGATGTTTCCGGAAATGCTGGCTCAACAGAAGCAGGTTGTTGGGCAGTATGCTCTGCAGCTTCTCCATGGTGCTGCCGAAGAAGACCCCCTTGAGGGGCTTATGGCCGTACGTGCCGGCTATGACCAGGGCGTCGTGGGGGACGCTGTAGAGGTTCTCCTCCAGGGGGCCGCTCTTGAAGAAATGCCACTGCCGGACCTCGTTCTCCGCCTCCCGCAGCATGCCCCGCTGATCCAGGATCTTCCTGTAATCCTCTTGGCTCTTGCCCTCGGCCTGGGTGAACAAGTCCAGGGGCAGACCGGTGAGGCGGGAGATGTTCAGCCCGAGCTGGAGGCACTTGATGCCGTTATGGGATCCGCCGAACATGACGCTGACGCTGTCCCAGGGCTTGAATACCGGGTTGGGCACCAGGACGGGGAAGGTCGCGTTGAACAGGATCTGCCGCACCTTGGAGCCGATGTGGCCCAGGCTGATCTTGGTGGAGAGGTCGCTGATGTTGCGAGGACAGGCCATGAAGGTGAAATCGCCGTCGATATCCGGGAGGTTGGACGCGCTGTAGTCCGCTGGGGTGTAGAAATGGACCCTGTCGGGGTCCTCCCGGATGAGCTCCTGCACGTGCTCTTCGGCCGTGGCCGGGCTGCGCATGTACGCGCTGGTCAGCTCGATCTGCAGGGCGCGGTTGCCCAGGTAGAGGAGGAACTTGCGGCTCTTGGGGATATAGACCTGGAGCTGCAGGTCCAGTTTCTGGCAGAAGTCCATGGCCTGCAGGAAGGTCTCGCGGCCGAAGGGCGTGTTGCGGAAGACGTGGAACATGGAGTCATTCAGCGGCATAGGAGCCTCCCCCCATTTGGTTCGTCGTCGGGACCGTCCTCGAGCAGCAGCCGCTTGCCCTCCTGGATGTCCCGATGGATCTGCTCTTTGAGCTCCTCAATCCCCGAGAAGCGGATCTCGCCCCGGAGGCGGCTGACAAAGGCCACCCGCAGATGCTCTCCGTAGATGTCGCCGGAGAAGTCGAAGAGATGGACCTCCACGGAAAGGGCCTGCTGGTTGAAGGTGGGGTTGTGCCCCACGTTGGCCACGCCTGGGAGGGAGACCCCCTTGTGCTCCGCCCGGATGGCGTAGACTCCGGGCTTGGGGACCAGCTCGTCGGAGACCTCCAGATTGGCCGTGGGGACGTTCAAGATCGGACCGCCACGGCGGCTGCCCTCGACGACCGTGCCCTCCACCTGGAAGTCGCGGCCCAGGAGCGGCTTGGCCTCGTCCACGCGGCCCTGCTGAATCAGCTCGCGGATGCGGGTGGAGCTAACCACTTCCCCATTGATGGTCAGGGCTTCGATGCGCTCCGTGCTGAAGCCGTATTTCTCGCCCAGCTCCAGCAGTGTGTCGTAGTTCCCCATGCCGCCCCGTCCGAAGGTGTAGTCGTGCCCGATGACCAGGTGCCTGCAGGAGAGGGCCCGCACCAGGTAGCGCTCCACGAACTCCTCCGGGGAGAGCTTGGCCATCTCTCGGGTGAATTCCAGGCACAGGACATAGTCCAGGCCCTGGGCCTTGAGGAGGGCAAGCTTCTGCTGGATTGGCGTGATGAAAGGCGGGGTGTGGCCCCGGATCACCCGCAGGGGATGGGGGTCGAAGGTGAGCGCGAGGCTGGTCAGGCCGTGCTCTGCGGCTCGGTCCATGACCACGCGCAGGAGGTGATTGTGTCCCTGGTGGACACCGTCGAAGTTGCCGATGGTCAGGCTGCTGCCCCTGACCAGGTCATCCCCGATTTCAGCTGGATCGTTGATTATGGGCATAGGGGCCTTGGCGTTGTCCAAGGGCTCGAATCCCGGAGCTGGAGCGGCCTCGGGATTTCGCCGCTCACCAGCGCCTCAACCGAGCCCAGTCTTTTTGTCCTCAATCCTGGTGTTGGGTGGTGGTATCGGTTATTCGTTCTTCGTTATCAGTTGTTGCGTGTTGGCTCTTTGGGCTCCGGTCTCCCGTCTCAGGCGTCTGACGGCCGGCTCCCTGACACGCCGATGCACTGACTCACTGATACACCGACGCGCTGACACACTGACACACCGACCTCTTCACGCTGAACCCGGAACGCGGAACGGAGAACCGGGAACGGGGAACGCGGAACACCAAAGAACCTCGCCCCACTGTGCTAGCGCAAATTGGCTTTGCTGGCAAGCCGGGCAGCCTTGCCGGGAAGGGTTTCTTCGGGCTTGACAGAAAGGGCGGTTCCGCCTATAAAAGCTTGTGCAAGGCAAAGGCTGAGAGCCGAAAGCCAGGTCTTGTCAAAACGCTCCTTCTGATTTATACGGATCTTTTCGCGCCGAAGTGGCGGAACTGGTAGACGCGCTAGGTTCAGGACCTAGTGGGGGTTACCCCGTGGGAGTTCGAATCTCCCCTTCGGCACTGGTGGTACGCCGAGGTAGCTCAGTCGGTAGAGCAGGGGACTGAAAATTCCCGTGTCGGAGGTTCGATTCCTTCCCTCGGCACCACTTTTTTGAAGACCCCGCGGTTTCTCCGGAAACCGTGGGGTCTTTTTTTTGAGTACGGAGAATGTGCTTGGCGAGCCCGCTGCTTCTGCTCCTCGGAGGCGGGTTTTCGGCCGTCCGTGCCATGTACAGGCCCCTCTCCCGAGGGAGGGAAAGCTCGCCATCGGCGGAAACAATGACATATATGATCACGATGTTAGCCTGGAGACCATGGAGCCGGTAATGAGCGACATAACCTGCGGCAAGGCATCCCGTGGCGCGGTCTTCCTGGATCGCGACGGCACCATTATCGAGGACAGGGGATATCTGTCCGAGCCGGAGGACGTCGTCTGGTACGAGGAGGCGTTCTCGGCGCTGATTCGCCTGTCCGAGTGCTTCCGCCTCTTCATCGTCACCAACCAGAACGGCGTCGGCAAGGGGATGATCTCCATGGAAGCGGTGGACCGCGTGAACGCGTACATCGCTTCCTGTCTCAAGCGGCACAGCGTGCCCCTCGCCGCAACCTATGTCTGTCCTCACGAGCGAGGGTCCGGATGCCGTTGCATGAAGCCAAGCCCCTATTTCCTGGAGAAGGCCGAAGGGGATTTCCGGATTGACCTGGGGCGCTCCTTCGTGATCGGAGATCATCCGCAGGACGCGGAGCTGGCGGAAAACGCCGGCGCGACCGGCATTTACGTGCTGTCCGGCCACGGGAGGAAGCACCGGGACGAGATCCCGGGAGATGCCATCGTCGCGGACGGGATCGGCGAGGCGGCGGAGGTGATCCTGGAGCGGGCTCGCCTGAGCGGGTTGAGCCGATAGGGGCCGTTACCGCTTTGCGGTTCACCCCGCAAGGCAAAAGATCCTACCTTGGCGTCCTTTTGGTCGTGGCGGTTCGGGAATATCAGGGTTCGCCCTCCGGGCCGAAGAGGCGCTCGCCCTCCCCGTACACCGCCGCGGGGTAGCTGGCCAGATCAAAGGGATCCCCGTTCCAGCAGATAAAGGAGGCCCACTTGCCCGGCTCCAGGGTGCCAAGCACGTCCTCGAGGCCCACGAGCCAAGCGTTCTGGCGTGAAAGGATCTCCAGGGCCTCTTGCCTGGAAAGGCCCAGGCGCAGGAACCACCTGGTCTGCAACAGGAGCTGCCCGGCCAGGGTCACCGGATGATCGGACATGAGCCCGAACCTGGCCCCGGAGTCCAGCAGGTGGCGCGCGTTGTGCCAGCTCTCGCGCCGCAGCTCCGTCTTGTAGGCGAAGGCGTCCAGGGGCCCGTAGCAGACGGGGATACCCAGGTCCCGCAGCTCGCGGAAGATGTGGGGCCTGTCCACTGCCAGGGCGTGCTCCACGCTCACCCGGAGCCCGTGTTCGCGCACCAGACGGATCAGGGCACAGACGTCGTCCGCCTTGTGCACGTGCGCCCTGAGGGTGAGGCTGCCCTCCAGGACCCGCAGCAGGGTCTCCTCCTCCAGGGTGAAGCTGATTTCGCCCTTCTTGGCCTCGTCCGCCTCATTGTAGCGCTTCTGCTTTCTGGCCGCGTCGTCCAGCTTGCCACGCAGCTGGGCCAGGGCGCCCATCCTGGTTGTGGGCCGGGTGCCGGACCAGGAGGTGGTGGACATGGGGTTGTACCCGAAGGCCGCCTTGAGCCCGGCTCTCGCCACTAAGGCCTGGCTGCTGTCCGGGGCGTAGTTGCGGATCACCGCGGAGCCGCCGCCAAGGATGTTCCCGCTGCCCGGCAGGAGGCAGGAGTAGAGCACCCCGGAGCGCACCGCCTCGTTCAGGGCGGGATCGTCCATCTGCAGGGAGTCCAGGGGATCGGCCAGGACCAGGAAGGGATCCTGCTTGTCGTTGGACTCAGCCTCCGCCGCCGGATCGCCGGAGCGGACCAGCCCGATGTGGCTGTGGGGATCGACGAAGGCCGGGGTGAGCACCCGGCAGTCTTCGAGCACCTCACCCTGGGCCTGCTCCGAGATTTCGGTGATGCGCTCCCTGTCCAGGACGAGATACGCGTCCCGGATGACTTCTTTGCCGGTATAGATGGTCTCCGCCTTGATGCAGGGCATGGTAGCAATTCTCTTTTGGTCTTTTGCATTTGTTGTGGGAACAAGCATCCAACAGTGAGGTTGGGGCCAAGAAGAAACCTTTTGCGCGCCACGGCCCTTCACCCACTCAAGGCACATATTGCTGCAATTGGCAACAGGCTGACGAAGAAGTAGGCATCCGATTCAGACGGCAACAATTGCTACTGAGTGGGTGAAGGGCAGCGCAAGAATTTCTCTGCTCTCTTCACACCGCGCCTCAGCGCCTCTGCGCGAGAACATCTTCCTCTTGTCAGGGGTTGCCGGGCAAGGGATGCAAGGCTGCAGGAGCCTGGGGCCTCAGGCTGGACTCAGAACCAGTCCGCGACCCGCAGCCCCTCGATCCTGTCGAATTCCCGCAGGTTCCGACTCACCAGGGTCAGTCCGTTGGCCAGGGCGGTTGCGGCGATGAGGACATCATAGGGCCCGATGGGGGTCCCCGCGGTTTCCAGGTGCGCTCTGATCCCTGCCGCTGACCTGGCTTCGGCCAGACCGAAAGGCAGCACGGAGACCATGGCCAGAAAGTCCTCCAGATCCTGTCGCAGCTTAGCCGGCTGCTTCGACTTGGCGATGCCCGTCTCGATCTCGTACACGGCGATACAGGGGAGAAAGGTCTCGCCCGGGGCCACGGACAGCACATTGTCCGCAACCCGGCCCTGACCCTTGAAGAAATAAATCAGGGTGTTGGTGTCCAGCAGATACATCATACCTGTTCCCGCGGCGAGTCGGACCCGATATCGCTTCTCAGCTCATCCGCGTCCGGAAAGTCCTGCCAGGCTCCGGCAAGCCTCGCGACACTCCTGGGCCACTCAGCAGCCGTCTTTTCCCTGATCAGGGAGGCGATCCATCTGCTCTTGGACATATTGCCCCCCTCCAGGAAAGCCTGGAGCTTTCGTTCCGTTTCCTGATCCAAGTAGATCGTCACCTGACCCATGATTGCCTCCTGAATAAGATATATATGTTAGCATATAAGTGTACATGGGCCGGGTCAAGGTGAGTTGTCATATTGTGCCGCTTGCGCCGGACCCATGGGGACAGGCATAGTGCAGACAGTCTCAAGGGAAAGGAGATTTTATGTCGCAGGATCCGCTCAAGGTCTTTATGGC